>JGI25330J36431_1000378_pt1 | contig 17357 bp, 17 predicted proteins | sample HigsolmetaAR205D_FD_36431 | JGI IMG/M metagenome (IMG submission 36431) | reverse complement strand
GGTGTCATTGTCTGCATGTCGACGAGCGGGTTGCCGGTCTCGGTGGCCGGGTGCTGCTGCATTCCGCCGGCGCCGTGATCCATGCCTGCCATGCTTCCGCCGGCCATTGCGCTTCCGGCCATCGACGACATGTCGTGGCCGCTGTGGTCCATCCCAGCCATTGAGCTAGACATCGAGGACATGTCGTGACCGCCGCCGCCCATTCCGCCGTGGCCCATGTCGGCCATGGTCAGGATCGGGCGCGGGTCGACCGCGGGCACCGGCGCGCGCAGGCCTTCGCGCACGGCCAGCGTGCCGCTGACGTAGCCGGTACGGCCGCTGTCCTGGGCGAAAATNGTGAACGCATCCTGCCCGGTGGGTTCGACGATGACGTCGAAGGTCTCGGCGGTGGCGATGCGGAGCTCGTCGACCGAAACCGGATGCACGTACTGTCCATCGGCTGCGACCACGGTCATCTTCAGGCCCGGGATCCGCACGTCGAAGTACGTCATCGCGGAGCCGTTGATGAAGCGGAGGCGGACCTTCTCGCCCGACCGGAACAGCCCGGTCCAGTTGCCGAGCGAGGTCATGCCGTTCATGAGGTAGGTGTAGGTGTTGCCGTTGACGTCCGACAGGTCGGTCGGCGTCATCCGCATCCGGCCCCACATCTTGCGGTCTTCGACCGTGGCGGCCAGGCCGTGCTGTTTCACGTCGGCGAAGAAGTCGCCAACCGTCCGCTTGGAGAAGTTGTCGAAATCCGACCGCTTCTTGAGCCGGGCAAACAGGCGCTTCGGATCGAGGTCGGTCCAGTCGCTGAGCATGACCACGTAATCGCGGTCATAGGCGAAGGGCTCGGGCTCCAGCGGCTCGATCACCAGCGGCCCGTAGAGGCCGGCCTGCTCCTGGAAACCGGAGTGGCTGTGGTACCAGTAGGTGCCGCCCTGTACGACGTTGAAGCGGTACTGGTAGGTCTCGCCGCGGTTGATGCCGTTGAAGCTGAGTCCGGGTACGCCGTCCATGTTCGCCGGCAGCAGGATGCCGTGCCAGTGGATCGATGTCTGGTCGCCATGGATCGAGCCGGGGGGCAGGGCATTGCGGACCCGCAGGGTGACCGTGGTGCCCTCGCGCCAGCGCAGTAGGGGCGCTGGGATCGATCCGTTGACCGTGATCGCAGGGCGCGTGGCACCGGTGAAGTTCATCGGCGTCTCGCCGATGGTCAGGTCGAATTCGGTGCCCGAGAGCACATTGGGGACGCCTTCGGCCTTGACGGCCCAGCTGGAACGGGGCCACAGGCCNAAGGTTGCGACGGCCCCGCCAACAGCAAGGCCCTGGACGAAGCGGCGGCGCGACGGGGAAGACAGCCCCTCGGCACGGCCGAAAGAATCGGATGACATGGGAACTCCGGGAAAGGTCGAAGGCTCGCGGGACGAGCGTTACCCTGTCAGTGCGGAGCAGCGAACAGGGCCCATCAGCGCCTTAAAAGGCGCGCGGCGACACTTAGCCGATCGGAGGTCGGAAGAGATTGGTCAGGGCCGCGGACGCGTGCACTGACAGGAACGGTTCGGCGGTGTGCCGGTACCGGGTGGTGAAATCGGCGAGTGCCGACCCGGCGATTGCCGCTGAACAACAGTGGTGCATGCAGGCACCACAATTGCCCGTCTCACAACAGTCGCCCAACGGTGGTGCTGTCCCGGTGTGATCAGCGGCCTGCGGATGATGGTGGTCGTCGGTCACCGGAGCGATCACTCCGGCCCCGTGGCAGTCGGCCGCTGTCTGCGTCGCTGTCACGTGGGCGGCGTCACCCGGGGAGTTGCTCAGGTGCTCCGTCATGTGCATGGACGCACCAGCGATGCCCGGACCGTTAGCCAGCAAGGCTACGATCAGGAACAACCGCATCAGGAGTGCGCGCAGAGGCATGCGCCCGATTATATGGACCCATGTAAACGGCAGATGAATACACCGGCAACGCGCCGGTGCAGACTCAATGGTTCCGGAGGGAAAGTGCCGCTGCGAGTATGGGCCGCTTGTGTGTTCCGCCTTCCATGCATCCAACACCTGGTCACCGCAGTCCCAGCGGCTACCAGCTTAACGATGCCGCGATGACCGAGGCGGTCACGCACCACACGATGGATAGAGCACCGGCGCCCGTGTGGCCACCAGCAAGCCAAACCCAATGGACGCGCGATGGCGGCGTCCATCGGTCCTCGGATGCCTTCCGTACACACCGGCGGCGGCGCCACGCTGGAGGAGATCGACGCGATCGAGCTGTGGGGCCCCGGCATCTCCGGCTTCGCCGCCGCGCTGTTCCTCTGGCCGGGCTGGATCCGCCGCCTGTACGACGGCACCCGTGGTCGGCTGCGCGCCTGGTTCGTGCTGCTGCTGCGCACGCTGCTGGTGATGGTGGCGGTGTACGTGGCCCAGGAGGCGCTGGTGCGCTGGCTGGTGGCGCGCGGCACGCCGGCCCAGCTGCGTTCGGCCCAGCACCTGGTGCTGCTGCAGAACGGCCTGCATCGCAACCTGGTGGAGCTGGAAGGCCTGGACGTGGACCGGGCGCGGATGTCCGGGCCGGACGGCAAGGCGTTCCTGGCCGTGTTCCCGCTGCTGGGCTCGGGCCTGGGTGAGCGGGTCGAGGCCGATTTCGGCCCGGCGCTGCGCGGGGAGGTCACGCGCAAGCTGGTGGTCAGCGCCATGGGCGACCCCAACGAACGCATGCGGCACTACGTCGACCTGTACGGCTCCCTGGCGGCGCTGTACCAGCCCTTCGACCAGGCCCGCGCGCAGATCCAGGCCAAGGCCGGCGGGGAGTGGCAGCAGTACCGGAAGAAGCTGCGGCGGCGCGGCCTGAACCCGGACGCGCCGCCGCGCCGCTACCACGCCAGCATCCGCAGCCAGGTACGCGGCAACGGCGTGCCGGTGCCGCATGACTGGCACCCGGCCGACCGTGCCGGCTTCATCGCCGCCGCCAGCCGCTGGCCACTGGAGGACGCCCGCACCCGCCTGCGGCAGGCCGTGGGCGAGCACATCCCCGGACTGCGCGGGGTGGCGCTGCCGGACCACGTCAACAGCCTGTACACCGAGCCGGAGCACCAGGCGTCGCTGCTGCGCGTGCTGGGTTACACCTGCATCGAATCCTTCGACGCCGGCCGCGCCGGGCGTGACGCGGCGGCGTTCAAGCGCGAGGTCTACGACCGCGAGGCCGAATGCCAGACCGCGCGCCAGCTGGCCCTGGAAGGCGATGTGCAGGCCGGGCGCGNCGCCCGCCGCGCCCTGCTGGTGCCGTTCATCGCCCTGGTGTTCTCGCTGTACGGCGCGCTGGCCCACATCGCCAAGTTCGGCCTGTACACGCTGGCGCTGTTCCGCGGCTACCGCTGTTCCGCACCCCCGGGCTGTTCGCCGGCATCACCCTGGCCACGCCGGTGCTGGGCATCCTGCTGTGCGCCTGGCTGATGGCCTCGCCGGTGACGGGCAACGCGCTGTACCGCAAGCTGGAGCAGCGCCTGCCGGCGTGGCTGTCGCTGCCGGTGCGCGGCACCATCCATGGCCAGAAGCTCGGCTATCCGCTGTTCGAGGGCATCCGGGTGCACGCGCTGCGCGGCTTCGGCTTCGGCTACCACGGCGGCGAGGCCGCGGAGGAGACGGTTGGCCAGGCGCGGTGACGCGCCCTCAGGCCACGCGCGCGCGGCGCTGCCGCTCCAGGTGCACCAGCAGCAGCGAGATCGCCGCCGGGGTCATGCCGGGGATGCGCTGGGCCTGGCCGATGCTCAGCGGGCGCACCTGTTCCAGCTTCTGCCGCACCTCGGCCGACAGGCCGCGCACGGCGGCGTAGTCGAAGTCGGCCGGGATCGGGGTCTGCTCGTGGCGCTGCTGGCGCTCGATCTCCTCGCGCTGGCGGTCCAGGTAGCCGGCGTACTTGACCCCGATCTGCACCTGTTCGGCCACCTGCGCGTCGTCCACGCCCGGGCCCAGCGACGGCACCCGCATCAGCGCCGCGTAGTCCAGCTCCGGGCGCTTGAGCAGGTCCAGCGCGCGGGTCTCGCGGCTGACCGCCACACCCAGCACCGCCTCCACCTCGCGGCCGACGGCGTTGCCGGGGGTGGCCCACAGCCCGCGCAGGCGCTCGGTCTCGCGTTCGATGGCCTCGCGCTTGGCACACAGCCGCGCCCAGCGCGCGTCGTCCACCAGACCCAGGCGGCGGCCGGTCTCGGTCAGGCGCAGGTCGGCGTTGTCCTCGCGCAACTGCAGCCGGTACTCGGCGCGGCTGGTGAACATGCGGTACGGCTCGTTGGTGCCGTGGGTGATCAGGTCGTCCACCAGCACGCCGATGTAGGCCTGGTCGCGGCGCGGGCACCAGCCCTCCTCGCCGCGGGCGAAGCGGGCGGCGTTGAGTCCGGCCAGCAGGCCCTGCGCCGCGGCCTCCTCGTAGCCGGTGGTGCCGTTGATCTGGCCGGCGAAGAACAGGCCGGCCACCAGCCGCGTCTCCAGGGTGGGCTTGAGCCCGCGCGGGTCGAAGAAGTCGTACTCGATGGCGTAGCCGGGGCGGGTGATGTGCGCGTTCTCGAAACCGCGAATCGAGCGCACCAGCTCCAGCTGCACGTCGAACGGCAGCGAGGTGGAGATACCGTTGGGGTAGATCTCCACCACGTCCAGGCCCTCCGGCTCGACGAAGACCTGGTGGCTGTCGCGGTCGGCGAAGCGGACCACCTTGTCCTCGATCGAGGGGCAGTAGCGCGGACCGATGCCCTCGATCTGCCCGGTGTACAGCGGCGAGCGGTCCAGCGCGCCGCGGATGATCTCGTGGGTGCGCGGGGTGGTGTGGGTGATCCAGCACGGCACCTGGCGCGGGTGGTCCTCGACCCGGCCCAGGAACGACATCACCGGCAGCGGGTCGTCGCCCGGCTGCATCTCCATCACCGAGTAGTCCAAGGTGCGGCCGTCGATGCGCGGCGGCGTGCCGGTCTTCAGTCGTTCGACCACGAACGGCCGCTCGCGCAGGCGCGCGGCCAGGGTCACCGACGGCGGATCGCCCATGCGCCCGGCGGCGTAGGTGGTCTGGCCGATGTGGACCTTGCCGGCCAGGAAGGTGCCGGCGGTCAGCACCACCGCCCGGGCATGAAAGCGCAGCCCGGTCTGGGTCAGTGCGCCGCGCACGGTGTCGCCCTCGATCAGCAGGTCGTCCACCGNCGCCTGGAACACCTGCAGGTTGGGCTGGGACTCGACCATGCGCCGGATCGCGGCGCGGTACAGCGCGCGGTCGGCCTGGCAGCGGGTGGCGCGCACCGCCGGGCCCTTGGAGGCGTTGAGCGTGCGCCACTGGATGCCGGCCAGGTCGGCGGCGCGGGCCATGGCCCCGCCCAGGGCGTCGATCTCCTTGACCAGGTGGCCCTTGCCGATGCCGCCGATGGCCGGGTTGCAGCTCATCGCGCCCACGGTCTCGATATTGTGGGTCAGCAGCAGGGTGCGCGCGCCGGTGCGGGCCGCGGCCAGCGCGGCCTCGGTGCCGGCGTGGCCGCCGCCGATCACGATGACGTCGTAGCGGTCGAAGGAAGCGTTCATGGCGGGCGGCGCCGGGCGCCGGTGGGCGGGCCATGCGGCCCGGGGGGAGGGCGGGGATTCTAGCCCCGCGCCCGCTCTGGCACGCATCCTGCAGGAATTCCCCTGCACCCGCCGCGGCGGCGCCCGACACGGGGCGCGACCGGGTTTGGAACAGGGGCCGGTCAGGGNGCGCGACGGGGAAGCACGGGGCCGGCAGCCGGGGGACTGCCGGCCCCTTTTCTTTGCGTATCCGCCAGGGCGGGCGGCGGCGCGAAGGGTGCCGATGTCCGACAGGGCCGGAACAGGGGGGATCCAGTGTCTCCCCGCCGGACATCGGCATGGACCGGTATGTACCGGTTGCGTCAGAAACCGACGCATCCGGTCACATGCTGCAAGGCGCGCCTAGCTTGGGCCAGCTCGGCGGCAGGCGCAAGCGCCGGCTCAGGGCTCGAGTGTGCGACCCGTCGCAGTCCTTGCACGCCCCTGCCGCGGAGCGGACGACGGCGTGCCGCGGACAGCCTGCGGACGCGGCGCCGGAGCGGCGCGCTCGACCCGGGCCGGCATCGGCCGGCCCATGCTGGCCGGCGCCGGACCGGCCTGGCCGGCGGACATGGCCGCAGGCCTGCCACCGGAGGGCGGACGATGCCGGGGGGGTTCCTTGGCCCGGCGCACCCGGTCGAGGTCGCGCCACGGCGCGCGGTCGCCATCCCGGTCGGACGAAGGTGGCGGCGGGCGGTGCGACGGACCGCCACCCGGACCCGGCGGCCGGTGGCCGCCATCCGGGCGCGGCCCGTGCGCGGGCGGCCGGTGGTAGTGGTGGATCACGCGCGGGTACGGGTAGTAGCCGCCACCGTAGTAGCCCAGCCCCAGGGACCAGCCCGGCGTGTAGTACGGGTAGTAGGGGTAGGCGGCACCGTGGACGTCGTAGCGGTAGGTGGTGGCCGGATAGCCGCTGTAGTAGCCGCCGCCCGCGCCCACGTAGCCGTAGCTCGCGCAGCCGCCCAGCGCCATCGCGATGGCCAGGCCGGTGAGCAGTCGCAGTTTCATGGGCGGTCCCCCTTGGGATGGAAGGCCAGAGTGGTGGCCACGCTTTGAATACGTGCTTAATCGGCGCGGCGCACGTGCACGGGNAAAACCGGTCGTGTGGATACGTTAACCTTNGTCCATGGATGAGCTTCCCGCCGCCGGCGACGTCCTGGACGCCGCCGCCCGCATCGCTGGCCATGTGGCCGTGACCCCGGTGCTGCGCTCCCGCGCCCTGGACGTCCTGGCCGGCTGCACCCTGGTCTTCAAGGCCGAACACCTGCAGCCCGGCGGCGCGTTCAAGCTGCGCGGGGCCACCAACGCGGTGCGGGCGCTGGACGCGGAAGCGGCCGCGCGCGGCGTGGTCACCCATTCCTCGGGCAACCACGGCGCCGCCCTGGCCATCGCCGCGCAGGCGCACGGCACCCCCTGCCACGTGGTGGTGCCGGACAACGCGGTGGCGGCCAAGCTGGAGAACATGCGCCGCCACGGCGCCCGGCTGCACCCCTGCCCGCCCACCCAGGCCGCGCGCGAGGCCACCTGCGTGCAGGTGCAGGCCGAGACCGGCGCCACCCTGGTGCATCCATACGCCGATGCGCGGGTGATCGCCGGGCAGGGCACGGCGGCGCTGGAGCTGTTGCAGCAGGCCGGCAGCCTGGACGCGGTGGTGGTGCCGGTGGGCGGCGGCGGCCTGGCCGCGGGCACCGCGCTGGCCCTGGCCGCGGCCGCGCCGGATTGCCGGCTGGTGCTGGCCGAGCCGGCCGGCGCCGCCGACACCGCCCGCGCCCTGGCCGCCGGCGTACGGCAGACGGATTTCGTGCCCGACACCGTGTGCGACGGCCTGCGCGCGGTACTGGGCGAGCCCAACTTCCGCATCCTGCAGGCGGCCGGCGCCGAGGCGGCGGTGGTGGACGATGCCGCCACCCTCGCCGCGATGCGCCTGCTGTGGCAGGAACTGAAACAGGTGGTGGAACCTTCCTCGGCCATCGCCCTGGCGGCGGTGCTGGCGCAGCCGCAACGCTTCGCCGGCCTGCGCGTGGGCGTGGTCCTGACCGGCGGCAACGTCGACCTGGAGGCGCTGCCGTGGCGCGCCTGAAGCGGCGCCCGGGCCGGTGGCGCTGGCTGTGGCGGCTGATGCTGCTGGCAATGCTGTGGCTGGCCGGGGTGGCCGCCTGGATCGTATGGGTGGGCCAGCGCGACCAGGCCCAGCCGGCCGACGCCATCATTGTACTGGGCGCGGCGGCCTACGACGCGCGGCCTTCGCCGGTGTTCGAGGAACGCATCCGCCACGGCCTGGCGCTGTACCGCCAGGGCTACGCCCCTGTGCTGCTGTTCACCGGCGGCTACGGCACCGGTGCGCGCTTCTCCGAATCGCAGGTGGCGCGGCGCTACGCCCTGCGCCAGGGCATCCCCGAGTCGGCCATCCTGATCGAGACCACCTCGCGCACCACCCGCCAGAACCTGCAGGAGGCGCGGCGGCTGATGCGCGAGCACGGCCTGCACCGCGCCATCGTGGTCAGCGACCCGCTGCACATGGCCCGCGCCCTGCGGCTGTGCCGCGAGCTGGGGATCGAGGCGGTCGGCTCGCCCACGCCCAGCACCCGCTTCCGCACCATCCAGACCCAGTGGCGCTTCCTGCTGCAGGAGGTCTACTTCTTCCACCGCGACCTGGTGGTGCACGCCGGCTGAGGCGCGCGCCGTATCATGGCGCCCCCTTTCCATCGCAGTCACGCATGACCCAGGACACCTCCCGCCAGGACGCCGCCATCGCGCTGGTCCGGGCCTACTACGACGCCTTCAACCGCGGCGACCGTGCCGCCATGCTCGACCTGCTGGCCGAGGACGTGGTCCACGACCTCAACCAGGGCGCGCGCGAGACCGGGCGCGAGGCCTTCGCCGCCTTCATGCGGCGCATGGACACCTGCTACCGCGAGCAGCTGCACGAGGTGGTGGTGATGGCCAGCGCCGACGGCAGCCGCGCCGCCGCCGAGTACGTGGTGCACGGCGAGTACCTGCGCGACGACGCGGGCCTTCCCCCGGCCCGCGGCCAACGCTACGTCCTGCCCGGCGGCGCCTTCTTCGAGGTGCGCGACGGCCGCATCGCCCGCGTGACCAACTACTACAACCTGCAGGACTGGATCGCCCAGGTCTCGCGCTGACACAGCGCGCTGCGGTCCCGAGCGGTTTCCGGCCCCGGGCGTCCGCAGAGCCGCGCCAGCGGCGACGCGACGGATGCGCCGCACCGAGCGCAGGGGGCGGCGCGGGCGGTCCTACGGGCTGCGGCGGCGGATCGGGATGCGCGAGACCGGCACGGCGGCGATCTCCTGGCCACCTTGGCGCACCGGCGCGCCCGGTTCCGGGCCCCAGGCCTGGGCGTAGATCACCTCCCAGGTGCTGGGCAGGCGGCCGTCGGCATCGCGCAGCGGCTCGTAGGCCGCGGCCGCCCGGGCGAAGCGGCCGCGCCCGGTGAGGCTGCGGCGGCGCGTGGCCAGGGCGTTGGTCGCGCCCAGCGCGCGCAGCTCACGCATCAGCGCCGGCAGATCCGGGTAGGTCAGGTTGAACAGGTCGCGGTCCAGCACCGGATCGCGGAAGCCGGCGGCCATCAGCGCATCACCGAACTCGGCGATGGAGGCGAACGGGCTCACGTGCGGCTGCTCGTCGGCCGCGGCGAAGGCCTCGCGCAGCTCGGCCAGGGTCTGCGGACCGAAGGTGGACACCAGCAGCATCCCGCCCGGGCGCAGCACGCGGCGGAAGCCGGCCAGCACCGCCGGCAGGTCGTCCACCCACTGCAGGCACAGGTTGGAAAACAGCACGTCCACGCTGCCCTCGGCCAGCGGCAGCGCGCGCGCGTCGGCGCACACCCGCGCGAACGGCCGCCACCAGCCGGCCTGGCGCCTGGCCTGCTGCAGCATCGGCAGGGCCAGGTCCAGGGCGATCACCCGGGCCCCGGGCCAGCGCTTCTTCATCGCCGCGGCGGCGTGGCCGGTGCCGCAACCGACGTCCACCACCACCGCCGGCTCGCGGTCGTCCAGGTAGACCAGCGACTCCAGCAGGCGCGTGCGCACCTCCTGCTGCAGTACCGCGGCCGCGTCGTAGCCGGCGGCGGCGCGCGAGAAGGCGCGGCGGACGTGGCGGAAATCGAACGACCCGGGCATCGGCCTGCACCTCAGAAGCGGATGCCGGCCATGAACGCGTCCAGCTCGGCGGCCACCGCGTCCACATGGCCCAGGAAGGGCGCATGGCCGGCGCCGGCCAGCTCGACGAAGCGCGCACCCGGCGCGCGCGCGGCGGCCTCGGCCATGCCGCGCGGGTCCACCAGGCGGTCGCGCCGGCCGGCCAGCCACAGGCTGGGCACGCGCAGCTCGGGCAGGGCGTGGCGCAGGTCGCTGCGCTCGAGCAGGCCCAGGCCGGCCTGCAGCGCCTCCGGGCTGGGTTGGCCGCGCGCGTGCAACAGCGCGCGCAGGGCACGCAGCTCGCTCTGGCCATGCTCCGATCCCAGCGTGTCCAGGGCGATGAAGCGGTCCAGGGTGCCGCCGTAATCCCTGGCCAGGTTCTCGCCGAAGCTGGCGAACACCGACGGCTCCACCGCGTGCTCCCAGCCCGGGCCACGCACGAAGCGCGGCGTGGCGGCGACCATGACCAGGCCACGCACGGAAGGCAGCGCCGCGGCCGCGCGCAGGGCGAACAGGCCGCCCAGCGACCAGCCCAGCCACACGGCCTCGGGGGTGCGCGCGGACACCTGGCTGACCACCACGCCCGGGTCCAGCGGCTCGTCGGCGTCGCGGCTGTAGCCGTGGCCGGGCAGGTCCACCAGGTGCAGGCGGTAGCGCGAGGCCAGGCGTTCGGCCAGCGGCGCGAACACGCCGCCGTGCAGGGCCCAGCCGTGGATCAGCACCAGATCGGGGCCGCTGCCGAGGGTTTCGATATGCATGGGGCAATTGTCTCCGATGGGGGGAGCGGGCGACACCGCCACGCTGAACGCCACCCGGGCCGCGGCGCGGGTGTCCGTGTACCTCCAGGAGCCGCGCAGGCGGCGACCCGGCCGGTGCATCCGGCGCCGGCGTTCCACCGCGGCCCGCGACGGCGCCTTTTTCAGGAGGCACCTGTTGCGCCGTCGACGCTCCCGGCGAAGCTGCATCGGTCGCGACGGAGAGGCGCGTCGCGTCGCCGCCTGCGCGGCTCCTGCAGAGGGGTCAGGCGATGGCCACGGCGGCGGCGGTGCGATCGCGGGCGGCGGCCAGGGCCTGCACCAGCTGCTCCACCTGGTCGCGGGTGTGCGCCGCGGTCAGGGTCACGCGCAGGCGGCAGCCGCCTTCCGGCACCGTCGGCGGGCGGATCGCGGCGACCAGGAAACCGGCCTCCTCCAGCGCCCGGGACATGGCCAGCGCCGCCGCCTCGCTGCCGCACAGCACCGGCTGGATNGGCGTCGAGGAGGCCACCAGCTCCAGGCCCTCGCGCGAGGCCGCCTCACGGAAGCGGGCCACGTGCTCGCGCACGCGCTCGCGCCGCCATTCGTCGCGGCGGGCCAGGCGCACCGCCGCCAGCGTCGCCGCGGCCACGGCCGGCGGCAACGCGGTGGTGTAAAGGTACGGGCGCGCGGTGCCGGCCAGGTGCTCGACCAGGTCGGCGTCGCCGGCCACCACCGCGCCCAGCCCACCCAGGGCCTTGCCCAGGGTGGCCAGCTGCAGCGGCACGTCCTCCACCGTCAGTCCGGCCTCGGCCACGCTGCCGCGGCCTTCCGGGCCGAGCACACCGATGCCGTGGGCGTCGTCCACGTAGAACAGCGCCTGCTGGCTGCGCGCCGCCAGCGCCAGCGCACGCAGCGGGGCCACGTCGCCGTCCATGCTGAACACCCCGTCGGTTGCGAGCATGGCCGCTCCGCCGGGAGCGTTGCGTAGCTGGCGCATCGCCCCTTCCGCGTCGGCATGGGGGTAGCGGCGCAGGCGGCAGCCGGCCAGGCGCGAGGCGTCGATCAGGCTGGCGTGGTTGAGCCGGTCCTGCACGCACACGTCCTCATCGCCCAGCAACGCCTGCTGCACCGCGAGGTTGGCGGTGAAGCCGGAGCCGAACAGCAGCGCGCGCGGCACGCCCAGCCACTCGGCCATCTCGCGCTCGAGCTGCTCGTGCAGGGCGTGGTGGCCACAGACCAGGTGCGAGGCGGCGCCGCCCACGCCCTCGCGCGCGGCCGCGTCCTGCAGCGCGGCGCCGACCTCGAACTGGGTGGCCAGCCCCAGGTAGTCGTTGCTGCAGAAGCCGGTCAGCCAGCGGCCGTCCACCTCCAGGCGCACGCCGTCGCGCCGGGTCACGGTGCGGCGCTGGCGCTGGCGCTCCCGGGCCACGCGTTCGGCGCGCTGCGCCCGGACGCGGTCGTGGATGTCGATGCGATGCATGGTGCGGTCCTTCCCCCCGGAGGATGTGCGGCCAGCCTAGGCCGGCGCGGTGATGCCGGCGTGCACGGTAACGCCGGCGTCCGTCCGGGTTCCGTGATGCCGGTCACACTCNTCTGGAGGCAGCGGCCGCAGGCCCAGGCGCGCGAACAGGGCCTGGTCGCGCGCGGCGTCCGGGTTGCCCGTGGTCAGCAGCTTCTCCCCGTGGAAGATGGAGTTGGCGCCAGCCAGGAAGCACAGCGCCTGCAGTTCCTCGCTCATGCCCTCGCGGCCGGCCGACAGCCGCACCATCGAGCGCGGCATCACGATCCGCGCCACCGCGATGGTGCGCACGAACTCGAACGGATCCAGCTCGGCGGTGCCGTGCAGTGGCGTGCCCTCGACCTGCACCAGGCGGTTGATCGGCACCGAGTCCGGATGCTCGGGCAGGTTGGCCAGGGCCTGCAGCAGGCCGGCGCGCTGCTCGCGGCTCTCGCCCATGCCGACGATGCCGCCGCAGCAGGTCTTCAGCCCGGCCCGGCGCACGTGCTCCAGGGTCTGCAGGCGGTCCCGGTACTGGCGGGTGTGGATGATGTCCCCGTAGAACTCCGGCGCCGTGTCCAGGTTGTGGTTGTAGTAGTCCAGGCCGGCGTCCTTCAGCGCCTGCGCCTGTTCGGCGCTGAGCATGCCCAGGGTGGCGCAGGTCTCCAGGCCCAGCGCCTTCACCCCGCGGATCATCTCGGCCACCTTCGGGATGTCGCGGTCCTTCGGGCTGCGCCAGGCCGCGCCCATGCAGAAACGGCTGGCGCCGGCGGCGCGGGCCTGGCGCGCCTTCTCCAGCACCGCCTCCACCTCCATCAGCTTCGTGGCCCGTACCCCGGTGTGGTAGCGCTGCGCCTGCGGGCAGTAGGCGCAGTCCTCCGGGCAGCCGCCGGTCTTGACCGAAAGCAGGGTGGAAACCTGCACGGCGGCCGGGTCGAAGTGGGCGCGGTGGACGCTGGCGGCACGGAACAGCAGCTCGGGGAAAGGCAGGTCGAACAGCGCCAGCAGTTCCTCGCGGCGCCAGTCGTGGCGGATTTCCGAAGGCATGGGGGAGGTTTTCCGACTGCGGCCGGCGGCCGAAGCCGGGCAGTCTGGAAATCCGGCCCGATCCTGTCAACCCAAATACAATGGAAATGGTTTACGGAAGCCTGCGCCGGCTCCTGCACGCCCTGTCCCTGGCCCTGCTGCCGCCGCGCTGCCTGGTCTGCGGCGAGGCCGGCAGCGGCGGCCTGGACCTGTGCGCCGCCTGCCGGGACGCGCTGCCGGTGCCGACGGCCGCCTGCCGGCGCTGTGCCCTGCCGCTGCCGGAAGCGGGCGTGTGCGGCCCCTGCCAGCGCCGGCCGCCGCCGCTGGACGAGGTCCGCGCGGCCCTCCTCTACGCCGCGCCGGTGGACCGCCTGTTGCCCCGCCACAAGTTCCACCGCGACCTGGCCGCCGGCCGCCTGCTGGCGACCCTGATGGCCGCGGCCTTCGCCGGGGCGGAGCGGCCGCAGGCGCTGGTCCCGGTGCCGCTGCACCGGGCGCGGCTGCGCGAGCGCGGCTACGACCAGGCGCTGGAACTGGCCCGGCCCCTGGCGCGCCGGCTCGGCCTGCCGCTGCTGGACGGCCGCCTGCACCGGGTGCGCGCCACCGCGGCGCAGTCGGCGCTGGACGCCACCGCCCGGCGGACCAACCTGCGCGGGGCCTTCGCCGTCCGCGGCGGGCCGCTGCCGGCGCACGTGGCGCTGGTGGACGACGTGATGACCACCGGCGCCACCCTGCACGCGGCCGCGCAGGCCCTGCGCCGCGCCGGGGTGGTGCGGGTGGACGCCTGGGTGTGCGCGCGGGTGCCGTGAGGCCGGCTCAGGCGGCCGGCAGGTGGTAGTGGGCGGCGATGCCGGCGAACACCGCCAGCCCCACCCAGTTGTTGTGCAGGAAGGCGCGGAAGCACGGACCGCGCTCGCGCCGGCGGGCGATCCAGAACTCCCAGGCCACCAGCGCCGCCGCCACGGCCAGGCCGGTCCAGTAGGCGGCGCCCAGCTGCGCCTGGCGTCCGGCCAAGGCCAGGGCCACGAACAGCAGCGCGTACAGCACGCCCTGGATCACCAGGTCCAGCTCGCCGAACAGGATGGCGGTGGACTTGGAGCCGGCGCGGATGTCGTCCTCGCGGTCCACCATCGCGTACCAGGTGTCGTAGGCGGTGGACCAGAGGATGTTGGCGCAGTACAGCAGCCAGCCCAGCGCCGGCACCTCGCCCCGCACCGCGGCGAAGGCCATCGGGATGCCCCAGCCGAAGGCCATGCCCAGGTACACCTGCGGCAGATAGGTGTAGCGCTTGAGGTACGGGTAGGTGGCCGCCAGGAACAGGCCGACGAAGCTCAGCAGCACGGTCAGCCGGTTCATGGTCAGGACCAGGCCGAAGGCCACCAGCATCAGCACCGCGAACACCGCCAGCGCCTCGCGCCCGGACACNGCGCCGGTGGCCAGCGGGCGGTCGCGGGTGCGCTCGACCTGCGGGTCCAGCCAGCGGTCGGCGTAGTCGTTGATCACGCAGCCGGCCGAGCGGGTCAGCCACACGCCGGCGGTGAACACGAACAGCGTCCACGGGTCCGGCAGGCCTCCGGCGGCCAGCCACAGCGCCCACCAGGTCGGCCACAGCAGCAGCAGCACGCCGATGGGGCGGTCGCCCCGCATCAGCCTCCAGTACTGGCCCAGGCGCTCGCGCCAGCGAGGCACCGGCGCGGTGATCGGCGGTTCGTAGCGTTCATAACCCATGGCGGAGTAGCGTATCAGCTTGCTTCGGCTTCAGCCCTTCATCCAAGGCCAGTCGACTTTAATGGCTCTGTTGAATTTCAAGTGGGTTGCCGGGCATGAGGGTTGATCACTGCGAAGTCGAGCTTGCCGGCGATCAGGAAGATGACGGTTCTGATAGTGGTGAAGCGGGTGAAGCCGCGAGCGCGGCGCTTGGCGGACTGAAACAGGCCGTTGAGCGCTTCGAGGAAGCCGTTGGTCTGGCGGGTCTGGGCCCAGGCGACGATGCCCTCGAGGTGGCGACGGACCATGGCGGCGACCTCCTTCATGGGTTCGACCTTGGAACGCATGACGCAGGTGCACCAGTGCTTGAGCATGTCGCGTGCCACGTTGATCTGCTTGCGCGCGAGGATCTGGCGCAGCTGCTCCTTGTAGACCCAGGCGCGCGCGGTGCGCACAGTGGCCATCCTGGCGATCAGGGCATCCAGATCGGCGGCAGCCTCGGGCTTGAGGCTGGCGCGGTTCTTCAGCAGCGACCAGCGCATCCCCTTGAGGGACTTGTCGCTGCGCTGCTCGATGCGGCGCATCCTGTCCACGGCCGCATTGGCGTGCCCGATGACGTGGAACTTGTCGAAGGTGACGCGCGCGTTGGGCAGGTGCTCGGCGCAGCCCCTGATGAACGCTGGCGACATGTCGATGCTGACGGACGTGATCTGCTCCGCAGGGCAGTGACGGCTTTGCAGCTCGGTTGTCAGCTGGGCGATCGAGTCGGCGCCGCGGCCCTCCGCCACGGCGATCACGCGTCGCTCAGTGGCGTCTGCGGCGAGCGTGATGTAATCATGCCCGCGAGCCCGCGACGTCTCGTCGATGGCCAGCTCGCGCACCGCGGACAGGTCCGTTTGCGCCAGGGCGAGCTCCACGTAGCGCTCGCAGAGCGCGGCGACACGGTGACGGCTCACGCCCACCAGGCGCGCCGCCGCGGCAAAGGTCATCTGCTGGCACAGCAGCAGCACCAGGGCTTCGAACAGCAGCGTGAAGCCCGAGAGCTTGCCGGCCCACGGCGGATCGACCTGGCGGACGCTGCCATCGGGCAGCTTTACCCGGGGGACACGCACTTCCAGGAAGCACTCGTGCTGGAAGAAGTTCAGGTGCCGGTAACGCTTGGCGACGGTGTCGTGAACCGGATGCTGGCCCTCCACGCCAGCCAGCGCGAAGCGGCTGCCGGCGATGAAGTCCACCCGGATGGTGAGCGTCTTGGCCGCCAAATCGAAGTCCGCGCCCGTCACCTGCCACGGCGGAGAGACCCCCAAGGCAGCCTCAAACAGCTTGTCAGTCATACCCGATCCCGTACCTGCTCAGGTCCAGCTTACCCACTCGAAATTGAAAAGAGGCCCAAGAGGAGAGTCCGAGATGAAGCACAAGAAGGTCGAGTTGGTGAAGGAGCGCGGCCGCTGGTCGGCGAAGTCCAAGCGTGATGCGGTGCTGAGGCTGCTGCGCGGCGAGGACTTGGACACGGTGTCGCGGGAGTCGAAGGTCACGGCGGCGAAGCTGACCGAGTGGCGCGAGGCGTTTCTCGCATCGGGCATGGCGGGCCTGAAGGCACGCGAGACCGACGCGCGGGACGAGGAAATCGAACGGCTCAAGGCGGTGCTGGGCGAGATGACGATGCGCTGCGAACTGCAGCGCGACGCGATCCGGAGGTTGAAAGCCGGCCTCCCTTTGGACGAGACGAGGTTGCCGAAATGAGCGCGGCGACGTCGGAGGGGACGGGCGGGTGTACGGGGTCAGGCGCGTGTGCTCGGCGTGGGAGCTTGCCCGCTCGACGTGGTATGCCCAGGCTGCGGCCACGCGGCCGGACCGTGCCCCACCGGCCAAACGCGGCCCGAAGACGGCGCTCAGTGACGAGGCGCTGGTGGCGGCGATCCGGGCCGTGCTGGCGGTGAGCCCGTTCACCGGCGAGGGCTACCGCAAGGTGTGGGCGAAGCTGCGGGCCGAGGGCATCCGTAGCGGCAAGTCGCGGGTGCTGCGGCTGATGGGCGCGCACGGCCTGCTGGCGCCGCAACGCGGCGGCGGCCCGCGGGGACCGCGGGCGCACGAGGGGACGATTCTCACCGAGGCGCCGGACCTGATGTGGGGGACGGACTTCTCGACGACGGTCACGCTGCGGGAGGGTACGGCGGCGGTGTTCATCGCGGTCGACCATTGCACGGCCGAGCTGGTGGGCGTGCATGCGGCGGCCCGTGCGACGCGCTGGGAGGCACTGGAGCCGATCCGGCAGGGGGTGCGGGAGCGCTTCGGGCGGATCGGCGCGAAGGTCGCCAGCGGGCTGCGGTTGCGCCATGACCACGGGACGCAGTACATGGCCGACGATTTCCAGCAGGAGCTCGCGTTCCTGGGGATTGCGTCGAGCCCGTCGTTTGTCCGCGCCCCGGAGGGCAACGGGTGCGCCGAGCGGATGATCCGCACGCTGAAGGAGCAGTTGCTGTGGGTGCGGACGTTCGAGACCGTGGAGGAGCTGCGCCAGGCGCTGCTGGCGTGGCAGAAGGTGTACAACGAGCACTGGATGGTGGGCCGGCACGGCCACCGCAGCCCGGCACAGGTGCGCCGGGATCACCACGCCGCGATGCAGCGCATGGCGGCGTGAATTACGCCCTCAGGCGTGTCCAGGAAATCGGGAGCGGTTCA
>JGI25330J36431_1000361_pt1 | contig 17943 bp, 33 predicted proteins | sample HigsolmetaAR205D_FD_36431 | JGI IMG/M metagenome (IMG submission 36431) | reverse complement strand
AGTCTAACTGACTTAGCTAAAAACATTATAAAGGAAAACGTCCAATTTAACCAATTAATTTATCAATACAGTAAATTCATTCTATTATAAAGAGTTAAAGGTAAATTTACAAAAGTTTCCTTATGCGCTTACGTCCTCTAAAAATTTCCAACCTTGTCGAAGCCCTGTTGGATATTTATACTTCATGTATAAAAAAAAGCCTGCACCCTTTCCATGCGCAGTCATATTGCTCAAACGAACCATTATTCTTTTAAGTTTTTTACAGCGTAAGATTATAAAATGTATCCGTAATTAGAAAGGGTACCAGAGCTAGACAAAGGACTTTTCCCTTTATCGTAACACTCGCTTTTTTTCAGTATCATCCGTTAAACTCAATTTTTCAAAACAGGATCTTGATGAACCGCATCCAAAAATAAATTTACTAAAAAATATATGCTTAACATACAATATTTTAAGCCAAAATAAATACGATTCAAGAAATTTCCCGTCAATCCTTTTTGAGTACAAATTATTTATGGAAAAAGGGCAGAATTCAGTACAATCCCTTACTGCCCTCTTTGCATATGTTGTTAACATGAGGAAAATCTCCATAAAACAACATCATTCAATTAGTCAACGAATTCAATAATGGCCATCGGTGCACTATCACCACGGCGAGGTCCCACTTTAAGAATTCTTGTATATCCACCTTGTCGATCCTCATAACGAGGTGCAATATCTGAGAATAATTTTTGTAACGCATCTTTATTTGATTCATCATCTGCAACTTCTTTACGAACGAAGGCAGCTGCTTGACGACGTGCATGAAGATCTCCGCGTTTACCTAAAGTAACTAATTTTTCAATAACGGAACGTAATTCTTTCGCACGAGTTTCAGTCGTTTGAATGCGTTCATTAATAATAAGATCAGTTGCTAAGTCACGTAACAAAGCTTTACGCTGATCGCTTGTACGTCCTAATTTTCTGTAGCCCATGTTGTTTCCCTCCTTTTTGAAGTAAATTCCTTCAAATTACCGGTTTTCATTAATCGTCCTTACGTAAGGACAAACCGAGTTCTTCTAATTTTGCCTTTACTTCTTCTAAAGATTTTCGTCCAAGGTTACGAACTTTCATCATATCTTCTTCTGTTTTATTCGCTAATTCCTGAACAGTGTTAATTCCTGCACGTTTTAGACAGTTATAAGAACGAACCGAAAGATCAAGTTCTTCAATGGTCATTTCAAGCACTTTCTCTTTTTGGTCTTCCTCTTTTTCTACCATAATTTCAGCATGCTGTGCCTCATCTGTTAAGTCAACAAAAATATTCAGATGCTCCATCATAATTTTCGCAGCCAAGGAGATAGCCTCTTTTGGACCAATACTCCCATCTGTCCAAACTTCTAACGTTAATTTATCATAATCCGCTGATTGACCAATACGCGTATTCTCAACAAAATAAGAAACTTTTGAAACAGGAGTATAAATCGAATCAATTGGAATCACACCAATTGGTTGATCTTCTCGTTTATTATCATCGGCAACCGTATAGCCGCGCCCATTTTTGGCTGTTAAACGCATCCGTAGTTTCCCGTTTGCTGCTAATTCGGCAATGTATAAATCAGGATTTAAAATTTCAACATCACTATCATGATTAATATCAGCTGCTGTTACAACTCCCGCACCACTCATGTCGATTTCAAGCGTTTTTTCTTCATCGGAATAAATTTTTAACGCTAATTTTTTTAAATTCAAGATGATTGTAGTTACATCCTCCACGACGCCTTCAATAGTTGAAAACTCATGTAGCACTCCATCTATTTGAATAGATGTGACAGCGGCACCAGGAAGTGAGGATAGCAGGATACGACGTAAGGAGTTACCCAAAGTTGTACCATATCCACGCTCAAGCGGCTCGACTACAAACTTTCCGTACTTGGCGTCATCGCTGATCTCAACTGTTTCAATTATCGGTTTTTCAATTTCGATCATTCAAATTTACCCTCCTTCAAAACGTCGAAACCCCGGTAAGAATAATATATTCTAACCGAAATTCCCCCTGTAAAGTATTCCCGTTTGTGCACAACATTTTGGTTTTCTAAAAATTTGTTTACTGTATCATAACCCATTATAGACGGGCGATACGATTTCTATACACAAAAATTATACACGACGACGTTTTGGCGGACGGCAACCGTTATGAGGTACCGGAGTTACATCCTTAATAGCTGTAACTTCGAGACCTGCAGCCTGCAGTGCACGGATTGCTGCTTCACGACCTGCCCCTGGACCTTTAACATTTACTTCTAAAGATCTCATTCCGTGTTCCATTGATGCTTTTGCTGCTGCCTCAGCTGCCATTTGTGCAGCAAATGGAGTGGATTTACGAGAGCCTTTGAAACCAAGGGCACCGGCACTTGACCAAGAAACTGCATTCCCATGAACATCCGTAATTGTAACGATTGTATTATTAAATGTAGAACGAATATGTGCTACACCTGATTCTATATTCTTTTTCACACGACGTTTACGTGTATTTGTTTTACGAGCCATTTTACAAAACCTCCTTTACCTATTATTTTTTCTTATTAGCGACTGTCTTACGTGGACCTTTACGTGTACGAGCATTGTTCTTCGTATTTTGTCCACGTACAGGCAATCCGCGACGATGACGTAATCCACGGTATGAACCGATTTCCATTAAACGTTTGATGTTTAAGGATACTTCACGGCGAAGGTCACCTTCAACTTTTAATCTGTCTACCAGGTCACGAATTTTATTAATTTCCTCTTCTGTGAGGTCACGAACTCTAGTGTCTTCAGAAACACCGGCTTCTGCTAAGATTTTTTGAGCAGTTGATTTACCAATACCGTAGATATATGTTAAAGAAATGACGATGCGTTTATCTCTTGGAATATCTACACCTGCAATACGTGCCATGCTTGAGCACCTCCTTTAATTATCCTTGTTTTTGTTTATGTTTAGGATTTTCACAAATTACCATAACTTTTCCTTTTCTGCGAATAACTTTACATTTTTCGCAAATAGGTTTTACAGATGGTCTCACTTTCATTTGCTTTTTACCTCCTTAACTTTTCGGAGTACCTTATTTAAAACGATAAGTAATTCTTCCTCTCGTTAAATCATAAGGTGATAATTCAACAGTAACTTTATCACCCGGCAAAATCCGAATGAAGTGCATACGAATCTTACCGGAAACATGAGCAAGTACCGTATGCCCATTTTCCAACTCAACTTTGAACATTGCATTCGGCAAAGTTTCAATGACAGTACCTTCGACTTCAATCACGTCGTCTTTGGCCATTAATGTGTTCCCTCCTCGCGAGCCAAGTAAAATGACCGGAATGTATGCAAGGCATATCGCAGTTTTCCGTCAGTTACCCGACCTGTTTGTAAAATACTGTTTTTTACTTCAGGGGAAACATAATTGTATAAATGTAAATGATTTATATTTTTCTTCTTGGGACGATCAAACTTTCGCTTATCCCCATCCGCAATTAATACAAGATTATTGTCGATTTGACCTACAATGACAGAGAAAACACCAGCGTTTCTCCCTCTGGTTTCACAGACAATTCGACCAATATGTGCAGGATACCTATTCTCCATAGAAACCACCTGCTTAAGGGAAACAGAATACTATACACAAATAAACATTATACAATGATTCTCCTAATAAATCACGAAAAAATTTTTGCCAACGGAGAAAAAAGTTAACAAAAATATTCTATCAACATTATGGCTAAAAGTATTTTATTTTAAACCGGCAAGCAGCTTATCAATCTCTTCAAAAACTTTATTAATTTCTTGGACACCATTAATGGTTTTTAGCACATCTTTAGAGGCATAAAAATCAAGTAACGGCTTCATTTGTTTTACATTGACATCCAAGCGGTTTTGTACGGTTTCTGCATGATCATCCGGACGTTGGTAAAGCTCGCCACCACATTTGTCGCATGTATTTGCCACTTGCGGCGGGTTAAATACAAGGTGATAGGTTGCCCCGCATGATTTACAGATACGGCGACCTGTCAAACGTTCCATCAATATATTTTTATCAACGTNAATGTGAATGCAATAATCGATNTTTTTATTTAAATCATTCAATATTTGATCAAGGCTTTCTGCTTGTTGGACAGTTCTCGGAAATCCGTCGAGTAAAAAACCGGCTTGGCAATCCGATTTTGATAAGCGTTCTCTTACAATGCCAACCGTAACTTCATCNGGAACCAATTCACCTTTATCCATATAGGATTTTGCCTTTAAGCCTAGTTCTGTTCCATCTTTTATTGCTTGACGAAACATATCACCTGTTGAAATATGAGGGATTTGATATTTTTGAACAATTTTTTCTGCTTGAGTCCCCTTACCGGCACCAGGCAAACCCATTAAAATTAAATTCACTTGAATTCCCCCTAAAGTTTAGGATTATAGGAACTCCTGGATGGACGTTCCTAAACCCTATCCTATTTTAAAAACCCTTTATAATGACGTTTGACAAGTTGTGCCTCAAGCTGTTTCGTCGTTTCAAGAGCAACACCAATAACGATCAATAAACTTGTTCCGCCAATTTGAACACTGGACGGTAAATTCCCGATTCCCGTGAAAATAACAGGTAAAATCGCAACAATTGCCAGGAAGATCGAACCTACAAAGGTGAGACGATATAAAACACCTGTAAAGTAATCTTGGGTTTGTTTACCGGGTCTATGTCCGGGTACGTATGCGCCCTGTTTCTTTAAATTATCTGCCAGTTGTTCAGGGTTCACTTGAATAAACGCATAAAAATACGTAAATGCAATAATTAAAATTACGTAAATGCTCATTCCAAACGGATGGGAATAATTAAACCATTCGGTAATCCATCGCGTTACCTTATTATCACCAAAAAAAGATGCAATTGTCGGTGGTGTAATTAAGAATGATACAGCGAAAATAATTGGGATAACCCCTGCAGAATTTACCTTCAGCGGAATATGAGAGGAATTACCGCCAACTGTATTTTGCCCGGCCACTCTTTTTGCATATTGAATTGGTATTTTCCGTACTGCTTGTTGGATAAAAATAACACCAACAACGATCGCTAAAATTAAGAAAACTAGTAGCAACGCAATCAAAATACGGATAAATAATTGCTCACCGGCATTTTCAAATTGAGAAGCATAGATTTGATTAATCATTGACGGGAAAGCAGAAACGATACCGGCAAAAATGATAATGGATATACCATTTCCTACACCTTTTGCGGTAATCAATTCGCCCAACCAAAGTAAAAAGGCAGTGCCGGCTGTCAGTACAAGTGCAATCAAGAGATGATTTGCGACTGAATTATCTTCTATCAAAAGTCCACCAACATATGCATTAAAACCGTAAGACATTCCCAAAGCTTGAATGAAACCAAGAATTATTGTAGCGTAACGGGTAACTTGGGCNATTTTTTTACGGCCGACTTCACCCTGTTTTGACCATTCCGTCAACTTTGGAACAACATCCATTTGTAATAACTGCATAATGATAGAAGCAGTAATATAGGGCATAATCCCCATCGCTAAAATAGAGAAGTTTTTTAACGCTCCACCGCCAAAGATATTCAATACACCAAATGCATTTGCTTGTGATCCAAAGTTTAATGCCTCGGCATTAACCCCCGGTACAGGAATGAATGTGCCAATTCTGAAGATGATTAACATCAACAAGGTAAAAATAATTTTATTTCTTATGTCTCGTACACGCATAAAATTGGAGAATGTCCGGAACATCAAACCACCTCGGTTTTGCCACCTGCAGCTTCAATTGCTTCTTTTGCAGCAGCGGAAAATTTATGAGCCTTAACGGTTAACTTTTTCTCAACGGTTCCTTTTGCTAAAATCTTGATTCCNGATTTTTGATTNCTTACAACGCCGGTTTCAAGTAAGAGCTCAGGTGTTACTTCAGTTCCATCCTCAAAACGATTTAAGGCATCTAAGTTTACAACTGCATATTCTTTCCGATTGATGTTTGTAAACCCACGTTTTGGTAAACGTTGGAATAACGGCATTTGTCCACCTTCAAAACCTAAACGGACACCACCGCCTGAACGAGCATTTTGACCTTTTTGACCACGTGTACTTGTTTTTCCGTGACCGCTACCAGTACCGCGACCGACACGTTTCCGACTTTTACGGGATCCTTCGTTCAATTGCAATTCATGTAGTTTCATGTTGGCACCTCCTTTGTTAAAACGCAATTATTATTCTTTTACCGANACTAAATGTGACACTTTATTAATCATACCGCGAATCGCAGCATTATCTTCTTTTACAACCGTTTGATGCATTTTGCGTAAACCCAATGCTTTAACAGTCTCTCTCTGGTCTTTTGGACGACCAATAAGGCTTTTGGTGAGGGTAATTTCTAAAGTTTTAGCCATCTGATTTCCCTCCTTATCCTAACAATTCTTCAACTGATTTATTACGTAATTTCGCTACGTCCTCAGCACGTTTTAATTGATGAATTCCGTCCATTGTAGCTCGTACCATATTAATTGGTGTGTTAGATCCTAGTGATTTTGATAAAATATCAGAAATTCCAGCTAGTTCTAGCACGGCACGTACAGGACCGCCTGCGATAACTCCGGTACCTTCATGAGCAGGCTTCAAAAGAATTTTTCCAGCTCCGAAGTTTCCGATTACCTCATGAGGAATGGTAGTACCAACGCGAGGAACTTCCACTAAGTTTTTCTTAGCATCTTCTACTGCTTTACGAATTGCATCCGGAACTTCTTGAGCTTTCCCTGTTCCAAATCCTACATGGCCATTCTTGTCACCTACAACAACAAGCGCTGTGAAACGGAAGCGGCGACCACCTTTAACAACTTTAGCCACGCGGTTAACAGTAACTACACGTTCTTCAAGTTCAAGTTTTGATGGATCAATACGACGCATAAATTTTCCCTCCTTTTTCTATTAAAATTCCAGACCGGTTTCCCGTGCTGAATCTGCTAAAGCTTGAATCCGACCATGATACAGATAACCACTACGATCAAAAACAACCGACTTATAACCTTTTTCTAACGCACGTTTAGCCACCAACTCGCCTACTTTTGCAGCTGCTTCAATATTGCTGGTTGATTCTAAATTAATTTCCTTATCTAAAGTTGATGCACTTGCTACAGTTACACCCTTCGTATCATCGATTAATTGTGCATAAATATGTTTGTTTGAACGAAAGACAGTGAGTCTCGGACGTTCAGGAGTACCGGATATTTTTGCACGAATGCGTGTATGTCTTTTTCTGCGAACCGCATTTTTATCAGGTTTTATAATCATGTGTGTCACTCCCTTCTAAAACGTTTATCCTTATTTACCAGTCTTACCTTCTTTTCGACGGACATATTCACCAACATAGCGAATACCTTTACCTTTATATGGTTCAGGCGGACGGACATCTCTAATATTTGCCGCTAATGCCCCAACTTGTTCCTTGTCAATACCTTTCACAACGATTTGGGTATTGGATGGAACATCAATTTCAAGCCCATTTTCCGGAGTGATCTCTACAGGATGAGAATAACCAACACTTAAAACAAGTTTATTCCCTTGTTTTTGTGCCCGATATCCAACCCCAATCAGTTCAAGAGATTTTTCAAAACCTTTTGAAACTCCTTCAACCATATTTGCAAGGATTGCACGGGTAGTACCGTGAACTGTCCGATGTTCTTTGGAATCAGATGGACGAGTGACGGTTACAACATTATCTTCAACAGTGATCGTTATGTCTTTATTAAACTCTCTGCTTAATTCCCCTTTAGGTCCTTTTACAGTTACTCTATTTCCGTTAAGTGTCACCGTGACACCTGCAGGAACTTCGATAGGTTTTTTACCGATACGTGACATTAAAATACACCTCCATTCATACCTAGATTACCAAACGTATGCTAAAACTTCTCCGCCTACTTTACGTGCACGCGCTTCTTTATCCGTAATTACACCTGATGATGTTGAGATAATAGCAATACCTAATCCGTTCAATACTTTTGGTACTTCATCAGCTTTTGCGTACACACGNAAGCCAGGTTTGCTTATACGCTTTAGACCGGTTATAACACGTTCGTTGTTTGGACCGTATTTTAAGAAAATACGAATGATCCCTTGTTTGTTGTCATCGATATATTCAACATCACGAACGAATCCTTCACGTTTCAAAATTTCTGCAATTTCTTTTTTAATTTTCGAAGCAGATACTTCTAAACTATCGTGACGTACCATATTCGCATTACGAATACGAGTTAATAAATCTGCAATTGGATCTGTCATTACCATACCATTTACCTCCTTTCGAAACGGGTTTTACCAACTTGCTTTTTTAACACCAGGAATTTGACCTTTATAAGCTAATTCACGGAAACAAATACGGCATAATTTAAATTTGCGATATACGGAATGTGGACGGCCACAACGTTCACAGCGTGTATATTCTTGAACTTTAAATTTTGGTTGACGTTTTTGTTTCACAATCATTGATTTTTTAGCCACGGTTTCGCCTCCTTTTTCGATTACTTTTTGAACGGCATTCCTAATTGAGTTAATAGCTCACGAGATTCTTCATCAGTATTTGCAGTTGTAACAATAACAATGTCCATACCGCGTACTTTGGCAACTTTATCATAATCAATTTCAGGGAAAATTAATTGTTCTTTAATCCCTAGAGTGTAATTACCGCGACCGTCAAACGCATTTTTTGAAACTCCACGGAAATCACGTACACGAGGTAATGAAACAGAAACTAATTTATCAAGAAAATCATACATCCGTTCACCACGAAGAGTAACTTTNGCGCCAATCGGCATTCCTTCACGAAGACGGAANCCTGCGATTGATTTTTTCGCTCTGGTTACTACCGGTTTTTGACCGGTAATTAGTGTTAATTCCTCTACAGCATTATCCAATGCTTTTGAGTTTTGAACGGCATCTCCAACACCCATATTGACAACAATTTTTTCAAGTTTAGGAACTTGCATGACAGATTTATAGTTAAATTTACTCATTAAACTTGGAACGATTTCTTTTATATATTTTTCTTTTAGGCGGTTCATCATGTGTACCTCCTTTCTTCACCACGAATTATTTATCTAATACCGCACCTGATTTTTTGGCAATACGTACTTTTTTACCATCTATTACTTGATAACCAACACGAGTTGGTTCACCGGTCTTNGGATCAATCGGCATAACGTTAGAAACATGAATGGCAGCTTCCATGTTTATAATTCCACCTTGAGGATTATCTTGAGATGGTTTTGCATGCTTTTTAACAATATTTACATTTTCTACAATCACCCGGTCTTTTTTAGGATANGCGGCTAAAACAATACCTGTCTTGCCTTTATCTTTACCGGAAATAACCATCACTTTATCACCTTTTTTTACATGCATCATTCGCACCTCCTTAAAAGGCATAAATCTTTTTAAAATTAAAGAACTTCCGGAGCAAGTGAGACGATCTTCATAAAGTTGTTTTCACGAAGTTCACGTGCAACAGGTCCAAAAATACGGGTGCCGCGCGGGCTTTTATCGTCACGGATTATGACACAAGCATTTTCATCAAAACGGATATAAGTACCGTCACTGCGCCGTACACCACGTTTTGTACGTACAACAACTGCTTTAACTACATCACCTTTTTTAACAACGCCTCCTGGTGTTGCTTGTTTAACAGTTGCGACAATCACGTCACCGATATTCGCATATTTACGGCCGGATCCGCCTAATACTTTAATCGTTAANACTTCGCGTGCTCCTGAATTATCAGCAACTTTCAAACGAGTTTCTTGTTGAATCATAAATGAAACCTCCCTTCGGAAACAATACGTTCTATTGGAAATTAAATAATAACAGCTTTTTCAACAACTTTTACTAAACGAAAACGTTTTGTTGCAGAAAGCGGACGAGTTTCCATGATTTGAACAATATCGCCAACTTTTGCTTCGTTCAACTCATCATGGGCTTTAAATTTTTTCGAATATTTCACGCGTTTACCATAAAGAGGATGTTTTTTATATGTTTCAACTAAAACGGTAATGGTTTTATCCATTTTATCTGAAACAACACGCCCTGTATAAACTTTACGTTGGTTGCGTTCACTCATTACCTTACCTCCTCCCTAGTATTAGTTGTTAATGCCGATCTCTCTTTCACGGATGACAGTTTTCATACGTGCAATGGATTTACGTACTTCCCTTATACGAGCAGTATTTTCAAGTTGACCGGTCGCCAATTGGAAGCGAAGATTGAAAAGTTCTTCTTTTAACGACTTAATTTTTTGTTCAATTTCGGTAGTGGTTAAATCACGAATTTCTTTAGCTTTCATTTACTTCACCACCAATTTCTTCTCTTTTTACAAACTTACATTTAATCGGAAGTTTATGAGATGCTAGACGCAATGCCTCACGAGCAACTTCTTCAGAAACTCCGGCAATTTCAAACAATATTTTACCAGGTTTTACAACTGCCACCCAGCCTTCAGGAGCACCTTTACCGGAACCCATCCGAACTTCAAGCGGTTTTGCAGTATATGGTTTATGCGGAAAAATTTTAATCCAAACTTTACCGCCACGTTTCATATAACGAGTCATCGCAATACGTGCTGCTTCAATTTGACGGTTTGTAATCCATGAAGCTTCAAGTGCTTGCAGGCCGTATTCACCGAACGCAACTTCAGTACCGCCTTTCGCACGGCCACGCATTTTCCCACGATGTTCACGACGATATTTTACACGTTTAGGCATTAACATTATTATTTTCCTCCTTCCTCGGAATTTTTCTTCGCAGGAAGAACTTCACCACGATAGATCCAAACTTTTACACCAAGTTTACCGTAAGTTGTATCCGCTTCTGCATGTGCATAATCGATGTCTGCACGTAAAGTATGAAGTGGCACCGTTCCTTCACTATAGTGTTCGGCACGTGCAATATCAGCTCCGCCAAGACGTCCNGATACCATTGTTCTGATACCTTTTGCACCTGCACGCATCGTTCTTTGAATTGCTTGTTTTTGCGCACGACGGAATGAAACACGGTTTTCTAATTGACGTGCAATATTTTCAGCAACCAGTTTTGCATCAAGATCTGCCTTTTTAATTTCAACAATGTTAATATGCACCTTTTTACCCGTAATTGCATTTAACGCTTTTCGTAATGCTTCAACTTCGGAACCACCTTTACCGATGACCATTCCCGGTTTCGCTGTATGGATGGTAATATTTACACGGTTTGCCGCACGTTCAATTTCAACGCCGGATACTGCAGCATCTTTGAGGCGATTATAAATATATTCACGAATTTTAATATCTTCATGTAATAGTTCTGCATAATCTTTATCTGCGTACCATTTGGATTCCCAATCACGAATAATCCCGACACGCAAACCGATAGGATTAACTTTTTGACCCACTCATTATCCCTCCTTTTTTTCTGATAGCACAATTGTAATATGGCTAGTACGTTTATTAATTTGTGAAGCACGTCCTTGTGCACGCGGACGGAAACGTTTCAATGTCGGACCTTCGTCAACATATGCTTTTGAAACAACTAAATTGTTTACATCCATTTCGTAGTTATGTTCAGCATTCGCAATAGCAGAATTTAATACTTTTTCAACGATTGGGGATGCAGCTTTAGGTGTGAATTTTAAAATAGAAATTGCTTCACCGACTTGTTTTCCTCGAATTAGATCAACGACTAAGCGAGCTTTACGAGGTGCAATACGAACTGTTCTAGCAACAGCTTTAGCTTCCATGGATTTGCCCTCCTCTCATTAACGTCTTGTTTTCTTATCATCACCGGCATGGCCTTTATAAGTACGAGTTGGTGCAAATTCACCAAGTTTATGACCCACCATATCTTCGGTAATGTAAACCGGTACATGTTTACGTCCATCATATACTGCAATCGTATGCCCTACAAATGACGGGAAAATCGTTGAACGACGAGACCATGTTTTAATTACTTGTTTTTTACCACTTTCATTTAATACATCTACTTTTTTCAGAAGATGTTCATCTGCAAAAGGACCCTTTTTTAAGCTACGACCCATGTTTGAACCTCCCTTCTTAATTGCCCTACGGTTCTATCATCGAACCGTAGCCAAATCATTTTATTTTTTACGACGACGTACGATAAACTTATCTGACTTATTATTTTTCTTACGAGTTTTATATCCAAGTGCAGGTTTACCCCAAGGAGTCATTGGAGATTTACGTCCAACAGGAGCTTTACCTTCACCACCACCGTGTGGATGGTCATTCGGGTTCATTACAGATCCGCGTACAGTTGGGCGTTTGCCTAACCAGCGGGAACGACCTGCTTTACCGATATTTATAAGTTCATGTTGTTCATTTCCAACTTGACCGACTGTTGCACGGCAAGTACCAAGAACCATACGAACTTCACCGGATGTTAAGCGAACTAGTACATATTTGCCTTCTTTACCGAGCACTTGTGCACTTGCTCCGGCAGAACGAACTAATTGACCGCCTTTTCCGGGTTTTAATTCAATGTTATGAATTACGGTACCAACCGGAATGTTTGCCAAAGGTAGAGCATTTCCAACTTTAATATCCGCATCCGGACCGGATTCAATATCCATTCCGACTTCTAATCCTTTTGGTGCAAGAATATATCTTTTTTCTCCATCATGATAATGGATTAAGGCGATATTTGCAGATCGATTCGGATCATATTCAATAGTGGCAACGCGTCCGAGTATGCCATCTTTGTTACGTTTAAAATCAATCACACGGTATTGGCGTTTATGTCCACCGCCTTGGTGACGAACAGTTAACTTACCTTGGTTATTACGGCCTGCCTTTTTGTTTAACGGACGTAACAATGATTTTTCCGGTTTATCTGTAGTAATTTCCGCAAAATCGGAAACCGTCATATTACGCCGACCATTTGAGGTAGGTTTATAATGTTTAATCGCCATTTATTTTCCCTCCTTTTCAATTACTTAAGCTTGAAAGATTTCAATCTCTTGACTATCTTCCGTTAATTTGACAATTGCTTTTCTACGTTTATTTGTAAAACCGGTATATCTGCCCATTCTTTTGAACTTACCTTTGTAGTTCATAATGTTAACTTTTTCTACTTTAACACCGAAAATTTCTTCAACGGCTTGTTTTACTTGGGTTTTATTCGCTCTGACATCTACTTCAAATGTATATTTTCTATCGTTCAAATCGTTCATAGAGCGTTCAGTAATGACGGGGCGCTTGATTACATCACGTGCATCCATTATGCTAGCACCTCCTCTACTTTTCTGGCAGCATCTTCTGTCATGATTAACTTTTCATGACCAATAATATCTAATACATTAACCGCATTTGAGCTGACAACTTTTACACCAGGGATATTTCGCGCAGATAATACTGCATTTTCATTAGTATCACTTGTTACAATAAGTGCTTTTGTATCCACTGACAGATTTTTTAGAACAGTTACAAAATCTTTTGTCTTTGGTGCTTCAAATGTTAATTGATCAAGTATCACAATATTGTTTTCTTGTACTTTTGTTGATAAAGCCGATTTTAATGCTAAGCGACGCACCTTTTTCGGAAGTTTATATGCATAACTACGCGGTACTGGGCCAAATACTGTACCACCCCCACGCCATTGAGGTGCGCGAATTGAGCCTTGACGAGCACGGCCTGTTCCTTTTTGTCTCCATGGTTTACGACCACCGCCGCGAACTTCGGAACGATTTTTTACTTTTGCAGTTCCTTGTCTCTGAGAAGCTCGCAAACTAATGATCACTTCTGACATGACATGTTTATTCGGTTCAATACCAAATACGGAATCATTCAGTTCGATTTCTCCGACTTGTGATCCGGCTTGGTTATACACAGTTACTTTTGGCATTCCTATGTCCTCCTTTCCTCTTTAATTTANTTTGCTTTTATCGCCGTTCTAATTTTCAAGAATGATTTTTTTGGACCAGGAACATTTCCTTTAATTAATAGAAGGTTTCTATCTGTATCCACCTTGACAATTTCCAGGTTTTGAATGGTAATTTGTTCTCCACCCATACGACCCGGTAATTCTTTNGATTTGAATACACGGTTTGGAGCTATTGGCCCCATTGAACCAGGACGACGATGATAACGAGAACCGTGTGACATTGGTCCACGTGATTGTCCGTGCCGTTTAATAGCACCTTGGAATCCTTTCCCTTTGGAAATTCCGGTTACATCGACAATCGTACCTTCTTGAAAAATATCTGCTTTGACTTCTTGACCAATTTCATATTCTTCTATATTTACATCTCTAATTTCACTGATGAAGCGCTTAGGAGCGGNATTTGCTTTGGCAACATGGCCTTTTTCNGGCTGATTTGCCAATCTTTCAGGTTTATCTTCATAACCTAATTGAATTGCATTATAACCGTCTGTTTCAACAGTTTTCTTTTGAAGAACGACGTTAGGTGTTACGTCAACAACTGTAACAGGGATAAGATCGCCGTTTTCCAAGAAAATTTGAGTCATACCAATTTTTCTTCCTAAGATTCCTTTGGTCATCAGTCACACCTCCTAAATTTTAAANTGAATTGATTATAATTTAATTTCAATATCAACACCGGATGGTAAATCCAATCTCATCAAAGCATCAACAGTTTGTGGAGTTGGATTCACGATGTCGATCAAACGTTTATGTGTACGCATTTCGAATTGTTCTCGGGAATCTTTATATTTGTGTACCGCACGTAAAATGGTATAAACTGATTTTTCAGTTGGCAACGGAATCGGACCACTTACTGATGCTCCGGAACGTTTTGCGGTTTCCACAATCTTTTCTGCTGATTGATCAAGAATACGATGATCATATGCTTTTAATCGGATACGAATCTTTTGTTTTGCCATTATTTTCCCTCCTTTTCGCCTAATTGCTAGACTTCTCCATGAAAATTTCCTGCACACATGCCATGGCAAAGCGGCCGGGTGTGTCAGCAACCTCTCACTTCATCGCTAATAAAAGTCAACATTTGATATTATACATAAAAAGTNTAACGAATGCAACCTTTTTCCAAAGTTATCTGTAACAAAACCTCTACTATTATACATAGAACATAACCTTTTTTCAACATCATTAGCATGGTAACTTTTGATAATAATTTGAAGCCGCATATCTGCTTGAAATTTTTTGTTTAAAAAAACAAGACGGATAGATTATCTACCCGTCTTTCGTCTGATCGAAATGATTTTTATTTTTCGATAGAAGCAACAGAGCCTGCTCCGACTGTACGTCCACCTTCGCGAATTGAGAATTTTGTACCTTCTTCAATAGCGATCGGTGCAATCAATTCTACTGTCATTTCAACATTGTCGCCAGGCATAACCATTTCTACGCCTTCAGGTAATTCAATGATGCCTGTAACATCTGTTGTACGGAAATAGAATTGCGGACGATAGTTTGAGAAGAATGGAGTATGACGTCCACCTTCTTCTTTTGTTAATACGTAAACTTGTGCTTTAAATTTTGTATGTGGNGTAATTGTNCCNGGTTTAGCAAGTACTTGACCACGTTCAACTTCATCACGAGCAACCCCACGAAGAAGTGCACCGATATTGTCACCGGCTTCTGCTTGGTCTAATAATTTACGGAACATTTCAACACCAGTTACAGTTGTTTGTTTTGGTTCTTCTGAAAGACCAACGATTTCAACAACGTCACCAACTTTTAACTCACCGCGTTCTACACGACCGGTTGCAACTGTNCCACGACCAGTGATTGAGAATACATCTTCAACCGGCATCATAAATGGTTTATCAGTTTCACGTTGTGGAGTTGGAATGTATTCATCAACAGCTTCCATTAATTCAAGGATTTTACCTTCCCATTCTGCGTCTCCTTCAAGAGCTTTTAAAGCAGAACCTTTAATAACAGGGATATCATCACCCGGGAAGTCATATTCTGATAACAGGTCACGAACTTCCATTTCAACTAATTCTAATAATTCTTCATCGTCAACCATATCNCATTTGTTTAANAATACAACGATGTANGGAACACCTACTTGACGAGAAAGAAGAATGTGTTCACGAGTTTGTGGCATTGGACCGTCAGCAGCAGATACAACAAGGATTGCTCCGTCCATTTGAGCTGCACCAGTAATCATGTTTTTAACATAGTCAGCATGTCCTGGGCAGTCAACGTGTGCATAGTGCCGTTTGTCAGTTTCATATTCAACGTGTGCAGTAGAAATCGTGATTCCACGAGCTTTTTCTTCAGGAGCACCGTCGATTTGGTCATATGCNCGAGCTTCTGCTTTCCCTTGTTTTGCAAGAACAGNAGTAATTGCTGCAGTTAAAGTAGTTTTACCATGGTCAACGTGTCCGATAGTACCAATATTAACATGTGGTTTTGAACGATCATATTTAGCTTTAGCCATTAGGATATATCCTCCTTTAATTTTAAAATTTACAAAATATATTATGTAGCTCTGGAAAGGTGGTTAAACCATTTCCATCGCATTTGTAACCTTCAATAGTAGTTATACAAGATTCACTTTACAAAATCAATTATTGACCGCTATTTTTTTTNATTATTTCTTCAGCAATTGATTTTGGTACTTCTTCATAGTGATCCGTAAACATTGTAAAAGTACCGCGTCCTTGTGTGTTGGAACGCAATGAGGTTGCATATCCAAACATTTCGGCNAGAGGAACCATTGCACGAACAACTTGTGCGTTCCCCCGGGCTTCCATTCCCTCAACGCGACCACGACGAGAAGTAATATCGCCCATAATATCGCCCAAGTATTCTTCCGGAATAACAACTTCCACTCTCATAATTGGTTCCAGTAATACAGGGTTACATTTTTTAGCGGCATTTTTCAAAGCAAGTGAAGCCGCAACTTTAAATGCCATTTCGCTAGAGTCAACATCATGATAAGAACCGTCAAATAATTTTGCTTTAATGTCAACTAAAGGATAACCGGCAATGACGCCGTTTTTCATTGCATCTTCAAGTCCTGCTTGAACGGCTGGTATATATTCGCGTGGAACAACCCCACCGACAATTGCATTTTCAAATTCAAAGCCTTTACCTTGTTCATTCGGTGAGAACTCGATCCAAACGTGACCATATTGTCCACGTCCACCGGATTGGCGAACAAACTTCCCTTCAACTTGAGCTGAAGTAGTAAATGTTTCACGATATGCAACTTGTGGAGCACCCACATTTGCTTCTACCTTAAATTCACGGCGCATACGATCGACGATAATATCAAGGTGAAGTTCACCCATACCTTCGATGATGGTTTGACCTGTTTCTTGGTCTGTATGTGCACGGAATGTCGGGTCTTCTTCTTGAAGTTTTTGTAATGCTGTACTCATCTTGTCTTGGTCAGCTTTCGATTTTGGTTCAATCGCAACAGAGATGACCGGTTCCGGGAATTCCATAGATTCTAAAATAACCGGATTTTTTTCATCACAAAGGGTATCGCCGGTTGTTGTATCTTTCAAACCAACCGCTGCAGCAATGTCGCCGGCATGAACTTCCGGAATTTCTTGACGGTGATTTGCGTGCATTTGCAGAATACGCCCAATCCGCTCACGTTTCCCTTTTGTAGAGTTCAGTACATAGGATCCGGATTGCAATGTACCCGAGTAAACACGGAAGAATGTCAGTTTACCAACATATGGATCGGTCATTACTTTAAATGCTAATGCAGAGAAAGGCTCATCGTCATCTGCATGACGTTCAACATCTTCATCCGTATCCGGAATAATACCTTTGATAGAAGGTATGTCAATCGGTGATGGCAGATAGTCGACTACTGCATCCAGCATCAACTGAACACCTTTGTTTTTAAACGCTGAACCGCAAAGTACCGGGAAGAACTCAACACTTAAAGTTGCTTTACGAATACCTGCTTTCAGTTCTTCAACTGTAATTTCTTCACCTTCAAGA
>JGI25330J36431_1000353_pt1 | contig 18053 bp, 19 predicted proteins | sample HigsolmetaAR205D_FD_36431 | JGI IMG/M metagenome (IMG submission 36431) | reverse complement strand
AACAAGATGATGATCAACAATATGTTTATGTAGTGAAAAACGGAAAAATAACAAGAAAAGAAATTAAAACCGGTACTTCAACCGATGAATATATTGAGGTGACGAGCGGTTTAACAAAAGATGATGAAATTGTTCGTGAACCATCTGATGAAATCAAAGCAGGCGTGGAAGTGACAATCAAATGATCAAGCTGGAAGATGTGACGAAATCTTATAGAAACGGTAAAGAAACAATGGATGTGCTCAAAAACATCAATTTAGAAATCCGGCAGGGGGATTTTGTGGCCATTATGGGGCCGTCCGGTTCCGGCAAATCAACTCTCATGAATATTATTGGCTGTTTGGACCGCCCGACATCAGGTGCTTACTATTTTGAAGGGAAGGATATATCGTCCCTTGATGATCAAGAATTGGCCAAAATACGCAACAAGAAAATCGGTTTTGTTTTTCAGCAGTTTCATCTTCTGCCGCGGTTGAGCGCCTTAAAAAATGTAGAGCTGCCAATGATATACGCCGGTATTGGAAAAAAACAGCGGGATGAACTCGCTAAACAGGCTTTAATAAAGGTTGGGCTCGGCGATAGAATTCAGCATATGCCAAACGAATTATCGGGAGGCCAAAAACAACGGGTGGCAATAGCTCGAGCCATTGTGAATAATCCAAAGCTCATTTTGGCAGATGAACCGACTGGTGCATTGGATACGAAAACAAGCGAAGCAATTATGGAACAATTTACAATGTTAAATAAAGAAGGGACAACCATCATTGTCGTAACGCATGAACATGAAGTGGCTCAATTTGCTAAGCGTACGATTGTAGTAAGAGATGGAGAAATTTTACAAGAAGATTTGGGACGGGGGAGCACATTATGAATTTGATGGAAAATTTTCGGATGGCGTTTTCCTCCATCCTTGCCCATAAGCTCCGTTCAATTCTGACAATGCTAGGAATAATTATCGGAGTCGGATCTGTTATTCTAGTTGTAGCAATCGGCCAAGGGGGCGAACAAGCCTTAAAAGCCCAAATTGCAGGCAGCAGCAATACGATAGAAGTGTATTATCAACCAAGTGAAGAAGAGTTGAAAGCAAATCCGAACGCAATGCTAGTGGATCCGTTTACCCAAGAAGATGTTGAAGCGCTGAAGGGGATTCCTGAAGTCAAACAGGTTGTTGCTTCCACGACAAGTTCTTATCAAACAAGGTATAGAGAAGAAACAATCGATGCAACGGTTTATGGGATCAATGCTGCATATATGGATGTCAATCAATTAAACATTGATAAAGGCCGCCTGTTTACGGAAGCGGATTTTTTAGGCGGCAGGCGTGTTGCGATTATTAGCGACCAACTAGCAAAAGATTTATTTAAAAGTCAAAATCCGATTGGCGAGGTCGTTTGGGTATCGAATCAGCCGTTTGAAATTATCGGCATACTTGAAAAACCGACAGGAATTTTTGCCTTTGGCATGTCGGAAATTTACACTCCATGGACGGCCTATCGAAATGCTTTCGGCCAAACGAATTATACACAAGTAACGCTTGAAGCAGTTAGCGCTGACGAAATCAAAGCTGCAGGGGAAAAAGCGGAGCAATTGCTAAACAGAATGCACAAGACGGAAGATTCGTATCAAGTGGTGAATTTTGAAGAAATTGCGGAATCCATTGGCCAAATTACCCGTATTATGACCATGATTATCGGAAGTATTGCGGGAATATCTCTCGTAGTTGGCGGTATCGGCGTTATGAACATCATGCTCGTCTCCGTTACCGAGAGAACGAGGGAAATCGGGATCCGTAAAGCGCTAGGGGCAACAAGAAGCCAAATCTTGCTGCAGTTTTTGATAGAATCGATGACATTAACACTAATTGGGGGAACTTTAGGGATTTTATTAGGTGCAGGAATTGCTTCCATCGTGTCCATTTTTGCCGGTTGGCCTTCATTAGTATCGTGGCAGGTTGTCGTCGGTGGACTGTTGTTCTCCATGTTTATTGGAATTCTCTTTGGACTATTGCCGGCAAACAAGGCGGCAAGATTGGATCCAATCGAATCGTTAAGATATGAGTGATACAGAAAGCTGCTGGCTTTGCCTTCCATAGGCGAGAAAAATTCATGCTAATACAATTTGTTTTTTAAACAAAACAAAAAAGGTGTCCAACTTTATTGGACACCTATTCTTTTGAAAACATAGATACACGATGGTGCCATCGGATACTGAAAATCAATCCGATCGCCATCATGCTGCCAATTAGGGAGCTTCCTCCATAGCTGATAAAAGGAAGCGGTATACCTGTGATCGGCAGAAGGCCAATCGTCATGCCGACATTTTGAAATACATGGAAGACAAACAAGCTGATGACGCCAGTACAAAGATAGCTGTTAAACGGTTCGGTTGTTTCAATTGACACTTTAATGATGTGATAGATTAATAAGAAAAATAAACTAATGACAATACTAGTGCCGATAAATCCAAATTGCTCCCCAATCACACTGAATATAAAGTCGGTGTGGTTTTCAGGGATATATACTTGTCCATGCCCAACCCCTTTTCCGAAAATTTGGCCAGATCCGATAGCTTTTAGAGAATTGAGCAAATGATAGCCTTCAGCGCTTTTATATCCTTCGGGATTTAACCATGCATAAATCCGGCCGAACTGATATTGCTTGACACCTAAATATTTGGCAAGAAATTCAGGCATTCGCAATACAAGATAAAAAATTGTTGCAGCAAAGAGGGTTACGATGAGAAACCCTAATGTAAGAATCCGCCAAGATATGCCTGAAACAAGAATAAGGCCGGCTAAAATGGCAAACATGACAAGCGCAGTCCCAAAGTCAGGCTGCAGTATAACGAACAATACCGGTACTGCTGTCGTCACACCCATTTTACATAACAAAATGAGATCGGTTTGAATGGTTCGATGCATATATTTTTGATGATGCTTGCAAATAATATGGCTCAAAGCAATGATTAAGAAAACTTTCATGATTTCTGAAGGCTGAAACGAAAAACCGGGAAGAGTAAACCATGCTTTAGCGCCATTTATTTCTTTAGCAATTTTTGCCGGTGAAATCATTAACAAAAATAGAAGAAATATCCCAAAACCGTATAAATACCATGTCATTTTTTGAATTTGTTCTGAATCGAACAGCATGACAACTCCGGCAATAAGACAGCTGGCTGCATAGAAGGCAATTTGCTTAAAAATAAAGTTTACCGCATATTGCCCTGAAGTCATTTGCGCTCCGTAAATGGCCACGCAGCTCGCGCAAAATAGTAGAAATATAATAAATGCTAATTGATAATCAAACCGCGATTGCTCCTTTTTGTTAGAATCCATGAAGCCCACCAACTTTATGAAAATGATTTTTTTAGGAGAGTAGAATTTCCTTATGTTAGACGAATGGTAAAAGCGAAAGGTTTCAAGCGCAAGTACGTTTATTATAGTAGCACACTTTCATTTGTTTGCACACATTTTATTCATCTGTTTAAGATACCTTTGCTTCATTATTTCGTCTAATCCATAAACTGTCATTAACTGGAGATGATAAAAATGAAGAAAGTCTTGATTGGTTTGTTGCTGCTCTTCTTGGCCGCCTGCAGCAATTCAGAACAAAAATCGTCCGTAGAAAGTGCTAAAATGGATCAGACCATGATAGAGAAAAAAATTGAAAAAAAAGGAGAAATGGAAACAGTTGAAGCGAAATCAGCTGCCAGCACATACTCAAACGAACGAAAAGTTATGTACACTGCGAATATAACGGCAGAAGTGGTAAGCTATGATGAAACGATTGCAAACTTAACAAAGAAGGCCGAAAGCAGAGGGGGCTATATCATTCAATCAAATGCAGTGGAACAGGATGGAAAGATCGAGGCATATGTAACGTTCCGCATTCCTCAAAATGAACTTCAACGATTTATAGAGGAAGTGAAAAAGGCAAGCAAATCAGTCAAATCGGAGCAAATGACTGGTGAAGATCAAACAGAAGAATATGTCGATTTAAACTCTCGATTGAAATCGAAGCAAGCGGTTGAAGCTCGGCTCCTTAAATTTATGGAATCGGCTGAGAAAACAGAAGACTTGTTGAAAATTTCGGAAGATTTGGCAGCTGTCCAAGAAGAAATCGAACAATTAAAGGGCAGAATCAAATATATTGAAAATAGAACAGACTATGCAACAGTTGAACTGCAATTAACAGAAATAAAATCTCATGAAAATTTTTCAAAGGATTTTAATACGTGGGAAAAAACGAAAGAACAATTTTTGACAAGCATTCATTGGATTGTTCAGGCGGCATCTTGGATTGTTGTGCTCGTTGTAGGGAATTTACCAATTGTTTTATTGGCGCTTATTATATTTTTCTTCGTCTATCGAACATTTAAAAAGAAACAGGAGAAGACTGAGTAATCTTTTTTACTTGTGGATCGAGCTGTTAAAATGATGAAGACCGCACAATTTATTAATGAAATTGTGCGGTCTTTTTCAATTTGAATTTTTTAACTCTGACTTCAAAGAAGCTTGCGAGCCAAGGCATGTTTTTTTAGGGGTATCTTTAATTCGTTTTTTCGCATAATAGAAGCCCTCATTATTGTTTTAGAAACGTTGATATATTGAGGATTTGACTTTCCGGAAAGCCCTGGAAATACCGATTGCAGCGCTTTTGCTTTCATCATCGTTTGTTTATTATGGGCAGTTTCGGACTTCACGTACTAAAAATGTGAAGTCTCTTTGTTCTGAATTCGCTCCGTTTATTCTGCATTTAATTAACTAAGTAGTATAAAATATATCCGCAAATGATCGATAAAAAAAGATGCTGAAGAAACCGCTGCAAACGATGTTCAAAAAATGTTTTTATTTGTAGAGCCGGCTTAGTTTTTTCTGCGTTCACCATGTTCACCTCTCATTTGTACAAATATATGCGAATTAGAAGGTTAAAATGAATAAACACCTTCAAATGATTGGAATGATGATTATTCAGCTTGACGATTTTGTTTTTGGGAGAAGGATGATAGGAAGAATTCAGTTATGTAGGAGGACAAATAGATTAATAAACGTAGAATTATAGCAGACAAAAGAAGCTGTAAAAAGAATGAGTTTGGACGGCTTTAAAACATGTGAAAAAATTGATCTTACTGCCTTAAGAAAAGATATGTGCGGGAAAGTAATGATGTTGATTCGGACATTCATCTTCTAAACAAATGAAGTAGGGGGCAGAGTAAAAAAACTGGAGCGAAAAAAATTTCGCTCCTGACGTTCCCCCTCATTGTATCTACTAAATTTTTGTAAAAAGCAGCTTTCCGCCAAGAACTGCAAATAAAATAGATTTGCCGTAATGAATAGCAGAAACTGTTTTTTTAGATTGAAACAGAATTTTTATTTTGCCAGCTAATGCTGAAAATAAGGAAAACAATACCAATGCCTGTACAATGAAAATAAGACCTAGCACAAACATGTCGAGCTGAACATGGACGCTGTTTGTTGATACAAACTGCGGCAAGAAAGCTAAAAAGAACAATGACACCTTCGGATTTAACAGGTTCATCAAGATGCCTCTTTTATATAAAGAAAAGAGTGAAAGACTTTTTACATTTGCTATTTTACCGGAAACTGCTGATTTCCCTTCCTTATAAGATTCCCATGCTAAATATAACAGATAGATCGCACCGACAGATTTAATAGCTGTAAAAATAACAGTAGATTGATAGAGTATGGCTGACAGTCCGAGTGATGCGATTAAAGTATGTCCGATAAGTCCGGTACAAAGTCCGAGAGAAGTGATGAACCCCGCTCGAAAGCCGTAAGACATGCTTTGTGCAATAACAAATAAATTATCGGGTCCTGGTGCAACGGTTAATAAAATAGAAGCTGCAAGAAAACTTAAAATGATGGACAATTCCATTTTATACGTTCTCCTTTTCGCATAGTGGATCATTATAAAGTTTTATATTTACAGAGGCTGTTTTTTTCTTTGAATAAGAATGAAAAGGGCAAAGTCAAATGACCGCCCATTAGCATGATAAAGTACGATTCGATTCAAAGAAGACAAATACTATGATGATGTTGATGCAGCAAATAAGCAAAACGAGAAATATAGAGCTTTTACTGACTTGCCTGAAACAAACGTCAAGGATGTACGGTACAGTTTCAGATAAGTGTTGTGCAATATTTAAGCAAGGCTTTCATGAGAAACGATCAGCCGGCCCTTTTTTAAAACGCCCAATTTCCTTTTCGGAAGATTGGTTCACGTGTGCCGTCCGGAAGAATGCCGTCGATGTCCATTTCTGCACTTCCGATCATAAAATCAACATGTGTAATGCTTGTGTTGAGACCATGCTGTTTCAATTCATCCTCTGTCATCGTTTTTCCGCCTTCTAAGCAAAATGCATAGGCGCTGCCGATCGCTAAATGGTTTGAAGCATTTTCGTCAAACAACGTGTTATAAAATAAAAGATTTGACTTTGAGATCGGTGAGTTATGAGGTACTAAAGCAATTTCACCTAAATAATGAGAGCCTTCATCTGTTTCGACTAATTGCTTCAAAATTTCTTCGCCTTTTTCGGCTGTTACATTTGTAATGCGTCCTCGTTCAAATGTGATTACAAAATTTTCGATTAAATTTCCGCCGTAGCTTAACGGTTTTGTGCTAGTCACATAACCATTTACCCCATCTTTTTTCGGAGCTGTGAACACTTCTTCTGTAGGCATGTTTGCCATGAAAGAAACGCCTTTTTCATTAACGCTTCCTGCACCCACCCATAGGTGCTTTTCAGGCAGTTCAATAGTTAAATCCGTTCCAGGAGCTTGATAATGGAGTTTTCTATATTTTTTCGCATTTAAATAATCGACTTTTTGATGAAGGTTTTCATTATGTTTTTTCCATGCAGAAACCGGATCTTCCTCATTAATACGTGTTGCTTGAAAAATAGCATTCCATAATTTTTCAACTCGAAGCGATTTTTCTTCATTTGGAAAAACTTTCTCCGCCCATTCTTCGCTTGCGGCAGCGATAACCGTCCAGCTGACTTTATCCGATTGTATGTATCTGCGAAACGTATTTAAAGCTGTTCCAGACGCTTTCTGGAAATTAGCGATTCTCTCAGGCTGAATGCCTTTTAATAAATCAGGGCTTTGGGACACAATAGAAATAAAAGCTGCATTTCTTTCTGCTAGGGCAGTTCTTTCGAGAGACTTCCATTCAGGATATTCTAAAAACACGTCATCAGGAGCCTTTTCATATTTTAATCTTGTTAAAACATCATCTTGCCAGTCGATATGAATATTCCTTGCACCAACCTCATAAGCTTTTTCCGCAATAAATCGGACGAGTTCTTTTGCATCTATGCTTGCAGAAATGAACANTTCTTGTCCTTTTTGAACATTGACTCCGACCTTGACGGCAAGTTCTGCATATTTTTCAAGCTGCTGTTTGAAAGTTGTCATCATCATTCTCCTTTATTTCCTACATATTTTTTTCTGTATTTTACCAAAAAAATTAAAATAAAACCAATTGGATTGCTTAACGAAAATGAATAATAGAGCTACAATAGAGATAGAAAAGAAAGAAAAAGAAACAGGTGTGTGAAGAATATGAATTTTTTAGATGAAATGGTTATTGTCAACAAATCGCATCGAGAATTAAGAGAAAAAGCCGAAAAACTTGCGGAGAAGTTCGCGGAGCGAGCCGCGAAAAATGATCAGGAATCTTCGTTTCCATTTGAAAACTTTTCAGATTTAAAAACGGAAGGATTTCTGAAATTAACNGTGCCAAAAAAATATGGAGGAAATGAAATTTCTTTATATGAATTTCTGCTTGTTCAAGAAAAAATTGCAGAAGGAGATGGAGCGACAGGTTTATCGTTAGGGTGGCATAATGGAATCGTAATGGATTTATCCGAATCAAAAAAATGGGATGAACGCACGTTTGAGCGCATTTGCGAAGAAATTGTCGCTGAAGGAAAATTAATCAATAGCTGNGCATCAGAACCGGCTGCCGGAAGTCCTGCAAGAGGCGGAAAACCAAAAACAACGGCAAGAAAAGAAGGAAGCAGCTGGATTATTAATGGCCATAAATCGTTCACATCACTGGCCCCGATTCTAGATTATTTTATTGTAACCGCAACAATTGAAGAAACAGGTGAGGTTGGCGAATATTTAGTCCCAAAAGGAGCAGAGGGGCTTTCCATAAAAGAAACATGGGATACAATCGGCATGCGCGCGACAAGAAGNGACGATTTATTACTGCACAACGTAAAGGTCGAAAAAGACGCTCTCGTTTCGATCAGACAAGCTACATTCAGTCCTTCCACTCCGAAAGGATGGCTTTTACATATTCCTGCCTGCTACCTCGGGATCGCTATCGCCGCAAGAAACTTTGCTGTCAAATATGCAAAAGAGTATCAACCTGCCAGTCTTTCTCATCCAATTTCAGAACTTTCGGAAGTGCGGCGAAAAACAGCTGAAATGGATCTGGAGCTTACAAGCGCACGGCATTTTATGTACAGTGTGGCGAAAAAATGGGATGAACAGCCGCATTTACACGAACAAATGGGGCATGAGCTGGCTGCCGTAAAATATGTTGCCACAAACAGTGCGATCAAAGTCGTTGACCTAGCCATGCGAATTGCAGGCGGACAAAGCTTAAGAAAAGAATACCCATTGGAGCGCTACTATCGGGATGTCAGATGCGGTCTTCATAATCCTCCAGCAGATGATATAACGTTAAAAATTTTCGGTGACCGTGCTTTTCAAGAATAAAAGAACACAAAAGGCGTTTTCTCAGGCTGAAAAGTTGATGGACAGCCGAAAAACGCCTTTTATTATTTCTGTGTTCATTCGTTCCTTAGTACAAATAAAAGCTTTCATTTATTACATTTGAACAAAAAATTGTTCATTGGTTTTAACTTCATTCAATCTTTTTTATTGTCAAAACAACTTTGTCTTTTGTTTCACATCAATTGAAAAGTAGCTGCTGTCTTGTAAAAATGTTAAGATGTCCATTCTTTCAGCTTTTGATCGGAAGGTAAAAGCATGGAGAGCATGCCGATAAATGGAAGAAAGCCGCACGCGATCATAACTGGCTTTAAGCCGAATAAGTCCGCGAGAGCACCGAGCACGACTGATCCTAAAGCGCCTAAACCGAAGGCAAGACCGACCATTAAGCCTGATGCAGTTCCGATTTTTCCAGGCATTAGCTCTTGTGCGTATACGACAACTACAGAAAAGCTTGACAAAATAATAAAGCCGTTAATGAGCATTATTGGAATTGCCCAAAATTCATTCACATAAGGCAAAATGACCGCCAGCGGAGCTGATCCAAGCATTGAGAAAGCAATGATATTCCGTCTTCCGAAACGATCTGAAAGCGGCCCTCCTAAAAATGTTCCGATTGCACCTGCTGCTAAAAATATAAAAATATATAGCTGTGTTTTGCTGATGGAAAGTCCATGTTCATGAATTAAATAAAAAGGGTAAAAATTAGTGATTGCTGCATGATACCATGAACGAGCAAAAACTAAGAAGATGAGCAGCATAAGTCCAATTTTCACTTGCTTTTTTCGAGCGGCAGGAACTTGCACAACGGCTTTTTTTGCGCTTGTTTTTTTTCGGCTGTCGAGCTTTTCCTTATACCAATTTGCAATGTATAGAAGGACGATGACGGCCATGCCGGCAATTAAAGTAAACCAAATCGCGCCAAATTGTCCCATAGGGACGAAAATAAGAGCTGTCATAATGGGAGCAAGAGATTGTCCGGCATTACCTCCAACTTGAAAAATGGATTGGGCGAGCCCTTTTCGTTCTCCCGCTGCTAAATGCACCACTCTTGAACCTTCCGGATGAAAAACGGCTGAACCGATTCCGACGAAAAATACCGAAACTAAAACAATCCAATAATTAGGTGCAAAAGCAAGTCCCAGCATGCCGAAAAACGTACACGTAAGCCCGATGGGCAGCAAATAAGGCATCGGCTTTTTATCTGTATAAAACCCGACAGCAGGCTGAAGCAAAGATGCCGTTAGCTGAAGGCTGAATGTAATGAATCCAAGCTGCATATATGTAAGATTCATTGATTTTTCCAATATAGGGAAAACTGCTGGAATAACAGCTTGAATCGAATCGTTTAGAAGATGAACAAATCCGATAATAAATAATATTCTGTATAATGTAATTTGACCCATATTCTGTTTTTGAACAGCTGCTTCCATTTTGGTTTCTCCTCTCATATTTATTCGTATGTCTAAATATTTTACTTGATTTTACAAAAATATGAAATAAAAAAGTTTAACAGTTTACAGTAGTTTTATTATGTAAACTTAGTTTATATAAAGGTCTGTCTAGAAAGTCAAATTTCCATTGAAAACAAAAAACTCATAAACATCGATATAGCAACGTTTTCTAAAGCATGAAAGGGGGCATCAATAAGCCAAAAAAGACTCATTGGACAGCCCCCTAAAAGCGTGCAAATAGTATTTAATTTAAAGCTTCAGATAACGTTTCAAGATTGCGTTTCATAATGCTGAAGTAGTCTTCGTTATTGTTTAAATCTGTTTCCGAAACACTTTCTAAATTATGTAGCGTTAATGATTTGGCACCAATTTCTTGTTGGATGATTTTTGCTACTTTTTCAGATACATTTTGTTCAAAGATCACATGTTTTAAATGATGTTTTTTCGATAGTTCAATGATTTTGACAAGCTGCTTTTGACTAGGCTCATCTGTTGGAGATAATCCCGATATTGGAATTTGTTCAATATCGTAGCGGTCTTCCCAATAACCATAAGCAGCATGAGCAACAAGAATATATTTTGTTTTCGATTTTTTAATTGTTTCTTGAAATGATTGATCCAGTTCTTCAAGATCTTGTTTAAGTTGAGCGAAATTTTGTTCAAAATATTCTTTTTGATCAGGAGCCGCTTCCGTTAAAGCGTTCTTGATGTTTTCCGCAAGAGTAATGGCCCTATTTGGATCAAGCCATACATGAGGGTCAACATCTCCATGTGCATGATCGTGTTCCTCTTCGTTTTGGTTCCCATGTTCTTCTTCATGATCTGAATCTTCTTCATGATGTGAATGCTCTTCTTCTCCACTTTCATGGTCATGTTCATCTTCGGACGCACTTAATAATGGAATTCCTTCAGCTGCTTTTACAATTTTGACATTGCCGTCTTTCAGCGTTTTTTCTGCCTTATCGGCAAATCCTTCTATACCAGCTCCAGTATAGATAAATAAATCCGCTTTCGCAATTGCTTCCAAAGTTTTTAATGTAGGTTCATACGTGTGGGCTTCTACATTCGGCGGGTAAACACTTTCGACGTGAACGTATTTACCGCCGATTTTTTTAGTGAAATCTGTCAGTGGATAGATTGTTGTATAAATTTCAATTTCTTTTTGATTGTTTTTGTCCTCATTATGATTGTTCGTTTCGGAAGCATTGTTGTTATTTTGGCCGCAGCCGATAGGAAAGATTGCAAGCATTGCCATTAAAAATGCAAAAAAGACTTTTTTCATCGATTTGAACTCCTTTCAAAATATATGTGTACCCCGCTGTATTAAATCGTAATGATTTCGATTTAATTATATATAACATTTTCTAAATGGGCAAGGCTAGAAGCACTAAAAACAAAAATATCACAAACTATAACATTTTGTTATACCCCATGTTGAATAAGCATTTCACACCAATCCTTCTCACTGGTACCCTTTAATTAGGATATTAAAGAGGTGAACTTGAATGGTGGAAATGGTTTTGCTGCTCGCTCTTGGACTTTTGTCAGGCGCTTATGGGGTAATGGTGGGAGCAGGGGGAGGATTTGTGTTTGTTCCTGCTCTCTTATTGCTGTTGAAATTGCCTCCTGAAATTGCAGCTGGTACGGGTCTTGTTGTGGTTTTTCTCAATTCCATATCAGGGTCGATGAATTATATACGGCAAAAGCGTGTTCATTTTTCTATCGGTTGGCCGATCATCTTCGGCTCCATCCCGGGAACGTTTATCGGCACTTGGCTGTTGGGAATTATTTCACCCGACTTTTTTTATTGGATATTTGCCGCTGCTTTATTCATGCTCGGGATGTTTTTGCTTTTAAAAAAAGCTCCGGAAGAGCCGGAACATAGTATGAAAGCAGGTTTTTTCAATGAGGGCAGAAACCGTTTAAAAGCTGTTTTTTTATTCATCATCGGACTTTTGTTGGGAACTTTATCGAATTTTTTTGGAATTGGCGGCGGATGGTTGCTCGTTCCCATTTTAATTTATTTATTGAAGATTCGTCCTCACGACGCAACTGCGATTTCTCTTTTTGCATTATCGATCTATTCACTTGTTGGTGCGCTGAATCAAATTGCATTAGGGAATGTTAATTGGACGGCCTGCTTGTGGGGCGGTATAGGAGTGATGATCGGCTCTCAACTGGGAGCTATCTTATCAACAAAAGTGCCTGGAAAATGGATTTTGCAAATGTTGTCTTTTTTGCTGATAGGTGTTAGCATGAAGTTGTTTTTAAGTGTTTAAATTGTAAGGAAGTGATTCCGAATTGGATTTGGAAAGTTTAAAAATGTTTTGTCTTGTTGTTGAGGAAGGGAGCATCAGCCGTGCTGCAAAGCTTGTCTATGTGTCCCAGCCGGCTGTTACGAGAAAAATCCATCAACTAGAGGATTATTATGGAACCCCATTGTTTGACCGTTCGAACGGAAAAATGACTTTGACAAAAGCCGGCAAAATGTTATATCCGATTGCCAAAAATATTGTGGAAGAAATTCAACAATCAAAAGAAGCAGTAAAGGAAATAACCGGACACAAAGATTTTACACTAAGTGTCGGAGCGACGTTGACAATTGGGGAATATCTTTTGCCTAGTCTGCTCGGAAAATTTAAAAAAGAAGTGCCAGATGTAAAGCTTTCATTAGCGATTTCTAATACTCCGGGCATTATTGATCGGCTTGTTGACCGCAAAATTGATATCGGATTTGTNGANGGAGTTGTAGAAAACAGCATTTTTCATGTAAAAAAGCTTGTCGATGACGAGCTTATTTTAGTATGCGGAAGAGAGCATCCTTTGAAGGAGAAAAAACAAATTGACATTGAAGAGCTGGCAAAAGAAAAAATGATCTGGAGAGAAAAAAATTCAGGAACCCGTCTCATTATCGAAAATACATTAAAAAAATATGGGGTGTTAGATAAAATAAATTATTATATGGAGCTAGGAAGCACGCAGGCTGTAAAAGCTGCTATAGAATCCGGGCTGGGAATCGGCTTTTTGCCGAGGATTACGGTGTCAAGAGANCTGAAATACGGCTACTTACATGAATTGAAAATAAAAGATGTGGAAATTAAACGGCATTTATCGATATTGTCTCGGACTGAACGGTTCCGCAAAGAAATTGTTGACGAATTTATTGATTTCATTTATAAAAAAATGGTAAGTTCAGGTTAAAATAATTGTTTTCACAATTAATAAAAAAGGATGAAAAAAGATGGCTTTGATATCCGAAATCGCTGATCTTTTGCAACAATCTGAACATGCTGTTGTATTTACTGGCGCAGGGATGTCCACTGCCAGCGGAATTCCGGATTATCGTTCAAAAACTGGTTTGTGGCGCAAAAAGGATCCGAGTAAATTGGCAAGCATTGAAGCGATGGAGACAAACCGTGATGAATTTATTCAATTTTATAAAGAACGCCTTCAATTATATAAAAGCAAATCTCCGAATGAAGGACACTACTTGCTGGCAAAATGGGAAAAGGAAGGGAAGATTCAATCGATTATTACTCAAAACATTGATGGGTTCCATCTCTTAGCAGGAAGCAAAAACGTAATTGAACTTCATGGAACACTTCAAACGTTTCACTGCCACAATTGCGGCCAACGCTTTCTAAATGATGTATACTTGAAAAATCAATATTATTGCGGCTGCGGNGGCTTTATNCGTCCTTCCATTACACTGTTCGGAGAGCTGCTTTCGGAAGATGCTTTTAGAGATGCGGAGCTTGAATGTGAAAAAGCAGACATTATGATCGTGCTTGGTTCATCTTTAACAGTTCGGCCAGCGAACGAAATACCGTTCTTGGCAAAAAGGATGGGAGCGGTATTAGTGATTGTCAACCAAGAACAAACAGACTTCGATGAATGGGCTGATTTTGTTTTTCATAACGATATTATACAATTTTTGAATGAATTGAATAATCGATTGAACAGGTGAAATGTTAAATGAGAAGGATTTGTGTCATACCTTGCGGAACAAAAAAAGTATGGGATAAAGAGCCCAGTGCAGGTGCTGTTTCCGCAGAAAAAGCGTATATAGGAGTTTTTCACCGCCTTTGCCAGGNGTATGCTAAAAAATTTTTCGATGAATGGGTGATTTTGTCTGCCAAGCATGGCTTTTTGCGGCCAAATGATTTTGTGCCTGGTCCTTACAATGTTTCCTTTAGCATGAAAAAGCATCCTGAATTAATTACAATCAACCAATTGAAGGAACAAGCGGTTGAAAAAAATTTGTTAGATGTAGATGATATTGTTCTTTTGGGAGGAAAGAAATTCCGTCCATATATAGAACAAGTGTTTACAAATAAGACAGCTTTTCATTATCCTCTTTCCGATTGCAAAGGAATAGGGTTTATGCAGCAAAAGTTGAAACAAGCGATTGATTTTGGCCAAGAAATACAAGAATAATGTCATTCAAGTTGTAATGGGGGAGTATTGATGAAAAAGGAGTTTGCCGTAATCGGGTTGGGGCGGTTCGGCGGAAGCATTTGCCGAACGTTATCGGAAGAAGGAGCAGAGGTGCTTGCCATTGATGTGGATGAGGATCGAGTAAANGAATTTGCCAATATTGTTTCACATGCTGTTGTAGCGGATACAACGGATGAAGCCGTATTAAAAAGCTTGGGAATCAGAAATTTTGATCATGTGATCGTAGCCATCGGCGACAATATTCAAGCGAGCATTTTGACAACCATTATGTTGAAAGAACTAGGAGTTAAGCATATAACGGTGAAGGCTCAAAACGACTATCATGAAAAGGTTTTGTCAAAAATAGGAGCAGATACAGTTGTTCACCCTGAACGGGATATGGGGCGGCGGCTTGCCCATAATCTTCTTTCGAACAATGTGTTGGACTATCTTGAGCTGTCGGAAGAGCACAGCATTGTTGAAATTGCTGCTAACCGCAACATTGCCGGNCATTCTCTCATCGAGCTCGATATTCGTGCGAAATACGGAATCAATATTGTTGCGATTAAACGAAATAACGAAATTATCGTATCGCCGCAAGCTACAGAAGTAATCAAGGCAGGAGATATTTTAATTGTCATCGGAGCTGACGTCGATATTGATCGGTTTGAAAAGAAAGTGCTAGGAGAATAATGAAAACTTATATACATTCTTTCGGAGCTTTAAATGTTTCATCCGCATGGGCAAAATCAAAATCTACTGAAGAATGAACTGAACTTATCCAGTCAAGTAAAAACAATCATTTGAAGCTTACATGGTAATTGAATGAGAAGCAGCTGTCTAGAATGCCTAAAGACAGTTCTTCTCATTCTTTTTTTGTTTGCCGGCTCAAAATCCTTCCTTATTGCAAGAATGTCGTTGTTTTTTCTGGCAATCGAATACATGTCTTCTTTAACTACAAATTGATTTCTTTATTATCTCCCTTTACTGCTGCCACTTGCAGCACCTGCTCCTGAAAAATTCTGATTATGACATTATCCAAGTCGAATTTTTTCATGAAATGTTTTTCAAATGATTGCGTATAAATTTATATGATGGCACAAACGTACATAAAATGTCTTTCTGCTCTTCTATTAAACACTTGTATATCGAAAAAATTAACCATAAAACTTTTCGGTATTTTTCATTTACATGTTTTGACATCCGTCTTTCTCCTCTTCAAGCACTCACTTTTTCGTTTTTTATAAGAACTTTTAGCTGACGGCTGTCCGCTTTAAAACCATCTACCTAAAACAGCAAGAGCGGCCGGACGCTGTATGTTATGAGCCGACAAAATAACAACTGGACATTTTTGCAAAATAAATCCCTCTTATGTTAAACAGTACGTTCCACTGTCAACACAAGAGGGATCGATCACAAGTTATTACTTAAATTTCCATTATAATTGGCAAGATCATCGGTCGGCGTTTCGTTTTTTCATATAAAAACGGAGCGAGTGTATCGGCGATTTCATTTTTGATTTCCGACCACTGCGTAGTTCTTCTTTCCAATACTTTATTTAAGTGCTTAGTAATCAGTTCTTGGGCATCTTTAATTAAGTCACTGGATTCTCTCATATAAACGAAGCCGCGCGATATAATGTCAGGTCCTGAAGCAATTTTGAACTCTTTCATATTGATGCTGACGACAACGATTACGAGTCCTTCTTCAGATAAAATTTTTCGGTCTCTTAACACAATGTTTCCAATGTCGCCAATTCCGCTTCCGTCAATATAAACGGATCCGGATGGAATTTTACCGGCAATGGATGCTTCGCGGTCGTTCATCGCCAGCACATCTCCGTTATCCATAATAAAACAGTTTTCCTTTGGAACTCCGCAATCGACAGCTAGTTTCATATGCATGATCTGCATTCTATATTCTCCATGAATCGGCATAAAATATTTTGGCTTCATTAGCCGCAGCATTAATTTTTGCTCTTCCTGTCCGCCGTGGCCAGATGTGTGGATGTCATTTAACGACCCGTGAATTACTTCCGCACCGGCGCGGAAAAGCAGATTGATCGTTCTTGAAACCGATAAAGTGTTCCCTGGGATGGGCGATGATGAGAAAACGACAGTATCGCCGGGAATAATTTGGATTTGCCGATGAGTTCCATTTGCAATTCGGGATAGAGCGGCCATTGGTTCGCCTTGGCTTCCTGTACATAAAATCACGACCCGATGAGCGGGCAGACGGTTTATTTCATTTGCATCAACAAACGTATCTTTCGGGCAGCGAATATACCCGAGTTCTTGACCAATTTGGATAGCTGCTTCCATACTTCTTCCAAAAACAGCTATTTTTCGATTGTTTTTAACAGCTGCTTCTGTTACTTGCTGAAGTCGATGAATATTGGATGCAAATGTTGCAAAAATGATGCGGCCGCTTACTTTTCGGAAAATGTCGTGAATGCTTTCGCCGACCCGTCTTTCAGACATTGTAAATTCAGGAATTTCGCTGTTTGTGCTGTCCGATAAAAGACAGAGCACACCTTCTTTGCCGATTTCCGCCATTTTAGTTAAATTTGCAGGTTCCCCGACTGGAGTAAAATCAAACTTAAAATCTCCNGTATGAACGATATTTCCTGCGGGAGTTTTGACAACAATTCCATATGAATCTGGAATGCTGTGAGTTGTACGGAAAAAAGTTACGGCAGTTTTTCTGAACCGAATCACATCATCCTCCTGGATGATGTTTAGTTTAGCTTGTCTTAAAAGTCCATGCTCTTCAAGCTTATTGCGAATCAGTCCGATCGCCAGTTTACCGCCGTAGATTGGTACATTAATTTCCCGCAGCAAATAAGGTATACCGCCTATATGATCTTCATGACCATGTGTGATGAACAAGCCTTTAATTTTTTCTTGGTTTTTTACTAAGTACGTATAGTCCGGAATCACATAGTCAATCCCTAGAAGTTCGTCTTCTGGAAACTTAATTCCAGCATCAATTAAAATGATTTCATCTTGAAATTGCACACCGTACGTATTTTTTCCGATTTCGCCCAATCCGCCGAGGGCGAATGCTGCTACTTGGTCTCTTTTTACAAATTTCATATACTATCATTTCTCCAATACAGAAAAATTTTCGCTTTGTTTTTCAAATTCATAAAACGGACCGCTAATCGGTTGAATATATTCTATGTTTATGGAGCGGCCTTTTAATTTTTCACGAACTTCTCTTTCTGATTCCGCTTCAACGAAAAATGTTTTCGTTCTTTCCCGAACAGGCGGTTCATTCGGGTTTTCCTGATAAAAAACTTTAAACATCATTTGCGTAATCTCTCCTTACTTTCCATGTTAAACTAGCTTTTATTATTATAGTCGATTCTGATGGCAAATCCAACCTTCATTGAAAAT
>JGI25330J36431_1000299_pt1 | contig 19594 bp, 20 predicted proteins | sample HigsolmetaAR205D_FD_36431 | JGI IMG/M metagenome (IMG submission 36431) | reverse complement strand
AGCTATTAGGGGAAAAAGATTTAGAAATCGCGATTTTGCGTGATTTGATAAAAAAGAAGAACCCTCACTTACTGAAAAATTGGAAGTAGCCGAGCAGTGGATCAAGAAAGGATATCCGATTACAAAAGTATTGGAGATTCTAGAAATCCATCGCTCAACCTACTATTATCAGCAGAACGGAAAAGTTGAGAAGAAAACAGTAGGTGGGGGACGTCCAACACCCGGCTACTCTCTAACGGCAACTGGCGAAAAAGTGTCAGACGAGGAATCCAAGAATGGCTCTCTGAGCTTGTGATGGGAGGAGAATTTGCCTACGGATATCGCAAGCTGACCATTCAGTTAAGAAGAGACCATCAGCTTGTGATCAGTAAGAAAAAAGTATATCGATTGTGTAAAGCGATGGACTTACTACGTCCGCAGCGAGAGAAACGGATTCAATATCCGAAGAAACTCGCTCGAAATCGCATTATTACAGGCTCGAATCAGTTATGGGAAATGGACGTGAAATACGGATATATCGAAGGAGAAGAACGCTTTTTCTTTGTTTTGTCGCTCATCGATGTGTATGACCGTTCGGTAATTGATTACCATATTAGGTTGAGTTGTTCAGGAAGCGATGCCGTAAAGACGCTTCAAAGAGCGTTATTCAAGCGTCAGCAATTTGAACAGGCAAATAAACCTGTGATTCGGACAGACAACGGCCCGCAATTTATTTCTCATGCCTTTGAAGCTGCCTGTGAGCGATTTGGAATCGAACATGAACGGATTCCACCACGGACGCCGAATATGAATGCACATATTGAAGCGTTTCATCGTTTACTGGAGGAGGAATGTCTAGGAAGAATGGCGTTTGACAGCTATGAAGAAGCTTATCAAGCCGTGCGTGATGGAGTACATGAAATTTTATAACGAGCGAAGGATTCATTCGAGTATTCTCGATCTTCCACCGCATGAATTTTACAAAAAAGCGCAAACGGAATCGTTAATCATCAAAGAAGTTCGCGTATAAGGCAAGAGGATTTTGTCTTCTTGCCAAGAAAAAACGAGAAATTTTGAGAATAACCTAAAATTAAGATAGGATGTGTCCAAATTTAGGGGGTCAATCCGGTTGAACAGTAGGGTTCAACTAGCACCATGGGTTTTTTTATAGTGTTTTGCAGGGCCTATATCCAACTAATGTAACTACATTTAACTGTCAAAAAAGACGATATTCAGCTGTTTTAAGAAGTTACCTTCCCTCTTAAAATCCGCGATCCACTACAATATGTAGTGTGTCTCCATTCTCTTTATATGTTGTTGTGATTAAATGATACGAATTTTAGTAGTGTATTGTGTCAAACTTGAGTTAAGGAAAAATGAATCGACCTTGACACTATCGAAAAAAGTAGTATGACGGACGAATAAATTCGCTCTTGAATAGTAGAAAAATTTTTATATAATATAATTAATGTTTATTAACTAATATAACCACTGGTTAGTAACCTGTGGTTATAAAAGGAGAGAAAAGCTTTGACAAAAGAGATACAAGCTAGAGAGAGAATTTTAAATGCCGCAAAAAAACTATTTTCCAAGAAAGGCTATGAGAAGGTCACCGTAAGAGAAATTGCAAAGGAAGCGAATTGTTCGCATACAAGCATCTATGTATATTTTAAGGACAAACGGAATTTATTAGAAGAGCTAGCGAAGAGGCCTCTAGATACGTTATTGAAAGAGATGAATTCGATTTTAACGAACGATGCCTTTTCACCAAAGCAAAAACTCATAAGAATTTCGCAAACCTTTGTACATTTTGGATTATGTCACCGAAATTTGTATCAAGCATTTATTAACTATGATGCTAGTAGAGTCGACATTATGGCGACAAAATGGGAACTGAACGAAAAAAGGCTGCAGCTCTTTGAATCACTAAAAGCAGCTGTTGCGAAAAACTTTCCGGAGTGGGATAAATCCCAGCTACTCGAGTTCAGTCGAATGCTTTACTATATGCTCCATGGAATTATCATGACGTATAAAGATGTGGAAGAACGTGTGATTGAAATTGAAAGACGAGTGTTTCCTATTGTCAAAAAATCAGTCAATTATTTGGTAAAAGGAGTGAAAACAAGTGAAAGTTCTCAAGGTGTCTCCTCATATCTATAAATTGGAAGATTGGTTTTTGCTAAAAATAAGTGCTTGGATTGTAAAAGTCGATGACGGTGTATATATTGTTGACACGGGCATGCCCTTTATGGGAAAGAGAATTTTAAAGGAAGCTGAAAAGCTAGGCAAGTTAAAAGGAGTGCTTTTAACCCACGGTCATTCCGACCACGTTGGTGGATTGAAAAAGATAGTAGAATTAAGAAAAGTTCCCGTGTATGCTCATAAAAACGACATCAAACACATGGAAGGAAAGGAGCCTTTTCCTGGTAGAAAAAAAGCAGAATTTCTTGTGCAACCAGGTCTCGTCCAACCGCTAGAAGAGTTGAATGATGGCACATTAAAAAAAATAGAGGACCTAACCCCCATTCATACTCCAGGACACTCACCCGGACACGTTGTGTACTATCATGAGAAGGATCGTGTTCTTATTGGTGGCGATTTGTTTATGTCAAAAAAAGGTCAGCTGAAAAGGCCGATTGCTATGTTTACCGCAAATATGGAAGAAGCTGTTGAAAGTGCTGGCATCGTTAAAGAATTGAAGCCTAAAGTTGTCAGTATATGTCATGGATGCGATGTAGAAGAACCTCATAAACAAATAGACAAATATCTAGCACAATTTTCCCTAAATTATAACATTTTTTGAAGTTGTTTTATTTTTTACAAAATTTTTTTACAAATGAATTGATTTCCATTCGATACTGTATTATTTAACCTATGGTTACTAACCTTAGTTTAGTAACCATAGGTTATTTTATTAAAGGAGGTGCTTAATGAGACTACTCTGTTTTCATTGCGCTGGAGGTTCGTCATCAATGTTCAAACGATGGAGATTGGAAGGCATACAGGTGATTCCGTTTGATTTACCTGGTAGAGGGAAACAAGTGGATCGGCCAATGATAGAAGATTTTCATGAAGCGACTGATTATCTAGTAGCTCAAGTAGAGACAACGATACAAGATGGTAAGCCTTGGGGTGTGTTCGGTCATAGCATGGGTGCGTTGTTTGCTTATGAAGTGACTAGACGCTTACAGAATCGTAATCCTATATTTCGAATATTGAGTGGGATCAACCCTTTGCAAGAGTACAAAGGTGTTGTACGAGTGACCAAAGAGGATGACAGCACGTTAATGCAAAAGATGGCAGCCCTTGGTGGGATTCCAGACCATTTGCAAAGACATCCCATGTTTATAAAATGGTTTGCCCCTATCATTCGAGCAGATTTGTCATTAGTCGAAACGTTTGTTTTCCAAAAAGAATTTTCGCCGATACCCACATATGTCATCAATGGCGACGATGATCGAATCATCGACAAAACGAAAATCCATTTATGGAACGAGTGCATGAATCAAGCTGTAAGCATTGAAATGATAAAGGGTGATCACTTCGAAATACTCAAGCATCCAGAGATTATTTCAAACCTAGTGTCAAAGTACATTCAGGTAGGTGTAATAGTTGATTAAATTGTCTGAATTAAAACAATATGCTAAATTGCACATTAAATCTCAACATTTTCAAGGGCTAGACCCACAGCAGGTTCTTAACTCGATTTATAGAGAGCCAACTCATGATGGTGAAGACGATGGGGCTTGGGATTTAATTTGGATAAAGGCAGCGAAACAAAGCTTAAAAAACGGACATGTTTCAGATGCCATTCAATGCTATAACTTTGCTCGATTTCCATACCCAGAAACAGATGCGCAAAAAAAAGCTAGTCAAGAATTAGTTCGTACCTTCGAAAACCACTATTGTGATGAGAATGTCAAAAAACACACAATTTATGTGCAAGGAAAAAGTCTTTCTTTCTACACAGCGAATCTCGATCAAAGCAAACCTTGCTTGCTTGTCTTAGGTGGCATTGTATCTATTAAAGAACAATGGAGCGTGTTTCTCAAGGCAGGAAAGACAATGGGATTTTCGGTTGTCGTCACGGAATTTCCAGGGGTTGGAGAAAATCGTTTGACGTTTCATGAATCTTCTCATCAGATGATCGGGAAGATTCTAGATTACTTATCTAGACAAGCAGATGTGGAAAATACGTTTATCGTTGGCATGAGCTTTGGTGGTCAATTGGCGATCAAACAAGCGTTAGAGGATCCAAGAATAAAGGGAATCACCACTGTTGGAGCACCAATCAATCGTTTTTATCACGAGTATTCAGAGGCGACTGTTCCTCTCATTACTAGAAGAACATTGTCTCATGTATGCACCCTCCGTGATGATGAACTTCAGAATCACATGAGGAGCTTAGCTTTATCAGCTAAACAAATCCAGAAGCTCATCATTCCGCTAACCTATATTTTTAGCGCACGTGATGAAATCATCCCGTACTCAGAAAAGCAATTCATCAAGCAAAACGTTTCGAACTTAAAGCTCATTGAATTCGATGATATCCATGGTTCTCCGAATCACTTGGAATACATTCAAAAAATGATCCCATTAAGTGTTCTGAAACAGAGTGGAAGTAAAAACATCAAGCTAAAAATCATATTATCTGCACTTCTTATGATCGAGAATTTGAAAAAGAGAGTTGGTAAAAAGTGAAACCATTACAAATAGCAGTTACCGGAATTGGTATCATTTCATCAATCGGTCGAAACAAGCAAGAAGTCTTTGAAAATATGAAACAAAATCAAACTGGAATTGATTCCATTCAGTCGTTTGATGTAAGTATGTTTATTAGTAAGATTGGTGCTGAAATTAAGGGTTATGATCCGTCCGAGCATTTTACGCCGGAAGAGCAACAATCCCTTGATCGTTGTGCACAATATGCCATTATTTCCATTCAAGAGGTGCTAGAGGAAGCGAATCTACAACGAGAACACAACAAGACTATCGGTCTGGCTTTTGGAACATGTAATGGAGGGTTAAATTCTCTCGAGCATCAAAAAACACTTTCGAACCTAGACAGCCATTTAACGAAAAACTATCCGTTTTTCCAACAGGGAGATGCCGTTGCAAAGTATTTTAACCTCAACGGTCCAGTAAAGACTCTGAATTCTGCGTGTGTAGCAAGTGGAAATGCAATTGGGTTTGCTTGCGACATGCTACAGCATGGCTACGCGGATGTCATGATTGCTGGAGGTTCAGACTCTATGTCACCCTCAGTTTATGCTGGGTTTAATGCCTTAAAAGCATTAAATGAGAAACCTTGCTCACCTTATAGTCACCATTATGGTTTGAGCCTGGGGGAAGGAGCAGCCTTCCTCGTATTAGAACCTCTTGAAAAAGCAGTTGCTCGAAAGGCAAAAATTTACTCGGTGATCATTGGATATGGACTAAGCAGTGATGCGTATCACGAAACGGCTCCTGAGCCAGAAGGAAAAGGAATTCTGCGTGCTGTTAAAATGGCAGTTGCACAGGGCGGTGTCGACAAAGAGCGGATTGGATACATCAACACTCATGGGACCGGTACCAAGGCTAATGACCCTGCTGAGTTAAAAGGGCTGCAATCCTTTTTCGGTGAACAATTTTATGACATCTATGTCAGCTCAAGCAAGGCTTATTTTGGTCATAACTTAGGAGCAGCTGCAGCGATTGAGTACGCCACAACGTTGTTAGCGTTAGAGAAAGGACTCCTGCCAGCGACGATTCACTTTGAAAAGGCGAGAGAAGGCTGCGAAAATGCAAAACTCGTCACCAATGAAATGCAAGTTCATTCTCCAGAATACTTTTTATGCAACAATTCAGCTTTTGGAGGCCATAATGTCTCTATTCTATCAAAAAATGTCTTTCATTCTCCTCAAACACCGAACTTAGATGGTGATAGCGAAACAACAAAGCAGTCAGACGTTGTCGTTTGCGGATTCGGTACCGTTCACGCATTAGCAAACAAATCAGGAAAAGTATTACTCTCTTTAATTAACTATTCTTCTCAGACGACTCAACTAGAATTTTCTTTAAAAGAATACAAAAAAGATCTTTACGAGAGACGGATGAATCCATTGACTCAATATAGCATTGGGGCCTGCGACCTCGCTCTTAAGAATTCTTTGAAATCCAATGATTGGTCAGAAGATATCGGACTCGTCTACGGAACGTCGAGAGGAAGCTTAAAGAGTGCGGAAAAATATTTAGGATCGATTCTCGAGCGAGGCTTTGAAAATGCAAGCGGAGTCTACTTTCCTGACATGGTGTTGAACTCAACAGCGGGGAAAATTGCGAAAAAGTTTCGCCTGAAAGGGTTTAGCAGCTCCCATAGTTCTGGTGGGACCGATGGCATATATGCCATGCTGTATGGAACAACGGCCATTAAAAGTGGGAAACAACAAATCATCCTCGTCGGTGCCGGTGATGAAGCTTCGGATCTATCAAAGGAAATTGACCGAGCGCTTCTCTTATCAGAAAGTACGTATGAGACAGCAGAAGGAAGTACGTTCTTAATGTTAGCCGATGAAGAAATAGCAAAAGAGCAAGGACTAGACATCTATGCAAAGGTTAAAGGTTTCGGCATGAGCTCTAATTTAGAGAATGACATTTATCAAACGATTCAAAAGTGCGTATCTCAATGTTTATCCGATGCGAATTTAACTCTGTCCGAAATCGATTTTATACTCTACCATAACAATAATGTGTTCGATACCGAAGCATTTTTGCAGTTAAAAACAGACATGGGCAACATACCAATTTATACATTAAATGATATGTGCGGCTATATGGAGTCGAACGGCTCACTGTTTCATACGCAGGTCGCGGTTGAATTACTTTCCTTATCAGAGCAAAAACAAAAAGAGGTCACTCGTTCATTAGGGTGGACGAGAGATCGCTTGAACACGAGGTTAATTCTTGCAACTTCAATCAATGGTAATTGTATAGCAATGGCTATATCAAAATAAAAAACTAGGAGGCTTTTTGAATATGAAAACATTAAACGAAATCAAAGAGATTATTAAGGTGAAAATTTTAATTGAAAGATTAGAATTAGAAGACATTAGAGCAGATGAAATTGAAGACGAAGAGCCGTTATTCGGTGACGGACTAGGATTAGATTCTGTTGAAGCCCTTGACGTCGTTGCTGGTGTTGAAGCAGAGTTTGGCATTAAGCTGCAAGGTCTGGAAGAAGAAGAAATCCGCAAACATTTCTACTCGGTTGCTACGTTGGCTGCTTTTGTCGAAGAGCAGTTAAAAGAAAAAGTAAACAGCTAATCATACGATGGGGTGCAGCCTGAGGCTGTACTCCAACATCCTAAAACGAAAGTAGGGAGAGTATGCTATTAAAAGATAAAATTGCTGTAGTCACAGGCGCCACTCGTGGGATTGGGAAAGCAATTGTTCAAACGTTTGTGAAGCAAGGGGCCTTTGTGGTCGGCATTTATGCAAACAACGATGCCGCAGCAAAGGAACTTGAAGCAATATTAAATGTCAATGGCCAAACTATTCACTATGTGAAGGGATCTGTGAATAACCCAGCATTTGTCCAATCCGTAATTGGTGATGTGATTGATACATATGGACGAGTCGATATTCTTGTCAATAACGCAGGAATCAACCGGGATCAATTCATCTTTAAAATGTCAGAGGAAGAGTGGAATCAAGTCATTTCCACCAATTTCTCAGGAACCCTTTATTTTTGTCAATCGGTTCTGCCGTTCATGGAGCAGCAACAAAAAGGGAAAATCGTCAATGTCGTATCTGTAACAGGTGTCGTCGGTCGAGAAGCGCAGACGAATTACGGAACATCTAAAGGAGCAATTATAGGATTGACTCGACTGCTTGCTCGAAAATACTACTCGAAAGGCATTTCGATTAATGCAATTGCACCTGGGATGATCGAAACAGAAATGATCCATCATGTTCCAGAAGATAAGATTTCCAATTTTCTTCGTTTTACAAATGCAAAAAGGTTAGGTACGGCCGAAGAAGTTGCACGGAACGTTTTGTATCTTTCATCAGATTTAAGTGACTACGTAACCGATACCGTCTTAAAGGTGGACGGAGGATTTATAAGGTAGGTGGATAACGTGACAACAACACATGTACTGATTACTAACGGAGAAGAGAAGGTCAATCAACTAATCGCGTCCCATTTTAAGAACAAAGGATATCAATGCGTTCTTCTCTTTAACGAAAAAAAGGCGTTCCAACAATATATAGTAGAAGATCCAGCTCACAAAGGAATTTACATGTCAGACGTGCAAGAAAAAGCGTTACAAGAAAAACTAGACGAGACTCTACAAGGAATTCCCATTGATATTCTTATTCACGGAAATGAAATGCTCGATGAAGAGGCACTTTTTGATGAAGATCCTTTACAGCTTAATCAAACCGTTGTCGACGCACTTAACCGTATTTATCTTGTAAACAAGGTCGTTGTCAGCCAAATGGTGAAGCTGAAAAAAGGAAAAATTATCTTTCCGCTCTTTTATGACCCTCTTTATTATGCTGGATATCCAAGCTCCCCAATCTTAAATCATGCAAAGCTTTCTTTAATGAAATGTATGTCAAAAGAGTTGGGAGCTTTTAAATTAAATGTAAATGCGATGACCTTTGGATACTACGATCACGAATTTGACAAAGTCGAGAAAAAGGCTGTCAAAAATAAAGTCGAGATATTCAGTCTAAAACCTAAGCTTCCTACGATTAATGAATATATCCCAGCCTTAGACATGTTAATTGAGGGTCCGGCCGACTTAATAGGAGGAGAGAATGTCCATGTTGGAGCAGGAATTGAGACAGGAATCTAACAGAGTGCAGGCTATTCGAATGATTGGGTTTGGAGAGTACTTGCCAGGCGAGCCTGTAACCAATGAACAGATGGAAGAGGTCTTTTCAATCCGCAAAGAGTGGATTGACTTAATGATTGGAAACACCTCACGTTATTTTGCAGTCGATTTTAAAAGGGGCACCGTAAATTTTAATCTGACAGATATTTGCACAGAAGCGGCAGTTCGAGCAATAGAAGATGCGGGCATTGAGAAAACAGACATTGACCTTATCGTTCTTTCTACAGCAACTCCGGATCATTTAATGCCAGCAACTGTGAACCTAGTAGCTGACCGATTAGGCCTTTCCCATGTGCGAACCTACCAGATTCAAGCCGGTTGCTCTGGTGCTCTTCAAGGAGTCGATGTGGCGACTCAATTTTTAGCTTTAGGCACCTATCGCTACGCGCTCGTTATTGGGGGAGACGTCTGCAACAAATACATGGATTTGAATCGTGACTTCAAGAAACTACGTTCGTCAGAGATCATAAATTATGCCTTATTTGGCGACGGAGCGGGAGCGGTCGTCTTAACGAATGATGACCGAGACGGCTTAGAAATTGTTCATATTCAAAATCGCTTTGAAGGATTGGGCAAAAAACCAGGACAAATCATGAATTGGTTTGGGGCAATCCCGGAAAACATTCAGGAACTTAGTAAACGAGACATCCGCAAGCAATTTCAGTCGGCTAATGAAGATTATAAAGCGATCGAATCATCGGTTCCTATCATGACGAAAGAAGTGTTGGATGAATTGTTAGCCATTATGAACTGGACGCGTGAGGACGTCACGTATTATTTGCTCCCACAGCTCGGGTGGAACATGACCAAAAAAATCATTGAGTCACTTGGACTAGACTTGGACTCTACGATTAATTGTGTACAGTATACCGGCAACAACGGAAACGCATTACCCTATTTGCAAATGAAAAAACTACAAAACAAGCTATCACATGGCGATAAAGTCGTCTGTGTGGCTATTGAATCTTCGAAATGGATAAAGACAGGGATCACACTGATTTATAAAGAGGGATGTAGACAATGACAGAGAAAGAATCGTTAAAAAAGCTGAAAGAGTTGGCGAAGAAGAATGAAAGAATTAGGGTTAACGACATAAAGTCTCTGCTACAGCACATCACGACCCCAATTGGTCAAGAAAAGGCAGGAAAACTAATCCGAAAAATAGAGAGTGACGGCATTCCAGCAAAAGTTGCTTTTGTCGGAAGCCACACGATTCAAGGTTTTGAGAATGCAACAGCGTTTGAGGCCACAAAACGAAATCTCTCCATCCAAACTTTTATGGGTGGCTTTAATCAATGGAGGTTTCTTATGCTTCAACCTGGAAGTGACTTGGATCACTTCAATCCAGACGTGACGGTTTGTTCCCTGGATGAATCGGTTATTTTTCAGCATATTGGTGACAAAGGCTGGTCCGTGAACTCTTTATCGTCTTCCCTCGATCAAGCCTTTGCAGAGATTAAACAGGTGTTAACAGTTTACACGGAACGGACAGCAAAAACGATTGTCCTTCATACCATTCCGTTGCCTTTAAATGATTGGAAGACCGTGACGAATTATCGAGATAAGCAGCAATTAAGCATTCTCTGGAGAAAATTCAACCAAAATCTACTAAACCTTTATACCGTCTTAGAAAATGTCATTGTCTTAGATTTTGAAGTGCTCACACAAAACGCGGGAGAAATTCGTGATCAGCGGATGAAGTATTATGCGTCGATGAGCTATACAGCAAATGTATGGCAAGTCCTTTCGAAAGAGTTAGCTTCCATTTTAGCTTCTATTAAAGGGTTAACCAAAAAGGTTCTTGCCTTAGATTTAGACCACACTCTTTGGGGCGGTGTGATCGGAGATGATGGGGTGCACGGAGTTCAGCTTTCAAAGGAATTCCCCGGAAATCAATTTTATGCCTTCCAACAAACCATTAAACGACTTCAAGAGCAAGGGGTTCTTTTAACGATTGCCAGTAAGAACGATTGGGACAATGTAAAAGACATTTTTACATCCCATGACGACATGATTCTTAAGGAAGATGATTTTGTACAAATTTCGTGCAACTGGGGACCAAAATCAGAAAGTCTTGCCAACATGGCGAATCGCTTAAATCTCGGAAAAGACAGCTTTGTTTTTGTCGATGACAATCCGTTTGAACGAGAACTTGTGTCGAGCCATCTTCCGGAAGTCACGGTCATCCCTTTATCGAAAGACCCTAGCCTGTATGTTCACGATCTTTTGATCGATGGATATTTCAACACACTCGTGTTAACAGACGAAGATCGGACAAGATCAGAAAAATACAAACAAATGCTGAAGAGAGAGGAGTTAAAAGAAGCAGCGGCTTCCATTGAAGAGTACCTATTGCAGCTTGAAATGGAGCTCGACTTGTTTGCCGTGGCATCTTCTCATATTCCAAGGATCACCCAACTTTCCCAACGAACGAATCAATTTAATCTGACGACAACTCGACTGACTGAAAGCGATGTGTCAGCAATTTCAAACAGTAATAGTCATCGCCTGTATGGGTTCCGCCTCAAAGATAAGTTTGGCGATAACGGGATTGTGGGCTATGTCCATGTGACGCAAGAAGAAGATAGATGGTTGATTGAGAATTTTGTGATGAGCTGTCGAGTTTTCCAACGAAAAGTAGAAACTGAAGTATTACGATTGATTCTAGAAGATGCAAAGTCGCAAGGAGTTGCTGAGGTTATTGGAATCTATAAACCAAGTGCAAAAAATAAACTAGTTGCTGACTTTTACAAACAGCATGGATTTGAGTACGTTGATCAAGGTGATTACGGAACACGATGGGTGTATCGATTCAAGACAGAGATCGAGAAAGTAGAATGGATTCAACTGAGATCAAGCAAAGAAAGGGTGAACGTGTAATATGGTAACAAGTCTAGAACAATTGATTCTTGAAATAGTGGCCGACGTACTTGAATGCGAGGAAGACGAATTGTCAATGACCTATAGTAAAGAAGAGAATGATAAGTGGGATTCGGTGAATACACTCCGTATGTTAACAAGTATTGAATCTGAGTTCGACATCCGACTCGATATGGAGAAATTTCTTAAGGCGGAGACCATTCAGGACATTGTTGATTTGGTAGAGGCTACAAGAAAATGATGAGCAAAAAGCAGGCGTTACCTTTCATACGGAGGCATACCTTTCATTTTCTCGAACAGGCTCGTGAAGTGCAGCCGGTCTATTTGAGCATGGATGTAGACGCATCGGCTATTAAGCAATCGAGAGCCACTTATAAACAAGCGAACCTCTCCGTTAGTTATATTAGCTATGTGATCGCAGCAATTTCCAAAGCAATCGAGAGGTTTCCAGAAGTAAACACGAGTGTATACGGCAAATGGTTTCCGAAGCATATATCGTATGATCAAATTTATGCAAAGTTTACTATCGATAAACGAGTAGGTGAACAACGGATCGTCGTATCGAGCGTAATTCCAAATTCAAACGAGCTATCGATTCATATGATTCAAGAGCACATCGATCGGATGAAGCAGGCGACCTTTCAAGAAGGGAAAGCCTTCGAGTCGGTCCGAAAGCTTCAAAGTTTACCTGTATGGCTCGGTGGAATCATTTATCGACAAATCTTGAAAAATGCGAAAAAACGGTTAGAAACACAAGGTAGCTTTACAGTGACATCGCTCGGTCATCTACCTGTTCAACAGTTTTTCCCGATTACGTCGAATACGACTTGTTTCGGGGTAGGGGCCATTACAGATAAACCAATTGTTAAGGATGGTTCTATCGTCGTGACACCTATTTTGCCTCTAAATATGACCTTTGATCATCGAGCGATCGATGGGGCGGTAGCCGCTGAATTTTTACATGAAGTGAAAACAATTTTAGAGCATTGGGGGAACCAACAATGGCAAGACGACCAAAAAAGTCTGAGTATGATGTCATTGTAATTGGTGCTGGTATGGGCGGATTGAGTGCAGCGACCTATCTAGCACAGGAAGGGTACTCCGTTTTGGTTTTGGAGCGCCATTATCGAGCAGGGGGCTACGCTCATTCGTTTAGACGAAAGAAGTATATCTTCGATTCTGCGGTTCGAATTGTAGCGGGAGCAAAGGATGGTGGGTTGCTAGAAGAGTTACTTCAAAAAGCAGGTATAGTCGATGACATTGATTTTATTAAGCTTGATAATATTTATACCGCCTATTATCCGGATCGAAAAATTGATGTCTCAGGATCAGTCGATGGTTTAATCCAAGCTTATTGCGAACAGTTTCCTCATGAAAGTGAAAACATCAAAGCTCTCGTTCGCGAAATGGAGCAGCTTTATGAAGTGACACTCATGCTCCTCCATTCAGATGATCCACTCAAGGTGCTTTCAAACCCACTTATTCTCAAATATCGAGATAAGACCTTTCATGAACTTACGTCGTCCTTTTTACAGGATCCAAAAGCGATTTATTCCTTTTCGTCCTTATGGGCGTACTACGGAACTCCACCTACTCAAGGAGGAGCAATGTTTTTCGCTTATGCGATTATGAGTTATTTCAAGGAAGATATCTATTACTCGAGGGGAAGCTTTCAAAAGCTAGCAGATGCGTTTGTCAAGCGAATTGAAGAGCTTGGCGGAGAAGTCTGCTTGCGAAATGAAGTGTTAAAAATTGAAGTCGAAGACAAGCGAGTGAAAGGGGTCCATATACAAACAGGAGAGTATGTGGAAGCTCCTCTGATTGTTTGTAACGGTGATTTCTTAAAGCTCGTACACAATCTCGTTGGAGAGGAACATTTTCCAGAACGATACAAAAAACGAATTGCAAAGCTAAAGCCATCTATATCAGCATTTGAAGTGTTTCTCGGCGTTGACCTACCGTTAGAGCATTACAACTTATCCCATGAGACGTTCATTTATAGTGACTATAATTATGACCATGTCATGGACAAACATAGTCGCTTAAATGAGCTAGGTCCAGAAGGGTTGAGTGGTCTCGCCATTTCAATACCGTCATTAGTCGATCCATCTTTAGCTCCAGAAGGAAAGCATGCAGCTGTTTTGACTACACTCGTTCCTTACGACATCGGCTCTGATTGGAAGGAGCAAAAAGAAGCGTACCAAAATCGTTTGATTGAGATGGCCGAACGAGCAATTCCGAACCTTCGTGATCACATCGAATATGTGGAATCAGGTACCCCGCTTACAATGGAGCGTTATACGAATAACAGCTACGGATCTATTTACGGATGGGAGCAAAACAAAAATCAAATGACAGGGAGACCACAGCATGAGACGCCGATTAAAGGTCTGTACATTTGTGGACAATGGACTGATCCAGGTGGTGGCGTAGTGTCTGTCATTCTATCAGGCTATAAGCTTTGGAAGAAGCTTACAAAAGAAAAAGTTCCTATGTAGGTGATTTTCATGTGTATCGAAGCAAGAAAAGAAAAAAATGTTATCTATTTATCGATGGATTATCCAGAAAAAAAGAACGGTCTTGATTTAAAGATGGCTACTTCTCTACTAAAGAATGTAAGGCAAGCAAATCAGGATCCTGACATCCATTCGATTGTCTTCGAAAGTAAGCATCGTGCCTTTTTTAGCAGTGGACCAAGACCGGAAGATTTACTGACGTGTGTTGGAGAAGAGGGGATTCGCTACCTTGAACAAGTACTAGAGGTTCTTAACCAATGCGTATTAGCTATTTTCCGCTCTCCGAAAGTGACAGTGGCATTGATTAATGGCTTTGCGTACGGGGGGGGGGTTCAACATCATGCTTGCATGTGACCGAAGAATCTCTCTTCAACGGGCAAAATTCCTCGAAAATTTCCATCAGATGGGGATTTCGCCGGATTTAGGAGCGAGCTATTTAATTCCGCGCTTGATTGGATATGAAAAAACGTTTGACATGCTGATCAATGGAGAAATTTTCACTGCTGAACAAGCCCTTCAGTTAGGACTTATTCATGAGATAGCTGCTAACAAGCAAGAATTATATGAAAAGCTAGAACAATATCTAAAAAAAGTAGCTGAAGGCCATCCACCAGCGATTGCGGCAACAAAAAAGCTACTAAAGGAACGTGCAGCTCGTGAGCTAGAGAAACAGTTGGAGGTCGAAACAAGATACCTTCTCGATTTATTTAAGCAAGAAGAAATTAAACATAGACTACAAGTCTTAGTGTAAGGGGTAGTTTTTCGATGGTAACAGTTCTTAAACAAGTTGATGTGACAACATTAAAACCAATGGATATGCTCTTGCAGCAACCTCCATTTTTATTCGTGGATAAAATTGTAGACTACGATGGAGAAACGATTGTATGCAGCAAAATGTTAGCTCATAACGAGCCCTTCTTTTCAGGGCACTTTCCAAACAACCCGGTGATGCCAGGGGTGTTGTTGATTGAAATGGCTGCACAGGCAAGCCTGCTCCTTACGATGCTACAGCAAGACCAGGTAACCCCGCTTAAAGGATACCTTGTCAAGACAGAGAACTTCTCCTTTCTCTCGGTGTCAGAGCCTGGAGATGAACTGCTCGCTAAAGTGAAGATTGTCAAGCAAATTGGCTCTTATCATACGGCTCAAGCAACGATTCGTAGAGCAAAAGATAACAAGAAAGTAGCCAAAGGACAATTGATCTTTTACTTGCCGGAAGGGGGAGAATCATGAAAAAGCAAGTCGTGATTGTAGGTGGAGGTCCAGCAGGGATGCTAATGGGTCTCCTCCTAGCAAGAGAAAACATAGATGTCCTCGTTCTCGAAAAGAATAAGTCATTAGAACGGGATTTCCGTGGAGAAACGATTGCTCCCGGCTCAGTCTATCTCCTTAAAAAGCTAGGAATCTTTCGAGAGTTAGAAAAGCACGGCTTTGTTAAAGTTAACAAAATCAAAATGTACGATAGAGACGAAAAGTTATTTAGTGTAGACTTTGACCGATTTGACCACCCGCAAAAGTTCGGCATTGACATACCTCAGCCTGTTGTTCTTGAAGCCATTAAGCAACAGGCGTTAAAACATCCGAATTTTCACTATATTGACGGGGCGCTGTGCATGGACTTATTAAAGGAGAACGACCAGGTAGTGGGCGTACGTTATAAACAGGAACAAGACGTAAAAGAGATTCAAAGCCAATTGGTCATCGGGGCAGAAGGTCGTTTTAGCCGTATCCGTTCATTGGCTGGCTTTCGGGTGAAAAAAGAAAACTTCTCACGTGATTTGATCTGGTTCAAAGTTCCCAAGCCTGCCAACTGGGAAGAAGGCAACCTCATTAAAGTCCATAAGCATGATCATGTGATTATTTTGCCGACCTATCCAAACTACTTACGTGTAGGAACCTATATTCCATTAGGGGGAAGCGCCTATATCAAGAGTAAGAGTATAGACTGGTTTATTGACAAGGTCTGCAGAATCGAACCTCGCCTCCGAGAACCGATGAAAGAGCATATTACCTCATGGGAAGACACGACCTTATTAAAAATTTTCACAGCACACGTGGACGAATGGGCGAAGGATGGGATCATTCTTATTGGTGACTCTGCACATACCCTTTCGCCGATCTTAGGTCAAGGGGTTAATCTCGCGATGCAAGATGCCTATGAACTTCTTCCGTATGTTAAAGATGGGCTGTCCACGTACAAAAACAGACCTATTCCAGCATCGCATTTTGATGAGTTTGTAAGCAAGCGCAAACAGCAAGTATCATTTGTATCAGGTTTCCAAGCGCAACAGGAACAGAACTTGGCAGCTTCTTCACTGATTCAATGCGCCATTCGAAAGTTAAAAATGAGAGTGCTGGATCGATTGCCTTTTAAATATGCGGTCATGGAAAAGCTTCAATATGGAATCTTTGCAAATGAGAAAGTGGAGGTTTAATATGGATACGAAAAAGATTATTTCAGCAGCAATCTTATTGGTCACATGGTCTTTTTTATCAAAGGGTAAGCGGCTTAAGTACATTCCTATTCCGCCACGAGACGTAAAATGATCGAGACGGTTGATGTTCATAAAGCTTCGATTACGTCACTAGAACCAAGGCTTGAAGAGTATATATCCTATCTTTCTGGAGATGAATATCTTCGAGCGAGCCGCTTTAAACGAAAGAGTGACCAAAAGAAATTCATTCTAATACGCGGGCATTTGCGATGGCTTCTATCTCGAAAAATAGGGGAGAGTCCTGGTGAGATACAGTTTGTCTATGGTTTAAACAGAAAGCCTCAGCTTCCTTCAAACCGATGTTACTTTAATGTTTCTCATTCTAAGCAAACGTTTCTTATTGCGATAAGTCCCTCTACCCCAGTAGGAGTTGATATTGAGGAGCATCGCAATGTCCATGGAGTTGATCACCCGATATTTTTTCATCAAGACGAACGAGCATATCTTCAACAATTGAAATCCAGTGAAAAACAAATGGGGATGTTATGGTTATGGACGAGAAAAGAAGCTCTGTGCAAAGCAACAGGAGAAGGGCTCACGACTGATTTGAGCGATACATCCTTGCTTCAGGATGAAATTGAGTATAAAGGCCAATCATATAAGTTTTTCTCTAAAATCTCGGATCGCGATGTTTACTCACTATGTATTAGAACGAGCGGAAGTGACGTGAGTGTAAAAATTCTAGCTGCTATATAAGTGGCTAGATTTTTTTATAACCTGTAAAGATGCTAAAGAGTTTATTCAACAAGATGAGGAAATGAAGGAAATAAAGCCTATCCTTGAACTTGAGGGATGGTTGTATGAGCAAGACTTCTCTAACGCCTCTGATGTTATTTATTAGTGGCAATTAGAAAATGTACAGTTTGGTAATTAAGTATATGCATCTATTCTGTATAATTATAACTTGATATGGAGTAGCGGTCATGATAGGTTCTTTTGTCTACAAAACGATACAGCTTTGCTCTTTTGCGTGTAATCATGACCGCAGAGGTTACAGTAAAGTAACACGGGGTATGAGTTAATATGCAATCAAACGAATAATCTTATTTGCCATTTGGCACATTTTTTAATTGCCAAAAACATGTTATCCATACATTGATTGAAAGACAATATTTCGATTATATACAATACTTGTTCTAGTTATATATTTGAAAAGTCAGACCGTATTCCACATAATAGATATTCATGTTACATTCACTAACACCCTGCGAAACAAGGAAACCCCCTTGTATATAAAGGGGTTTTTGTTGTAGCGAGTTCTTTTAAGATTGATTATGTTAGCTAAAGATGAATAGGATATGCAATATTTTTATGTAAATCACTGTTTTTTGCAAGAAAAAAGTGCAGAGTATTGCAGTATATAAATTCGTTTATACCGCATAAAAATTCAATCTGAATTCTCGCTATTAAGGGCTTGACATGGAGCCTCTGCAGCCATGATTCTTTTGCCAAGCGGCCAGCTGTAACAGATTTGGCAAACCCAAACAGGTTATCATGGCTACCCCTCCATGTAAAGCCCCTCTGCATAACCATTTGCATAGAAATTTTGCACATCTCTGCACTTTAATTTTGCAATAAACAACAGGGGTATATCCAGAAAATCCGAGCGTTTTTAATACTCATTTACTGTTTCTTATTGAACCAACACATCCTTTAGTTGAATAGTTTATTTAAACACGATTTAAATGCGTGTCTTTAAAATGTGTTGGATATTTTAATCCATAACCAATCATCCTATCCATTCCGATATGGGCAGACCATATTAAACCTATCTCTAAAACAACTTCGTTTGATAACAATACTCCTAAGATAACAGCTCCAATTGGTAAACTAAATGTATGAAATAAATTATAAAGCACTGCACCAACCTTATTATTGAATAAATAACCTATCATTGATATATCTGGAGCTAATAACAAAACGAAAAACAAAAGCCAACTAAATTGATTATAAGAGTAAAAATAAAGACTTAACAATAGGATAGCTACCCCTTCTAGGTGTAAAAGAATTTTATTCATAATATTCTCCCTTAATAATAAAAAAGATTATTGTATTAACAATTATATTGAACTAATCGGTACCGTCAAGAATTTGGTGTAATGTAAGATAGATAGGGTATCTCTGAAATAGATTTAGAATAGAGGGGAAGACTGGTTTCCTCCATACAGGAGACTGAATATTCAGTCTCCTGTGTGGAAAGGGAGAATCCCTTTATTTTGTTCGTTTACAATATTTGGTTANTTATAACGTTTTTCAAACATTTGTTGAAGGGTTTCATAGGCTTCAGCAAATCCTCGTAATTTTCGTCCTGCCCATTTCTCATTAAAATCTTGGATGGTCAAATACACGACTTTTTCAGCGGCTTCTAAACTACTCAAACTGTTCATCGGCTTTAGACGTTTCCGAATCTCTTTGATCGTTCGTTCAATGGCATTGGTCGTGTAAATCACACTTCGAATACTGCTTGGATAATCCATAAATGTAAGGAGGACATCCAACTCATTGGCCCAAGACTGGACTTCTCTCGGATACTTACTAGATCATTTCGACTCAAACTGCTGAAAAATCTCCAGCGCGATTTCTTTATTCGGAGATCGATAAATGAGTTTCAGATCCTCCGCCATTTCGAATTGGTCTTTTTTCCGAACACGACTAAGTGTGTTACGGACTTTGTGAACAACACAACGCTGCACATCGGCTTTCGGATAAACCGCCTTAAAGGCTTCCTCTAAACCCGGTAGTCCATCGAATACGCCCAGAAGCACTTCCTTGACTCCTCTTTTGTAGAGCTGTTGGAGAATCTCCCGCCATCCATAGGCGCTTTCTTGTCCTCCCACGAAAAAAT
>JGI25330J36431_1000296_pt1 | contig 19705 bp, 20 predicted proteins | sample HigsolmetaAR205D_FD_36431 | JGI IMG/M metagenome (IMG submission 36431) | reverse complement strand
GCTGCCGCCGACCAGCGACACCAGTGCCAGCAGCAGACCGAGAAGGCTGAGGATGTCCATGCGGCTGGTATCGGCCCCCTTCGTCGGCTTCTTTAGTCGGANGGCCCGCGCGCCCCGGCGTACGGGCCCGGCGCGCGGGCCATGCGGGCCGGCGTCAGTGCGNCGGCACCTGCTGTTCGGCCGAGGCGCGCAGCCCGTCCACGTCCAGGATCAGCGCCAGGCTGCCGTCGCCGATCAGGGTGGCGCCGGCGTAGCCGGGCAGGCCGCGCAGGGCGCGCGGCAGCGGCTTGATCACCACTTCCTCGCGGCCGCGCACCTGGTCCACGATCAGGCCGAAGCGCGCGTCGCCCATCTGCAGCACCACCACCGTCAGCAGCGGTGCCTCGCGGGCCGGGATGCCCAGCCAGTGGCGCAGGTCCACCAGCGGCAGGGTGTGGCTCTGCCGGTCCAGCACCTGGCGGCCGTCGAACCAGCCCAGCGAGGAGGCCGCGGCGTGCAGCACCTCCTGCACGCGCGCCAGCGGCAGCGCGTACACCGCCTCGCCGGCCTGCACCAGCAGGGTCGGCAGGATGGCCAGGGTCAGCGGCACGCGGATCAGGAAGCGGGTGCCACGGCCCAGCTCGGACTGGATCTGGATCTGCCCGCCGAGCTCGCGGATGCGCGACTGCACCACGTCCATGCCCACGCCGCGGCCGGAGATGTCGGTGACCTGGGCCTTGGTCGAGAAGCCCGGCAGGAAGATCAGGTTGAGGCATTCCTCCGGGCCGAGGCGGGCGGCGGCGTCCGGGTCCAGCAGGCCCTTCTCGCGCGCCTTGGCGCGCAGGCGCTCCGGGTCGATGCCGGCGCCGTCGTCGTAGACCTCGATGGCCACGTAGTCGCCTTCCTGCTGCGCGGCCAGGCGCAGCTTGCCCACGCGCGGCTTGCCGGCGGCCTCGCGGATCTCCGGCGGCTCGATGCCGTGGTCGATGCCGTTGCGCACCAGGTGCACCAGCGGATCGGCCAGGGCCTCGACCAGGTTGCGGTCCAGCTCGGTCTCCGCACCGACCATCTCCAGGTCCACTTCCTTGTTGAGGGAGCGGGCCACGTCGCGGGCGACCTTGGGGAAGCGCGAGAACACCTTGCCCACCGGCTGCATGCGCGTGCGCATCACCGCCGACTGCAGGCGCGAGGTGGCCACGTCCAGGCCGGCCACGGCGCGGTCCAGCTCCTCGTCGCGCAGGCGTGCGCGCAGGGTCTTGAGGCGGTTGCGCGCCAGCACCAGTTCGCCGGTCAGGTTGACGATGGCGTCCAGGCGGCGGGTGTCCACGCGCACGGTGTGCTCGGCCTCGGCCGCGGCCGCCGGCTTCGGTGGCGCGGGCGGGCGGGCCGGCGCACGCGGTGCGGGCGCGGGTGCCGGCGTCGCGGGCTTCGGCGCGGCGGCGGCGGGCGCCGCCGGCTTGACGCCGGGAGCGCCGCCCTTGCCGTGCAGCTGGTCCAGCAGCGCCTCGAATTCGTCATCGGTGATGGTGTCGGAGGCCGGTGCCGCGGCCGGCGCCGGCGTGGCCAGGCCCGGGGCACCCCCCTTGCCGTGCAGCTGGTCCAGCAGTGCCTCGAACTCGTCCTCGCTGATGGTGTCCGACGCGGCGGCCGGCGGGGCGGGCGGTGGAGGCGGCGCGGCCGGAGCCGGCGCGGCCTGGAACTTGAACTGGGCGATGAGCTCCGGCGGCGCGGGTTCGGGGTCGGTGCCCGCGGAGAGCGCGTCCACCATGGCCTGCAGCCAGTCCAGCGAGCGCTGCGCGGCGTCGAAGTGCTGCGCCTCCAGCCGGGCCTGGCCGGAACGGGCGGCGCCCAGCGCCTCCTCGGCGGCGTGGCACAGCTCGACCATCGGCTGCACGCCGAGGAAGCCGGCGCCGCCCTTGAGGGTATGGAAGCCGCGGAACACCGCGTTGAGCTGCTCGCGGTCCTCCGGGTCGTGCTCCAGCGTGACCAGCTGCTCGCCGAGGCGGTCCAGGATCTCCTGGGCCTCGATGATGAAGTCGGCCGCGATTTCCGGCGTCACCCCGCTCATGGCCTACAGTCCCAGTCCGGCAAGCAGCGCGTCGGCATCGTCCTGGCTGACGGCGTGGCGGTCCAGGCCGGCCACGGCCGGGCCGGCCAGGGCCGGTTCGGCAGGCCTGCCTTCCTGTGCCAGGCCCAGTTCGCCGAAGCCCTCGTGCATGCGTCGCACGATCCCGGCCACGCGCTTGATGATCTGGCCGGTGATGTCCTGATAGCTCTGGGTCAGCGCGATCTCGGTCAGGTTGGCGCGGATCCGGTCCAGCACCTGGTCCTGGCCCACCGACACGCCCTCGGCGCGCAGGCCCTCGACCAGGGCGCGGCATTCGTCGGCCAGGTCCAGGGTACGGTGGGTGGCCTGTTCGGTGACCGAGATCACGTGGTCCAGGCGCGCGCAGGCGTCGTCCAGCTCGGCGCCGCTGGCGCCGGGCACCTGCGGCAGTTCGCCGAGGGCCTGGCTCAGCTCGCGGGCGAGCCGGCCCAGGCCCTGCACCAGCGGGCGGGTGCGGGCGGCGGCCAGGGCGTCGACCTCGGCGCGCAGGGCGCTCTCGTCGCCGCGCTCCAGGGCGTTGAGTGCTTCGTGCAGGCGCCGGATCAGGGCCCGGCGTTCCGGCGAGGTGGTGCTCATGCGGTGGCCGCCAGCCTCTCGAAGATCTTGTTGAGCTTCTCTTCCAGGGTCTGCGCGGTGAACGGCTTGATGATGTAGCCGTTCACGCCGCACTGGGCCGCCTCGATGATCTGCTCGCGCTTGGCCTCGGCCGTGACCATCAGCACCGGCAGGGCCTTGAGCTTGTCGTCCGAACGGATGGCACGCAGCAGCTCGATGCCGGTCATCCCCGGCATGTTCCAGTCGGTGATGACGAAGTCGAACGGCTGGCTGCGCAGCGCCGCCAGGGCGGTGTGGCCGTCGTCGGCCTCGGCGGTGTTGGTGTACCCCAGATCGTTGAGCAGGTTCTTGACGATGCGCCGCATCGTCGAGAAGTCGTCCACGATCAGGATGCGCATGTTCTTGTTCACTACGTGCTCCGTTTGCAAAAGCCTGCGCGCTCAGTCCTCTTCCAGACCGGCATCGCTCAGTTCGTACTGGGACAGGCGGGCGCGCAGCCGCAGTACCGCCTGGCCGTGGATCTGGCACACGCGGGACTCGCTGACCCCGAGCACCGCGCCGATCTCCTTCAGGTTCAGTTCCTGCTCGTAGTACAGCGACAGCACCAGCTGCTCGCGCTCCGGCAGCTGGCCGATGGCGGCGGCCAGCTCGCGGCCGAAGTCGGCGCGCTCCAGCGCCTGCTGCGGGGTGGGGGCGCCGCTGTGCACCTGCACCTCGCCGTGGTCCTCCACGTGCGAATCCAGGCTCAGCACCTGGCCGCGCGAGGCGTCCTCCAGCAGGCGCAGGTACTCCGGCAGCGACATGTCCAGGCGTGCGGCCACCTCCTGCGGGGTGGCGGCGCGGCCGGTGGCCTGCTCGATCTCGCGCACCGCGGCGGCGGCATCGCGCGCGCGCCGGTGCACCGAGCGCGGCACCCAGTCGCCGCGGCGGATCTCGTCGATCATGGCGCCACGGATGCGGATCGAGGCGTAGGTCTCGAACGAGGCGCCCTGGTCGGGGTCGTAGCTGCGGCTGGCCTCGATCAGGCCGATCATGCCGGCCTGGATCAGGTCGTCGACCTCCACGCTGGCCGGCAGGCGCGCGGCCAGGTGGTGGGCGATGCGCCGGACCAGGTCGGCGTGGCGCGCCACGGCATCGCTGGCGCAGCTGCGCTGGACGGCGCGGTATTCGGCGGCGGCTGCCAGGCTCATGCGACCGCCCCCTGCCGGATCATCCGGTCCACGAAGAACTCGATGTTGCCGCGCGGGGCCGCCGGCGGCTGCCAGCGCGCCGCGCGCCGGGCGATCTCGGCGATGGCCCGCGCCGACGGGCTGGCGGGATAGGCGGTGGCGACGGCCTGCTGGCGCTGCACCGCCATGCGCAGCCATTCGCAGTGCGGCACCGCACCCAGGTAATTGAGCGAGACGTCGCCGAGGAAGCGCTCGCACACCCGCGAGAGCTTGTCGTACAGGCCGCGCCCCTCGGCCGGGCTGCGCACCATGTTGGCCACCACCTGCACCCGGTCCACGCCGCGCTCGCGGGACAGGACCTTGATCAGGGCGTAGGCGTCGGTGATCGAGGCCGGCTCGTCGCAGACCACCACCACCGCGTCCTGGGCGGCCTGGCAGAAGGTCAGCACGCTGTCGGTGATGCCGGCGGCGGTGTCCACCACCAGGATGTCCAGCTCGCGCTGCAGGTCGTTGAACACGTTGACCAGACCCACGTGCTGGGCCGGCTGCAGCTCGGCCATGTGCTGGCGACCGGAGGCGGCGGGCACCACCAGCATGCCGCCCGGGCCCTCCATGATCACGTCCTCCAGCTCGCAGCGGCCGGCCACCAGGTCGGCCAGGGTGTACTGCGGGGACAGGCCCAGCAGCACGTCCACGTTGGCCAGGCCCAGATCGGCGTCCAGCAGCAGGGTGCGCTTGCCCAGCGCCGCCAGCGAGGCGGCCAGGTTCACCGACAGGTTGGTCTTGCCCACGCCGCCCTTGCCGCCGGTGACGGCAATGCTGCGGACGGGGGTCAGGGGCTTGTTGGCGGCGGACATGGGCGGGAATCGGACCTCATGCGACGGCATGGTCATGCTCCGGGACGTTCGGCTTATCGGCAGCGCGGCGCAGATCTTCAAGGCGCAGGACCAGGCTGGCCGCGTTGGCCCGGTGCAGGTCCTCGGGGACCCGCTGGCCGTCGGTGATCCAGGTCAGCGGCAGCTGGTGGTCCACGACCACCGACAGGGCGCTGCCCAGCCGGCCGGTCTCGTCCACCTTGGTCAGGACCACGCCCTGGGGCCTGGCGGCACTGAAGCGGCGCACCACCTCGTCCAGGTCGGCGTAGTGGGAATTGGCCGGCAGGACCAGCAGGGTGCTGACCTGGCGGGCGGCACGCAGCCAGTTGAGCTGGCTGGCCAGGGCGCGGTCGCGCTGGCCCAGGCCGGCGGTGTCCACCAGCACCACCCGGTAGTCCTGCAGGCGCTGCAGCAGCTGGATCAGGGCCGCGTCGCTGTCGGCCTCGTGCACGGCGATGCCCAGCTGGCGGCCGTAGCCGTGCAGCTGCTCGCGGCCGCCGATGCGGNCGNTGTCGGTGGTCACCAGGGCGATGTCGCGCGGACCGTGCTCGGCCACGAAGCGCGCCGCCAGCTTGGCGATGGTGGTGGTCTTGCCGGCACCGGTGGGACCGACCAGGGCGATCACGCCGCCCTGGTCCATCGGGTCCACCGGGCAGATCGGCAGCTTCTGCGAGACCAGGCCCAGCATCAGGCCGCGGCCGCGGTGCAGCGGCGTGTCCGGCGGGATCTGCAGGGCCACGTCGCGGGTGATGCCGGCATCGAAGCCGTAGTCCTCCATCAGTTCCATGGCCTGCAGGCGCACCGGCGAACCGCGCAGGCGCTCGTCGGTCAGGCGGTGCATCTCGCGCTCGATCATGGCGCGCATCTGCGCCAGCTCCTCGCGCATGGCCGCCAGCTGTTCGTCGCTGGCCGGGGCCGGCGGCGTCGGCACCGGGGCCAGCGCCGGGGCGGCGGCGCCGGGAGGCGCCGGTGCGACGGCGGGTTCGGCCACGGCGACCGGGGCGGGGGACGCCTGGACCGGGGCCGGTGCGGCTGCCTCCGCCGGGGCCACGCCGGCGCTGACCGCCTGCGCGGTGGGGGTGGCCAGGGCGGCGGCCATGGCCGCGGCGAAGTCCGGACGCGGCGCGGGTGCCGCCGGTGGCTGGACCTGGGCCCCGGCGGGGGCCAGGAACGGGTTGGGGCGCGGCGCCGGCTCGGTGGCCCGCTGCGCCTCCAGCAGGGCGCGCTGCACGGCGTCCTCGTCGTAGTTGCTGGCGGCCACGATCTCCACGCCTTCCTCGGTGCGGCGGTTGGAGAGGATGACCGCGTCCGCGCCGTGCTCGGCGCGCACCATGCGCAGCGCGGTGCGCATGTCGGGGGCGACGAATCGTTTGATCTTCATGGCGCGGAACCGGATCGGGTCAGGGAGTGGGAAAGGGACGGCGGAAGGAGCGGGGCGGGCGGCGGCGGACGCCACCGGCGTCGTGGGCCGCTTGTTCGTGCTTTCGGTCCGGCCATGTGTTCACTTCCTCCGTTCCCCTTGGCCATCAGCTGATCGTGCCGACCAGCTTCAGCCGCTTGTCCTCGGGCACCTCGGTGTAGGCCAGCACCGCCAGCGAAGGCACGCTGTGGCGGACCAGCCGCGCGAGGGCGGCGCGCACCGGCGCCGGCACCAGCACCACCGCCGGCTCGCCACGCGCCTCCTGGCGCTGGGCGCAGTCGGCCAGGCTCTGCTGCAGGCGCTCGGCCAGGCCGGGCTCCAGCGCGGCGCCGTTGCCCTGCACGGAGTCCTGCAAGACCCGTTCCAAAGGCGGGGCCAGGGTGAACACCGGCAGCTCCGGCGACATTCCGGCGATCTCCTGGACGATGAAGCGGCCCAGGGCGTTGCGCACGGCGGCGGTGAGCACGGCCGGGTCCTGGGTGTGGGCGCCGTGCTCGACCAGGGCCTCGACGATCTTGCGCAGCTGGCGCACCGGTACCCGCTCGGTGAGCAGGTTCTGCAGCACCCGCACCACCACCGACAGCGGCAGGGTCTTGGGCGTCAGGTCCTCGACCAGCTTGGGCGCGCTCTTGGCCAGGGTGGCCAGCAGCTGCTGCACCTCCTCGTGGCCCAGCAGCTCCGGTGCGTGCTCGCGCACCAGGTGGGACAGGTGGGTGGCCACCACGGTGGCCGGGTCCACCACGGTGTAGCCCAGCGCCTCGGCCTGGGCACGCTGGTGCGGCTGGATCCACACCGCGTCCAGGCCGAAGGCCGGGTCCTTGCCCTTGATGCCGTCGATCTGGCCGAGCGCACCGCCCGGGTCCAGGGCCAGCTCGCGGTCGGGGTGGATCTCGGCGGTGGCCACCGGCACCCCGTGCACCAGCACGCGGTACTGGTTGGCCTGCAGCTCCAGGTTGTCGCGGATGTGCACCGGCGGCACCAGGAAGCCGATCTCCTGGGTCAGCTTGCGGCGCACGGCCTTGATCCGCGCCATCAGTTCGCCGCCCTGGCCCTTGTCCACCAGCGGGATCAGGCGGTAGCCGACCTCCAGCCCCAGCGGGTCCACCGGGCGCAGCTCGTCCCAGTCCGGCTCGGCGCTGCTGGCGGCCGCCGGCGTCGGCGCGCCGTCGCCGGCCGGATCGGCGGCCGCCGGGGCGCGGGCGTCGCGCTGCCAGAGCTTCCACGCGCAGAAGCCGAGGATCGCCGCCAGCGTCAAAAAGGCGACGTTGGGCATGCCCGGCACCAGGCCGACCACGCCCAGGATGCCGGCGGCGATGGCCAGCGCCTTGTGCTGGCCGAACACCTGGCCCACCACCGCACCGCCCATGTCCTGGGCGCGCGAGGCACGGGTCACCAGCATGGCCACGGCGGTGGACACCAGCAGCGCCGGCAGCTGCGCCACCAGGCCGTCGCCGATGGACAGCAGGGTGTAGGTGGCGGCCGCGTCGGCCACCGGCATGCCGTGCTGGAGCACGCCCACCGCCAGGCCGCCGACCAGGTTGATGGCCAGGATCAGGATGCCGGCGATGGCGTCGCCGCGGATGAACTTGCTGGCGCCGTCCATCGCGCCGTAGAAGTCGGCCTCTTCGCGCACTTCCTCGCGCCGGGCCTTGGCCTCCTCGCGGGTCAGCAGGCCGGCGTTGAGGTCGGCGTCGATGGCCATCTGCTTGCCGGGCATGGCGTCGAGGATGAAGCGCGCGGTTACCTCGGAGATGCGCCCGGCGCCCTTGGTGATGACCACGAAATTGATGATGGTCAGGATGGCGAAGACGACGATGCCGACGGTGTAGTTGCCGCCGATCACGAACTCGCCGAAGGCGGCGATCACCTTGCCCGCGGCGTCGTGGCCGTTCTGGCCGTTGAGCAGGATCACGCGGGTGGAGGCCACGTTCAGGGCCAGGCGCAGCATCGTGGTGGTCAGCAGCACGATCGGGAAGATCGTGAAGTCCAGCGGACGCTGCACGTAGACCACGGCCAGCAGCACCACCAGCGACAGGGCGATGTTGAAGGAGAACAGCGCGTCCAGCACCGGCGGGGCCAGCGGCACCACGATCATGGCCAGCATGGCCAGCACCACCAGGGGCGCGCCCAGGCCGTTGCGGGCCAGCTCCAGCAGGCGCCGCGCCAGCGGCGGGGAAGCCACGGTGCTCACCGACCGTCACCCTCCGGGAACTCGTCCACCTCGACCCGGCCCAGCTCCGGGTGGGCCCTGAGGGTGCCGGCACGCCAGGCGCGCAGCTGGTAGACGTAGGACAGCACCTGGGCGACAGCGGCGTACAGTCTCACGGGGATTTCCTTGCCTAGCTGGCCTTCGCGATACAAGGCGCGTGCCAGAGGCGGTGCGGACACCAGGGCCACGCGGTGGCGTGCGGCCACCTCGCGGATGCGCAGGGCCACCTCGTCCACGCCCTTGGCCACCACGGTGGGGGCGCGCATGGTGCCGCCGTCGTACTTGAGCGCCACGGCGTAGTGGGTCGGGTTGACCACCACCACGTCCGCGGTGGGCACGGCCTCCATCATCCGCCGCTGCGACAACTGGAACTGGATCTGCCGGATCCGGCCCTTGACCTGCGGGTTGCCCTCGCTCTCCTTCAGCTCCTCGCGCAGCTCCTGGCGGGTCATCTTCAGCTTCCGCGTCCAGTTCCACTTCTGGTACGGGACGTCGGCGGCGGCCAGCAGCAGCAGTGCGGCGCCGGAGGCCAGCAGCAGGGTCGCGGCAAAATGCAGGCCGGTGCGGACGGCGTCCTCCAGGGCCTGGTTGGGCATGACCCGCAGCACGTCCATGCCGTGGGCCAGGGCCAGGCCGGCGGCGGTGCCCACCAGCACCACCCGCAGCAGCGACTTGGCCAGCTCGGCCAGGCTGGTGGGGCCGTAGATGCGCTTGAGCCCGGACAGCGGGTTGAGGCGGTTGATGTCCGGGACCAGGGCCTTGGACGCGAAGTTGAAGCCGCCCAGCACCATCGGCGCCACGAAGGCCGCCAGCAGGCATGCCGCCATCAGCGGGGCAACCACCAGCAGCAGCTTCAGCAGCAGCAGGCCCATGTGCGGGAACAGCCGCTCGGGCGCGCCCAGCAGGGCCGGTTCCGGGCTCAGCGCGCTGCGCAGCCAGCCCTGCGCCCCGCGCCCGAACAGCGGGCCGGCGGTGACCAGCGNCACCACCCCGGCGCCGAACACGGCCACGGTCGCCAGCTCGCGCGAGCGCGGCAGGTTGCCCTGCTCGCGCGCCTGGCGCAGGCGTTTTTCGGTAGGTTGTTCGGTGCGTTCCTGGCCGTCCTCGTTCTCGGCCATGGCCGGCTCCTGCACACGGGGATCCGGCGCAGGTCATGCAAGTCCCGTTCCAGCCGCCGTCAGCCGGCCGGGGTCTCCTCCGCGGGGGCCGCGGCCGGTCCGGGCCGGGGCAGCGGCCCGGGCCGGCCGATGTGGTAGCCCTGGACCCAGTCCACGCCCAGGCCACCCAGCTCGGCGAGGATGGCCTCGTCCTCGACGTACTCGGCCACGGTCTCGGCCTGGTAGGCGCGGGCGATGGCGACCATGGCCCGGACCAGGTCGCGGTCGCGCGGGTTGCGGGCGATGTTGCGGATGAAGCTGCCGTCGATCTTGATCAGGTCGATGGGCAGCTGCTGCAGGCGCTCGAAGCTCTGCATGCCGGTGCCGAAGTCGTCCAGGGCGATCAGGCAGCCGCGCCGGCTCAGGCCCTCCAGCAGCGGCCGCGCCTGGGCCATGCCGCCGGAGACCGCCCGCTCGGTGACCTCGAAGCACAGCCGGGAGGCGCAGCCGGGCAGGGCGTCGAGCTGGTACAGCAGCCAGTTGCGGAACTGCTCGGAGATCAGGCTGCGCCCGGTCAGGTTCACCGCCAGGCGTCGGTACGGCAGCGGCCCGGGATGGGCCCGCATCCACTTCAGCAGGTGCTCGATCACCGCCCGGTCCAGCTCCACCACGCCGCGGCTGGCCTCCAGCTCGGCCATGTACTCGTGCGGCAGCAGCAGGTGGCCGTCGTCGTCGCGCAGACGGCACAGGATCTCGCCCATGGCCGGGGACGGCCTCGCCCAGCCGGCGTATCGGCTGCACGTGCAGCTCGATGCGGCGGCGTCGCAGCAGCGACAGCGCCAGCGAATGGGTTTCCAGCAGGGCGCGCAGCGCCACCGGGTCGGACTGCCCCTGCGCGAACACCGGCGCGGTCTCGCCGCGGTCGCGCGCGCACTGCATGGCGCCGTAGGCCGCGTGCAGGGCCAGCTCCACCGCCTGCGGGCTGGCGTCGCGCAGCATGGCCACGCCCAGGTGCGGCTCGATGCGCACGCACACGTTGTCGTAGCGGAACTCGAACTGCTCCACCCGCGCCAGCAGCGCCTTCCACGACACCTGGTCGGTGTCCGGGACCAGCACGAACCGGCCCATGCCCAGGGTGTAGGCCTGCACGTCCGGCCCCAGGTGCCGGTACAGGGCCGCGGTCAGCGCCTCCTGCGCCGGCAGGCCGAGGCCGGCCATCAGGCTGTCCAGATGCTCCACGCCCAGGCAGGCGATCTCCGCCGGCGGGCTGTCGCGCCGGGCCAGGTCGTGGCGCAGGGCGTTGAGGTTGGGCACGCCGCTCAGGCCGTCGCGGCGGCCTTCCTCGGCCAGCCGCGCCATCGCCCGGCGGTTGTCGCGGCTGATCACCAGGGTCAGCACCATCAGCTGCTGGGCCATGCTCATCTCCAGGCCGATCTGCAGCAGCTGCAGCGCGTCGGTGCGCAGCCCGGAACGGGTGCCGGCGCCCACCAGGTACACCAGCAGGGTGGTGACGCAGGCGATCAGCGGCGCCGACCAGCGCCAGGGCAGGCGCAGCACCGCCCACATCACCAGGCCGGCGAACATCAGGCGCTGGTCCAGCAGGCCGCCGAGCAGGTGCCCGGACGGCGAGGGCACGGCCCACAGCATCACGCCCAGCAGCAGGCTGTAGGCGGCCACCAGCACGACCTCCCAGGCGCGCAACGGCACCTGCATCGGCGCCGGCTCGCGGCGGCCGGTGACCCACAGCACAAGCGGAAGCGTGACGCAGAGCACGCCGTAGAAGCGCGAGAAGCCCACCCGGATGGCCTGTTCGAACAGCGCCTCGCCCTCCAGGCCGGAGAACAGCCCGGCGAAGGCCAGGTGCGCCACCGCCCAGCCGGCCGGGTACAGGGCGAAGGCCGCCGCGCCGAAGGGGATGATGTCCTCCTGGCGGAACAGCAGCCGCTGCCGCGGCCAGCCGGCCAGGCGTGCGCACAGCAGGGTCCAGCCGTACATGGACAGGTACAGCGGCAGCGTGCCCAGGAACCGCTGCACCACCTCGCCCGGGTAGAGCAGCACCAGCTGCGCGCACCAGGACAGCAGCAGGGCCAGGAAGCCCACGTGGAAGTAGCGCCGGTCCGGCATCAGCATCGCCAGCGCCAGCAGCAGGCCCCAGTGCAGGTTGGCCAGCGACGACGGGCCGGCGTAGGGCCGGAACTCCGGCCAGTAGGGGATCGGCAGGAACGGCAGCAGGAAGCAGGCGATCGCGACCAGGATCGCCTCGCGCTTGCAGCGGCCGGACCGGTGCCCCATGCATTGCCCCCTTTGCACCGGCCATACCGGCGCACGTGACTATGCGTGAGCGGAAGGCCGNTGAAAACCCTGCCGATGGTCGATGCCGCACCCGGCCCGCCGCCGCGGACCGCGGAGTGCCCGGGCCGGGGCTGCCGGCCTCAGGGGGCGGTGACCCGCGCGGCGGCGCCGTAGGCGGTGTCCAGCAGGGCGCGCAGTGGCGCGGCCAGCTCGCCGGCCAGCACCGCCAGCAGGAACAGGCCCATCAGCACCGCCACCGGCAGGCCCAGCTGGATCGGGTTGAGCGCCGGCGCCGCCCGCGCCAGCACGCCGAAGGCCAGGTTGCAGGCCAGCAGGGCCACCATCACCGGCAGGGCCAGGGTCAGACCACCGCGCAGCACCTGGGTGAACAGGTCCGGCACCACCGCCAGCATCGCCTGTGCGTCCGGCCAGGGTGCCGCCAGCGGCAGGGCCTGGTAGCTGCGCACCAGCAGGGTGACCATCGCCAGGTGGCCATCGGAGGCGAAGAACAGCAGCCCGAAGGCCAGATAGAACCACTGCGCGACCACGCCGGAGCTGGTGCCGCGCAGCGGGTCGCTCATCTGGGCGAAGGACAGGCCCATGCCCTGCGACACCAGCTCGCCGGCCAGGGCGCCGGCCTCGAACATCAGGCGCAGGACGAAGCCCATGGCCACGCCCAGCGCCAGCTCGCGGGCCACGCCCAGCACGGTGGCCGCGTCCAGCCCCGCGAACTCCGGCACCGGCGGCAGCATCGGCGCGATCGCCAGGGCCAGGGTGCCGGCCAGCAGCACCCGCACCCGCNCCGGCAGCGCCCGGGTGCCGACCACCGGCATGGCCATGANCATGGCCCCGGTACGCAGCATGGTCCACATGACCGTCACGATCATGCCGAAGGCCGCCTGGCCGTCGATGACCATCCGCGTGGCCGCGTCCATGCCGTGCTCAGCCGATCAGGTGCGGGATGCGGTGGAACAGCGCGACCGTGTAGTCGACCAGGTAGGCCAGGAGGAAGCTGCCGATGGCGAACAGCGCGGCGGTCAGGGTCACGGCCTTGGCGATGAAGGCGATGGTCGGCTCGTTGATCTGGGTGGCCGCCTGGACCACGCCGACCACCACGCCGACCACCAGCACGCACAGCAGCAGCGGGCCGCCGACCCAGAGCACCACCTCCAGGCCGCGGCGCAGTTCGGTGAGGGCCAGTTCCGGGGTCATGTCAGACTCCGTTGAAGCTGGCCGCCAGGGTGCCCACGGTCAGCACCCAGCCGTCCACCAGGATGAACAGCAGGATCTTGAACGGCGCGGAGATGAGCATCGGCGAGAGCATCATCATGCCCATGGACATCAGCACGCTGGCCACCACCAGGTCGATGATCACGAACGGGATGTAGATCAGGAAGCCGATCTCGAATGCGGTCTTCAGCTCGGAGGTGACGAACGAGGCCACCAGCACCGGGAACGGCACCGCGTCCGGGCCGCTGTAGGTGTCGTGCCCGGCCAGGCCGGCGAAGGTCATCAGGTCGGTCTCGCGCACCTGCGCCAGCATGAACGCGCGCAGCGGCTCGGTGCCCAGTTGCCAGGCGGTGCGGAAGTCCATCTCGCCGTTGAGGTACGGCGCCAGGCCCGCGTCCCAGGCCTTCTGCCACACCGGCAGCATCACCAGCGCGGTGAGGAACAGGCCCAGGCCGATCAGGACCTGGTTGGACGGCGTCTGGCCGGTGCCCAGCGCCTGGCGCAGCAGCGCCAGCACGATCATGATCCGGGTGAAGGCGGTCATCACCAGCAGCAGCGAAGGCAGCAGGGTGATGGAGGTCATCAGCAGCAGCGTCTGCAGCGGCACGCTGACCGGGGCGTCGCCGATGCGGCCCACGGTCACGTCGGGCAGGGTCGGCAGCTGCGGCGGCACCGGGGGCACCGGCGCGGCGGGCGCGGCCTGGGCCAGCAGCGGCAGGCAGGCCAGCGCCAGCAGGAGCAGCGGCGCGGCAAGGCGCCGCGCATACACGGGCAGGGAAGGTGGCATCGTCATGGATCCTTGCGCAGCCGCCTGGCCAGCAGCTGGGCGAAGTCGGGCAGGTTCTGCGGCAGACGCACCGGCCCGGGCGCCGGCAGCGGTTCGGGCAGTTCGTGCAGCAGGGTCACGCCGCCGGCGGACACGCCCAGCAGCAGCTGGCGCGAGCCGACCTGGACCACCACGGCACGTTCCTTGGTGCCCAGCGGCAGGGTGGCCACCACGCGCAGGCCGTCGCCCGGGCGGAACCCGGCGCCCGGCAGGCGGCGCAGCAGCCAGGCCAGGCCCAGGATCAGGCCCAGCACCAGCAGCATGGCCATGAACGCGCCCAGCAGCCCGGGGCCGTGCGCGCCCGGCTGCACGGCGGCCTGCGCCGCCGGCCGTGCCGCGGTGGCGGCGGTGGCCAGCAACGGGATCACCGCAGCCTCCGGATGCGCTCGCTGGGGCTGACCACGTCGGTCAGGCGCACGCCGAAACGGTCGTTGATCACCACCACCTCGCCGTGGGCGATCAGGGTGCCGTTGACGAATACGTCCAGCGGCTCGCCGGCGCCGCGCTCCAGCTCGATCACCGAGCCCTGGTTGAGCTGCAGCAGGTTGCGGATCGGCATGCGCGTGCGTCCCACCTCCAGCGACAGGGTCACCGGCACGTCCAGGATCACGTCCAGGTTCAGGTCGCGGGCGTCGGTGGCGGTCTCGTCCTGCAGCGCGTCGAACTGCGCCGGGCTGGCCTCGGGATTGTCGGTGGTGTTCATGCGGGCGTTTCCTCGGAAGGGTGGGTGACGCGCGGGGCGGGGGTGCCCGGCGGGCGGGGCTGCAGCAGCTTCACCGCGTTGCGGCCGTTGGCCACGCCGAACTGGCCGGTGAACACCGGGATGTCCTCCACGCACACGGGCACGACCTCGGGCAGGTCGATGGGCAGGATGTCGCCGACCTTCAGGCGGGTGAGCCGGCGCAGGTCGATGCGTTTCTCGGCCAGGACGCTGGAGATGGTGATCTCGGCGTCGAGCAGGCGCTCGCGCAGGGTGGCGTTCCAGGTCTCGTCGCGGTCGTTGCGGTCGCTCTGGATGCCGGCGTCCAGCAGCTCCCGGATCGGCTCCAGCATCGAGTACGGCAGGGTGATGTGGATCTCGCCGCCGCCACCCTCCAGGTCCACGTGGAAGCGGCTGACCACCACGTACTCGCGCGGGGTGACAATGTTGGCGAAGTGCGGGTTGATCTCGGAGTTGATGTACTCGAACTCCACGTCCATCACCGGCGCCCAGGCCTCCACCAGGTCGGCGAAGGTCTGCTTGAGCATCAGCTGGATCACCCGCATCTCGGTCGGGGTGAACTCCCGGCCCTCGATGCGGGTCGGGTAGCGGCCGTCACCGCCGAAGAAGTTGTCCACCACGGTGAACACCAGCTTCGGCTCGAACACGATCAGACCGGTGCCGCGCAGCGGCTTGAACCGGATCAGGTTGAGGTTGGTCGGCACGTACAGCGAGTGCATGTACTCGCCGAACTTGACCAGGTCGATGCCGCGCACCGACAGGTCGGCCGAGCGCCGGATCAGGTTGAACAGGCCGATCCGCCACAGGCGCACGAAGCGCTCGTTGACCATCTCCAGGGTCGGCATGCGGCCGCGGATGATGCGGTCCTGGCTGGCGAAGTCGTACGGCCGGGCGACGCCGGGGTCGACCGGTTCGGGCTCGGTGTTGACCGCGCCGGAGTCGACGCCGTGCAGCAGGGCATCGATCTCGTCCTGGGAAAGCAGGTCGTTGACGCTCATGGCGGCGCGCGCCTCACTGGGTGACGAAGCTGGTGAACAGCAGGTCCTCGGCGGAGGGGTTGCCGGTCTCGGCGCGCATCAGCTTCTGCACCTCCTCCAGCGCCTCCTTCTGCAGCCGCTCCTTGCCCGCGCGGTCGGCGATGTCGGCGGCGCTCTGCTGGGCCAGCAGCATCAGCAGGCGGGCGCGGATGGCCGGCGCGTGGCGCTCGAGGTTGGCCAGGGCGTTGGTGTCGCGGGTGACCAGCTGGATCTCGACCTGCAGGTAGTGCGGGCCGTCCTCGCTGGCGGCGAGGTTGACCACGAACGGCGGCTCCAGCGCCATGTACTGGGCCTGCGCCGGCAGGCCGGCGGCAGCGGCCGGCGCCGCTGCCGGCTCGGGCGCCTTGCGCGAGCTGATGAACCAGCCGGCGGCGCTGACCGCCGCCACCAGCAGCGCCAGCGCGCTGAGGATGGTCGGCAGCTTGCTGCCCAATCCGCCGCCGGACTGCGCCGGGGCGGTGGCCTTGGCTGGCTGGGAACGGGACGTCTTGTCGGCAGGGGCAGGCACGCGTCGATCTCCTGGGGTTGCACCCGGAGCATGCAAGCCGCGTGCCGTTACCGCGCCGGAGATTTGGCGCCGGCCCGGCGCCTCAGGCGTAGGCGTCGAGCAGGCCGGCACGCATGCGCCGCGGCAGCGGCGCCGCGGCGGCCGTGCCGGCCCCGTCATCCGCGGCCGCGGCGCGGTCCGCGCTGGAAGCGGCGGCATCGCCGCCATCACGCCCGCCCTGTGGCGACTGCTGGCCGACGCCGGCATGGGCCAGCTGCAGGCCGTGCTGGCCCAGCAGCTCGCGCAGGCGTGGCAGGCCCTGCTCCAGCGCCTGGCGGACCTCGGCATGGGCGCTGGTGAAGTCGGCGCTGACCCGGTCGCCGTCGAGTTGCAGGCGCACCTCCACCGACCCCAGGTCCTGCGGGGTGACCCGGATCAGCGCATGGCCGATCCTGCGGTCGGCCAGCCACTGCACCTGGGTGCCGACCTCGTCGGCGAAGCCGTCCTGGTACACGTGGGCCGCCGGGCCCGGTGCCACCGGCAGGGCCGCCGGCGGCGCGGCCGGCGCCGGGCCGGCCGGGGCATTGACCGGCGCGAGCATGGGCGCGAACGCCGCCGACAGCCTGCCGGCCGGATCGGCCGCGGCCTCGGCCGGCGTCCGCAGCGCGCCGGCCTCGGTGACGGCCGGCCCGCCGGCTTCGGCGAGCGCATCCGCGTCCGCGTCAGCCAGGGCCGCGCCCTCCGCGCCGGACACGGCCGGCAAAGCCGCGGTCTGCACTGCGGGATCGACCTGCACCCGGAGCGTGCTCCGGGGCGGGGTGGCAGGATCCGGTGGCGCCTCCTGCGGCGGCGCGGTGGCCGGGACGGCCTCGGCCGGCGTCGCCGGTGCGGGGACGGGCGCCGGCACCAGCAGGCTGGCCAGTCCCGGGGGCGGCCAGTCCGCGGCCTGCTGTTCGCCGTCGTCCCCGGCGTCGGCCGGCATGGCCGCGGATTCCTCCGCCGTGGCCGCGCCGGCCTCGGCCGTGGCCGCGTCCTGCCCGCCGCGGGCATCGGCACGCGGGCGCGCCTGGGCGTGGCGGCCGCCACCGCCGTCTTCCTCGCGCGCGACGGTTTCCGGACGCGGCCCGCCATCGCCCGGGGCACGGTTGGCGGCCGCATCGGTGGGCGCCGGGGCTTCGGCGCCCTGCAGCAGGCGGGCGAACCCGGCCGCCTCGGCGGAGCCGGACGGGGACGGCGCGGGCCGGGACGGGGAGGCGGGCACCGCGGAGGCGGCGCCGGGGAGCACGGCCAGGTTCACGGCATGCCCCCTTCGCCGCCCTCCACCTGGCGGGCGCGGGCGCGGCGCGCGCCCAGATCGTCCATCTCGCGCTGGCTGCGGCGCTCGTCGAGCTTCTGCTCCTGGGCGCGGTAGGAGGCGGCCAGCTGCTCCAGCACCTGCTTGTCGCGGCTGGCCAGCAGCAGGCGGGCGCGCTCGGCCTCCAGGCGCTGGCGGCTGAGGTCCACGTTGCGGCTCTGCTGCTCCACCGCGCTCTCCAGGCGGTCGAGGAAGGCGCGGCGGTTGGCCAGCTGGGCCGGACTGACGGCGGTCATCTGNGTGGAGGCGTATTCCTCCAGGTACCGGCGCAGTTCCTCCAGGCGCGACTCCTGCAGCGCGTGCGCCCGCTGGCGCTCGGCCAGCTCGCGGGCCACCGCGTCCTCGCGCTCCTGGGCGCGCCTCAACAGCGGATCGAGGCGACGGGACTGCATCATGCGGCGTTCTCCATGTCTTGCAGCAGTTGCNCCAGCGCGGCGCGGCTGTGTTCGAGGTCGGCGGAGCGGGCCACGTCCTGGCCGAGGAACTCGACGATCCGCGGCCAGCGCTCCAGGGCCTGGTCCACCAGCGGATCGTTGCCGCGCTGGTAGGCGCCGATCGCGATCAGGTCGCGGTTGGCGTTGTAGGCCGCCACCAGGCGCTTGAGCACGCGGATGCGCGCGCGCCAGGCCTCGTCGGCGATGTCCTGGACCACGCGGCTGACCGAGGACTCCACGTCGATGGCCGGGTACAGGCCCGAGTCGGCGATCCGGCGCGAGAGCAGGATGTGGCCGTCAAGGATGGCGCGGGCGGCGTCGGCGATCGGGTCCTGGGGGTCGTCGCCCTCGGTCAGGACCGTGTAGAAGGCGGTGATCGAGCCACGGCCCTTGGCGCCGTTGCCGGCGCGCTCGACCAGCGCCGGCAGCTTGGCGAACACGCTGGGCGGGTAGCCGCGGGTGGTCGGCGGCTCGCCCACCGACAGGCCGATCTCGCGCTGGGCCTGGGCGAAGCGGGTCAGCGAATCCATCAGCAGCAGCACGTTCAGGCCCTGGTCGCGGAACCACTCGGCGATGGCGGTGGCGCGGTAGGCGCCGTGCAGGCGTGCAAGCGGCGGGCGGTCGGCCGGGGCGGCCACGACCACGGCGCGGCGCAGCCCTTCCTCGCCCAGGGTGGTCTCGACGAAGTCGCGCACTTCGCGGCCGCGCTCGCCGATCAGGCCGACCACGATCACGTCGGCGGAAGTGAAGCGGGTCATCATGCCCAGCAGCGTCGACTTGCCGACGCCGGAACCGGCGAACAGGCCCACACGCTGGCCGCGGCCGATCGGCAGCAGGGCGTTGATCGCGCGCACGCCCACATCCAGCGGCTGGGTGATGGGTTCGCGCGCCAGCGGGTTGATCGCCGCGCCGGCCATGCTCACGCTGCCCTCGGCGCGGATCGGCCCTTTGCCGTCCAGCGGCACGCCGTCGGAGTCGATGACCCGGCCCAGCAGGCCTTCGCCCACCTCCACGCCGCCGCGCCGGCGCACCGGCACCACGCGGGCGTTGGGCAGCAGGCCGTGCAGCTCGGCGCTGGGCATCAGCGAGGTGCGGTCGCCGGCGAAGCCCACGACCTCGGCCTCGACCCAGCCGCCGTCGGCCACCTCCACCCGGCAGGTCGCGCCCATCGGCGCCTCGCAGCCGGTGGCCTCCAGGGTCAGGCCGACGGCGCGGCGCAGGATGCCCTCGCGGATCAGGCCGCGGCCGGCGGCCGGGTCCAGGGAAATGGCGTCCAGGCGCGCGGCCAGGCGCAGGTTGCGCGCGGCCAGCCAGTCGGCCGGCACGGCCAGGTCGCGGGGCGGGGAGGAGGACGGCGGGGTCATGCGCCGGCTCCGGCCTTGTGGATGACGCTTTCCAGCGCGCCGCGCAGACGCGCCTCGAGGGTGCCGTCGATGCGCATGGTCTCGGCGTGCACGCGCAGGTCGCCGCGGCCCAGGGCCGGGTCGGGCACCAGGCGCACGCCGGACACCATGGCCATCAGCGGGGCGAGGGCGGCGATGTCGTCCGGATGCAGGCGCACCTCGACGTCGCGGCTGGCACCGCCGACCACGTCCAGCGCCTCGGACACCAGATCCGACAGCAGCACCGGGTCGGCGGCATAGGCGCGGCCGATCAGGCTGCCGGCGATGCGCACGGCCAGCTCGCCCAGCGCGGCGGTGACCTCGTTCTCCAGGCGCGCCAGCGGGCGGGTGAAGTTGTCGAGGATGCCCTCGATCTGCGCGATCAGGCGGCGCACCTCCGCCTGNCCCTGGGCGAAGCCCTCCTGGCGGCCCTGTTCCAGGCCGGCCTCGTAGCCCTCGCGCCGGGCCTGCTCCTCGATCGCCTGGATCTCCTCCAGGGTCGGCGGGCGCGGGACCTCGACCTCCTCGACC
>JGI25330J36431_1000286_pt1 | contig 20183 bp, 15 predicted proteins | sample HigsolmetaAR205D_FD_36431 | JGI IMG/M metagenome (IMG submission 36431) | reverse complement strand
TGTTCGACGAGTTCCACGAGCGCCACCTGTCNGCCGACCTGGCCCTGGCCCTGGCCCTGGACGTGCAGGGCCAGCTGCGCGAGGACCTGCGCATCGTGGTCATGTCTGCGACCCTGGACGGCGAGCGCCTGGCGCGGTTCCTCGACGCGCCGCGCCTGTCCAGCGAGGGCCGCTCCTTCCCGGTGGAGGTCAGCCATTTCCCGGCGCGCCGTGACGAGGCGCTGGAGGTGCAGACCCGGCGCGCGGTGGAACAGGCCCTGGCCGGCTACCCGGGCGATGTGCTGGTGTTCCTGCCCGGCCAGCGCGAGATCGCCCGGGTCGCCGCGGCGCTGGAAGCGGCGGCCCTGCCGGGCGACGTGGAAGTGCTGGCCCTGCACGGCGAGCTGCCGGTGGAGCAGCAGTCGCGCGTGCTGCAGCCGGCACCGGACGGTACCCGTCGCGTGGTGCTGGCCACCAACGTGGCCGAGTCCTCGGTGACCCTGCCCGGCGTGCGCGTGGTGATCGACTCCGGCCTGGCACGCGAACCGCGCTTCGATCCCAACAGTGGCTTCTCGCGCCTGGACGTGGTGCCCATCTCCCAGGCCTCGGCCGACCAGCGCGCCGGCCGCGCCGGGCGCGTGGCCGAAGGCTGGGCCTGGCGGCTGTGGCCGGAATCGCAGCGCCTGGAGGCGCAGCGCCGACCGGAGATGGCGCAGGTGGAGCTGGCCGGACTGGCGCTGGAGCTGGCGGCCTGGGGCAGCGACCAGCTGCGCTTCGTGGACCCGCCCCCGCCCGGCGCCCTGGCCGCGGCACGCGAGCTGCTGCAACGCCTGGGCGCGCTGGAGGGCGGCACGGTCACAGCCCTGGGCCGGCGCATGCTGGCGCTGGGCACCCATCCGCGCCTGGCGGCGATGCTGCTGGCCGCGCGCGATCCGTACGAACAGGCCCTGGCCGCGGACCTGGCCGCGCTGCTGGAGGCGCGCGACCCGCTGCGCGGCCGCAGCGACGCCCTGGCCGAACGCTGGCGCGCGCTGGCCGCCTTCCGCGGCGGGCGCATGCCCGCCGATGCCAGCCGCTCGGCGCTGGCGGCCATCGACGCGGCCGCGCGGCAGTGGCGCCGGCGCCTGCGCTGCGACGCGCCACCCCCTGCGGAGATCGAGGCGCACCTGCTGGGCGACCTGCTGGCCCATGCCTTCCCCGACCGCATCGCCGCCCGCCATCCGGCCGATCCGCTGCGCTACCAGCTGGCCAACGGCCGCATGGCGCGCCTGTTCGAGGACAGTGCCCTGCGCGGCGAGCCCTGGCTGGTGGCCACCGAGCTGCGCTTCGAGGCGCGCGGCGACGCCCTGCTGCTGCGCGCCGCGCCGGTGGACGAGGCGCGCCTGCGCGCCGACTTCCCCGGGCGCTTCGTCGAGGAGGAGGGCGCGGTCTGGGACGCTGAACGCCGCGCCCTGGTGGCCCGGCGCGAGTCGCGCTTCGACCGCATCGTGCTGGACAGCCGCCCGGCCGGCCGGGTGGATCCGGCCCAGGCCGCGCAGGCGCTGACCAATGCGGTGCGCGAGCTGGGCCTGGAGGCGCTGCCGTGGACCGAGGGCCTGCGCCAGTGGCAGGCGCGGGTGGTGTGCCTGCGCGCGTGGATGCCGGAGCTGGGCCTGCCCGACCTGTCCGACGCCGCCCTGCTGGCCAGCCTGGACACCTGGCTGCGCCCGGCCTTCGCCGGCAAGACCCGGCTGGACGCGCTGAGCGAGCAGGAGCTGGGCGAGGCGCTGAAGTCGCCGCTGGACTGGGGCCTGCGCCAGCAGGTCGAGCGCCTGGCACCGGCGCGCATCGCCGTGCCCTCGGGCCTGGAGCGGCGCGTCGAGTACGCCCTGGAGGCCGACGGCACGCCGCGTCCGCCGGTACTGGCGGTCAAGCTGCAGGAGCTGTTCGGCCTGGCCGACACCCCGCGCATCGCCGACGGCCGCGTGCCGCTGCTGCTGCACCTGCTCTCCCCCGGCGGCAAGCCGCTGCAGGTGACCCGGGACCTGCGTGGCTTCTGGGACCGCACCTATCCGGAGGTCAGGAGGGAGATGAAGGGGCGGTATCCGAAGCATCCCTGGCCCGATGACCCCTGGACCGCCACGGCCACCCATCGCGCCAAGCCGCGGGGGACGTGAGGCCGCCGTCGCCGTGGCGGCGGTGAGGCGCGGCACGCGCCGAAGGGATGCCGGCCGCGGGGCACGCTGAACGGCCGCCATCGGCCGTCGTGCCGGCGATGCGGCGCCGTCACGACGCTGACGTATCGTCTACCTGCTGCCGCCGACACTGGCGGCCCGCCACTTCCTGCAAGGGGAATCCCATGAGCAAGCTGACCATCATCACCGACCGCGCGCTGGAGCTGGCCGAGCAGGCCGGTGCCGGGCTGCGCCATGCCGGTTCCAACCTGCGCGGTGCCGGCGCCGGGGCCGGCCAGTGGATCAAGGCCGGTGCGGCCCTCGGTGCCGCCCGCACCGGCGTGCGCGTGGCCGGCAACACCGTGCGCCGGCATCCGGTGGCGGTGGCCGCCGCCGCGGCCGTGGTCGGTGCCGGCGTGCTCACCTACCTGCTGTACCGCAAGCGCCGCCAGCAGGCGCGCCAGGCCGCGATCGAGGGCCAGGCCCGCCACCTCGGCCGCGAGGCCCTGGACGAGCGTGCCCGCGCCGCCGAGGGCGCCGAGGTCTGATCAGCCGCGCGGCCGGCGTGGCCGGCTGCGCGCCGCCGGCAGCGGGCGGCGCCCGCCGTCGCGCGCGCCCGGCGGCGCCGGGGCCGGGAGCGTGCGCCACTGCCCGGGCGCCAGCCACTGCCCGCCTTCGTCCAGCCGCCACGGGCCGATGCCGACCCGCACCAGGCGCAGGGTGGGCAGGCCCACCGCGGCGGTCATGCGCCGCACCTGGCGGTTGCGGCCCTCGGTGATCACCAGTTCCAGCCAGGCGTCCGGCACGGTCTTGCGGAAGCGCACCGGCGGATCGCGTGGCCACAGCGCGGGCGGCGGCTCCAGCCGCCGCACCTGCGCCGGGCGCGTGGGCCCGTCGTTGAGCAGCACGCCGCCGCGCAGGGCCTGCAGCTGTTCCTCGCGCGGATCGCCTTCCACCTGCACCCAGTAGGTCTTGGGCTGCTTGTGCCGCGGGTCGGTCAGGCGGTGCGCCAGCGCGCCGTCGTCGGTCAGCAGCAGCAGGCCTTCGCTGTCGTGGTCCAGGCGCCCGGCCGCGTACACGTCCCTGGGCAGGCCGAAGCCGGCCAGGGTCGGGCGTGGCGGCACGCTGCGGTCGGTGAACTGGCACAGCACCCCGTAGGGCTTGTTGAAGGCCACCAGCATGTGCGCTGCGTGCCTCAGGACTGCGGCAGGCCGGCGCCGCCCAGCGGGCGGGTGACCACGTGCGCGTCGAAGCCGGCGATCAGCGGCCGGGCGCGGGCGATGGCCTGGCGCACCTGCGGCAGCTGCAGCGAGGCCTGGTGGCTGTCGGCGCTGTCCCAGACCTCGGTGACCCACAGCGCGTCGGCGTCGGTGCTGTCCTCGGCCACCACGTAGGACAGGCAGCCGGGCATGGCGGTGGTGGCCTCCAGCAGGATCGCGGCCAGCGCCTCGCGCTGGCCCGGCTGGGCGCGCAGTTTCCCGATCAGTCCGTACATGGATGCGTCTCCTCCGGTGGCCGGCGCCGTCGCCAGGGGCACGGCGGCCAGTCCGGCCGCCAGCGCGGTGAGGAAGGTGCGGCGGTGCATGGCGGCGCGCCCTGGGTGGGATGAAGAACCGGGTGGCGTTGCGAGGGTGAGGGGCGTGGCCACGACCCCGATGCCCGCCCGCTCCATTCCATCGNATCGTTGCCGCTTGCGTGCCCGGGGCCGCGGGGGGCGGCCCGGATGCTCTCACGATTCATTGTTTCCGTCGTGATTCCCGTTGGCGGGGCCGTGGCCACGGCCCCGACGCCCCCCTCTTCGTTTCATTCCCGGGGCGGCTTCACGAAGCGCAGGGTCATGCGGTCGCTTTCGCCGATGGCCTGGTACTTCTCCCGGTCAGCCGGGTCGTGGCGGTTGGTCGGCGGCAGCGTCCACACGCCGTTGGGGTGGTCCCTGGTGTCGGCCGGGTTGGCGTTGACCTCGCTGCTGCCGTCGAACACGAAGCCGGCGGCCTCGGCCAGGGCGATCACCTGGGCCTGGCCCACGTAGCCGCTGCGGTCGTCGGCCGGCACGTCGGCGGCGGCGCGGTGCTCGACCACACCCAGCACCCCGCCGGGCCTGAGCACCTCGAAGAAGCCCTTGAACATGCCNTCGGCCTGCCCGGCCATGCGCCAGTTGTGCACGTTGCGGAAGGTCAGGACCAGGTCGGCCGAGCCGGGCGGGCCGAACACCGGCGCCTTCGGGTCGAAGGCGACGAAGCTGGCGCGGTCGTACTGCTCCGGCGCGGCGGCGAACTTCTTCTCCAGGCCGTCGCGGGCGCGCTGCTGGTAGTCGCGGCCGGGGCCCTCGGCCACCGCCTGCGGATCCACCACCGCGGCGACGTAGCGGCCCTGTTCGCGCAGGTACGGGGCCAGGATCTCGCTGTACCAGCCGCCGCCGGGGGTGATCTCCACCACGGTCATGTCCGGACGGATGCCGAAGAAGGCCAGGGTCTGCCCGGGATGGCGGTAGCGGTCGCGGGCCACGTTGGCCGGATCGCGCCAGGGGCCGGCGATGGCCGCCTGCAGGGCGGCATCCGGGGCCGGTTCGGCGGCCGTGGTGGCGGGGGCGTCGGCCGCCGCCGCCGGCAGGGCCAGGGCCAGCGCCAGGCCCAGCAGGCCGGCACGGAACGGAGAGCGTCGGTTCATGGCGTGCTCCTTCGCGGGGACCGGCGGCAGCCTAGCACGCGGTGCGTGGCCGGCCGCGAAGGCCGCCGCAACGGAAACGGGGCGCCGCAGCGCCCCGTTCCGGACACGTCGCTGGCGCTTACAGCGCCGCCAGCGCGGCGTTGAAGGTCGGCGAGGGCCGCATGGCCGCGCCGACCTTGGCCGGGTCGGGCTGGTAGTAGCCGCCGATGTCCACCGGCTTGCCCTGCACGCCGTTGAGCTCGGCCACGATCCTGGCCTCGTTCTCGGCCAGGGCCTGCGCCAGCGGGGCGAAGCGCGCCGCCAGCTCCGGGTCCTGGTCCTGGGCGGCCAGGGCCTGGGCCCAGTACAGGGCCAGGTAGAAGTGGCTGCCGCGGTTGTCCAGCTCGCCGACCTTGCGCGCCGGCGAGCGGTTGTTGTCCAGGATCCGGCCGTTGGCCTGGTCCAGGGCGGCGGCCAGCACCGCGGCGCGGGCGTTGCCGGTGCGCTCGGCCAGGTGCTCCAGCGAGGCGGCCAGGGCCAGGAATTCGCCCAGCGAGTCCCAGCGCAGGTAGTTCTCCTGCACGAACTGCTGCACGTGCTTGGGCGCGCTGCCGCCGGCGCCGGTCTCGAACAGGCCGCCGCCGGCCATCAACGGCACGATGGACAGCATCTTGGCGCTGGTGCCCAGCTCCAGGATCGGGAACAGGTCGGTCAGGTAGTCACGCAGCACGTTGCCGGTGACCGAGATGGTGTCCTTGCCCTGGCGGATGCGCGCCAGCGAGAACCTGGTGGCCTCCACCGGCGACATGATGCGGATGTCCAGGCCGCTGGTGTCGTGGTCCTTGAGGTAGCGCTCCACCTTGGCGATCAGCTGCCGGTCGTGGGCGCGCTGCGGGTCCAGCCAGAACACCGCCGGGGTGTTGCTCAGGCGCGCGCGGGTGACGGCCAGCTTGACCCAGTCCTGGATCGGCGCGTCCTTGGTCTGGCACATGCGCCAGATGTCGCCGGCCTCGACCTCATGCTCGAACACCACGTTGCCGTCCTGGTCGGTGACGCGCACGGTGCCGTCGGCCGGGATGCGGAAGGTCTTGTCGTGGCTGCCGTACTCCTCGGCCTTCTGCGCCATCAGGCCGACGTTGGGCACGCTGCCCATGGTGGTCGGGTCGAAGGCGCCGTTGGCCTTGCAGTCGTCGATCACCGCCTGGTAGACGCCGGCGTAGCAGCGGTCCGGGATCACCGCCTTGGTGTCCTGCAGCTCGCCGGCGGCGTTCCACATGCGGCCGGAGTCGCGGATCATCGCCGGCATCGAGGCGTCCACGATCACGTCCGAGGGCACGTGCAGGTTGGTGATGCCCTTGTCCGAGTTGACCATGGCCAGGCCCGGGCGCTGCGCGTACAGGGCCTGGATGTCGGCCTTGATCGCCTCCTGCTGGTCCTGCGGCAGCGCGGCGATGCGCGCGTACAGGTCGCCGATGCCGTTCTCCGGGTTGAAGCCGACCTGCTTCAGGGCCTCGGCGTGCTTCTCCAGCACCGGCCTGTAGAACTCGGACACGACCACGCCGAACATGATCGGGTCGGAGACCTTCATCATGGTGGCCTTCAGGTGCACCGAGAACAGCACCTCGCGGGCGCGGGCGTCCTCGATCTGCGCGGCCACGAAGGCGGCCAGCGCCTTGCGGCTCATCACCGCCGCGTCCACCACCTCGCCGGCCAGCACCGGCACCTTCTCCTTCAGCACCTCGGTGCCGCCGTCCTTGCGCAGCAGCTCGATCCTCAGGCTGCCGGCCTTGACCAGGGTGGCCGACTTCTCGCTGCCGTAGAAGTCGCCGCCGTCCATGTGGGCCACGTGCGAGCGGGAGTCGGCGCTCCAGGCGCCCATGCGGTGCGGGTGCTTGCGCGCGTAGTTCTTGACCGACGCCGGGGCGCGGCGGTCGGAGTTGCCNTCGCGCAGCACCGGGTTGACCGCACTGCCCTTGACCCGGTCGTAGCGGGCCTTGATCTCCTGCTCGCGCGCGTCCTTCGGCTCGTCCGGGTAGTCCGGCAGCGGGTAGCCGTGCTCCTGCAGCTCGCGGATGGCCGCCTTCAGCTGCGGCACCGAGGCGGAGATGTTCGGCAGCTTGATGATGTTGGCCTCCGGCCGGGTGGCCAGCTCGCCCAGCTCGGCCAGGTCGTCGTTGACCTTGCGCTCGCCCAGCACGTCCGGGAACTGGGCCAGGATGCGGCCGGCCAGCGAGATGTCCCGGGTCTCCACGGTGATGCCGGCGGTGGCGGCGAAGGCCTGCACGATCGGCAGCAGCGACTGCGTCGCCAGGAACGGGGCTTCGTCGGTCAGGGTGTAGATGATCTTCGGCGTGTTCGACATGGTCGGGTCTGCTGGAGAGGAAAAGGACTGGGACGGGGAGCGCCCGGGCGGTACCCGGCGCGGTGATCCCGCAGCGCACAAAACGCAATGGCAGGCGGTTATTGTCGCCTGCCGGGGCGATGCGGCAAAAGTGCAGCCGGGTCCGTACCGTGGCGGATAGTCTTTCCCATGACGCAGATTGGTTACGGCACCTGGGTGCGCGCGAACTCCGGACCTGTCTTCCAGTCGCAGCCTGCCAGTCACGGCACCGGTTTCCGCTGCTGGGGTTCTGCAGTGCGGACCGCGGCAGCAGCGACAGCAGGGGGGGCCGCCTCCGGCGCTGCGATCGCTCCGGATGCTGGAAGGTGAACGACATCGGAATGACCCACGGCCGCCAGTCAGGCGTGCCGGGCGACTGGTGCGGGTCGGATGCATCGGGCGGGCGGACGTCATCTGCCTTGAGCCATTCGACCGGGCGGTTGGTCGTCCTGCCAAGCACGTTGGATGTCGTCGGCTTACCTTTGTCTTGGCATTTTGATCTGGTCGAAGGGCATGACAGGAAACGTACCGCCGCGATGACGGGTTCTTCGAATCGAAAGTGTCCCTTCCCGTTCCCGTTGCAGACATGGACTGGATCAGAGCCCCTGCGTAGCTCCTTGCCTGTCTTCCCGGAACGGCGGACTGGCGGGAACTGGGGGGATTTTCTCGCGTTCGGCCTGGCCTAGGCGAAGGGCAGACCGGGCTATTCCGAATGGAATGGCTGATGCCCTTGAGTCGAACTTCGGAGGCAGTATGCGTCCGGCGTCGATTGGGCTTGAAAACACACCGTCTCAGGTTTTGAGACGCCGGTATGGAGTAGATAGGCTGATGAAGCCATTGTCTTTGAGGAATTTGTGGGGTATTCACTTCGAATAGAGGGAATCCCGTGAATGGCATATTCCGGGCGTGTGGATCAGCCCCAATCCATCGGACGGATAGGAGCGGAAGAGCGTAGGGATGGAAAAGGAAGCGTCAGCAAAAAGATCGGCTGATATCGTGCGCTTCTCTACTCTGGCTCCGGCGAGCCGAACTCTGTGGGCCAAGAGTGGGAATCCCGCGCATGGATTGTTGGCGCACATGTTGGATGTGGCGGCGGTAGCTGAGAAACTTCTCGAGTTCGAGCCAATAAGCACTATCGAGTGGGCGGCAGATCAATTTGGATTGGCTCCAAGGCAACTATCGCGATGGATTGCTGCAATCGTTGGGTTGCACGATTTTGGGAAGGCTATTCCTGGATTTCAGAGGAAGTGGCCGGTTGGTATGGAAAGAGATCAGGCAATAGGGCTGGAGTTTCCGTCCCATGCCTGCACCGTAACCGACCATGCATGTGCCACGGCAGCTTTGTTGTGCCCAGAATTGGTGAATCTGACCGGTGCCGATAGGCGCTGGATCCGGCACGTCATCTTGGCTGTCAGTGCGCACCATGGGTTCCACTTTCCTCAAGACCAGGTGAACCGTGCGAAACCCAAAGGGGAGCCTCCCAGCTGGAAGCGGGCACGAGAATCGATGTTGCAGGCGTACTGGCAGGCATTGGCGCCAGAGGGCGCGCCCGCCAAGGAAGAAGTATCTCTTCCTGCATTGAACTGGCTGGCCGGGCTCGCCAGTACGGTCGACTGGATTGCATCCAATCCAGACTGGTTTCCGCCTGGGGAGCGGTGCGATGAGTTGCGGACCTATTATGTCGACGCCTTGCGGCGTGCGGATATAGCGCTACAAGAGATCAACTGGCCCCGAAGTCATACGTTGCTGGAACAAGAGACCGGGACGTCGGAACTGCTCGGTCGAATGCTGGGAAGGCCTGATATTGTGCCGCGCAGACTGCAGGATGTCGGTGACCATCTGGTGAAGGAAGCCAGCGGCCCAGCCCTGCTGCTGGTGGAAGCGCCGATGGGAGAAGGGAAGACCGAGCTTGCGTTCCTTGCCCATCTGCGCCTTCAGGCCACCAATGGTCATCGTGGTCTCTATCTGGCATTACCGACACAAGCCACGGGCAATGCATTGTTCGGACGTGCCCATGCATTCCTGAAAGCGTTTGCTCGCGGGCGCACCGACCTTCAGCTGGTGCATTCTGCCGCATATTTGAACGAAGACGCGAGGCATCTGAAGACCATCCATCTGCATGGTATAGACAACAGCCAAGAAGAAACCGTAGCGGCCTCGATGTGGTTCTCGCAGCGTCGCCGCCCCCTGCTATCGCCCTATGGGGTCGGCACGATAGACCAGGCGTTATTCTCGATTCTCAATGTCAGACATCACTTCGTCCGCCTGTGGGGGCTGGGAAACAGGGTTGTCGTGCTGGACGAAGTACATGCATACGATACATACACGTCTGGCCTGATCGAAGTCCTGTTGCGCTGGCTCAAGGCGTTGGGCAGTTCGGTGGTGCTCATGAGCGCGACCCTTCCAGCGCGGCGTCGTGAGGAGCTGTTGGCAGCTTGGGGTGCTGATCCGAAAGATGTGCCAGATTGTGCGTACCCTAGGGCACTTCTGGTGGACGAACGCGGTATACGTGGAGCCCACTTCCCTGCGCGCCAGCTGCCAGCTATACAGCTGGGATGCGTTGATGAAGAAGTGGAAGCACTGGCTGAATTGGCGCTTTCACTTCTCCAGCCGGGAGGATGCGGAGCGGTAATTGTGAACACAGTGAAGCGTGCCCAGGATCTGTATCGCCTCCTGAACGAGCGCCTCATGCCCGATTGCGAACTGCTCCTGTTTCATGCCCGTTATCCCATGGACGAGCGGCTGGGTCGCGAGAAAAAGGTGCTGGAGTGGTTCGGGCCGTGTGGCAAGCGTCCCCGGCGGTCGTTGCTGGTTGCTACCCAGGTGGCGGAGCAGTCACTCGATCTGGATTTCGACTTCATGATCAGCGACTTGGCGCCGGTTGACCTACTGTTGCAAAGGGCTGGGCGGCTGCACCGCCATGATCGGGAACGTCCCGAAGTTCATCGCGAGCCGCACCTGTGGGTGGCAGGTGCTGGGCCGAAGTTCCCTGATCTGGATTCCACTGCGTGGCGCTTCGTGTATGACGCTTACATATTGGGCCGCACGTGGGCAATGCTGCAGCAGGAGGATGTGCTTGAGATGCCGCATGACATCGATCGGCTGGTGCAGACGGTTTATGGCGAAGAATCCCTGCCGGCAGAACTGGATGCAATGGTCCGGAGGGTCATCGAGATTGAGGCATACGGCAAGTACCTGGCCAAGATGAACAAGGAACGGCAGGAGTCGCGCAACGTGGCGATAGACCCATCAGGCGAGCCACAGACGGCCTATGCCAACAAGCCGCGAGGGAACGACGAGGACGATCTGTTGGGTCTTAGGAACGTAACGCGCGAGGGACGAGAGACAGTTACCTTGGTGCCGGTGGAAGTGGAAGCGGGAGGCTGGCGGATAGGGGACGTTATATTCCAGCCTGATGGACCGATCGATGACGCGCTGGCCCGGCGTCTGTATGGCCGCCATATACGCCTATCCGGAAAAGAAATCGTAAATCACTTTCGTGGGAAGGGAGTTCCCGTTGCGTTCGCGTGTCATCCGCTGCTGCGGAACTTCCATCCGTTGCCACTGACACGAGGGGCATACGAAAAGGAAGGAATACGGTTGAAACTGGATGCGGAGCTGGGGCTCGTCCGAGAATCGGGAAGCTCTGCGGAGGAAGGCGAATGAATGGCGAATTCAACCTGTTGGATGAACCGTGGTTGCCGGTGCGCTACATCGATGGAAAGGTTGACCACCTTGGTCTGTTGGAGGCATTCCGCCGTAGCTTGCAGATAAAAGCCATCGCAGAGACCGCTCCGACAAGTTTGGTCGCGGAATACAGGCTGTTGCTGGCCATCTTGCATCGGGCACTGACCAGAGCTTTACCAGAGGGATGGAAGAACCGAGACCGGGCGCGCTGGTATGACAAAGGGCTGCCAGTTGAGGCCGTGATCGATTATTTGGAGCACTGGCGTGATCGATTTTGGCTGTTCCATCCCAGACATCCTTTTATGCAAGTCGCTGTACTAGCTGAGGCATCTGAAACCCGGGATAAGCTGAAGCCTTGGACGCAAATCGCGCTGGGTCATGCGGTGGGAGGAGCAGCTCTTGTTTTCGACCATTCCGTTGACGCCAAGCCCATACCGATTTCCCCCGCTTCGGCCTTGTCCCACCTCCTCGGCTTTCTGCAGTTCACCCCGGGTGGTTTGGTAAAAGTGCTGCGAACCGCAGACAACTCCGGGCCGCTGGCAGATACCGCAGCCGTGATTCCGCTTGGCCATAGCCTCGCGCAGACTCTGGCCTTGTGTCTTCATGGCCCCAATCGAGATGATTTGCCAGCGTGGGAGCGGGCACCGTTGACGCTTTCCGAAATTTCTGCGGCTCCCAGTTTGGCCACCGGTCCCAATGACAGATACACCAGGCAAAGTCGTGCTGTACTGTTGCAAAAGGATCCAGATGGCTGTGTTCGGCATTTGCGTTTCGCCGCAGGACAGGCCTTGGAGGAAGACCAGAATGCGCCTGACCCGATGGTCTGTTATCGCATGGGGAGTGGCAGGCTTGTAAGGCTTGGCTTCCACGAGGATCGTGCGCTGTGGCGCGATCTTCCGGCATTGGTGCCGAACCCGGCTTCGACCAGCGTGCCACCTGCTGTCATGGAATATGCCGCAACGCTTCATGTCGAGCGGGCTGCATACGACAGTACTTACCAGCCTGTTCTTGTGGCCGGATTGGCCTGCGACCCAAAAAAGAAAGCCAAGCTGCTTCGATGGCGATCGGAAAGTGTGGCATTGCCGCTGAAGCTGATTGAGGATCCGGAGCGGGCGCAGTATCTGCGAGATCTCGTGGAGAGGGCAGAAACTCTATTTGATGAGTGCCGGAGCCTGGTGATGGACATGCTTGCCGAAACGATGCCGGAACCCGGTCACCGCGAAACCAGGTCGCGTGCCCAGGACCTGTTCAAGACAGGCCCATTCCCTGCGGTCTACTTCGCTACGGCGGAACGGGCATTGCCCGAAGTCCTGCGTCTGCTGGCGATAGATGAGTACGCAAATGCGAACGATCACTGGTGCATGGCGCTACGCCGAAGCGCGTTGGCTGCATGGAATGACACCTTAACTGGATTGGGCAGGTCCGTCAGAACATTGCGTGCCGAGGCAAGGGTCTTGCAACGCTTCCTGGGGGCGTTAGCGAAGCACGTGCCGCTGCAAGACACATCCACAACTGTCCAGGAGGAATGAAGTGAGCGAGCGTGCAGAAAGATTCGTCCAGCATCTGGCTGCATTGCAAGGCGAGAATCCGGGCGCCATGGCCGCATTGCGGCGTAGCCAGGCGTTCGCGCCAGGTACGCATGCGCCAGCTTTTCCTTTCGTGGAGCGTTTCGTGGGGTCCGAATGTCCTGCATGGGATGCTTGGCGTCTGGCGTTGTATGTGGTTGCAGGGCTATTTGCTCGCCACCCCCTGCAGGAGAGCTGCAGCTTCGCTGCAGCATTCGGTGATCTGATGCGCGAGCGAGAAAGCAAAAGCATTGAGAAGAGATTTATCGCTCTCCTCGAGGCGGACGCGGAGAACGTTGCCTATTACCTGCGCCAGGCGGTCAGCCTGCTGGCATCCGAGCAGGTCGGAATTGATTACGTCCAACTGCTGGATGATCTAGCCGTCTGGATGAATCCGCATGCCGACACCGATCGGATCCGTCAACGTTGGGCTCGTGATTTCTACCGAAAATCCAACGATGGCGAAAACCAAATCTCCAATCCAGGTTCGTAAAGGATGAATGCCATGAGCCTTTTTGTCGAGTACCACCTGATCCAGAACTTTGCTCCTTCCAACCTCAACCGAGACGACACCGGGGCACCGAAGGATGCCGTGTTTGGTGGCCACCGCCGGGCACGGGTGAGCAGCCAGTGCCAAAAGCACTCAATCCGACGTGAGTTCGCAAAACATGAATTGATTCCACAAGGAAATCGTGGAATTCGCACAAGGAAGCTGCGGGGCCTGCTGTTAAAGCATCTTTCCGGGCGGGATCGCGATGAAGCCGAAAGCAGGATTGAAGCAGCGCTTGGTGCTGTTGGTCTCGCGTTGAAGGATGGAATGACCCAGTACCTGCTGTTTCTCGGTGAGCAGGAGGTCGCTGGATTTGCCGGGTTGATTGAACAGCACTGGGATGATTTGACGGTAGACGTCGGCAAGAAGAGCAAGAAGGATGCGAGGGCAGCCGTTCCGGCGGAGATTGTAAAGAAGGCCAAGGCAATACTTGATGGTGGAAGGGCCGTGGACGTGGCCTTGTTTGGCCGCATGATTGCGCACCTGCCTGAAGGAAAAAAGGATGCGGCATGCCAGGTGGCTCATGCCATCAGCACTCACAGGGTGGAGCGTGAGTTCGACTACTACACTGCAGTGGATGACGTTTCCGAAGATGACGAGACCGGTGTCCCGATGATTGGCCACGTTGAGTTCAATTCGGCCACGTTCTATCGTTACGCCGTGCTGGATGCGGACAAGATGATTGCCAATCTCCAAGGTGAACGCGAGCTCGCCATTTCGGCCATCGGAGCGTTTACAGAGGCGATTGTGCGTGCCATTCCAACGGGCAAGCAGAACAGCTTCGCTGCGCACAATCCACCGGAATTCATTGGTGTGAGCCTGCGTCGGGCCATGCCCATGAATCTGGCCAATGCTTTCGAGAAGCCGGTCATTGCGCGCGCTGGCGAATCCTTGACTGGCCAATCGGTGTCGGCGCTTGCCGACTACGAGGCCGGTTTGGCTCCGATCTACGGCTCACCGCAGGACCAGTGGCTGTACCTGGACCTCACCGGCCGCTGGCCAAAGAACAATGGCGAGGCGCAGGCGTCCCTGTCTGATCTGGCAAAGAGGGTGAGCGAACTGGTTGCCGAGTACTGGGGGGACTGACCGTGGCCACCTTGTTGTTGCGGCTGCAGGGGCCGATGCAGTCCTGGGGTACTACCAGTCGTTTCAATGAGCGGGATACCCAGTTGGAGCCATCAAAGTCGGGAGTGCTTGGTCTGTGTTGTGCTGCGCTCGGGCGAGACCGAAGCGAACCTGTTGACGACCTTGCGGCCCTACGTATGGGAGTGCGTGTCGACCGGGAAGGAGTGCCGATGCGGGACTTCCATACCTTGATTGATGTGGTGGGTTCCAGTGGGACAATCAGGAAAGATCCGGTTGTCAGTTACCGCAATTTCCTGTCGGACGCGGTGTTTCTTGTTGGGTTGGAAGGGGAACGTGCACTGCTCGAACGACTCCAGGGTGCCTTGCGTGCGCCGGTCTGGCCACTGTTTCTTGGGCGCAAGAGCTTCGTACCATCGGCGCCCGTGTATCTGCCAGACGGGTTGGTGGATCTGCCACTGGTGCAGGCCCTGAAAAGCTGTCCATTGCTTGTCAAACCTCGCACACAGCGGTTTCGCCTTGTGGTGGAAAGCGATGGAGAGGGTTCGATCCGTCTCGATCAACCGGTAGCGCCATTCTCCGAGCGTCGCTTTGGTCCGCGACACGTCGTTTCCTTCTATGAGACCACAGGGGGTGAACATGTATCTGGCCCGCCTATGGCTTGATCCCTTTGCTGAGCAGGCCCGCCGGGACCTGGCCGATCCATACCAGATGCACCGAACCTTGGTGCGCGCATTTGTGACTAATGACTTCCAAGCCCCTCCGCGCTTCCTGTGGCGCTTGGAGCCGATGTCGCCTTGGCGTGATCCACAGCTGATTGTGCAATCTGCGCAGTCAGGCAGGTGGAGGTACCTCGAAGACCTAGGTAATTATCTGAAGCGTCCAGTCGAGAGCAAGGAGGTGGACCTTGACCGCCTGCTGCAGGAAGGGGCGCGTTACCGCTTCCGGATTGCCGCGAATCCGACTGTGACGCGTAACCGGAAGCGCTATGGCTTGGTTGGAGAGGAAGCGCAACTGGCTTGGCTGGATCGCCAAGGTGCCCGCCATGGATTCCAGGTAGAAAGCGCCCTCGTAATCGGTGCGGATGTGTTGGGAAGTCGCAAGGATAGCCAGCTGGTCCGGCTGCGGCGTGTGTATTACGAAGGAATCCTTACGGCAATGGACCTCCCTGCACTCTCAAATACCCTCCTCGCCGGAATAGGTCCCGGCAAGGCGTTCGGCCTTGGCTTGCTTAGTATTGTGCCCGTGGGGCGCACCGACCCAGCTGCGTAGGGCGTGAGGGGAAGCAGGGAATGCGCGTCATCGGATACNGCAACGGTTGGCGGATATTTCAACTGCCATGCGGGTGGATCATCACAATTACCTATGTCCGTCCAGGCAGTCCGCCACAGCTGACCTGCAGGGGTGCTCCATCGTCGCGAACCTTCGGATTCTAATGAGTAGCGAGAGTTCGTATCCATGGGAACCTCGCTATTGCCTCCTCTCAAGCCATTGCCCATGAAAGACAGGGTTTCCATGATCTTCGTCCAGTACGGGCAGATCGACGTGCTGGACGGCGCATTCGTCGTGGTGGACAAGAACGGCGTGCGCACGCACATCCCGGTCGGGTCGGTGGCCTGCATCATGCTGGAGCCGGGCACGCGCGTTTCCCACGCGGCGGTGAGGCTGGCGGCCCTGGTGGGGACACTCCTGGTATGGGTGGGGGAATCGGGAGTGCGCCTGTACGCCAGTGGCCAGCCAGGGGGTGCCCGGGCCGATCGTCTGCTGTATCAGGCAAGGCTGGCCTTGGACGACGAGTTGCGGCTGAAAGTCGTGCGCAAAATGTACGAGGTCCGCTTCGGCGAACCCGCGCCATTGCGGCGCAGCGTCGAGCAGCTGCGTGGCATCGAGGGCGTGCGGGTGCGCGAGACCTACAAGCTTCTCGCGCGCAAGTATGGCGTGAGCTGGCGTTCCCGCAACTATGACCGTGAGGAATGGAATGCTGCGGACATCCCCAATCGCTGCCTGTCCGCGGCCACGGCCTGCCTGTACGGCATCACGGAGGCGGCGGTACTGGCGGCCGGATACGCACCGGCGGTAGGGTTCATCCACACCGGCAAGCCGCTGTCGTTCGTGTACGACATCGCCGACCTGTTCAAGTTCGACACCGTAGTCCCGATCGCATTCCGCATCGCCGCCCGGTCGCCCCGGGAGCCGGAGCGGGAGGTGCGCCTGGCCTGTCGTGACCTGTTCCGCAGCGAGAAGCTGCTGGGGCGCATCATTCCGACCATCGAGGAGGTATTGGCGGCGGGAGGCATCCAGCCGCCTGAAGCCCCGGTGGAGTCGGTGCCACCGGCCATCCCCAATCCGGAGGGAATCGGGGATATCGGCCATCGGGTGCAGGGATGAGCTTCCTGGTCGTCGTCACGGAAAACGTCCCGCCCCGCCTGCGTGGCAGGTTGGCCTTGTGGCTCCTGGAGGTGCGGGCGGGCGTATACATCGGCGATGTGTCGCGTCGCACCCGGGAGATGATCTGGCAACAGCTGTCCGAGGGCTGCGAGGACGGGAACGTCGTCATGGCTTGGGCCAGCCGCCACGAATCGGGCTACGAGTTCCAGACACTTGGCCCGAACCGGCGTGTTCCCGTGGAGTTCGACGGCCTGCGACTGGTGGCTTTCCATCCGCCGCCGGAACACGCCGCTCTTTGACAATTCAGTTTGGTAGGATTGCGGCCGCCGAATTTTCTTCGGTGCATCAGTTATTTGCGTCAAGTGTGTTCCCCGCGCACGCGGGGATGACCCGCTGGAAGCGCCGGGAGCTGGTCGGGGAAACCTGTGTTCCCCGCGCACGCGGGGATGACCCGACGTACGTGAGCGTTGACGGCTGGATTCCGACGTGTTCCCCGCGCACGCGGGGATGACCCGGACGGCACCCAGGTCATTTTCAAGGAGCAGAAGTGTTCCCCGCGCACGCGGGGATGACCCGCCCAGCGTCACGGTGCCCTCGCCCTTCGCGTAGTGTTCCCCGCGCACGCGGGGATGACCCGCCTGTGGATAGCGCCCCGGATGTGTTGCTTTTGTGTTCCCCGCGCACGCGGGGATGACCCGGCCTCGCAGTCGATCGGCGGCGGAACGAACACGTGTTCCCCGCGCACGCGGGGATGACCCAACGCCAAGGGAGCAGTCGTGACCATCAACCAGGTGTTCCCCGCGCACGCGGGGATGACCCGGGCGACATTCTCGAACCGGGCGAAATGCTGGTGTGTTCCCCGCGCACGCGGGGATGACCCGCCCAGCGTCACGGTGCCCTCGCCCTTCGCGTAGTGTTCCCCGCGCACGCGGGGATGACCCGCATTTAAAGCAGGTGGAAAGCGCCTCGCCCTGGTGTTCCCCGCGCACGCGGGGATGACCCGGCCCAGATCCTCGGGCAGATGGCCGATGTGGAGTGTTCCCCGCGCACGCGGGGATGACCCCTCGAATGCGGCGATCCCGGTCGTGCCGCTCCCGTGTTCCCCGCGCACGCGGGGATGACCCGCAGCGAAGCGAGAGGCCGGAAGGAACGCGGTCGTGTTCCCCGCGCACGCGGGGATGACCCGTCCGACGCCGAGCGCGAAGCGGAGCAGTTGCAGTGTTCCCCGCGCACGCGGGGATGACCCGCTGCCAGTCCGTGCACTGCATGAACTCAAGCAGTGTTCCCCGCGCACGCGGGGATGACCCGGTTGCGAGCCGTCTACGCGACCCTCCCGACCTGTGTTCCCCGCGCACGCGGGGATGACCCGCCCGAACGCGGCAAGCTTCTCGCTGATCTGCCGTGTTCCCCGCGCACGCGGGGATGACCCGCAGGAACAGAAACAGGAACAGGAACAGGAGTAGTGTTCCCCGCGCACGCGGGGATGACCCGGAACTTCACCACCCACACCCACTTCGCGGACCGTGTTCCCCGCGCACGCGGGGATGACCCGACCGAACTGGATCGCATCGCGGCCGAGCTGAAGTGTTCCCCGCGCACGCGGGGATGACCCGTTCGGCATCCGATCCGGCCAATCCCTCGCGGTGTGTTCCCCGCGCACGCGGGGATGACCCGGCCAAGCAGTGCCCCGGGTGCGAAGCATTGCTGTGTTCCCCGCGCACGCGGGGATGACCCGGGAGATGGCCATGGGTCAGGTCTCCTGGCGGCGTGTTCCCCGCGCACGCGGGGATGACCCCTTTGGCGATGCCCGCTGTAGGCTTTTGCTTACGTGTTCCCCGCGCACGCGGGGATGACCCGGCAAACGCGGTGATGTGGATGGACAAGTCGGGGTGTTCCCCGCGCACGCGGGGATGACCCGGCCAGCGGCCAGCTGGCCAACGGCGTGATGGAGTGTTCCCCGCGCACGCGGGGATGACCCGCCGATCCACGTCCGGCAGTACCGGGACTGGCGGTGTTCCCCGCGCACGCGGGGATGACCCGATCGCCAGCTACATCATGGCCCTCGAACAAGAGTGTTCCCCGCGCACGCGGGGATGACCCGATCGCCAGCTACATCATGGCCCTCGAACAAGAGTGTTCCCCGCGCACGCGGGGATGACCCTGAAGGCATCCGACCCCGAGGCCGCCAGGATCATGTGTTCCCCGCGCACGCGGGGATGACCCGATCGAGCACGTGCCCGGCGACCGCGCCTATTAGTGTTCCCCGCGCACGCGGGGATGACCCGAGTCCATGCTCTTGCTCTTGACGTGCTTCCTCGTGTTCCCCGCGCACGCGGGGATGACCCGACAGATGCTCAAGGTCCGTGCCGAACGTGACCGTGTTCCCCGCGCACGCGGGGATGACCCGTGCCCGCGCCTGCGGGCCGCGCATGGCCAGGAGTGTTCCCCGCGCACGCGGGGATGACCCGTAGACGCCGGCCAGCAACCAGCCCCACGCCCAGTGTTCCCCGCGCACGCGGGGATGACCCGGCGGACCGATGAAGGCATCTCGCACCGCCGTGGTGTTCCCCGCGCACGCGGGGATGACCCGCCGCATCTGGCGCAATCGTGCAGCTTGGGCAGGTGTTCCCCGCGCACGCGGGGATGACCCGTCAGACGCCGAGCGCGAAGCGGAGCAGTTGCAGTGTTCCCCGCGCACGCGGGGATGACCCGCACGAGTTCGGCACCGTGGTCGTGGACACAATGTGTTCCCCGCGCACGCGGGGATGACCCGGACGTGTGCGCAGTAGGAGCATCGGCACGTCTGTGTTCCCCGCGCACGCGGGGATGACCCAGCCAGTCCAGGCTGTCCACCACGACGGTGCCGTGTGTTCCCCGCGCACGCGGGGATGACCCGAACGACGACTTCGCGTCGTCGGCGCTGAGCTGGTGTTCCCCGCGCACGCGGGGATGACCCGACCAGCCACAACGCGATCCGTCGCATCACGCCGTGTTCCCCGCGCACGCGGGGATGACCCGCGCGCCGAGCAAGCCGAAGCAATTAATCGCCTGTGTTCCCCGCGCACGCGGGGATGACCCGATGGGCAAGACGACCCTGGCGCAGAACATCGCGTGTTCCCCGCGCACGCGGGGATGACCCGCTCGATCAGCATGTGCTGGCGGGCGGCCTCCCGTGTTCCCCGCGCACGCGGGGATGACCCGCGCAGACCTTCCACAATGGTCGGCCAATCCACCGTGTTCCCCGCGCACGCGGGGATGACCCGGAGTAGCTGTTGAGGTCGCTCATTTCGTCTCCGTGTTCCCCGCGCACGCGGGGATGACCCCAGGGGCGGCCGTCCGGAGCGGCGCCGGCGCCTGCGTGTTCCCCGCGCACGCGGGGATGACCCGTCGTCGTGGCCTTCCTGGCCGACGCCGTACACGTGTTCCCCGCGCACGCGGGGATGACCCGATACGTTGTGCCGTGCTCATCGAGCATTTCAAGTGTTCCCCGCGCACGCGGGGATGACCCGGCCAAGCGCATGGGGATACGCGAGGCACAGCTGTGTTCCCCGCGCACGCGGGGATGACCCGAAGAGCACGACTACCAGCGGACCCAGCCGGCAGTGTTCCCCGCGCACGCGGGGATGACCCGACGCGCGCCACACGGCTGGTCACCGGGATGGCGTGTTCCCCGCGCACGCGGGGATGACCCGATCCGTGTGGCGGTTGATTTCGGCCACGGCGGGTGTTCCCCGCGCACGCGGGGATGACCC
>JGI25330J36431_1000278_pt1 | contig 20511 bp, 9 predicted proteins | sample HigsolmetaAR205D_FD_36431 | JGI IMG/M metagenome (IMG submission 36431) | reverse complement strand
AGAACAACTAAGAAGGACCGAACAATTAAGAGAGAATAGCCCTTGGCATTCAGTGAGTCATGATGAAAACAGAAAACGTAGTACCTCACTTGAGGAAGGAACGGTGAATCCCGTGGGGGACCTCTTGGAGGGTGGAGTGACCACTGGCATAAAGAGAACCCCTATTCACAGAAGTTATATAAAGACTTGCGTCAATTCAATCATCTTAATTGAACCGCCGTATACGGAACCGTACGTACGGTGCTGTGAGAGGACGGGAGTTAATCGCTCCCTCCTACTCGATTATTTGCAATTGGCTGGTTGAAAAACTGTGAGCATTCTTCTAATTAGCATGATGAATAATTCTCAAAAAAGCGTTTGAAATGCCGAAAAGGGAATACCAGAATAAGAAAATCTAGCTAAGATATAACAGTACCAAATGAAGAACTGATAAGAGTTATTGAAAGGGGAATACTTCATGCGATTTGACATCCGATTAGACGGATACATTGTAAACTGCGACAAAGGGTACGATGAATTTATAGATGATTTCGTTGAATGGCTTGAGTCAAATGGCTGGGGATACGCAGGAATGACGCTTCCTGTAACGGAGGAAGAAAATAGCGAAGCAGAAATCGACAAAATCCTCACTAATGAACATTATAAAAAAATGGGGCGCTTTTTTAGTGCTGAATGATGACGAAGAAGTGGAAGAGAGCGAGTGAAGCTCTCTTTTTTTGGGAGTGCGACATGTGATAGCATAGGTGATACATCCATAAGAGATTTAGGCTTATTATCATGTTGGTGACATCATTTATATGAAAAAAACAGATGGGGATGTTTCTCCATCTGTTTTTTCATTTCATAACCTAAATAATGTTATTCCTTTTGTCAAATAAATCTACTGTGTTTACAAAGAAATAGTCAATAAAAAGATTGATTTGAACCAAAAGTGTAAAGGAATTTTTCGTAATTTCAAATAAGTTTTGGAATACCTAAAAGGGCATTTCAAGAAATGGGAAATGGTGTATGATGAAGTTAATAGGGATAATTGTTATGTAGTTTTTGTACCTTTTTCGTAGTCAGAACTAGGGTTACAATTGTTTTCTGAGGAATTAAATTCCAATAAGAGGTGAATGGATAAATTTCCTGCTGAGTGGAGAGTAAAATTACTCATGGATGTTTTTATTGAGAAATGCTATAGTAGATAATACTTTTACATGAAACAACCTACCTATTTTAATGGTAATTAATTTATTTGTTCAATAAAATTCTGCATTTTCGTAACGTTACTCTGGTAAAATGTAATCGTGTGAAATAGGTTTTCAGGGGGAAAATGGAACTATATTGTTATGAGCATTACAACTTTAATAGTTATGAAAACGGTGGGGATATAAATGCAAGAAATGATTCAGAAAGAGCAAGAGCGGTTGGATTCAACTATATCTATTATTGATGAGTTACTTGAAGTAAATAAACAAAAGATGAATAAAGTTTCAAATGATATTGTTGAAGCGCAACTTATTGAACATGCGAAAAAAGAAGTAAAAAAACTGCAAGATATACGGCAAAACCCGTATTTCGGTCGTTTAGATTTTGAAGACGAATATGGAAAAGAGACCATTTATATTGGGAAAAAAGGGATTGAAAAAGACGCTGAGCTTATAGTCGTTGACTGGCGTACTGAATTAGGAAAACTATACAATGCTTATCAAGGAGTTCAAAAAACGTTTCAAATTGGTAAAGAAAATCGTCCAGTTACGATCAATGGAAAACGAGGAATAATAATTCAAGATGGCAAGGTTATGAAAGTTACCGATATTGGACAAACAGGGATCGTTGAAAATGAAAACGGCGAAAAAGTAAAATACATGGACGATTATTTGAAAGAAATTCTTACAAACACCGAAGAAGCTCATAAACTACGTGATATTATATCTAGTATTCAAGCGGAACAAGATGAGATTATTCGTTTGCCGCTAAAAGATACGATTATCGTTCAAGGAGCCGCTGGAAGTGGAAAATCAACGATTGCTTTACATCGCATTTCGTATCTTTTATATCAATATCATGAGCAAGTGAAACCAAAAGATATCCTCATTTTAGCGCCAAACGAAATTTTCTTATCCTATATTAAGGATATTGTTCCGGAAATTGAAATAGAGGGAATTGAACAGCGAACATTTTATGATTGGGCTTCTACTTACTTTACCGATGTAAACAATATCCCTGACTTACATGAACAATATGTACATGTATACGGGTCAACCGACAAGGGCGATTTAATAAAAATTGCAAAATATAAAGGATCGCTTCGATTTAAAAAGTTGTTAGATGACTTCGTTGAATATATCGGCAACACGATGATACCGCACGGAGATATGATTATCGAAAGCGGAGTCATTCTCTCTAAAGAGGAAATTCATCAATTTTATCAGGCAAAAGAATATTTACCTCTCAATGTGCGGATGAAAGAAGTGAAAGATTTTATCCTAAATTGGAGTAACAATCAAATAAAGAAGCGAAAAGAACAAATTGAAGAAGAATTCGAGGATGCGTATCGCAAATGGATTGTTACATTGCCGGAAGGTGAAGAACGAAAAGCTGTATATGAAGCGTTAGAAAACGCGAAAGAATTGCGAATGAAAATGTTCACTGAGAAAATGCAACAAGAAATTTCTCTTGTTGTTAAAAAGATGGAGAACATCCCTGCTTTATTAATGTATAAGTCTGTCTTTCAGAAGAAAGTGTTTGATAAATTTCATCCTGATATAGATGAAGAATTGTTAAGTCTTTTGTTAAAAAATGGAAGACAAATTAAACAAGAGAAATTTATGTATGAGGATATTGCTCCATTAATTTATTTAGATGCAAAAATTAATGGTAAAAAACTGCAGTACGAACATATTTTCATTGATGAAGCTCAAGATTATAGTCCATTTCAGCTTGCAATCATGAAGGATTATGCGAAATCGATGACCATTTTAGGGGATATTGCCCAAGGAATTTTTTCTTTCTATGGACTTGACCGTTGGGAAGAAATTGAATCTTATGTGTTTAAGGAAAAAGAGTATAAAAGACTCCATTTGCAAACAAGTTATCGCTCGACAAAACAAATTATGGATATGGCGAACCGAGTTTTGTTAAATAGCAATTATGACTTTCCTCTTGTTATCCCAGTAAACCGTCATGGAAATGTACCTTCAATAAAGAAAGTTCAAAGTATCGGTGAACTTTATGATGAAATGGTGAATTCGATTCAATTATTTGAAGAAAAAGGCTACAAAAAGATCGCGATTTTAACAGCGACGAAACAAGGAGCTATTGATACGTTTGATCAGTTGAAGCGTCGCAATGTTACACAAATGGAAGTCATTACAGAAGGTCATCAAGAACTGAAGGAGAAAATTGTTATTATTCCTTCTTATTTAGTAAAAGGCCTGGAATTTGATGCGGTGATGATTGAAGATGTGAGTGATGAGACATTCAAAGATGAAACTCATCATGCTAAGATGTTATATATGTCTATCACACGTGCTCATCATGATTTACATATGTTTTATCGAGGTAGCTTGTCTCCATTATTAGAGGACCGCGATCCAAATGCACCACCAAAACCGAGAAAATCATTTGCAGATTGGTTAATTACGGATATCCACAATCCATATGTAGAACCACAAGTCGAACCAATGAAAGTGGTTACAAAAGAAGACACGTTACGTTTATTTGATGATGAGGACGAAGAATTAATCGTGGAAGCGTTTGAAGATGATCGGGAACGATATTATGATTTTCATGCATGGTTAAAAGTATGGCACCGTTGGGCAGAACTAAGAAAAAAATTAGAACAAAAGTAGAAAAAAGGCTGGGATGCAGTTTTGAAGATATACTCTGGAGGATTTACAGCAGAACATTTATATCGAAACGAAATGAAAATTGTTGTTGATTTACAGTTACGAGGGTTATCCCGTGAAGAAATAAAAGCGAAAGTCTTTGAGGAAAATTTATTTCATTGCCGCAGTGAAGCGGCAATGAAAGACCTTTTTCCTCGTGTCTATCGCAGGGCTGAAATTCTTGATAAACAGTTAAAATTATTTTTACTTAATGGAGCGCGTTCAGATCAAAATGCTCTTTTATTGTACGGATTTTTAAAATATTTTAAATTTCCTCGTGATTTTGTTCTTGAAGTCGTTCATTATAATCTGAAAAAGTTTAAAACCACAGTAACGGAAGGGAATATCCATACGTTTTTTGAAGAGAAAGAACAGCAATGTGAACAAGTTCGAAATTGGACGGTTAAAACAAAATATAAACTGAAGCAAGTAATGTTAAAAATCCTTGTAGATGCTGAGCTCTTAGTAAAAAACGGAGATGAATATGTAATCAAACCAATTCCTTTGAGTAAAGAATTACGTGAGTATGCAGAACGAAACGAAACATATCGTGATTTATTGCAGCTGACTTTAAATGAATAACGGAGGATTAAAGTGGAAATTCAAGATAAGTTAGATCGTTTTTTTGAGGAAATTCAAAAGGAAGATTTCTTACAAATGCGAGGACTTGGAAATGAAGTACCTTACTTCATTTTTGACTACGATCCTGAACATGAGTTAATAGTTCGTAAATCAGTTCGTTACTTTGCAGAACGGATACATTTGAACATACGAGAGTTGAACCTGTTTGAAATGGTGATTGATTTATTTGAAGATATTGGTTTAGATGGATTAAAACAGTTTGAGGAAGAACAAGGCACAGAAGAGCTGTTCGATGCATTACGACCGACAATAGAAGAAGAGCAGTTAGTTGATAGAATTGCAGAAGAAGCAGAAGAAGCGCATGTTATGTTTATTACAGGAATCGGCAGTGTATTTAAGTTGATACGAGCTCATGAGCTTTTAAACCAATTACATGCCAAAGTAACAAATGTGCCTATTGTCATTTTTTATCCAGGAAAGTATACAGGGCAAGGATTAAGTCTGTTTAACCGATTTGAGTCAAATGGATATTATCGGGCATTTTCAATCTAACTGAAGGAAAAAGGAGAGTTCAACGTGTTACAAGACACATATACGATTCAAGAACTATTTAAGAAGCAAATTGATCGTGAAATTAATGGTGTTGTTCAAGCTGGACAATACGATGAAAAAGTCGTTCACAGCGAACTTGAAGAGTACGTCATGACAAAAGAAATAAGCGAAAATATGCTATATTTCTTTAAAAACTACTCATATAGTTTTGACAACCCTACGACAAAAATGGGTGTTTGGATTTCTGGTTTCTTTGGATCTGGTAAATCTCACTTTCTAAAAATCTTATCTTATTTACTAAACAATGAAAAAGTATATGGAAAAAGAGCAGTAGATTTCTTTAAAGATAAGACAGATGACCAGGAACTATTGGAAATGATGCAGCGTTCCGCTACTTTCGATAGCCATGCGATTTTATTTAATGTAGATTCAAAATCAGCAGGTGGTAAAAAAGAAAAAGCAACGATTGTGGAAGTGTTTTTAAAAGTATTTAATCAATACCTTGGCTATTCACCAACTCTTTGGATTGCCAATATCGAGCGTCAATTAGCGGATGAAGGAATTTATGATGAATTTGTGAAACACTTTGAAGAAATCGAAGGGAAACCTTGGTCCGAAGAACGTGCTCGAATTCTATTAAAACGCAAATCTTTTATTGAAGCATTAGCCAGATTAGGTTATGACGAAGCAACTTCAGCTGGATTTTTAGCGGCAGCTAATAAAAACTTCGAAATCAGCTCAGAAGAATTTGCAAAGATTGTAGCAAAACATGTCCAAGAGAAAGGGGACAATTACCGTCTCACATTCCTTGTCGATGAAATTGGCCAGTACATCGGTGACGATATTAATCTCATGTTGAACTTACAAACAGTTGTCGAAGATTTAGGAAACCATTGTCAAGGGAAAGTGTGGGTGATTGTCACTTCACAAGAGCAAATCGATGCGGTTACTAAAGTAAAAGGCTCTGACAACTTTTCAAAAATTCAAGGACGCTTTGCGACGAGAATTCATTTAACAAGTTCAAATACAGACGAAGTCATTAAACGTCGTCTTCTCGAAAAAAGACCAGCAGCAGCTGACCATTTGAAAAGTGAATTCGAACAAATCGGACAAAGTTTAAATAATACGTTAACATTTGAAAAGGATAAATGTGTGTTTCAAAGCGGTTTCAAAAACGAAGATGAATATGCAGCGATTTATCCGTTCGTTCCGTATCAAGTAGAACTCTTGCAACGCGTCTTTAACAAAGTGCGCCGCCAAGGGGAAGCAGGAGCTCATTTAGCCCACGGGGAACGTTCTTTATTAAATGCTTTCCAAGAGGTAGCCTTGCAATTAAAAGATGAAGATACGAACCAATTAGCTCGTTTTTCCCAATTCTACGAAACGGTAAAACGATTTTTAAGTACGTCTGTTTCAGCAACCATTACAGCAGCGGCGAAACGTGAAGGCATTACAGAGTTTGACGTCGAAGTGTTGAAGGTCTTGTTTATGATCAAAGGAATTGATGAAATCAAGGCTACCGTTGAGAATATTACAACCCTTCTTGTCGACAGTGTAGATTGTATTAAAAACCAACTAGAAAAAGAGGTTCGTCATTCGTTAAATCGTCTTCGCCGAAACATGTTAATTGCCGAAAATGCCGATAAAACGTTCGTTTTCTTAAGCGATGATGAGCAGGAGATGAACCGCGAAATTCAAAATGAATATGTCAACGAAGCGAACGTAATCGATGCGTTAGGAAAAATGTTTTTTGAAGATATTGTTCAAATGAAATCATATCGTTATCAAAAAACACATGATTTTGAATTTAATAAAAGCTTCGATACGTATACTCGCGGCGGGCGGACAAATGAGTTAACACTTCAAGTGTATACGGGTGATATTACTGAAGAACAAGCGCGTGCGGAAGCTAACTCTGGAACGCTTGTCATGTATATTCCTCAAGAATTTACAGAAAAGTTTTTTGAACCGATGGAATATGCCCAAAAAATTCAATCCTATGCAAACAAGAAAATTTCAACGAGCTTGACGGAAAAACAACAAAAAATATTAGACGAAAAACGTCAACAAATTAGCGAATTTGAAAAGAAAGCGCAAGAAGCGTTGGCGGAAGCTGCTTTACATGCGACTTACTTTGTACAAGGACAAGAATATCGCTTTAACGGTAGCTTAGAAAATCAGCTCCAAAGTGCTTTTGAAATTCTTGTTCGTAATACGTACAGCTACCTTAGTTACATCGAAGAACCGGTACCTGTGAAAAATGCCAATGAAACGATTTACGAATGGGCAACAAAAGGTCTTCCGGCAACATCAGATGGTACATTCACAAACCACCTCGCCTATGATGCTGTTTTCAGATATCTTGAAGAAAGCCGCAATCGTCAATTGGTGACGATGAAAGTGCTCGTTGATAAGTTTAAAAGCGCTCCATATGGTTGGAGTGAGAACGATATTGCTGGATTGGTAGCCGCTTTAGTTCATGATGGAAAAATTAAACTCTCTTATTTGAATGAAACTTTCGATGCCACTCATTCACAATTTATTGCTCGCATCACAAAAGCGTCTGAGCGGGAAAAAGTAATTGTCGAAGCTCAACTGGCTATTCCAAGCCATAAACGCAAAATGGTCGTAGAAATCATGCGCGAGTTGTTTAATTTCTATGATGTAGGCGAAACGTATGATGATATTGCGAAAAACATTCGCGCACAGCTTCATAAACATTTCCTTGAACCAATTACGAAAATGTTAAAGACGAAAGAATATGAAGATAAACAATATCCATATCCAGGTGGTATTCAACTTGCGAAATTAAAAAATAGTATTGAAGAATTATTGTCCCATTCAAAGAGCGAGAATTTTGTCGATGAGTTTATTGAGTTAGATGAAGACTTAGAGGAATGGCTCGAGGACGTTCAAACTTTATCTTCTTTTTATAAAGGACATGCGATTCGCCATTTTGATGAAAGTGTCCGTCTATTAAAAGAGCGTGCGGATGATTTAGATATCGCCAAAAATCAAACGGAAGTACAAAAAATTAAAAATCAAATTGTTTCCATCTTGACAATGGATCATCCTTATCGAGAAATTCCTAAATTACCACTTTTAAATGAAGAATTAAGAAAAGAACTTACGAATTTTGTAAAGAAAGAGTTAGGCGCCCAGCTCGAACAAATGGAAGAAATTCGTCGCAAGATGGAAAACGTTAAAGAACAATATGATGTTGAAGAGATTAAAGCGATTGTTCAAAATGAATTAGAAGAGTTGCAGGCGCGCATTAAACAACTGAAGGATATGGAAAGCATTTCTCGCGTCTACTCATATACACAAATGGCGACAAACGATTTGCGTCGTTTAGAAGAAAAAGTTCATGAAATGTATCTTGAATATATAGGGGGAACTGGTGGTGGAGATGATCATAAGGTTGAAGTGCCAATTTCTCGATTGTTACCTTTTGATAAAGTAGAAATTCGCAACGAGGATGACGTGCATCGTTTATTAGAAAAAATGAAAGAAGAATTACTGAAAGAGGTTCAAAGTGGAAAGGTCATTGTAATAAAAAAATAGAAGGAGACGGAATGCGATGAACAAACGAGCGTTAAAAGAATTTGCGGTTTACGCCCGCAATGAGCTTCGCAGCCAAATCGCATTACGAGCACAAGCCTTTGGGATTACTCCTGAAGGCTCTCCTGTGCTTGTAACAGGTGCTGATTATGTCGAAATCAACGGCCAAAAACTGCCGTTATCTTATAAAAACGGTCTACAAAAATTGTTAAAGGGAATTGAAACAAAAGGTTATGACCAAGTGATTGAAGAAGTGGCATACACATGGTTTAACCGCTTAATCGCGATTCGTTATATGGAAGTGCATAATTACTTGCCATCAAAGATTCGCGTTCTTTCCAGTGAAACGAAAGGAAAAATTGATCCAGATATTTTAACTGATTACCAATATGCGGATTTACCAGTGAATAAAGAAAAAATTGCTTCTCTTTTACAAGAAGGAAAACGGGAGGCAGCCTATCGAAAATTATTAATTGCTCAATGTAATGAATTGCATGAAATCATGCCGTTCTTATTTGAAAAATTGGCTGACTATACGGAATTACTATTGCCTGAATCGTTGCTTCATGCGGATTCGCTTATTAATAAATTAGCTCATGATTTAGAAGAAGATAACTTTCAAGAAGTTGAAGTAATTGGTTGGTTGTACCAATATTATATGTCCGAGAAAAAAGAGCAAGTAGGCGGATTGAAAAACACAGCTGTCAAAAAAGAAGATTTACCTGTTGTTACCCAACTTTTTACGCCAAAATGGATTGTGCAATATATGGTGCAAAACTCATTAGGAAAGCTATATGACGAATGGAAGCCAGAAAATCATCTTACAAAAGATTGGGAGTACTATTTGAAATCATCCGAAAAGCTTCCAATTCCAGAGAACATTTCTTTAGAAGAAATAAAGGTCATTGATCCTGCTTGTGGCTCAGGACACATTTTAGTTTATGTATTTGATTTGTTATATGACATGTATTTAGAAGCGGGATATCCAGAACGTGAGATTCCACGACTCATTATTGAAAAAAATCTATATGGATTAGATATAGATAAACGCGCTGTTCAACTGGCAAGCTTTGCGTTAATGATGAAAGGACAAGAAAAATACCGTCGCTTTTTAAAAAAAGCAACAGATTTAAAACTGAACATCCATGAGTTTATCGACAGTGAGCCTATCTCAGAAGAAGCACTTGCTTTCTTTGGAGAAAAAGTAGGAGATGTCAGTTGGGTTGCTGCTTTACAAGAGAAGTTTGAAAATGCAAAACAGTTTGGCTCGCTACTTGTTCCAGACGAACAGGCATCATTTTATTTAAAATATATTGAAGCAATCGAATCCTACGACGTTAATGAAGTAGAGCTATTAGAAGAAACATATATTATTGAGTTAAAAGAAAAACTTCTTCCGCTATTAAAACAGGCGTATTTATTGGCAATAAAATATGAAGTCGTTGTAACGAATCCACCTTATCATAATAAATACAATCCTGTGTTAAAGAAGTTTATGAATGATAACTACAAAGATTATAAATCAGATTTATACTCTGCCTTTATTTATCGTTGCACACAAATGATGGTTGAAAATGGGTTTGCTGCGCTTATGACGCCATTTACATGGATGTTTATTTCGTCCCATGAAAAACTAAGGAAGTATATTATTGAGAACCAAAGTATTTCTAGCTTAGTTCAGTTGGCATATTCCGCTTTTACGGAAGCAACGGTCCCTATATGTGCATTTGTTATACAAAATCAACAGGAAGTTCCACTGGGACAGTATATACGTCTCGAGAATTTTAAAAATGAAATGCAGTCTGTAAAAGTACAGGAAGCTTCCAAAAATAATGTAGATTATAAATTCTTATTCAATAGTAATGACTTTAGGTATATACCAGGAGCTCCTATCGTTTACTGGATTTCGAAACAAGTACAAACGATTTTTAGGACATATGCTCCGTTGAAAACGTTTGGTGAACCTAGAGTAGGTTTGCAAACCAGTGATACGAATAAGTTTCTTCGTTTATGGTATGAAGTTTCTTTCTTAGACATTAGTTTCTATCATAGTTATCAAGATGGTATGAAGTGGTTCCCATACCTCAAAGGAGGACCTTTTAGAAAATGGTATGGAAATAAAGAATATATAGTTAATTGGAAAGATAATGGTTATGAAATTAAGAACTTTGTTGATGAAAATGGTAAACAGAAATCTAGACCACAAAACACAGAATATTATTTTAAGGAAGGAATAACTTGGTCATTAATAAGCTCATCCTATTTTGGTGTCCGATATATGCCACAGGGATTTATTTTTGATGTAAGTGCTCCTTCATTATTTCTCGAAAAACAGTATATTATGTACTTTATGGGATTATTATGTAGTAAAGTAGCGTTTGAGATATTGAAATTATTAAACCCTACATTAAATTTTCCTCCCGGGACAGTTGGTTTAATTCCGATAGTGCTTCTAAAAGAGGAGAATAAGGTTAGAGTGATTGAAGAGATAGTCAAAGACAATATTGATATATCACAAAAAGACTGGGATTCTTTTGAAACATCTTGGAATTTTCTAAAACACCCATTCCTCACATATCGCGGAGAAGCAAAAACATTAGAGGAATGTTACGCCAACTGGGCAGACTATGCGGAAAAACAATTCCGTCAGTTACAGAAAAATGAAGAGGAATTGAACCGTATTTTTATTGAATTGTACGGTTTACAGGATGAACTAACACCAGAAGTGCCGGATGAGGAAGTAACAGTTCGCCGAGCGGATCGCATTCGTGAGGCGAAATCGTTCTTGTCTTATTGCATCGGTCTTATGATGGGCAGGTATTCGTTAGATGTTGAAGGTCTTGCATACGCAGGAGGAGAGTGGGATGCTTCGAAGTATAAAACATTCCAGCCTGATAAAGATGGCATCATTCCATTGACGGAAACGTCTTATTTTGAAGATGATGTCATCAGCCGCTTGCAAGAGCTATTAATCATTATGTTCGGTGAAGAGACGTTAGCGGAGAATCTTCGTTGGTTAGCAGAGTCATTGACGATGAAAAACAATGAAACACCGACAGAACGTTTGCGTCGTTATTTCTTTGATGAGTTTTATGCGGACCATTGCAAAATGTATCAAAAGCGTCCAATTTATTGGATGGCGGAGTCTGGTTCGAAAAAAGGTTTCCGCGCGTTATTCTATTTACATCGTTACACGCCAGAAACATTAGCAACGATGCGCTTTACGTACGTGCAAAACTTACAAGAAAAACTGCGCCAAGAGCAAAAACGTCTCGAGCAAGACCTTATCAACCCGGATTTATCTGCTGCGATGAAGAAGCGTTATGAGAAGCAATTGAAACAAATTAGAGACCAACAAGAAGAACTTGTTGAATTCGATAAAAAATTAGCGGAGCTTGCCAACCAACGCATTGCCTTAGATTTAGATGACGGCGTGGTTGTGAATTATGAGCAATTAAAAACGATTCTTGCCAAAATCAAATAAGCAAAACAGAATGGATAGGGTTTTTTCCTATCCATTTCTCTTGCTTCGTGAGGTTTACAAATGGTTGAATCTTTTTTATCTTAGATAATATGAGTAAAGATTTACTGAGAGTTGGTGTAAGATGAATATAATAGAAGAGTTATTACGATTGTTCCAAGAACAACTGGCTGAAAATAACGGTGCTGATCGTGCCATTGTGTTTTGGTATGACCCACAAGGTGCTGAGCGTGATTTATCAGAAATTGAACAAGCATTGAATCATGAAGGAATCAAAGTTTGGAGATTAAATAATCATAATGCCTTCCAGACAAAAGTATTGTTGGAGCTTGAAGATACGGAAAGTTCTTATTTAATTTATGCTCCTTTTGCTAAGCCAAAAGATGAAGATAACTTTTTACTAGATATCCTTCTTTACAGCGGCAAACATGGAGAGTTTCAAGCGGATGAAATTGCGATCATGATGAAAGAACTCCGTATCGACCATTTAGCCATCCGGCCGTTTATGGAGAATCATTGGGCATTTTTTAAAAATAAGCAGCGCGTTGCGAAGTTTAAAAAATTGCTTCCAAACAGCCCAAATGTGAATGATGTGAAACAAGCGATGATGGCGGTGTTATGCGATGCGAAAAGCATCCATCCTCAAGAACTATTAAAAAGTGTCATCGCAAACGGTGGGATTAGTGATGCAAATGAAGCGTTGCTGAAGATGGAGAAATACTTAGATGTGAATCTTTTTTACGAGTTAATAGAAGATTATTTCGGCGTTTCCAAAAGAGAAGAAAATCGCTTATCCCACATAATGGAGACGATTGTTTTTCAGCATCTTGCCGCGAATGTAGATGAGAATTTGTTGAATGTTCGTTATCATTCCAATGTCCCAAATATTTGTAAGGTATTTTTGGATGATTGGTTAAAATCAGATGAACGGGAAGCATTAGAAAACATTTTAGATGAACTTGAACGAAAATGGAACATTGTGCAGCTAATAGATCAACATACGTATCAAGCATTCATTCCTTGCCATACGTTCTCAGTCATTGAACGAAAAGTTTTGGATGCATTGCATGAATTGTTGTTAAGTGAAACGGTTCTTGTAAATGAGTGGAAGAGCATTTTGGCAGAACGAAGAAAAAGTTACTGGTATAAAACGCGTTTCCACCAAGAGTATCAATTATTAGAGAAAGTGCTGCATTTTTATGAGTGGAAAGCGATCTTTGAACGTGATGACGTACCAAAAAATGAACAAGAATGGTTTATGTTTTATACCGAAAAGTATTACAACATTGATCAACTTTATCGTCATATCCGTCTGATTTATATGAGTGGGACAAACTTAGAGCGATATGAAGAGTTGATGGAGAGAGTTACATTTTGGTATGAAACTAAGTATTTAGCAACGTTAGGAACTTATACGGATGCAATGTTAGAAACAAAACTCCGTGAACATTGGAGCATTCAAGGTGTAATGCAACAAAAGAATTTTTATCCACATTTTATACGACCGTTAATAGAAGCAACGAGAGAGCGCGTCTTTGTCATTATCTCTGATGCGCTTCGTTATGAAATAGGAATGGAGTTATTAGAGAACTTTAAGCAACGTTTAAACACAGAAGTGAAACTTATTCCAATGCAAACAACGCTTCCAACCTATACACAACTCGGAATGGCTTCGTTGTTGCCAGGAAAGATTACGGCTATTAAAGAAGATGGAACGATATATGTGAATGACATTTCTACAAAAGGATTGCAAAATCGTAATAAAATTTTGCAAATGCATGAACCTGATTCCATAGCGTTTAAAATGGAAGAGTTTATTCAGTTAAGTAAAGACGAGGGACAGGAATATATCCGAGGGAAGCGCGTTGTCTATTTATATCATGACAGCATTGATGCCATTGGCGATTCTAGTAAGACGGAAGGATATACGTACGAAGCGGTAGAAAATGCGATGGAGCGCATAAAAGCGGCTGTTCGAAAACTAACAGGTACGTATGAGGCGGCTCGTATTTATATTACAAGTGATCACGGCTTCTTATATCAAACATCTCAAGTAGAACGATATCAAAAGTCGGAAAGTATTAAAGGTGATATTTATGATGGAAATCGCCGTTTTGCCATTGGTAAAAATTTATCGGTTCCAGATGGGGCAATCAAAGTTTCGCTTGACTATTTAGGATTAGACTGTGAAGCGGTTATTGCAAAAGGGTTAAATCGTTTCACTGCAGGTGGGGGATTGCGATTTGTTCACGGCGGGGCAATGCCGCAAGAAAGTATTGTACCATTAATTGAGTACCGTCAAATAAAAGGAAAAGCACGTAAATCAGAAGAGGAACGAGTGAACGTACGCGTTGCCTCCATTCAGAAAGTCATTACAAGTTATCGATTTGTCGTTCCATTTTTCCAAGAAGAGAAAGTGTCGAATGAATTATATCCAAGAACATTGCGTGCAGCGTTCTACCGCAACAACGAACGAATTTCCAATGAGGTTACCATTACTTTTGATTCAAGCGGAGATGTGTCCGAACGGCAAACAGAGGTTGTGTTCCATCTTTTTGAAGATCGTTATCAAACAGGAGAAATATGTATTTTACGTTTAGAGGATGTGTCAGGACGTACAACAGAATTGTATGTAGAAGAAGAATTTGAGTTGAAGTTATACAGTATTGATTAAAAAACAATGATTGTTATGAACAAGCCTTTCTGGTCGTACATGGTCAGAAAGGCTGTCTTTTTTTGTTATAATAAATGATGGAATTGACAAATATAGGAGGAGCAATATGTTGCAAGCTGGCGACATTGTAAGAGGTCCTTTATGGCCAGAAGTAGTGGAAATTAAAAAATGTGAAGTCATTCAAGAACATTTTTATCGTGTAGAAGCGTATGGAAAGGATACAAGTAAATATTATCAAGTGATTATTCTTCCAGAACAACTTTCAAGCATTGAAGTTATTAGTGCAAGTAATCATAAAAGAACATTTTCTCCAGAGGACTTACGACAATATTTACTTTATTGGGAATTCATTGTTGATAAGAAGTTTTCAAAAGTACGGGCATTAGGAAATAAAAATTTAATTCCTTTACCGCATCAGATTGAAGCAGTATATGGCAGAATGCTTCAAGTACCAACCGTAAGATTTTTACTAGCAGATGATCCTGGTGCAGGTAAAACGATTATGGCTGGGATGTTAATTCGGGAGTTAAAAGCGAGACAAGGTGCGAATCGAATTTTAATACTCGTTCCGCCACTAGTGTTAAAACAATGGCAGCAAGAACTGCATGAGAAGTTTAACGAAGATTTTATCATTGTCACTCGCTCCACGTTAAAAGAGTACAGTGGAAAAAATCCATTTGTTGAGAACGATTGCGTTATCACGTCGCTCTATTGGGCAGCGCGGGATGATGTAAGAAGTCTTGTAATTGAAGCTGATTTTGAATTAATTATTGTAGATGAAGCGCATAAGATGGCTGCATATACAACAGGTGGCAAGAAAAAGAAAACAAAACGAACGAAAATTTATCAACTCGGAGAAATGATTTTACGCCATAGCGAGCATTGCCTGTTGTTAACAGCGACTCCTCATAAAGGTGATGTAGAAAATTTCCGTCATCTAATGAGATTGATTGACCCTGATATTTTTTCGTCGGTTGGAATTAAAGAAACATTGCGTGATAAAACAAATCCATTTATTATTCGGCGCTTAAAAGAAAATTTAAAGTATTTTGATGGAACCCCTTTATTTCCAAAACGAACAACAAAGACAATTACATACAACTTGTCTGATAAAGAATTAGAGCTTTATGAAGCGGTTACACAATATGTGAAAGAGCATTTTAATCGTGCTATTAATCGGGGAAATAACAGTACTGCGTTTGCGATGATGCTGTTGCAAAGACGGTTAAGTTCTTCCATTGAGGCGATTCATTTATCGCTAGAACGTCGTTATCATCGTCTCACTAAGCTTCTTGAGGAAGTAAAACAACAACAAACGATTCAATTACAAGAATTGTCTATCGATGAATATGAAGAGGCGACATTAGAAGAGCAAGAGCTATTAGAATTAGAAAGCGAAGTATTGGTAGATGCAATTGACCCGATGGAACTTGAATTAGAGATCGAAGAATTAAAAAAGTTAATAGCTTATTCTAGTCATATTAGGGAAAACTATGTTGAACGTAAATTCATAGAATTAGAGAATACGTTATTTGGCACAGGAGGCTTATTGCAAAAAGGGGAAAAAATCCTCATTTTTACCGAGTCGACAGATACATTGCATTATTTGGAAAAGAAACTTCAAGCTCATGGATTAGAAATTGCGAAGATTATTGGAAAGTATTCGATGGAAGAAAGGCGAAAGCAAGTCGAGAAGTTTAAAAATGAATGTCCAATTATGTTAGCAACAGATGCCGGTGGTGAATCGATTAATTTACAGTTTTGTAACCAAATGATTAACTATGACATCCCATGGAATCCGAATAAGTTAGAACAACGGATGGGACGTATTCATCGAATTGGTCAGAAAAACGAAGTATTTATATTTAACTTAGTAGCGGGAAACACCCGTGAAGGGGACGTATTACTGACATTAATGAAAAAAATGGAGCAAATGAGAAAAGATTTAGGACATGATTTAGTTTACGATTTTATCGGCGATCGACTGGAAGATAAAGTTGCCGATTTACCGACATTAATGCAACAAGCAATCTTAAACCGTGAACGGTTGGAAGATATTAAGAAAGATATAGAGGGAGTATTATCTCAGGAATACATGGAATTATTAAGAATTGCGAAAGAAGAACGTCTAGCCGTTGATACAATTGATTTACCAGGGATGAAACGTGAACAGTATGATATCGCTATTCAAAAGATTCCTACTCGCGTGTATGCGGAGTTTGCAGTAAATACGTTAAGCAGAAACCGATTAAAGGTATATCCTTCTCAAAATGATCATGTATATCGTATTGATCGCATTCCGAAGTCCATACGAGAATTTGCAAGAAAACATCGTATTCCTTTAAAAGGAAAAGAAGAGTCGTATCGCTTTACAGATGCGAACGAATATATGGATGAGGAAGTTTCAATCATGCTCAATGACCATCCATTGTTTTCTTTATCTTTACAATTGATGAAAGAGGAGATAGAAGGACTCGTATTACCTCATTTTGAAGTTAAATTTCCAATCAATGAAGAATTGCTAATAGAAGGTTACGAGATCGGTCTTACAGATGGTACAGGACGTGAATTATTTCGTGATGTTGTCTATTTTGCGAAGCGTAAAACAGGGGAAGTAATTGAGGTAGACTCCTATTGGCTATATGGTTATTCGTTTGAGCAGCCATTCATACATGAAAATCAAAAAAACGAGCCTCAATTATTTATGGATGCAATGAACAAAGTCATACAAAAACGTGAAGAGTTGGTTCTATCAAATGAAGCGCAATTAAGCAAAAAAATACAGTTTCTCCGTCGCGCATTTGACCATCAATACCAAGAAACCGTATTAAGACTTGAAAAGTACCGTAACGAAAACGAAGAAAACCGAAATTCAGCACTAATCAACCAGATGAAAGCAAAATTAATCGACATTGAAGACCGCCGTAAAGCTCGTCTGGAAGAAGTAGAACGTGAACGAAATGTAAATATCATTCCACCAAATAGACTCGTTCAATTCACGCTGTTGCCAAATGAGGAAAAAAGATGTCGCCTTCTCTCTATTGACTACAAAGAGTTAATTGAGCAATATGAACAAGCAAACGGCCGAAAAAACGTAAAAATGTACCCTGCTTTATCACTTGTCGACTTCATGAGTGAAGATGAACAGGGGAATCCGCGTTTTATTATTCTAACAAACAATCCAACGATGACTTTACCTAAACAACATTTAAAAGATTTATCAGAATTAAGCGGATGTATTTATATATATTTAATTGAAAATGGAAAAGTAACGGCAGAAAAGTTGGTTCAATAGTAAGATGACTGGTGAAAATTTTGAAGGAATGGAATTAATATAGTTTCATGGACACATCTTAGTTAAATCTCTCAGTAAGAGGATGTGTCCCAATGAAACGTAAACCAACAGGTAAAAAATATTACAATGATTTTAAGAGAACCATTGTGGACCTCTACCATTTTGGTCACCCTGCAAAAATGTAAAGTGACAAATATGGCGTGTGGGAGAAGTAACAATTTATAAGTGGAACAAAGAGTTCACACAACTGATGGAGAATCTATCACACCAAAAGAAGTCGCAACGAATCAATAAGAAAATCTGTGTTTAAAACAGTAGAAGGAGATTCTAAAAAAAGGTGACGGCCATATTCACGAAAAAGTAAAAGAAACAGAGCTGACTTACTTTATTGAGAACCATAAAGAAGAGTATCCAGTTCAAATGTGTGTCACGTGTTTGAAATTTCAAGAAGGACCTACTTGCCTATACACAAACCTTATTCTATGCGTAACGTGAAAATAACGAATGAACCAGGAAAATCGTTAAAATTCACCAACTGAGGAAAGAACGGTAGGGTGCACCTAAAATCCATCAAGTTGTATTCGGCGAAGTTTTTTATATGAGTATACTCTGAAAGATGGCTGGTGATACATAGCGTCCGTCATGAATTTGCATTCGAAGAAAATAGTAGACTACTCATTTTCATGCACGATAACGGTGTCGAAAGAAGCCCCTGTACTGATTTTAGTGATGAGTAAGTGTTATCTAATGTGGCTCTATAATAAATGTTGGGGTTTTCATACAATTTTGGTCAAAAAAAAGACACGCAACCCCGTCATTCTTTTATACTTGAATTGTCCAGAAACAAGTAAAAAGAATGGAGTTGCGTGTACTATGAATTCTATCATGAATATCCCAGGATTAAAAGACTGTCAGGTGATAAAAATGGAGGGGCGTAAAGGGGAAATCCTCCTCTATGTGGAAATGGAGGGAAAGCCACACCCTTGTCCTGACTGTGGTCAGCTCAACAACAGAGTTCATGATTATCGATGGCAAAAAGTTCAACATTTAAAATGGTTTGAACGGATGACGTATATTTGGTATAAACGTCGTCGATATGCCTGTGCTTGCGGAAAACGCTTTTCCGAAAAGAATACGTTAGTGGCATTTAGAACGCTATTTGAATATGTCGGAAGAGCTAAAAAGCCTATGAACTAAAAGAACGATATCAATCGTGGTTTAACCGAGCGAAAGAGATCGGTCAAGAAAAGATCAAAGAGGTAAAAAAAGAGCTGGAAGCATTTTATCAAGTAGTAGAGGAATCAGGAATTCCAGAGATGATTCAAGCGATAGAAACGTTTCGAAATTGGCAAGTAGAAATCCTGAATAGCTTTGTGTATGGTCATTCCAATGGCTTTCTGGAAGGAATCAATAATACGACAAAAGTCATCAAGCGAAACGGCTATGGATATAAAAATTTCAAGAGATTTCGAGCAAGGATCTTACTGAGACATCAGTATAAAGGAATGGGTCTACATATAGGATAAGGGGTGGCCTGATTTCTTTACCATCCCAACATTTGACGGAGAACCGGAAAAGCCTATTTAAGTGCCATTATTGATTTGTATGATGGTTCTATCGTGAGTGATGAATTGAGTCATTCCAATAATAATCAATTCGTTTTTAAAACCATACGAAAGCAATCCAAACCCTGAAACCTGATGAACATCCACTCGATCGAGGATTCCAATATACGTCCAAAAAATATAAGGAAATTATAGACGAGGCACAATGAACACAAAGTATGTCTCGTGTGGGTCAATGCATCGATAACGCTCCAATTGAGTCCTTTTGGAGTAAATTCAAATGTGAACAATATCATTTGAATACCTATGATTCATATCAAGCACTGAAACAATCGATTGATGAATCTATTTATTTCTATAACCATTTCCGTTATCAGAAAAAATTAAACGGCTTAAGTCCCTTAGAATACAGGGCTCAAGCCGGTTAATAACATTTTTATTTTTTACACTGTCTACTTGACAGGGAGCAGTTCACTTTCTGGACAGCCCCTAAATTTTTTTTAGCGGGTTTATGGCAAACTAAAAATGGCTCTTACGTTCTTTTGGTGAAACCATATATGTACAGTCCTTCATCTCTTTATTATTTTTTTAAAATAACATTTTATAAATGATATAACACTCGTTTTTCGAGTAAATCCAGCTTCGCCCGGCCATACATGATTCGTTTCATCAGCTTCAATCGGTGAACATGGCCTTCTACAACTCCGTTACTGTAGGAAGTACTAAATGTCAGCTTAATCGACTGTAAATCCCTACGGAGTCGAAGTGCACAATCATATAAATGATTGTTTGGAGAAGACAATTGTTTTTTCAACCATTTGAAAAATACCGGATAGTTCCGTTCATCAAATGCTTCTCTAAATGTTTGAACCATTTGGTGGAAAGAATGAAGGGATGGGTACATCTTAAAGGATTGTTCAAGAAGTTGC
>JGI25330J36431_1000272_pt1 | contig 20671 bp, 25 predicted proteins | sample HigsolmetaAR205D_FD_36431 | JGI IMG/M metagenome (IMG submission 36431) | reverse complement strand
AGATGAAGATGCCGAAATCGTTGCCTGTCCTTGTAGCAATCTCTGTTTTTTGTACTTTTCAAGTTCTTTTGTGTTTAAGTTGACCTGCTGCGCCAGAAATGCAGCTAAAAGGCCAACACTTGAATGGCCAATCTCAATACCTTCAACGATATTGTTCATATTGCCGGCAGAGAACGGTGTACCTTCTTGAATAATGTTGCCGCTTGAATCTTTAATACGATCCTGCCATTGAATTTTTTCATAAGACACGGTTTAAACCTCCTATACTTTTTTAAGAGTATATTTGAACGTCACAAGCAATCCGTTAACAGACGGTTTTGTAATACTTTCTGGTTGAGAATCAAATACTTCTCCATCCGTATCAATCAGTTGAACTCGAGTGATATTTCCACTGACTTTATCGTCAAGATATAGATATATATTGACGTCATCACCATTTATGGCTGTTTTAAAAATCGGTGTACTATAAACTTTTCCGTCTAGTGTGTACTGTCCCTCTCTAATCAGTCCCACTAAAGCGTTTTTAAATTTTAAAAGTCCACTCGATGATATCGCCAACTAGACCACCTCCCCTGCAACAAACGTACCGCATATTGGGTATGCATCTTGTTTTAACGAAAAATGTAATTCGCTTAAATCGTATTCGCTGGTATAAGTGATGTTATCGTTATTCGGCTCATATACACCGCATAATGGGTATGCATCTTGAATAGTAGAGCTTTGGATCTGACCGAACTGAAAACTATTCACTGAATCTACATTATCGTTTGTTTGCTTTTCTTCCGCCGATATCATCCATCCAGCAAAATATTCAAACGGGTATAAAATCTTATTGTATCCCGAAGCGATGGACAGCAGGCGTTCATTTATATATTCCCAATGCGTTCCGACTCCACCAGTTATAACTTTATTAAGTTGTTCAAACGGAATCGAAATCGGTTCATCTTTCCCTTTGATTGTTATTAATAACGTTGCGGGTTCTCCTGCAAATGGCCCCTCTTTAACATTTGCCGCAGTTTGAACACTCACAAGATGATCTCCTAGATAAACTTCTAGTAGCTTGATAATCGTCTCAATATCGCCATCGGACAGATAGTTTACGATGATGCGAGTCTTTAATTTTAAACGGTATTCTTCATCACTCACTCCACCACGGGGTTCTTGTAAGATCTCAACCCCAAGACGATCTAACACAACGCCCTCAGCTTCATCGATATCACGCCACAATTCCATCTTGTCGAGAGTTTGCTGCAGATCATCCATTTGATCGGAAACGATTGTAAAAAGCTTCCCAATTGTGCTATCGGGCGTTTTTTTAAACATATCCGGAAGTTTGCTAAGCATATCCGTTAAAAAACTCATGAGACCACAACCTTGTCATATGTCGTCTTAGCGACTTGGTTTGCATTTACGATAATATTATTTTGACCATAATTAATGCCATCGGTGCTAAGCTCGACGATGGCATCATCTACACCAACAGTATTTAATACTGTGGCTACAATTTTCGCATGAACCACATTTTGTTTGAGCCCTAGACCGGGATATTCGTTACCATTTTCATCAGTCCCACCAATATAACTAAGTATTTTATTTCTAACATTCTTAATACCATCCGATGGAAATTCAGCACCTTTTGTGAGAGTAACTCTCACGTAAACTTGAATAGTTTCTGGTCTTGTAAACCCAATATCATGAACAGTTCCTTTGGAATCTGTAACCTGTACAACAGTAGTTCCGTACACCTGAATTCCTCCGGGTGCAACAGAAAATATGGCTTGAGCCACATCTTCATCACTTCCCCCAAATACAAAGGGAGCAATGCAATGTGGAGGTAATCCATCTTTTTCGATAGATGATGTGTTTTGATTGACGATTGCATCTCGAACTCCGGGAACTTCCAGAAGTTTGGCTTCAATACTTTCTATATTAGAAGATCCTGATTTTTCAGGGTAATTTTGAAATCTCTCATAAAATTCAGCGTCTGTTTCTGCATCTCTACCACCTGTAGTGGGTTCAAGATTGACAACGGAATGAACATTAGGATCTAATTCTATGATTTCAGTTATGGCCCCAGCATCTACGTTTCCTTTTGCTCCGGATTCTTGCGCGTAAATTTCAGCATAACCAACTCCGTTGCCGTCTAGTGTGCAATCTTCTGTTGTTTCAAATAAAACATTATTTTTTGTCCCAACAACAAAACCCGCTTCTATAGTTGTGTTGGGTTCCCCAGTAATCTGTATTTTTCCGTAAGCATAGTCAGCTTTTAAAGGTGTCATTCCTTTTAATTTCCCCAATCGATACAATGACACCCCTTCTGCAGTTCCGGGAAATGAGTTGTTATATACCCGTTCAACGTTATCCCATAAAATAGAATGAAACCAAGCAAAAATACGAAGAATAATTCCGAGTGGTGTATAAGCTTTGGTGTTTACGTCCTGTCCAAACAATTCCTTCGCTTTTGCTTCCATCTCATCAATAAGATCACTGTACGTTTTTTTTGAAAATCCATTGCGATCAAGCATCTACAGTCACTCCTTCTAAACTAACGGAAGACCCATCAGTTTTTACGACTGTTACATCTACGCTTATTCTCCTATTCTTGTCTGGGGTAAAAATGATTTCTCTTACTTCTGCTACTCGGTCCTCTTGCATCAAGGCCTCTACAATGTCGTAATGAGCCTGTTCTTCATCAAATTGCTTAGTTAAAATATTGCTCCGATCTAATCCTATTGTTTCATCCAACTGGAATTCTCCAAGTTGTATTTTTAAAATCATTTCTAGATTTTGTAATAATTCCTCATCGTCGCTAACCATTTCTAGTTCACTATTTTCATTAAAAACTAGATCTCCATCCACTAGCTTTAGTCCCTTCATCCATCAAACACCCCCACTACGACTGCATCATTTTCACTAAAAAGAGAATGCGAATCCGGATCAATGAAGTTGGTGCCGTTTAAATCTGCCAGTGATCTTTGAGCACACATGTAAAAGACTAAACACCCAACCCTAATATCATCTTGGCAATGCTTCAAAACAGGGGCATCGTTGATTGGTGATTGCTTATAAACGTTGTCATTTGTATCTGCCATAAGAAAAAGAGGCTGTAAATCAGCTCTCTTAGTATTCGAATCATATTTCAAAACTTTTGCCGGCGCTAGTGTGTGGATGCTCAATAACGTTTCTCTTTTATACTTTTCAAAGAACTTTGACATGTAGCTCATTTTAAATCACCTCAAACTCTGTAAGGAAATCATTCCCATCGTAATAGTGCTTTCCACTCTTAGCCCGGAAGGTACCGTTAGCTGTAGAACTTTTAATCGTTATGATAGAAGCAGTGGTGATTCGGTGTTGCAGCAAGCACCTGACTGTATATCCTTTTTGTTCATCGTCTTCAAACGGTTCAGGCGGTTCTATAAGGCCTGTCTCTTCACTCAATGTAAAGCGTTCATCATTGCCTTTTTTAATTGAACGAATGACCATTTGACCTCTGCGGTAGTACATAGAAGCACCGCAATCTTTGACCACTTCAACAAGGTTATTTTCAATTTGACCAGTAACCTTATAGCCATTTTTATATATCTTGTTACGAGGTAAACTAAGTTCAGCCAGCTTGATTCCAAGTATTTTTGTTAATTTTGTGATGATTTGTTTGGCTGTTGTACCATTCTTAAAAGTGATTTGCATTGTTTGTTTTCGGTACTTTGCTACTTTAACAGTTCTGCCTTTAATTCGTTTCTTCACATAATATTTTTTTGCAGGATCCGCTACATCAGGAGTCACTTTTATTCCACTGTAGTCTGTACCTTCTTTAAAAGTAATAGTCGTGATTTTATCTGGACCATTATATTTTGTGACAATGGAAGTAATTTTTCCTGCACTTAAAACACCATAGTCACCTTTATATCCGGCCGTAACCGAAATATTTTGTCCTTTTTTAATTCGACTTATGGTAGTTTTAGTCAAATTGTAAATTTTTACTGTATTGATATTTGGCTTTTCATCATCATCAAAGTTAATCTCAAATTGGATTTCGAGATCATCATTGGAAAAATTTAAATACCCTCCCGACACTCCAATTGTCACTTTTATTACTCTGCCGTATAAAAGTGTACTAGTTGCCATTGTTATCACCATTTAAATTGTAATTGTAATCGTTAGGGTCAGGTTCATCTTCGTCTTGTATATCATCAATATATAAAAAGACAGTAACACCAAAATTTTCATAGGTGATACGGTCTTCTCTACCTGCCTCATCCATCGGCACGAGTGTAGGGCCGGGCAAGCGTTCGTCAATTAAATCCTCAAAAAGAGGGCGATTCAACACCATCTTTTCACCAAGGACAATAACATTTCCCTCACTGTCCCATAAATCAACCGTAAAAAAGTCATTCGTCTGATTATAATTAATTCCCATGGTGAATTGCTCTTCTCCGATATCAATATCAAAGATAACCGGAACCTCTTCCTTGTCAAAATCGATATAATCCCGCTTAGCCATTTAATCACCTTCTTATTTAACCCGCAATTTTACACCAATTGGGATTCGACGATCGGGGTACTTGTTCCACTTTCTTAATGTCGCAATAGGAGTTCCATATTTTTTCCACAGTCCCCAGTATGTGTCTCCTTTTTTTACCTTGTGATAGACTTTCGTTGTTTTTTTTGTATTGGATTTACTTTTCTTTCCGCTTTTCTTTTTTGTTGTTTTCTTTTTGACATATGGACTTTTTGCTATCCGAATCTCTTGCAACTCTATTGTTATTCCCATGCCATTACCTATGGTGGAATCAAATGTTGGTTGCATGCTTGTGATGACCACATTTTTAGCAGTAGTTCTACCAACATAAGTGACGACTGTTCCTGCGTTTTGCTTTTTTTCTAACGCATTGTAAACTTTCATTGCTTCTGTATAGTTCTTTCCTAGTATCTTTCCAGTTATAGTAAAAGTTTTGGGCTGCCTTTGTACTGAGTCAGTAATTGGCAGCCCTTTTTCAGTCGGATAAGAGGTGACATTAACAGTGTTGGTAAAGGATTCTTGCATATTAGCAATGGTGTATCCTGCTAATTTCCCCATTAATATGCCACCCCCGAATCGATAATTGATATAAAATCCTTAAACACTTTTTCCATTGCATCATTAACAGCACGCTGTATTTTGGATTCATTTGTATCACTGTTATTGCCTTCGATTTTAATGTTGATAACAGGTGCAAAATTAATCGTGAAATTTCCTTTTTGTTTAAGTAATTCCTGAGTTTTTCTGTTGTTATGAATCTGACTTCCAAAAGGGAGATCGACGATTTCCGGTCCGTCTTCTCCCACAATTACTTGATCATGGTTCATTTTTCGACCGCCGTTTTTATATCCGACATATCCCTTACCACGAGCCATATTACGAAGTCCAGGGACATTCGCGATCGATCCGTACCGCGCATTCATGTAACGAATTGCAGCAACGGCATTGTGTACCGGGTTCCAAATGTCATTAAATCCAGGTAACTTGTATGCATTGAACGTCGGGTCGATTGTTTGGAACAGCCCTTTCGACGGCGTTCCCCGTTTTGCGTTGATATCCCAAAGATTTATTGCCTTTGGGTTAAAGCCAGATTCTTTTTTAGCAATCGTCATTAAAGCGTTTAGATAGCTTGCTGGTGTATTGGTAATAGCCATTGCTGCAAGAATCCATTTTCTTGCTTGTGCAGCTCCGGTCCCTGATACCGCCCCAATACCTGCAAAATCTCCAACTTTCTCTTTCAAGTAGTCAATTGCACTATTTTTTAAGTAATTAAGTGCACTTTTACCGATACCGCCGATATCTATTTGCAAAGTGTTTTTACTGAATAACTTTTTAACTGCTGAAGCAGGATTTGTGATAAACTCTAAAATTTCGTCTGTTATTTCACCAGCTGTACGTATAACACTGCTTGCAGTATTTTTCACTTTATTTACAACTGTGCTAGCTGCCTCTTTAATGGATCCACCAACTCCACTTGCGTAACCGGGCATACTGCCTTTCAATCCGCCAGATAGCATTTGCTTTGTTTGGGTGTGTGTCAGAACCCTTGTCCCCGGAGGGAGATCCACAATCTCAGCGCCATTTTGTCCGACAAGTGTCGCCCCTTTGTACGGGACATAAGCCAATTCTACGCCTTCCTCACCAACTACAGCTGGTCCACCTGGATGAAAATTCGTACCTTTAGCATAAGATTTAACGGATTTGGCCGATGCGGAACTGTATCCTGCTGGTTTCCACATCGGAATTCTTTTTTCTGATCCAAAAAATTCAAGTACTTTGTTAATTCCACTTGAAATAGCATTAACTACTTTAGCCAAGCCAATTTTGAAGGTATCCCATTTTGATAGAACTTGTCCTGTCTCCCAATCAACTTGATCAACATGCTCCTTAGCTTGCTTTTTGGCTTGCTCAACTACCTTTTTATGCATATCTTCAGCTTGTTTCACGGCCTCATCGCGAGTTTCTTTTGCCTTTTTGATAATTGCATCATACTGTTCTTTACTAATTGACTTATTATCGAGGTATTCCTGATTAGCTGCTTCTACAACTTCTTTGTATTTCTTCTTAGCCTCTTTAACAGCTCCGTCACGAGCCTTTTTAGACTGCTTCACAACATCAGCCGCTTGTTTCGCACTGATTTCACTTGATTCACTTTGCAACATTGTTAAGATTGTACGTTGCTCTTTTGCTGATTTAGAGACAGATTTAACAGCAAAAGTATTCATTTTATCCTGCAGTTTGTTGATCTCTTGTTGTTCTTCTTTTGTCAACGCACGCTTTTCCTTAGAAGCCTTTTCTAAAATTTTTTGTATTCTATCTTGTGCCTTTCGCACTTCATCCTGTTGCTTTTGATGGTTTGACTTCATGCTGTTTAAAATAGCGTTCTGTTCTTTTTGACTGAAACCGCTAGATTTTAAGAAGTTAGAGAGTGTTTTCTCGCTGTTTTCAAACTTTGTTTTAAAGTTTTCGTTAATAGTATCAGCCATTCGATCATACGTTTTAATTAAACTATCAGCAGTATCTTTAGACACAGCTGTTCCAGTCCAATTTAATCTATTCAACTGAACAATAGCATTATCAGATAGTTTTTTATAGCTGTTGTATGCCTCTGTAGTGGACTTAGAAACATCCTTACCGAACTTAATAACCGATGGCAAAGGTTCCTCGAATAGTCTTTTTACATTCCCAATGCTAACAATCATTCCTGCTATTGGATTAACAGGTGCAGCAGCTTTGATTCCTTTCATAATTGTTGGCCAATTATCTTGAACAGCCTTCCCAAACTTTTCCCCAAATGAAGATCCAGCATATGCACCTATCATTCCACCGATTGCCGTGCCAATTCCTGGAGCAATAGCCGATCCGATTGCAGCCCCTGCAGCACCACCAGCTAATGATCCGCCGAACCCACCTAAATCTTGACCAACAGTATCTTTCGACATGCCGATCAAAGATACTCCAGCAAGTGCAGTACCTACAATAGGAACAGCCTTTGATGCCTTACCACTAAACTGCATGCCCTCTTTTACTCGATTTCCTACTTTCGAAAAGAAACCGCCTTTAGTTGCTTCATCTGTTACAGCTGATCTAATTTTTTTGTTTTGAGCTTCTTTCATCAACTCAGAATAGCTTTTAGTCTTAGAAGTTGGCTGAATAGGCGAAATAGATTGAGAGGCAGCAATAGTTGCATTTGCTTTTTGAATCTTAGAAGCCATTACTAGCGCTTCATTACCTGTCTTGGCCATTTCAGTACGGTAATTACTAAAGAATACTTTAGCACCGCTCATGACTTCACGGACTGATTTAATTGCCTTGTGTACATTGTACAAAGCAAAAGATACGGGGATTATACCGCCTACAATTATGCTTCCCCATACAACCATAGACTTTGCAGAAGGGCTTAAATGGTTAAATCCTTCGACAAGATTTGTAATTACTTCAACGCCTTCTTTAACAGCTGGTTTTAATGTGTCCGATACACTAATTGCTGCGCTTTCAAAAGCACCTTTCATCTGTTCAACAGATCCGGCCAGGTTATCTGACATTGTATCTGCGGCTTTTTTGGAGGCACCATCTGATTCTTGAAGTGATTTAGTATATTTCCTTATTTTTTCCGGTCCAGCTTCCATCAGCGTTAGGAAACCTGAAGCAGCCTCAGTGCCCACCATCGCAGAAAGGTTCGCTAATTTTTGAGCTCTGGTTTGTCCTTCCAGCGATTGAGAAATATTTTGAATCAGATTGGCCAAGCCGACAAAATTTCCTTTCGAATCCTCTATCGTGATTCCTAGCTTTTGCATCATTTTCGATGTTTCTTCAGATGGTTTTAACAATTGAATGAGGCCGCCACGTAAAGTCGTTCCAGCAGTCTCTCCTTTAATTCCTGCATCACTCATTATTTCAATAGCTGCAGAGACTTCTTCAAGTTTCATTCCTAACGCATGGGCCGGGGCTGCAGCGTATTTAAACGCGTAACCCAAATCGTTGATGTCCGCAGCCGAATCATTTGCTGCCTGTGCCAACACATCAGCTACATGACTCGCTGCGCTAGCTTTAAGCCCAAATCCATTCAATGCAGCAGTCATAACTTCGGCAGTGCGTGCCATACTTTCTCCAGAAGCTTCACTTGCTGAAATGACACCAGGCATAGCTGCCATAATTTGTTTGACTGTAAATCCGGCCTTTGCAAGCTCCAATTGACCAGCAGCTACTTCAGAAGCAGATTTAGTAGTGCTTGCCCCAAGTTCAATTGCCTGATCACGCATTGCCCTAAATTGCTCCAAAGTAGCACCAGAAACGGCCTGTACCGCACTCATCTGCTTGTCAAATTCCATGCCAACTTTGATAGCCGCTGCACCTAAATCATACATTTGCTTAGTAAATGCACCGACACCAATTGTTGCCAACGCACCTTTTGCTAAATCGGCCGTAGAAGCGAAATCTTTTAAAGATTTACTAGAATCATCAACACTTCTTTTTTGTTCTCTGAAGCTATCTCCGGATCTTTTGGCACTGGAAGCTAGGCTACTATGTTCACGACTGGCACTTCTGGCACGATCGGCATTTTCTTTTAAAGAATCAGCGTTCTTTCTGATGGAACTGCTAGCATTGGCATATTTTCTACCAGCTTGTTCGATGGCTTTACCGCTTTGATTAGCACTTCTTTCAAGCTTGTCCGTTTCGTGGATAGAAGCATTAATCCTACGATTTGCATCATCAAGGGCTTTGGAGTTGACTTCAATATTGACCTTCATCGTTGTATTTCTAAGTGATTTAGCCATCTATCCGTCAACCCCCTTTCCCAAACAGTTTTATCTTCATTTTTGCAGCACTAATAGCCACACCAAGTTGTTCAGCCGTCATACGACCTACTTCCTCATGTGTGGCTATCCCTGCGATTACCGGCAACCAGTAATCAATATCTTCTTGTAATTTGCGATCATAAACTTCCTGTGGATCAAACTTACAATTGTCTACCAAGAAAGTTGTCGGCTAATGCCATCACCTCACGTAATCCATCGTGAGTCTCCCAGTATTCCCAATCCACTTTCGGATCAACAATGACATGTTCCATAATTTCTTCATAATAAGCAGAATCTACAACGTTGTTAAATCCATTTCGGCATCGATCAAGCATTTCAATCGTTGCCTTTACGCCCGGAAATTGAAAAGTATATTCCACACCAGCTACCGTATGTTTTTCTTGTTTACCAAATTTAGATTGTTTTACTTCTTCTTTTTGAACTTGTTTATTATTTTCGCTCACTTTCCATTCCTCCTAATTTCATTAGTAGTTGATAACATCAAAGTCTCCAACTTTGATCGTGTATTGACGTCCTTCCACTCCATCAGAAAAAGTAGCATCGGCTTGTTTTGTCACCATTGCTTTTGTGCCACCGCGTTTTTCACGAGTAGATGGATCATTCACCCAAATCGGGAACAATTCGCGAGATTTTGCTAGATTGTTAAAGAATTTACAAAATGGCGATGTTTGATTTAGCGTGATGGTGATGGTTCCCAATTTAGAGTTATTAACAGTCCATGTTGTCTCTCCTTGAGCATTGGATTCCACCGTGACATTATCATCGTCCTTATTTGCGGTGACGAACGTCCCTTTTTTAAATCCCGTTACGTTCATGTTTTTTGCAGTTACAGTTACTTTCGAAGCGTCATAAACTCCGTCTGCCATCATAGATTCCTCCTTTTAATCAAAAATCAAAATAAGAAAGCGAGCTTGTAAGCCCGCCAGTTTGATTATTTTAGTAATTTACAACTGTCCCTTTTACCTTCATTTCGTGGAAGGCTCCTTCTGGATAATATTCAAAGCTCAGCCCACTATAAATACGTTTTTCCCTATCTTCTGCAGGAATCTCATTCATCGTTTTTGAAAANACTGTNAATTCGGCATTTCCATTTTCATCTTTATCAATAATCCCNTTTTGTGCAGCAACAGACAAAACNGTTGTTACGACAGAAACTGCCATTGCAATACCTGTGTCATTGCTTGGAACTTTATCATTATCGCTCAACATTTGCTGCAAGCCGCTTTCAATATTAGCTTTCACCCAATCTTGACCGTGAATGAAATCAATATATGAACCGCTTGCTGTTAATCCTTCAGAAGTCTGAGGAGTTCCCGCCTTCAAAACGTAAGCATTGGCTCCAGAAGAATGTAATGATTTTAGCTCACCAGCAGAAATATCAATTGGTGTAACGCCGCTTAAATTCTTGCGGAACTTCCATGTGATTGATCCAACTGTTAGTGATGCAGCATCACCGACAATAGCAGCATCAATTTCTTCATCTGGTTTGCCAGGATGATAGTAGAGAATGGTTCTAGAATTTAATTTGTATTGATCTATCTCTGCTTTGTCTTCAATTTTTAATACTAAAAACTTGAATTTCCGTGCTTGTAAAGCATTAGATACTGCCAATCTTTCGGATGTAATTGCATCTGGCAAGAGTAAAAAGTGCCATGATCTATCAAAATATTTTTCTAATGCTTGTACGATTGTTAACCCAGTTCCAGGCTCTCCTCCACCTGAAGCGCTATAAGTTGCTACAGCTACAATATCTGGTCTATTAGTTTGAGCGAAAACAGCTGCAGCCTTTTTGTATACGCTTGTACTTTCGGGAAAATCTTGTTTCAACGTATCCAACTCACTGTATTCTTTATAAATTGATTCAGTTTCAGTTGATGCNGCTAAGATCAANGGGCGTCCTAAACCAATCTTAGGCGCTGGATTCTGAACATCAATAGTCACTTGAACGTCTTGAATCGCCATTAGTTTGTACCTCCTATTTTAAATTCTTCAATCGGCTCTACATCATCTACATAGGTATCACGAACACGCAACTGAACATCAAAACCAGCCATGCGCTCGTAATCGATCGAAATAAAGTTGTCTCGACTCGTAAAATCGGATGTTGAAACAACCACTATTCCTTTGTCGCTCAATGCTTTACGGCCTTTTGAGGATTTTAAATAAGACTCTGTTTTTTTGGCCAAATTTAAAACGCCTACTGAACTAGTTCCATGCCAAGTTAATGACACAACCAATTCAAATAAGGCGCCTTCATAATCTCTTTCAATGCCAATCTTTGGAGAAGTGATGGTATAGCTGCAATACGGATAAGGAGGTGGTTCTCCTGCACTATTGCCAGCTATTAAGGGATATCCTGTTCCGTCTTTAACTGCTTTAATCAAAGCGCTTGTGACGGTGGTGTAATCAAAATCATTGGTCAAATGCACTCACCCACTTTAATTCATACAGATTAAATCCTGCATATGCTTTATACGGCAATTCTCGTTCAACCGAATACTTATGACCATCGCTAATGACAATACTTTTAATTGGAATGTCCATAGAAATAACAAGCTGTCTGTCAGCAGATGAGAGACGGCCGCCGCTTTGATAAATCTCATTCGAAGAAAATGGAATGACAACGGCATTAGTACTAATAGGTTCAGCCGCTGTTGGCGAAACCCATTCACCGGTATTTTCGTCATAGTGGCCTTTATCATCTGGATTTGCGGGCAAAATAATTTGAATGGGTAAGCTATACTCTTCGATAAGATCAGAGAAATCAAACATACTGGCCATCATCTCTCACCAACTTCCATGTGACGTGCATTCGCAATCCACCAGTGTCAATCAGTGGATTATCAGACCCTTTATTTTCAATCGTTAGTGGAGCATTAGGAGGCGTTCGAATATCCCTAATCTTATCTTGGATATCTCCTACTATCTTAGCCCCCAATCGCTTAAAAACGGTCTGTGCGTCTATTTCTAACTCACAAAGTTTTTCAATTTGCCTTTCTAAATAGTCCATCCATTCATCGTTCTTTTCATCGAACGTTGAACGGATAAAAGAACGTTCTGGGATATTGACACTTTCTTTCAGGATGAACATGACTTTAATTCCGTTCTCTGCTGTTTTGTCAGCAACCGCAAGAACATTCTTCCCTTTAGGTTGGAATAGACCGGGAATATCAGAAGGTTTTCTGTCTCCTGCTTCTTTGGTTGGAATGGCAAGGTATTTATTCTTCGCTTTAATTTGTATCCCAAACTCGTGTACATTCGCGATCATTGCGTAAAAAGAATCATCCGAACCAAAAATGCCAATCTCGATGGAATAACGATCGAGTTCGGCTAATTCATGATATAGACGTTGCAATCCTTCATCATCTGTATGCACATTGACCATTTAAATCACCGTGAGATTAATCCTGGATTTTGCTGTAAGTCTGTTTTTCAACCGCTCATATTCTTGGCCATATGGAGTGACGTTCAATCCAGTGTTGTTGTCGATAGATTGTGTGGTAAAGGTTTTCCTCATCGGTCCCACTGATTCAGATTGCGTTTGCCGGATATTGAGTGACCCAAGATGAGCAGCCAAATACCGGGTCAACCGTTCTTCGTATTCTTCTTGTATACCTAATGACTTAACTTCTTGATAAGCGTCATCAATGATAATTTGCAGCTGATCATCAGTAAGTGATGATAAGTGCTTGGCAATGGCTCGCACACGTTCTGGTGTTGTAGATGCCATATTATTCCTCCTATTCTTCAGGTTTTACAATTTTATCTTCCGGAGGGTTCTTGATTGATTCAATTTGTTTATCGATAGCTTCGATAACTGTTTTGCGATTTCCCTTGGCAGCTTCTTCTTCACGGAATTGTTGCAAAGTGGCAAGCTCAAAGGTGTCATTGACTAGTTCGATCGCTTTTTTTGCATCTAAAGACGCTAAAGAAGCGAAATCATCATCTTGTGCAATGACAATTTCGCCTTTATCGATTAAATATTTATTCAATGGATGTTCCAGTGCTTTTTTAAACTTTTGCCCTTCCGATAAAGAAAGATTATTAACTCCCGGAATTAATCGAACACCAATATGACGAACGAAATTACCTAAATTTTGCACTAGCATTAAATACCATCTCCTCTCGCAATGGCCATAGGATAACGAACGATTATTCCTCCGCAGCGTTCTTCTACCGGAACAGTCCATTTCGGATATTTCCATTCTTCATCAAGACGAGTAAGGTCCATCGGAACAACAAGTTGAACCACTTCTGGAGAAGCATCCATTACTAGGAATGAATCTGTTCCAGCTGTACCAACACCTTTAAGATCAGGAACACGATGGATTTGTGAGAACCATTGATATCCTTGAATGACTTGCAAAATAGATCGTGCGTCAAAATCGCTGAAACGTCGATTCAACTCTTCGTATTGTTCTGCAGGTACGCATAAAACAAGATTTGACGAATTTGAGTGTCCGGGCAAAACCGTTACCTTTTTTCGTAGTTTTCGAATGTCTTCGACGATTTCAGCACCTGTTTTTTCAGCCCATTCCGTATGTCCACTTTCTCCTTGGTCAACATTTTCGATTTGGATACCAGGAGTGTTCACGGCACCTAAAATGTTGTAATCAGGGTCTCCAATCCAAGCAAGCTTATTTTCCTTTTCAGCTACAGCTCTACGAGCAACCGCAGCTTTTGTAGCATCAACAGTAGTTCCTGTCATCTGTGCTGCCCGCAACTCTTGAACTGTATAGGTGAATCCTGTGGCAATTGTATAGATTCTAGCAAACTCACGACGAATATCAGCGTCTACAAGTGGCAAATCATCTGCTGCATTTCCCATGATTTTTGCTACGCCAGAACGAGTCAGAACGTTATAAGCATAAGTTTCTGCTCCTGGATGAATATCTGATTTAATATCAAAGCATTGCCGCGCAGTTAATTCCTCATATTTCGGTTCATATAGTGTGTTATCGATCGCTTCAAGATCGAGTGCTCGAAACATTACTTTATCCATCTAAAATTCCCCCTTATGGTAAGTTAATCTCTAATTGTGCTAATCCGTTGGCTGCAGCTGAAGTTTTAAATACTCCAACCACCCCTGATTTCTCTGTAACGGTTGTATCCGCTGGCCGGAAATTACCTGTAGCATTATCAATAACCGCTTCATCACCCTTCACTACATCTTCCAAGACTTCTACAAAGATGATGCCGCGTCGTAAATATGAAACAGCGTCACCAGCTGAATATTTGCCATTTACAGAATCAGAGACGTTCGCTAATCGAGTTTCTGCAAAATGGTTCGCAATGGCCACCCCTTGAAATTTTCCTGTTCCATCGTATGTTTCCACCTTGTTTGGATTAGTTGCGTTTAATTGGACTGCTACACCCCAATCAATGTCTTCAGCAGCCGCCCCGGTATCTGCCCGGTGGCCATGGTAAGAAGCTACTTTCCCTTTTCCTAATTCTTGTGGCATGTACTGTTCATAACTAGTAATAGGCATGTTTCAAAACCTCCTCATTTTGATTTGTTCATGTTTTTAATGTTCATGCGTTGTTTTTTCTTTTCTTCAACAGCTGATGGTTGGTTGGCTACTCCAATATTTTTAAGCTGGTTTGCTCCATCAGAAGAAAATCCTCTTTCGCTTACAACACCGACTGTCGCATCATAAAAAGCATTCACATATTCATCTGATTTCCCGTCGCCTTTGAAGTCAGGTTTCACCTTTTGGATAACAGCTTCTTTAATTTCGCGATCGGTTTTTCCTGTAAAATCAAAAGAATCACCAAGCAATGTTTTCGCGCTGGTGATTAATTCAATACGTTCATTCACTTTTTTGTCTAATTCATCTGCAGAAAGGGTATTTTTCTTGGCTTCCTCCAATTCTTGTTCTTTCGCTTTAAGTTGAGCTTCTAATGCGTCATATCGGCCTTGCAATGCGTCATAATCCTTTAATTTTGTTTCAGCAGCGTCTAATTTTGCTGCTTGAGCTTCAATAAATGACTTAACCGCTGAATCCACTTCATATTCCTTGCCATCAATCTTGTACTTTGCCATATTACTTTTTCCTCCTTTATCATCTGAATCAATCATAAAAGCAGCTGAATCACCACGAATGGCAACTTCAGGACCAGCACGCCCTTGATCAACAATAGCAATATGATTGATTTCAATGTTTCGTTGAACATATTCATATTGCTGCCCTTGATAAGTGCCTGATTCTGCAACGATGTCAGCCATAAAACCAATGCTAATCTCTCGTTTCCCGTCACGAATCTTTTGAATAAGCCCGGCATCTGTGACAGTAAAAGAGACGACTAGCTTTAAATCTTGTACTCTCGCATCCGTATGTGTAATCCCTTTTGCATATTGGCTGAAATTTTGCAATGTGACAGGTTCGTTAGGATGGTCATCAGTAACCGGCTTTGCTTGTGCCGATTGAATCGTTTTGTCAGAAAAGATTTCTTCTGGCAACTTTGCTTCCATCTGAACCGTTCCATCACTTCTCATATAGGGAAAGACACCGGGACGAGTGATAGGTGCTGTGACGGTTAGGTATCCCTCTTGTGTCTCGTCAAAATCCTGTATGAATGTTTTATCGTACCTTTGGAGCCTTTGGAGCTTCACACGTTATCACCTCCTCTCGTGCTATCCATAATGGAAGTGCTAATCATCAAACACCGGAATAGCCACACATCTGCATCTAAACGGAGTGCCAGGAAGCCCTTCTGCAGGTGGATCACTGTAAGGAAATACTTTTCCGTCTAATGCTCTATGAGACTTCCTTACTCGTTCATCATGAGATGTGGACCATTTGAACTTTTCTACTCCCATTTCTTGATGACGTTTGGCGGTCATTTGACCGAAAATGGACCCAGTCTGATCAACCGCTATAAATTTGGCACGATTTTGCGTCATCCCAATACGTTCTACAAGCTGGTTCCGAATAGCTTTAATGCTTTGACCATTTTTCACACCTTGATAGATGATAGCTTCGATTTTAGGGAAAAACTCATCTCGAATTGAGCTGATATAGCTCACATTTTCCGTTATTGATGCTCTCATGTATTCATCAATCCATGGTTCATATTGAGTCGGATCAATTCCTTTGATCTTACCTTGATTTCGAGCGATGTTTTCGCTGTATTGGTTCAACGAATTCAAGAAACGAGTAGCAATCTCTTGTACTTTACTAGATGAAAAGATTCCAAGAGACAACGCTTTGATCAAATCGATAGCCTGCTGAATAACATCAAGTGGACCATCTGTTTTATAAAAGGCACTGTCATTCCGCTGATACAATTTGATCTGCTCTTTAATCTGTTTGTCGAACACACGCAACGTAAGCTTTCCTAGCTCGTCTACAAGGCGTTTTATTTCTCGGTAATAGGAAACAGCCACCGCATCCGGAAAACGCGTAGGAGGGGCCATTCTAGCCATTTTTGCCACGTTCCTTCCATGCTTCATAAACCTCTTTAGCCATTCTCTCTAAATCTGCTTCATCGCCGCTAAATTTAAGTTCATTTGTTAGACCGAACTGACCGAAACGAGCTTCCCTTACTTCGTCAACAGTTAGAATTCCGTTGGTTACATAAATTTGATCTGTTTCTGCCACTAGCTTTCTAATCTCTGCATCCGTTTTGGAATCGACATGCCACAACGGATTGAATTTTATCTCCCACTCAAGAGAATCAGGATCAATGACACCACCTAATTCATCAGATGACCATAAAAGTAACCGAATAAGTCGTTCAAGATTGGGTTTTAATTCATTTTCTTGCATGGCAACAATACGAGAATAATAGTTCATCACATCGTACTGAGCACCAGTGATGGTCCCTGCTTCTTGCCCTTTTATGACTGTTTTCGGCATTCGGACGGCGCCGGAAAGGTAATCCCAAACATAATCAAGTAGATCTTTAATTCCTGTTGTGTTGGTTGTTTCTTTGGTCAGTTCCTCTTCTTTGCCAATTACAGCAAGAGCTTCGGTGCGAAACATGTAATCCATAATCATTCCCAATTCGTATTTTTCTTGAGTATCCATATCATCAATTGAATCCGATTTATATACTTTGAACGCATAATCATATAAGATTTGACCCACTGACCATAATGAAGTATCTAAAACGGTGATGATGTCATAAAGTGATTCAAGCAACGGCTGACCGCGGTATTCATCTTCCAATCTCCGTGTCTGATCATGGATAAGACGTGAAGCATGGACATTATCTTGAGATATTCCCGCAATTTGTTGACCAAGACTGGATCTCCTATTCACCTGGAAAAACTCAACTTCTCCATAGTTTGGACTAAACATATCCTCATTCAAGATAAAATGATTTACCTTTTTCCCACTAAAAGCATGGATATAATCGACGCGTTTTAACTTCTGTACATCTAATGGATCTGACAATTTAAAAGGTGACGATTGGGTAACACCCAATGAAATAAATCCATCACCATAAAGCCTTTCATACGATCTGGCTTTTTTAAATTTTTCTTTTGCCTTTAAATCACTGAGTTTGCTCATGATATCATTCTTTAGTTTTTCATCTTCCATTCGCAAAGTGAACCAGTTTCGCGTCATATCCTCCGCAGGAATGTCGATGATATTTTGGACGATGGCATTTGTTGCATAAAGGTCTGTGAGTTCTTGATTCGTAAGTCTTCTTCTTACTCCAGGTTGTTGTCTTACCAAAGCATCTTTTCCATATCCTTTTCCATGCCCCTGCATAAAATCCGCTCGTAGTACTTTTGCTTTTTCCACGCTTTTCATTTCATCACCACCTATCTGCGTCGACTGAGCATTTTCTTATAACGATCAAGAGGGTTTTCTTTGGCCGTCTGCATTTTATTTAGTGCTTGTGTCATAGCATCTACCATGTCGTCATGCTTTCCATTTGGAAAAGCTGCAGCTTCTTCAAGAAAGTCATTCACCCATGGACAGATATTTGGATGCGGCAAATACACATTGCCAGCTTCCACAAACGGGGAAACCGCGTTTGCCCTGGCTTCCTTGCCACCTTCCGGCTCTACAGGTACAATTCCACTGATTTCGTGTTGCAACGTCTGAATGACTGCGGATCCGTTCGCCTTGTCCTCAATATATTTTGCTTTTGCATTTGGCCACTTGTCCGTAAGATGCTTAATTGCTTTGATTGTAGCCGGGAAATTAAGCCGATCATGGACCTGGTCAAGCAGAAAGAAATCGGCTTTTTTCTTAGCCCACACTTGGCCGGCAACATAGTCGCTTGTCTCGCTGTCCTTGAACGTACAGTCCCAGCTTTGTGCTTGTTTATCAAAGATTTTCGGCAGCACCACGACATCATCTGAAAGACCCCATTCCCGTTTCTGCATAGGATTCAAAACGTAAAATTTGAACCATTCTTTTTTAAACACGTTACCGCCTGCAGGTGTTGGTCGTTGTTGAAACAAAGCCGCCCATGTACGCGATCCAACTTCTCTTTTCTTGTCCTCAGCCCATTGTTCATCAAAACCTAATTCCGGGCATAAGGCTTCACCGATTTCACGACCAAGAAGATCGTCTTCGTCTTCTGCAATGGCAGGAAGCCTTAATCTTTTCCAGTTTCTTGGACTTCTCACTAACAATCGGCCGATAAGATCATCCTCATGCCAACGGGTCATAATAACGATAACGGAGGCACCATCATGCAGACGAGTTGATAAAGTTGCTTCCCATTCATCCCAGATATTCTCACGAATAGTTTCAGACTGTGCTTCCTTCATATTCTTGATTGGGTCATCAATAATCATTAGATCGGCACCTTGCCCGGTAATGGATCCACCAATACCAGTGGAGATCATCCCGCCACTATGACCTTCAACTCCCCAATCTTTAGTCGCAGCATTGGATTCAGATACTTTAAGACCAAATAATTCAGGAGCAAATTCGTAAAACTTATTACGATTCACACGCCCAAATTTAGTTGCCAATCCATCTGAATAAGCAACAGTAATCACACGCTTGTCAGGATTTTTGCCAATAAAAAAAGACGGGAACGTTTCAGTCACCGTCATTGACTTACCATGTCGAGGCGGCATTTCGATCATGATAAAGTGCTGTTCTCCATCGGCTATAGGTTGTAGGTACTCACATATTAGTTCTGTATGTCTGAAATGAGTGTAATGTCCATGATGAACATACTCTACATAGTCCCGATACGATCGCCTAGCAAGTTCTTGTTTTGCGAGTTTTGAGATGAGTTGACGTTGCTCATTCGTCAAGTTCAGCAAGTTTCCTCAACTCCTCAATGGATAGGCCGGACAAATCAATCTTGTTTGCTACCTTACCAGAATGCTCAACATCCCGTTTATCACGCCATTTATCAGGACGTCGATTCTTAAGCCAAAATATTGCTGCAGTAGTATCTGGTGGTTGATACTTTTTAACTTTTTTTGTAATTAGCATCGTTCCGTTTATCAGCTCTTTAGTTACTTCCTCATACTCATACCCTAGCGCTCGTTTAAGCAGTGAATTTTCAACCTGGCGATCAACAACCTCTTTTCCTCTTTTTAAGGCGTCAGAAATGTCAGGATATTTCTTTTTCCAATCATAGAGTGTTTGTCTTTTGATGCCCATATTATGTGCAATCTGTTCATCTGTCAGCCCATCTCTTGCCCATCCCTCTAGGAGTGTTAAATTCTCTTGAGTTAGCCATTCCTGATACTTCCCTTTAGCCATCTTACATCACTCCTCCACCTCCGTAATTATGTTTGTTTTGCAAAAGAAAAAGCACCTCGAATGAGATGCAATCTTTCGGTTATCCATATTTTGTTTCAAAGTATTGATATTTTTATATTCCTAATTTCTCTTTCAGCTTAAACTTTACAAAATCTATTAAAACGCTAAATGAAACTTGACCTAATTCAAGCCCTTTTGATTTAATTCCCTCTTTGACCTTTTCCCATACAGTGTCATTTTTTACTGAATCTAAAAATTCATGCCCATCCCAAGTAAGCCCTTTAGCCAACCACATTCCATAAGAATCTTTAGTATTTAGAGGTTTTGCTTCAATTAGTCCTGCTTGATAAAGCAGTTTTATATGATAAGAAATCACTTTGGGATCATATTTTTCAATTACCACCGCATCCCAATTACTTACATCTTGTTTTTCTTCTAAATACAGAAGTATTTTTCTAATTAATTCCATATCTCTTTTCATCTTTCCACCACCTCCTCCCGCCGAACACATTCGACAAAAGGAGGCATTTTCCTGCAATACCCTTTCACTAATACAGACTTCGTACGTCATACCGTACGTCATGAAATTCTTTCTTTTACTTTTTTTCTTGCTCTTTCAATGTATTGCTGGACAGTACGCTTTT
>JGI25330J36431_1000259_pt1 | contig 21509 bp, 17 predicted proteins | sample HigsolmetaAR205D_FD_36431 | JGI IMG/M metagenome (IMG submission 36431) | reverse complement strand
GTTACCGATTGCGACATGCGCTTTCGGGACCTGAAAACGCGTGGCAAGGTTAGGCACAAAATGGCTGCCAAATTGAGCATTTTCTACTTGCCAAACACACGAGGGGAAAGTCAGTGATATTTTTCAGTGTGCAGACAAAGTCCGTGGTGGAATGGGTGTTGGTTCCCGATCGCTCTTTTGACGACCGGCAAAGCAGCGGATCGCGTCCGCGCCAAAACGGAATGCGGGCAGGGGGCTTGCAATGATTGCAGGGCTGGCGTTTCTCCTGCTGTCTCCATATACATGGAGGTAACAACGTGTGAGGGAGGACAGCGCACATGCCGGAACCAATGCTGTGGGGAGTAGATTCAGCTTCACGAGTGGGAAATGAGTTGTATCAATGTGTAGTGCGCAACTTCGGCAAACCTGCCTACTGGGGAAGGTATTTGGCAACGGTTCCCAATGCAGCCGACGGACTGACGAAGGCGGAAGCGTCTTTTCTGCATCGCAACGGCGTGAAAATCCTGCCGATTTACAGTAAATTCACCCGAGCGGTCGGCTATGACCAGGGGCGAATCATTGCGAGAAACAGCATGTACTACGCTCAACTGCTCGGGATTCCCAAGGGAACCATCCTGTTTGCCAACATCGAGAAACGGTTTCAGGTCGATGAAGCGTGGATTCGCGGGTGGGTGGATGCAATCGATCAGGGAGGATATCGTCCGGGGATTTACTGTGATCCGAGTCAACCCGCCTTTTCCCGAGCGTATTGTCTCGCGCAGGAAAGGAGCGAAAGGGTGCGAACGCGAACCGTACTGTGGAGCCAGGAGCCTACGCCGGGCCCGTCATCTTCGCGTCAAGCACCGGCGTATGCACCCGTCCGTCCCCCCTGCCCGGCACAGGTCTGGGCATGGCAGTACGGCGAAAACGCGAGGGAATGTCCGATCGACACCAATCTCATGGACCGCCGGCTGTTTCAATTGCTCTGGTAAATTGGATGCGTTCACCGATTTTGTATGATCCTCGTCCATCCTCCAAAAGTTCACGAGAAAGTTGCTTGCTCTATCATGGAAATTTATGGTATTAGTATTGGCAGCATCTACGAAAAACGGAGACGATTCACGCGTCTCCGTTTGCTCTATCGCTTTCTAGCTGATATTTCGTTCATTTCATCGCCGTGGGAATGGGACAAGTTCTTCTGGCGCCGCCCGCATTGTGTTTTGCATCCGTCTGTGTTAGAATGAGGAGTGGCCACTACCCACCAACAAAAACTGAATAATATATCCCAATATAATCTTATCACAAATGATGTGGATTGTCAAACACTGTGGTCCAAAATTTTGCTGAAGAGGAGCGATACGATGAGCGTGACGGAGAGAGAGTGGCGGGAAGAAAATGAACGTGTTGAACGTGTCATCGGCGTGATTGACCGGAAAATCAACAGTCTTGAGGAGCATGTCAGCAACGTGCGGGCGGACATCGTGGAGATCCGAAAAAACTTTTGGGACGATGTGACGGTCAACGTTGACGATATGATGGAAGCGATAGAGACGTACGCGAGCATCAAGCAGCAGGCTGAGGTGTTGTCGGAGCGGGAACGCAGCCACCGCCATGCGAGCAGGCAGCTTGCCACGCTGAAGAAACTGAAACAGTCGCCGTATTTCGGGCGAATCGACTTTGTCGAAGACGGGGAGCAAACTCCGGAGCGCATCTACCTGGGAATCGCCTCCCTGCTCGACGAACAGGACGAACAGTTTCTGATCTACGATTGGCGCGCGCCGGTGTCCAGCCTGTATTACGACTACCCGCCCGGACCAGCGCAGTACGAGACTCCTGGCGGTACGATTACCGGCACGATGGAGTTGAAGCGGCAGTACATCATCCGTGACGGCCGGATTCAGAGCATGTTTGACACGGGGGTCACCATCGGCGACGAACTGCTGCAGGAAGTGCTCGGCAGACAGGCGGACGGGCAGATGAAAAGCATCGTGGCCACGATTCAAAAAGAACAAAACCGCATTATCCGCAACGAGCGAAGCCGGCTGCTCGTCGTACAGGGAGCAGCGGGAAGCGGCAAGACGTCTGCCGCTCTGCAGCGGGTGGCCTATCTTCTCTACCGGTACCGGAACACGCTGCGGGCGGAGCAGATCGTGCTGTTTTCCCCCAATCCGCTGTTTAACAGCTACGTGTCCACCGTCCTGCCCGAATTGGGTGAGGAAAACATGCAGCAGACGACGTTTCAGGAGTACGTGGAGCACAGGCTGGGGGAGACGTTTCGCATCGAAGATCCGTTTGCGCAGATGGAATACGCCTACACCGCCATGGACGAGCCGGGGTATGACGCCCGCATGGAAGGCATTCGCTTCAAGGCGTCTGCCGCCTTCAAGCAGGTGATCGAGCGCTACGTGGAATCGCTCCGGCAAGCGGGGTTGCTCTTTGCGGATGTGACCTTCCGCGGCAGGACCCTGATTGACGCCGAGCAGATCCGGGAGCATTTTTACTCGCTCGATCCCTCGCTGCGCCTCCCCAACCGCTTGAGGCTGACGGCAGAGTGGCTGCTGGAAGAATTGCGAAAGCAGGAGCGCCAGGAGCGGACGCAGCCGTGGGTGGAAGACGAGATCGACCTGCTTGATCGGGAGGCGTATTACCGCGCCTATCAACAGCTTCGGCGGGAAAAGCGCTTTACCGCCGAGTCGTTTGACGACTTTGAGCGCGAACGGGAATTGCTTGCCGCCACGGTCGTCAACGAGCACTTCGAGCCGCTGCGCCGGTGGGTGAAGCAGTTTGGTTTTGTCAACATGAAGGCCGTGTACCGGCAGTTGTTTGCCGATCCGCAGTACGCGATGCGTTTAGCAAACGATCTCCCCTGGCCGCAGCAGTGGGCGGAGATATGCGCCAGGACCGTGGAGATGCTGGATCGGTCCGAGCTGTTCTGGGAGGACGCCACGCCGTATTTGTATGCAAAAGAGTTGATCGAAGGCTTTCACACCAACACGTCGGTCCGGCACGTGTTCATCGATGAGGCACAGGACTACTCGCCGTTTCAGTTTGCTTTTCTCCGGCGGCTGTTTCCGCACAGCAGCATGACCGTGCTCGGCGACCTGAACCAGGCGATTTACGCCCACGTCGATGCGCAAACCGACTTTTCCCCGCTCGCATCGCTGTACGAAGACGGACAGACCGAGATGATCGTGCTGACGCGGAGCTACCGGTCCACGCGGCAGATCGTCGAGTTTACCCGCGGGCTGATCACCGGGGGCGAAGTGATTCAGCCGTTTAACCGGGACGGCGTAAAGCCAACCTTGACACAAGCTGCCGATCCGAGCGATCTGGCGGAGAAGATTGTCGCCCGCATCCGCGCGCTTCAAGACGCGGGACACCGGACGATTGCGGTCATCTGCAAAACTGCCCGGGAAAGTCGGGACGCGTACGCAGCACTCAGCAGCCGGCTGCCGGTGCGCCTGATCAGCAAGGAGACGGTCTCCTTTGAGCCGGGCGTGCTCGTCATCCCGTCCTATCTGGCCAAAGGCGTCGAATTCGACGCGGTCATCATCTACGATGCGTCTCGGGTGACGTACGGGCGGGAGGCGGAACGCAGGCTGTTTTACACTGCCTGTACGCGGGCGATGCATGAACTGCACCTGTATGCTGTCGGCGAGGTGAGCCCGTTTGTGACCGCGCTGTCTTCCGATACTTACGTTACGGAGCGCTGACAGCATAAGGCCGCCTGGCCCACCCGCATCCCCAGTGTGCGTCAAAACGCGTGCCGACCGCCGGCGAAGCGGCTATAATAGCAGAGGTGGAACAGGATGTTCGCGGCTGAAACAAACATGAGGTGATCGCATGAATACATTGCCCGTCGATTCGATCATCCCGGCGTTGAAAGAGGCGCTTCGCACCCGCAGCAGCGCGGTGCTGGTGGCTGCGCCCGGGGCGGGGAAAACGACCCGGGTGCCGCTTGCCCTGCTCGACGAGCCGTGGCTGTCCGGACGACGCATTTTGATGTTGGAACCGCGCCGTCTGGCTGCGCGAGCGGCGGCGCGCTACATGGCCGCCTCGCTGGGGGAACAGGTGGGAGACACCGTGGGATACCGGGTGCGCCTGGATACCCGGGTCGGGCCTGCCACGCGCATCGAAGTGGTTACCGAGGGCGTGCTGACGCGGATGCTGCAGGCCGACCCGGCACTTGAGGACACGGGATTGGTCATTTTTGACGAATTTCACGAGCGCAGCCTTCATGCCGACCTGGGATTGGCCCTGTGCCTGGAGGCTCAGTCCGTACTGCGCGACGATCTGCGCATCCTGGTCATGTCGGCCACGTTGGATGCCGAGCCGGTGGCTGCGCTGTTGGGCGATGCGCCGGTGCTGACGAGCGAAGGACGAGCCTATCCGGTGGAGACGCGCTATCTGGATCGCCGGGTGGAGGGGGCGATCGAGCCGGTCGTCGTCCGCCGGATTCAGGAAGCGCTCGCGTCGGAACCGGGAGATATCCTGGTCTTTTTGCCGGGAGCGGGAGAGATTCGCAGGGTGGAAGAAAGGCTCGCCGAGCTGGAGTTGGGCGCCTCCGTCCGGGTGGCCCCCCTCTACGGAAATCTGCCGCAGGAGGTACAGGACCGGGCGATTGCTCCGGGGCGGCCGGGTGAGCGCAAAATTGTCCTCGCCACTTCCATCGCCGAGACCAGCCTGACGGTGGAAGGGGTCCGGGTGGTGATTGACAGCGGCCTGGCGCGGGTGCCGCGCTTTTCGCCGCGCACAGGCATGGCCCGGCTGGAAACGATCCGGGTGTCGCAGGCGTCGGCCGAGCAGCGGCGGGGCCGGGCAGGCCGTCTCGGCCCCGGCGTATGCTACCGGCTGTGGACAGAGCAGGAGCATCGGCACCTGGCATTGCGAAACACGCCCGAGATTCTGGAATCGGATCTGGCTCCGCTGGCGCTCGAACTGGCTGCCTGGGGCGTCGCGGACCCGGCTGAGCTGCGCTGGCTCGACTCGCCTCCGGCTGCCGCCCTTGCGCAGGCGCGTGACCTGCTCGTGCAGCTCGGCGCGCTGGAGAAAAGCGGGGCGATTACCCCGCACGGACGGCGGATGGCAGAGCTTGGTCTGCATCCCCGTCTTGCGCACATGATCCTAAAGGCCATTCCCCTCGGTCTGGGCGGATTGGCCTGCGAACTGGCGGCACTTCTGAGCGAACGGGATATTTTGCGCAGCGGTCATCATCCGGCCGACGCCGATCTGCGCCTGCGGGTGGAGACGCTGCGACAGGCAGCGGCGGGAGGGCGGCCCGGCGATGCCGCACCGCCAGGGTACACGGTGGATGCGGCTGCCTGCCGACGGATTCTCGCTGAGGCGAACCACTGGAAGCGTGAGGCGGGAATTGCTGAAAACAGCGGCGACGACGTAGACGCTTGCGGACTTTTGCTCGCTTTCGCCTACCCTGATCGAATCGCGCGGAGGCGCGACAGCGGGCGGTTTCTGTTGCGCAACGGCCGCGGGGCAGCACTGGCCGGGCAGCAGCCGTTGGCCCAGGCTCCCTGGCTGGTGGCAGCCGAACTGGACGATCTGGGAACGGAAGGACGTGTGCATCTTGCTGCTCCGGTCGACATATCCGATCTGGAGCGGCACTTCGCCGACCAGATCGAGGCGGAGACGGCCGTATACTGGGATCGCGAGGCGCAGGCCGTGCGGGCGAGACAACGGAAACGGCTGGGGGCCCTGGTGCTGAAAGACGTACCGCTGGCCGACCCCGATCCGGAAGCGACCGCGGCTGCGCTGCTTCGCGGGATCGCCGAAGAAGGGCTGGACATCCTGCCGTGGACCAAGCAGGCCCGCCAGTTTTGGCAGCGACTGTTGTTCATGAGCCGGCACGAGGAGGGCTGGCCGGACGTGTCGGAGGAGGCGCTGTCGGCTTCGCTGCCTGACTGGCTCGGGCCGCACCTGTACGGTTTGAAAAGCCGCGACGATTTGCAGCGCCTCTCCTTGACCGACATCTTCGCCGGGATGCTCTCCTGGGAGCAGCGGCGCGAACTGGATGAATACGCCCCGACGCATATCGTCGTGCCCAGCGGATCGCGCATCCCCGTCGACTACAGCGATCCCGAGGCTCCGGTGCTGGCTGTGCGGCTGCAGGAGCTGTTCGGGTTGAAGGAAACCCCCCGGATTGCCCGGGGGAGGGTGCCGCTGACGCTCCACCTGCTGTCGCCGGCACATCGCCCCGTGCAGGTGACGCGCGATCTGGCCAGCTTTTGGCGCAGCGCCTATTTTGAAGTGAAGAAGGATCTGAAAGGGCGTTACCCCAAACACTACTGGCCTGACAATCCGCTGGAGGCGCTCCCGACGAACCGGACACGGCCTCGTTCGTGAAGCCAAAGCATCGCGTATGACAAATGTGTATCTACGAAAAACAGGGTTGTACCCGTCGGTGGCAGATGCTGCTGGACGGGACAGCCCTGTCTTTTTTGTGTGTTTGTGCGGTGCTTACTTCTGACCAATCTTCACGCTGTCCGGCACCTGACCCCATTTTTCCTCGAAAATGAGCTTCTCCAGGTCAAGCCTGCGCTCCCATTGGAAGATTTCCAGCAGCGGCCGTTCCGGATAGTGGTCGGTGTAGCCGATGGACAGCAGGGCAACTGGTTCCACATGCGGCGGGATGCCGAGGATGCGGCGTACATCCGGCTTTTTGTAGAAACTGACCCAGCCCATGGCCAGGCCTTCCGCATAAGCGGCCAGCCACATGTTTTGGATGGCGCAGCTTACGGACATGATGTCCGTTTCCGGTATGGAGTTGCGCCCCAGCACGTGGTCCCCGCCTCGGGTGGGATCGCAGGTTACGCAGAGAGTAATCGGCGCTTCCTTGATCCCTTCGATTTTTAGGTCCAAAAAGGCGAGTTCCCTGTCCGTCCCCTCGTAGTGGATGGCCAGCGCCCGCCGCTCTTTTTGCACGATCTCTGCCAGCTGCTGTTTCGTCGCCGCGTCGCGGATGATGACAAAATTCCACGGCTGCATGAAGCCGACAGACGGAGCGTGGTGGCCGGCCTGCAGGATGGCAAACAGCTTTTCGTCTGGAACCGGTTTGTCCAGAAATGTACGGATGTCCCTGCGATTTACGATGGCCTTGTACACGCCACGTTTTTCTTCCTCCGACAAACGATTCACGAATGACTTCCCCCTTGTTGATATTGTGGACAAACTGTGCTGTGATGATTGTACCATTTGCATAGGTCCAGGCTCGTAAAAAAGCCAGTTCCAGCAACCTTTTGACCGTATTGCCGTCTGTAAAGTTGATTCATCACGTATTACCCCTCCCTTTCTAGGGACTGCCTGTACCATACAGGCAGCTTTTTTTTTATCTTCATGCTGGCGGAGAGGGCAGTCTTCCCATCCGCGGTGTGCGGACAGATAGGAAAAAATAGTATACAGAAAAAGGAAATAAATGGAAATCAAACCCTGTACATCCTGCCGGGAGCAGAGCAGAAGCAAGATAAACGTTAGCACGCGCCTGAAAATCGCGTCCCGCCATGGTGCAGTTTTTTACAAATTACGAAGAAAACAAAAGACGACACTTTTCGATAAGCGAAAAGCATAGTACAATTCCTAGTATGTACGAACTTGGGGAGTTCGTGACGGCGGTCCAAAACTGTGCAGGAGGGACCGCCTCTTTTTTATGTTTCGTTGTCAAAACCCCTCCAAAAGCTGGCAGACAGGTGTCTAGCCGAGGGAGGGCGGTTTGTGAACGGGAAAGGATTCGATCGGCGCAAAGCTGCCGTTGATCAGTGCGTCAATCAACTGCTCGGCGGTCAGCGAAATCGTGATGCCGGGATCGGGGATGTCGACCTGGAACTTGTCGGATTGATAGCGGTACAGAAGGGTTCCGATCGGCTGGATCGGGTAGATGAGGATGTCTTGGCCAAGCCGTTGTCCGGTTTTGGCAATCTCCCGCAACGCCCAAAACAGTTCACCCCAGACGGGCAGATACGGTTTGCGCTTGTGCCGCCTAAGCGCATCTACGAGATGGACACGCAGGCTGTCCAGCAGCTCCCGGTTTTGGTCTTCCACGATTAGCATAAAGGGCTGCCACTCCTTTGTCGGTGCGCTTGGGGACAGGCGTCCCCGGCGGGCAATGTCCTGCTGTCGGCATTGCCGGCCAATCACTTCTACGCATCAGTGTAAGTCACGATTGACAGGGACGCAAGCGTGTACAAAAAAGGCGCATCCTCAGCTCTGCGGGCGTTCACGGCTGTTCCAAAGGTCGTCCAAGCTGCAGTGTGCCCAACGAAAAAAGCCGGATACCTTATGGTGGGTGTCCGGCTTTTTCTGCGCGTTTATTTCACGAGAACGTTCGACACGTCTTCCATCACCTGTCGGCCTGCGAGCAATCCGCTGTACACCCAACTGCTGTCGGAGCTCATTTCATACACGTGTCCTGTGATGCCCAAGGGCGGCGGCGGACATGCCTGACTGGCCGCCCTTTTTTGTTTACATTGTAGTAATAAAATTTAGTAATCATTAATTGACCCAAGAAATTTTGTTACATATAATGGTGGTAACGATTATCGTCAGTATCTTTTCAACATTCTGATTGAAGAATGCTTGCAAGGAGGTGGCCCCTTGAACGTTCAGGTACAGCGGCGCTACCGGGAGAAACGGGAACATTTGGTCATCGGGTTGATGTCGGGGACGTCGCTCGACGGAGTGGATGCCGCACTGGTGGCGATTGAAACGGACCAGGCGGGCGACATTGCCGCCGTCCGTCTCCAACATTTTTACTATCTGCCGTACTCGGATGAGTTGCGGGAGTGGTTGGCCGAGCTGTGCAGTCCGCAAACGGCCCGAATTGACCGGCTGACCCTGGCCCATTTTGGACTGGCGGAATGGTACGCCCACGCGGTCGGCGAACTGCTGGAAGCGGCCGCTGTCGCTCCCGGCGAAGTAGATGCGATCTGCACGCATGGGCAGACTGTCTGGCATGTCGCCGGCCGGGCGCCGTTTCCCTGTCCGGCGGGCACGGCAAATATCCGGGCTTCCCTGCAGATCGGCGAGCTGTCGACGCTGGCGGAGCGGACCGGGATTCCCGTCGTCGGCAATTTCCGCTCGCGCGACCTGGCGGCGGACGGCGAAGGGGCGCCGCTCGTTCCGTACGCCGATTACGTCCTGTTTCGGCACGGCGAAAAAGGGCGGCTGCTGCAAAACATCGGCGGGATTGCCAATGTGACGGTACTGCCGCCGGGCGCCTCCATCGACGATCTGGTTGCCTTTGACACGGGTCCGGGCAACATGGTGATCGACCAGATCGTGCAGATGGCGACGAACGGCCGGCAGCGCTTTGACGAGGGCGGCCGGATGGCAGCCGAAGGGACGGTCTGCGCCGAACTGCTGCAGGAGCTGCTGGCTGATCCGTACTACCGGCTGGTGCCGCCGAAAAGCACGGGGCGGGAGATGTTCGGCCGGGCGTTTGCCGAGAAGCTGTGGGCCGAAAAGGATGTGCGCGGCCTCTCCGCTGCCGACCTGGTGGCGACGGCGACGGCGCTGACGGCGGCCACGATTGTGGAAGCGTACGAATCGTTTGTGCTGCCGTCCACGCCGGTGCATGAAGTGATCGTCTCCGGCGGCGGCGCCCGCAACAAGACGCTGCTACAGATGCTCCGGGACCGTCTGCCGGCAGGCATCCAGCTGATGACGACGGACGCGTACGGCATCCCGGACGAAGCCAAGGAGGCGATCGCCTTTGCCATTCTGGGCCACGAAACACTGATGGGACGGCCGAGCAACGTGCCGTCTGTCACCGGGGCCAAACGGGCGGTCGTCTTGGGGACCATTTGTTATTAAACAGATACAGGGGGGAATCAATGTGAAAAAACGGGCATGGGCAGCGATTTTCCTGTCATTTTCCTTGCTGCTTTCCGCCTGCAGCGGCGGAGGTGGTTCTGCAAGCGATACGGCGAATCCACAACCGGGGCAGCAGGGCGGAAGCGGCAAAACCGAACTGGTCGTCGCGGCGGATCAGGACCCTGTCGGCTTGGATCCGCACAAGGTGCCGGCGGCGTCCAGCGCCCGCATCTACGCACTGGTGTATGACGGCTTGACCCGGCTGGACGAGAACCTGAACGTCACCCCCAGCCTGGCTGAGAAGTGGGAGATTTCCCCGGACGGCAAGACGGTTACCTTCACGCTGCACAAGGGCGTGACGTTTCACAACGGGCGGGAGATGACGGCGGACGATGTCAAGTACAGCTTTGAGCGGATTCTCAATCCCGAGACGGGTTCCATCGCCAAGTCGTACTTCGCCAGCGTGGACGTGATCGAAGCGAAAGATCCGCACACGGTCGTGTTCAAGCTAAAACACCCGGACGCCGCTTTGCTGACGAACATGGCCAGCTCGTTTGCCGCGATCGTGCCGAAGGAAGTGGCCGACCTCAACAAGGAAGCGGTGGGGACAGGACCGTTCATCCTGGAGAAAAACGAACCGGGGCAGTACGTGCTGTTGAAGAAAAATCCCGACTATTTCAAAACCGGGCTGCCGAAAGTGGACGCGATCAAGTTCCAGATCATGAAGGACGAAGCGGAGCGGCTGGCCGCGATCCGCTCCGGCAAGGTGGACATCGCGAGCATCTCCGCCGACTCGGCCACGCTGTTGGAAGGCAAGCCGGGCGTGCAGGTGAAAAGCTACCAGTCGCTGGAGTACAGCTACCTCGGCATCAACGTAAAGAAAAAGCCGTTTGACGACCCACGCGTGCGTCAGGCGATCAGCTATGCGGTGGACCGCAACCAGATCGTGCAGACGGTGTGGAAGGGACAGGCGTCGCTGACCGGTCCCATCTCGCCGGCCGCAGCAAACTGGGCGCTTGATCCTGCCGCCTACGACAGCTACAAGCAAAACCTGGACAAAGCAAAGCAGCTGCTGGCGGAAGCCGGCTACCCCAACGGTTTTGACACTGTGATCGAGACGGCTTCCACCTATCCGGACATGGTGGAGACGGCGCAGGTGCTGCAGCAGCAGTTAAAGGCCATCGGCATCAATGCGCGGATCAACCAACTGGAGTGGGGCAACTACATCGAGACCTGGAAGTCCAAGGAGATGTCGCTTCTGGTCGGCCGCAACACGTCCGGGACAGATTCCGACCGCTCCCTGCGCTTCTTTTTCCATACGGAGGGCTCCGCCAACGTCTGGAACTACTCCAATCCGCGGTTTGATGAGCTGGTCGTCACAGCGCTGCAGACCGTCGACCAGACCGAGCGGAAAAAGCTGTACGACGAGGCGCAGAAGCTGCTGGTGGAGGACGCGCCCAATCTGTTCCTCGCTTCCCCGAAAAACTTTTACGCGGTCCGCGACAACGTGTCGTTCCAGCCGACGGCGGCGGGCGAATCCATCGCGCTGCTGCAAGCGACCGTCCAATAGCACAGGAAACGCCTGGGAAGCCGGGGAGCAGCCGTCTCCCCGCTTCTTCGTCTCTTAAGGAGGAGTAATACGTGGGAAGCTATGTCATCAAACGCCTCGTCGGCCTTGTTCCCATCCTGTTCGGCATCTCCGTGCTCGTCTTTACCATTTTGCATCTCGTGCCGGGCGACCCTGCTTCCATCATGCTGGGGACCAATGCCACGCCGGAAGCGATTGCCGCCCTGCGCGCAAGCATGGGGCTGGATCAGCCGCTGATCACCCAGTACCTGTCCTGGCTGGGCGGCCTGGTAAAAGGGGATTTTGGCGTTTCCGTCCACACCGGCGAGGCGATTCTGCCGCAGATCTTGAAGCGTTTTTCGATCACGTTGCAGCTCACGCTGTTCGCCGTGCTGATCGGCTGGTCGATCGCGATCCCGCTGGGCATTCTGTCAGCGATCCGCGTCCACTCGAAAACGGACATCGTCGTGCGCATCGCCGCCCTGCTTGGCATCTCCGTTCCCAACTTCGCTGTCGGGACGCTGTTGCTGCTCGTGCTGTCGCTGTATTTCGGCTGGTTTCCGCCGATTGACGTCGTCAGCTTTTGGGAAGACCCGGGGGAGGCGCTGCAGGTGTTTTTGCTGCCGGCGATCACAATGGGCATCGTCATTGCCGCCGGAGTGCTCAGGATGACGCGCTCTGCCTTTCTGGAGACGATGGAAAAGGATTTCATTCGCACCGCGTGGGCCAAGGGAAACAGCATCTGGACGGTTGTCTTCGGCCACGCCTTGCGCAACTCGTCCATTCCGATCGTGACGATCGCCGGCATGCAGATCGGCTACCTGCTCGGCGGTTCCGTGATCGTGGAGCAGTTGTTTTCCATACCCGGCCTGGGGCAGTACGTGCTGGAGGGCATTTATCAGCGCGACTATCCGGTGGTGCAGGGAGGCGTGCTGTTTGTGGCGCTGGTGTTTGTCCTGGTCAACCTGCTGATCGACATCATCTACACCTGGATTGACCCGCGCATCAAGTACTAGCGAGGAGAAATCGTTCATGAGCACATACCGCCGACGCTTTTGGGAAAACAAAACGGCTGTCGTCTGTCTCGCCGTTCTTGCCGTGTTGACTGCCGCGGCAGTGCTGGCGCCGGTCATCGCCCCGCACGATCCGACGCAGATGTTTCCGGACCACCGCATGGAGGGCAGCTCCGGGCAGTTCTGGCTGGGGACGGATCAGTTTGGCCGCGACCTGTTCAGCCGAATCATTTACGGCGCGCGGGTATCGCTGACGGTGGGCTTGCTGTCCGTGCTGCTCAGCGCCGGGTTTGGCACCTTGTTCGGGCTGATCGCGGGGTATTTTGGCCGCTGGATGGACGGACTGATCATGCGGGTGATGGATGTGTTGTTCGCTTTTCCGGAAATCCTGCTGGCGCTGGCGATCGTGGCGGCGCTGGGACCGGGCACGAGCAATACGATTTTGGCGATCGGAATCGTCAACATTCCGGTGTTTACCCGGACGGTGCGCAGCGCCGTCCTGTCCGTGAAAAACCTGGAGTTTGTGGAAAGCGCCCGGGCGATCGGGGCAGGAACGCTGCGCATCCTGTTTCTGGAGATTTTTCCGAACGTCACAGCGCCGCTGTTGGTGCAGGCGACCTTGGCCATCTCCGGCGCCATCCTGACGGAATCGGCTCTCAGCTTTCTCGGATTGGGCATTCAGCCGCCCGACCCGTCATGGGGCGGGATGATTTCCGAAGCGCGCCGCTACATGGAGCTGGCGCCAGGAATGATCGTCTGGCCGTGCGTCACCATGACGGTTACGATTCTCGCCTTCAACATGTTTGGCGACGCGGTGCGCGACATACTCGATCCGAAGCATCGCAACAGATAAGGAGGGAGCGCGGATGGACGCGGAACGCATCCGGTGTGAGTTGACGGAAAGTTTGGACGAAGGCATTGACCGGGGGATTTTCCCCGGAGGCGTCGCCAGCTTGACGATCGGAGGCGAGCCGCCGGTGGTGGTCGCGCGCGGAAGTATCGGGAGAGGAGAACATACGTCGCTCCCGTCAGCGGATACCATCTACGATCTGGCTTCGCTGACCAAGGTGATCGTCACTCTGCCGCTCGTGCTGTTGAGCATGCAGACGGGGAAGCTGTCGCTCAGCGATCCGCTGGAGATTCACCTGCCGGAGTGGGAGCGGACAGCAGACGCCCGCAAACGGCGGATCACCCTCCTGCACCTGCTGACCCACACCTCCGGCCTGCCGGCATGGCGTCCGTACTATCTGTTGGGGCACGGGAGGGATGACTACCTCTCCCTGATCGCCGCCGAACCGCTGATCGGCGAGCCGGGTAAACAGGTGATCTACAGCGATCTGGGCTTCATGCTGCTGGGCTTTCTCCTGGAGCGCGTCTGGGACGAACCGCTGGAATTGTTGGCCGAGCGGCTGATCTTTCAGCCGATGGGCATGACGGCGACAGGGTACCGTCCGCTGGCGCGCGGGGTCGACATCCGGAAGATCGCCCCGACAGAGAATGGCAACGCGTACGAGCGGGAACAGTCCCGCCAGCAGGCGGAGCAGATGATGGCGGCCGGCCATCCGCACGCCGGGCAGCTGCAGGAGCGTCTGGACTCTTTCGCCTGGCGGGAGGGGATGATCCGCGGAACGGTCCATGACGGCAACTGCCACTACGGCCTGGACGGCGTGAGCGGCCACGCCGGCCTCTTTTCCACCGCCCGCGACGTAGAGCGCTACATGCGGATGTGGACGTCTGCTGACGCCCCGGTGCGCCTGGACCCGGTATTGCGCACGTTTGCGGCTGGCTGCCGGACCGGCCGGCTGGCTCCGGCGCGCGCACTGGGCTGGGAGGCGTCCGCCGCGGCGGGGCCCTTGGAGGCGGCGTCCGCCGGCTGCACGGGAGGGGATCTGCTGTCTCCCGACGCCTTTGGCCACACCGGGTTTACCGGCACGTCGATCTGGTGTGATCCAATCCGGGGAGCCACGCTGATCGTGCTCACCAACCGCGTTCATCCCGCAGTCAGTCCGCTGATGCCACGCTGGCGAAAAGCGTTTCACAACCGGGTCATGTCGCTCGTCAGCGGACCGGCCCGAACATCCTGAGGAGAAAGGGGGAGACGCCATGCCACCTATATTGGAAGTGGAACACCTGCGCACCACGTTTGCCCAATCCGGCCGCACGCTGACGGTTGTCGAGGATGTCAGCTTTTCCGTCGAAGCAGGGGAGACGCTGGGCATCGTCGGCGAATCCGGCTGCGGCAAAAGCGTCACCAGCCTGTCCATCATGCGGCTGTTGGGCAAAAACGCCAAGCTGGACGGCAGCGTCCGGTTTGCCGGAACGGACGTGCTGCGGCTGTCGGAAAAGGAGATGCAGTCGATCCGCGGCAACCGGATTGCGATGATTTTTCAGGAGCCGATGACCGCGCTTAATCCGCTGCATCCGATCGGCAGACAAATCGCCGAGCCGCTGCGCCGCCACCTCGGATTGTCGCGGCGGGAGGGGGCAATGCGGGCCGTCCATCTGTTAAAGGAAGTGGGCATCCCGCGGGCGGAGGAGATCGCCGCAGAGTATCCGCACCAGCTCTCGGGCGGCATGCGGCAGCGGGTGATGATCGCGATGGCGATGGCCTGTCAGCCTCAACTGCTGATCGCCGACGAGCCGACCACGGCGCTGGACGTGACGATTCAGGCGCAGATTTTGGAGCTGATGAAAAAGTTGCGCCGCGAGCACGGCACCGCCATCCTGCTGATTACCCACGACCTGGGGGTGGTCGCCGAGATGTGCCACCGCGTCGTCGTCATGTACGCCGGTCAGATCGTGGAGGAAGCGGACGTACGGCGGCTGTTTGCCGACCCCCGGCACCCTTACACGATTGGCCTGTTGGCCTCCATGCCGAGCATCAGCGGCGGACAGGAACGTCTGCAGGCGATACCGGGAGCAGTGCCGCAGTTGCACGAAATGCCCGCCGGCTGTCGGTTTGCGCCGCGCTGTCCCAAGGCGATGGCGATCTGCCGTGAGCAGGTGCCGGAGCTGTTCCCCGTCTCCGCGACGCAGAAATGCCGCTGCTGGCTGTACCGGGAGGGGGGAGAAGCGTGAGTCAGCCGCTGCTGGAAGTGAAGGGGCTGAAAAAGTATTTTTCGGTAAAATCAGGTTTCTGGGGCAAGGAAAAGGTCGTGCGTGCCGTAGACGGCGTGCATCTGACCGTCTATCCGGGAGAGACGCTCAGCATCGTCGGCGAGTCCGGCTGCGGCAAGTCGACGACCGGCCGCTGCATTCTGCGGCTGATTGAACCGACGGAAGGGGAGATTTTGTTTCAGGGTCGGGACATCCGCGCGCTGAACGCCGCCGAGCTGCGCGCAGCCCGGCGCGACATGCAGCTCGTCTTTCAGGACCCGTTCGCCTCGCTGAATCCGCGCAAGACCGTCGGCCAAATCCTGCTGGACCCGCTGATCGTTCACGGCATCGGCACGCCAGCCGAGCGGCGCAAGCGGGTGGAGGAGATGATCGAGATTGTCGGGCTGACCAGACAGCATCTGCACCGCTTTCCGCACGAGTTTTCCGGCGGACAGCGACAGCGAATCGGCATCGCCCGGGCGCTGATTCTGCGGCCCAAGCTGGTCGTCGCCGACGAGCCCGTTTCCGCACTGGACGTTTCCATCCAGGCGCAGATTCTCAATCTGCTGAAAGACCTGCAGCGGGAGTTTCAGCTGACCTATCTGTTTATCTCCCACGACCTGAGCGTGGTGCGCCACATCTCCGACCGGGTGGCCGTCATGTACCTGGGAAAAGTGGTGGAGGTGGCGGACAAGACGGTTCTGTACGAACGGCCGATCCATCCTTACACGCAGGCGCTGCTCTCCGCCGTCCCCGTTCCCGATCCCACCCGGGAGGTAAAGCGGATTCTCCTGGAAGGGGACCTGCCCAGTCCGGCCAATCCTCCCGCAGGCTGCCAGTTTCATCCGCGCTGCCGCCACTGCATGGAGGTGTGCCGGACGACCGTGCCGCCGCTCAAGGAAGCAGAGCCCGGGCATTTGGTCGCCTGCCATCTGGGGTAAATGACAGCAGGAGAGGAAGCCGTTTGATGAGGAACAGAGAAGATGATGGAAGAACTGGAGGGATTGACCACTCAATTGCCGAATGAAGAAACGCAGCAGTTGGATCGACTCTCGGTGCGGGAAATTGTGCCCAGGGATGTGCTGGATGGGCTGGGCCATTCCCGGCGGGTTGGCACAATGATTTCACAATGATGAAAAGCGGGAGGGAGGATGGCCATGCTGCCTCAACATGTGCGCGAGCGGCTGCGGGCGATCGTCGGGGAGGCCTACTGCCTCGACAGACCGGAAGCGCTCGTCGCCTATTCCTATGACGCCACGCCGATGCACCAGGCACTGCCGGACGCGGTCGTGATGCCCAAAGACACGGCAGAAGTGCAGCAGGTGATCAAGTTGGCGGCGGAAGCGGGCATCCCCGTTGTCACGCGGGGAGCCGGTTCCAATTTGTGCGCGGCGACGGTTCCGGTCGGTGGAGGAATCGTGCTGGTGCTCAACCGGATGAACCGCATTTTGGAGATTGACGAACAAAACCTGACGATAACCGTGCAGCCGGGCGTGCGCACGTCCGACATCCATCAGGCGGTGGAAGCACGCGGTCTGTTTTACCCTCCGGACCCGGGCAGCATGGTCGTCTCCACCATCGGGGGGAACATCGCGCTCAACTCCGGAGGATTGCGGGGACTCAAATACGGGACGACCAAGGATTACGTGCTCGGCCTGGAGGCGGTGCTGCCAAACGGCGAGGTGATCCGCACCGGCGGGAAACTGATGAAAGACGTGGCCGGATACGACCTGACCAAGCTGCTGGTCGGCAGCGAGGGCACGCTGGCAGTGATTACCGAAGCCATTCTCAAGCTGATTCCCAAACCGGCCATGCAGCGCGTCATGCTGGCGACGTTTGCCAACCTGACGGACGCAGCCCGAACGGTCTCCGACATCATCGCCAGCCGGATCATTCCGGCGACGCTGGAGTTTATGGATCAAGGGACGCTGCGGGTAGTGGAGGACTTCAAGCAGATTGGCCTGCCCACGGACGCGGCCGCCATGCTGCTGATCGGCCAGGACGGAGACCCGGAAACGGTGCACCGGGACGTGGAGCGGATTGCCTCCATCTGCCGGCAAAACGGGGCGGTTCAGGTAAAAGTGGCGACGAATGCCGAGGAGGCGGACGAGGTGATGACAGCGCGGCGCAGTGCGCTGGCCGCACTCTCCCGGCTCAGGCCGACGACGATTCTCGAAGACGCTACTGTCCCCCGCGCCGCAATCACGCCGATGGTGGAAGCAATTCAGCGGATTGCCGCCGCACACAATGTACACATCTGCACGTTTGGCCATGCCGGGGACGGCAACCTGCATCCCACCTGCATGACGGACGCCCGCAATCCCGACGAGATCGAACGGGTGGAACGGGCGTTTGAAGAGATTTTCGCCGTCGCCATCGAACTGGGCGGCACCATCACGGGAGAGCACGGCGTAGGCATTGTCAAGGCTCCTTATCTGGAATGGAAGTTGGGGGAAGCGGGCGTCGAGGTGATGAAGGCGATCAAACGGGCGTTTGATCCGAACAACCTGCTGAATCCGGGCAAAATGTTTGCCCGGGAGCGCCGGAACAGAGTGGTGGTCAACCATGCACAGCGCTGACTGGAAAGCGGCACTTGATTACGAGGAACTGTCCAACTGCATGCGCTGCGGCTTTTGCCAGCCGGCCTGTCCCACGTTTCGGCAGACCGGCTACGAAGCAGCCTCGCCGCGCGGCCGGATCGCCTTGATGAAGGCGGTGGCCGACGGCATCCTGGAGCCGGATCAGGACGTCGTCGACCAGATGAGTCTCTGCCTGGGCTGCCGCGCCTGTGAGCCGGTCTGTCCGGCCGGGGTGAAGTACGGGAGGCTGATCGAGCAGGCGCGGGAAGCGATCGAGCGGAAGCGCGTCCATCCGTGGCCGGTGCGGCTGCTTCGCTGGCTGGCGTTTCGCCAGCTCCTTCCGCGGCAGGAACGCCTCTACCTTGCCGGCAGGCTGCTCCGCTTCTACCAGCGCTCAGGCCTGCAGCGGCTGGCTCGCAGGCTGGGCTTGCTTCGCCTCCTGCCCGAGCAGATGCGGACGATGGAAGCAGTTCTCCCCAAAGCGGCAGGAAAGGGATTGACAGAGGCGGTGGGAACTGTCGTGCCCGCCAGAGGGGAGAAGAAGCTGCGGGTCGGCATGTTTCGCGGCTGCATCATGGACGTATTGTTTCACGAGACCAATGTGAACACGGTCGCTCTGCTGGCGGACGCCGGATGTGAAGTGGTGATTCCGCCCGGCCAGGCGTGCTGCGGTGCCCTTCACGCCCACAGCGGGGAGCGGGAGCAGGCGCGTCAGCTCGCCAGGCAAAACATCGCTGCATTCAAACAGGCAGACGTGGAGCTGATTGTCTCCAACGCGGGCGGGTGCGGAGCCATGCTGCAGGAGTACCACCATTTGCTGCAGGATGATCCCCATTGGCAGGCAGATGCGGAGTGGTTTGTCCGGCGCGTACGGGACATCAGCGAAGTGCTGGCCGGGCTTTCGGAGACACTCCCTTTGCAGCCGCTGCCCAAACGCATTACTTACCAGTCCTCCTGTCATCTGCGCAATGGTATGAAGGTGACCGAAGAGCCGGTGAAGCTGCTGCAATCCATACCGGAGGCAACGTTTGTTCCGCTGTTTGAAGCGGATCGCTGCTGCGGATCTGCCGGCATCTACAACCTGGTGCAGCCGGACATGGCAGGACGGATTCTGGAGGAAAAAATGGGCCACGTGGCTGAGACGCGAGCCGACATTTTGGTCACGTCCAATCCCGGCTGCCTCCTGCAGATGAAAGCGGGCATCAAGCAGGCGGGACTGGAGGACCGGATGGAGGCAGTCCATCTCGTCGATTTGTTGTCGCGCGTTCGACGTGACGCGGAAACGGAAGGGTAGCCCCCTTCCATCGAGGCTGTGAGGCTACAATGATAGACAGCCGGACACGGCAGAAAACCAGAACAAAGCGGTCTGATCGGCACGCGCCGAACAGACCGCTTTTGCATGTCCGGCAAGGCGGGTCTAACGGTCAGTCCACACATGATCATTCGACAATGTTCAACACAATCCCCAAAATCAAAAATAGTATCAAAATAAAAAAGAATAGAAATTTGGGGCACTTAAAAAATTTCATGTTACTATAAAATCCACGGTTCACATCTTACTGCGCTACGTAACCGCTTTAATGAAGCGCTCCAATTTCACTGCGCAGTCGAGATGTGCCTTACGATCAGGAATGGTTAATCGGCAAAACTCGACATTTAGTCGAATTTTTGTGCCAGATAGATTATGAAGAAAGGATAGCGAGGTGTCAGGATGAAACGTTTTGGACTGGCCATTCAAATTGTGATTGGTCTTGTACTCGGTATTCTCGTGGGTGCTCTGTTCTACGGGAATCCTGCAGTGGAGACTTTCCTGCAGCCGATTGGTGACGTGTTTATCCGCCTGATCAAAATGATCGTCGTGCCCATTGTTATTGCCACCCTGATTGTGGGTGTAGCCGGTGTGGGCGATGTGAAGAAGTTGGGGAAAATCGGCGGGAAAACAATTCTGTATTTTGAAATCGTTACCACGATTGCCATTATTGTCGGTCTGCTCTCGGCAAACCTGTTCCAGCCCGGTGTCGGGGTGGACATGACGCAATTGACCAAGACCGATATCAACAAGTACGTGGAAACGGCTGAAACCTCCCAAAGCCACGGATTTATTGAGACCTTTGTCAACATCGTGCCGAAAAACGTCTTCGAGGCTATCGTCAAAGGGGACATGCTGGCCATTATCTTCTTCTCCGTCCTGTTTGGGCTCGGGGTAGCGGCAGCCGGAGAGAGAGGCAAACCGGTGCTGAATTTCTTCCAGGGTGTGGCCGACGCCATGTTCTGGGTGGTTAACGCGATTATGAAATTTGCACCGTTTGGTGTATTTGCCCTGATTGGCGTAACCGTTTCCAAATTCGGTCTCTCGTCGCTTGTTCCGCTGGGGAAACTGATGATTCTCGTACACTTCACGATGCTCTTCTTCGTGATCGTGGTGCTGGGCGTAATCGCCCGCATGAGCGGCATCTCCATCTTCAACCTGATCAAAATCTTGAAGGACGAGCTGCTGCTGGCATACTCCACGGCCAGCTCCGAGACGGTTCTCCCGAAAATCATGGAAAAAATGGAGCGCCTCGGCTGTCCGAAGGCTATCACCTCTTTCGTGATTCCGACGGGGTACTCGTTCAACCTGGACGGCTCCACGCTGTACCAGGCGCTGGCGGCCCTGTTCATCGCCCAGATGTACGGGATCGACATGCCGATCAGCGCGCAGATTACCCTGGTGCTAGTCTTGATGGTTACCTCCAAAGGCATTGCCGGTGTTCCCGGGGTCTCCTTCGTGGTCCTGCTCGCCACCCTCGGTTCGGTGGGCATCCCGCTTGAAGGGCTCGCCTTTATCGCCGGTATTGACCGTCTGCTCGACATGGCCCGCACGGTGGTCAATGTCATCGGCAACTCGCTGGCGGCTGTCGTCATCTCTCGCTGGGAAGGGCAGTTTGACCAAAACAAAGCAAAAGCGTATATCCGTGAAGCTACGACAAAAGTGGCGTAACACCTTACAAGCCTCCCGCAGGAATCGATGCTGCGGGAGGCTTTTTTGGTGCACACGCGCTGCCGGGCATCATTACTGCCGCTCTCCCATATAGTGGTACAAAATGGGAGGGGGAATGTAGCGTGTGGGCTTCGTTGTACGTGTTTTTCTTTTTCATGCTCATCGTGTGGGGTGTGGTGGAGCTCCTCTTTTGGTTTATCCGCAGCGATTCGATCAGCTATGACACAGACCAGCTGTGGGATAAGTTTTCGGTTACATTGCAGGACATGCACTATCCGACAAAGAAAAAATAAGGAAGCGCCGGTTTTTCGGCCCTCCAGACTGAAGACAAACTGTTTGTTTATCGAGTGTCCACATGGAAACGATCTTTCATCGTTTCCAGGCCGAAAGGCCTGCACATTGATCAACCGAAGGTGGAGAAAAAGGACATGGCATGGAGTGATGGGCCAAGCGAGCTCCTTTGACGACCTGCTCAG
>JGI25330J36431_1000258_pt1 | contig 21521 bp, 21 predicted proteins | sample HigsolmetaAR205D_FD_36431 | JGI IMG/M metagenome (IMG submission 36431) | reverse complement strand
CACCCTCACCGTAGGCGGACATCTGCCATGGCCGTCGAATCGAACATGCTCCCGCTCGGCACGAAGGCGCCGCCGTTTCGCTTGCCCGACTATACGGGCCGCATCGTGACGATCGATGAGTTCGCCACGTCCCCTGCGCTGCTCGTGGCATTCATCTGCAATCACTGCCCGTACGTGAAGCACATCCGCATGGAGTTCGCCCGCTTCGCGCGCGAGTACCAACCGCGCGGGCTCGCCGTCGTCGCGATTGCAGCNAACGACATCGACACCTATCCGCAAGACGGTCCGCAAGGCATGGCCGCAGAAGCTGCGGAGGCCGGCTATACCTTCCCGTACCTTTTCGATGAAACGCAGAAGGTGGCGCGCGCCTACAAGGCAGCATGCACGCCCGATTTCTTTCTCTTCGATCGCATGCGCATGCTCGTCTACCGCGGCCAGTTCGATTCCAGTCGACCGGGCAACAGCATCCCCGTCACCGGCGCGGACCTGCGCGCCGCCTGCGACGCGGTGCTGGCGGACAAACCGGTGACGATCGAACAGCGGCCGAGCATCGGCTGCAGCATCAAGTGGAAAACGCCCTGAACACCGCTCGGCATTGGTTGATTACCTAACACCGACGCTTCGCGCACTTGCCAGGAACGCGTTGGCGAAGCGATAGACCGTTACCCGCAAAAGAAAAAGCCGCGGCGCTGCCTTTAGCGGCGCCGCGGCCTTCATCTATCCGGTCGCTACTCGTGTCGCAGCGCTTCGATCGGATCGAGCTGCGCGGCGCGCCGCGCCGGGAAATAACCGAACACGATCCCGACCGCGGCAGAGAACGCAAACGAAACCAGGATGATGCTCAGATTGAAGACGTAGGGCACGCCGAATAGGTGGTTGGCGAATATTCCGGCCGCCAAGCCGAGAATGATGCCGATGATGCCGCCGCAGGCGGCCAGCGTGACCGCCTCGACGAGGAATTGCAGCAGCACATCGCGCGCCATTGCGCCGACCGCAAGTCGCGTGCCGATCTCGCGCGTTCGCTCGGTCACCGACACGAGCATGATGTTCATGATGCCGACGCCACCGACCACCAAGCTGACCGCCGCCACGGCGCTCAACAGTGTCGTCAGCACGCGCGTCGAGCTCGTGAATGCGCTCGTGATCTCCTGCATGTCGCGCACATTGAAATCATCCGGCATGCCGGGGCGGATCTTGCGGCGTTCGCGCAGCAGCCGCTCGACGTCCGCCTGCACCTTGGCCGTCAGCGCCGGATCGCGTGCGGAGATCATGATCGCGTTGACGTCGGAATTGCCGACCAGACGACGCTGCAACATGCGAATCGGCACGAGCACGATGTCGTCCTGATTCTGGCCGAAGCCGGACGTGCCCTTGGCGGTGAGCAAGCCGATGACCTGGCACGAGACTTTCTGCAAGCGAATGTTCGCGCCGATCGGATCCTGATCGCCGAACAACTCCTGCTTCACGCTCTGACCGATGATGCAGACAGCTGCGCCGGCACGCAGCTCCGATTCGGAGAAATTGCGTCCGCTGGCGAGCGGCCAGTCGCGCACTTCGAGAAACTTATCGCTCGTGCCGGTGACCTGCGTCTGCCAGTTCGCATTGCCGTAGATCGCCTGCACGCTCGTGTTGGAGCTCGGCGCCACGGCGCGAATGCCGGAGATTTCTTCTTCCAGCGCGCGCACGTCATCGAGCGTGAACGGCGGCGCCGCCGAACGTCCGCCGCCGCCCGGACCGAAGCCCTGTCCGCGGAAGACCTGCAGCAGGTTCGTACCGAGCTTCTGCATATCGGCTTGCACTTGCGCGGTCGCGCCCTCGCCGATCGTCACCATCGTGATCACGGCGGCGACGCCGATCACGATGCCGAGGATCGTGAGCGTCGAACGCAGCACGTTGCGACGAATCTCGCGCAGCGCCAGCAGTAAGGCATTCAGAAACATCGAAACCCTCTACGACTGCTCAGGCATGACTGCCGGCCGCGCCGGCACCGTCGCGCTGGGGAACATTGGGCTGGTCGTACTCGATCTGGCCGTCGCGGAACCGCACGATGCGGCGCGTCCACGCTGCGATATCGGGCTCGTGCGTGACCATCACGATCGTGATGCCGCGCTCCTCGTTCAGGCGCGTGAGCAGCTTCATGATCTCGATGCTCATCGCCGTGTCGAGATTACCGGTCGGCTCGTCGGCGAACAGCACTTTCGGCTCGGTCACGATCGCGCGCGCGATCGCGACGCGCTGCTGCTGACCGCCCGAGAGCTGATTCGGAACGTGCAGCTCGCGGCCCTTGAGCCCGACTTCGATCAATGCCTGACGCGCGCGTTCGCGCCGTTCGGCAGCGGGCACGCCGCGATAGATGAGCGGCAGCTCGACATTCTCGATCGCCGTCGTGCGGCTGAGCAGATTGAAGCCTTGGAAGACGAAGCCGAGATAGTTGCGCCTCAACAGCGCGCGTTGATCGGCGTTCATCGCACCGACCGGCGCGCCGAGGAAGCGATACTCGCCTTCGGTCGGCGTGTCGAGACAGCCGAGGATGTTCATGCACGTCGATTTGCCGGAGCCGCTCGGCCCCATGACGGAAACGAACTCGCCGGTATCGATGCGCAGATTGATCCCGCGCAAGGCGAACACGCGCGCCTCGCCCTCGCCGTAGATCTTCTTGACGTTCACCAGCTCGATGACTGGTGTGTCTGCCGCGCCCGTCATTTGGTGGTCGTCTCGATGTCGACGATGACAGCCGTACCGGGTTCGAGCTTGCGCTTGAAGGCCTCCCGCATCGCTTCGGCCGCAGGCCCCTGCGGAGCTTGCTGCGGTCCCGCACCCATGCCCGGCGGCGGGCCGCCGGCGCCCTCGGGCATCGGCAACACCTGCGTGAAGCGCCCGTCGGTCGCGCCCGTGCGGAACATCACCATCGCGGGCTTGCCGTTTTCGAGAATCCACGCGCGTCCCATCTGCTGACGGCCGCCGCTACGCTGCTGCGGCTGGAAGAAGCGAACGGGCGGACGCGGCATGAGCGCAGACAGCGGATTGCCCGACTGCGGATTGGCGCCCGGTCCCGGCATGCCTGCGTTCGGCGGCGTAAAGCGCAGCGCCGCATTCGGCACCAGCACCGCGTCTTTGATGTGCGTCGTGACGATCTCGGCCGTCGCCGTCATGCCCGGACGCAGCAGCAACTCTTCGTTATCGACTTCGAGCACCGTCTCGTACGTGACGACGCCGGTCGACGTAGCGCTCGCACCGCCGCCGCCCGATGAGCCGCTCGCCGTCGTGCTCGATGCGAAATGCACTTGCGTGATGTGCGCGCTGAACGTGCGGCTCGGATAGGCCGCCACGGTGAAGGTCGCCTGCTGACCGACCTCGACGGCGCCGACGTCGGCTTCGTCGACCATCACGTGCAGCTCCATCTTCTTCAAGTCTTCCGCCAGCGTGAACAACACGGGTGCCTGCAGCGAGGCGGCCACGGTCGAACCGGGCTCGACCGAACGCACGAGCACCACACCGTTGATCGGCGAGACGATCTTCGACTTGGCGAGATCGGTCTTGACCGCCTCGACGGTGCCGCGCGCTTGCGCTACTGCGGCGCGCGCGGCCGCGAGCTCACCGGCAGCACGAGCGACCGCGGCTTCCGCCACGTCGAGATCCTGCTGCGACGGCAGCTTGTTGTTGCTGAGCTCGCGCACCTTGTGCAAGCGCGCCAGATTCGCGCGGGCTTCTTTCTCGCTCGCTTCGGCTTGCAGCACGCGCGCCTCCGCGGAGGCCAGCGAGCTCTCGGCCTGCAGAAGCTGCGCTTCAAGACGCGTCGTATCGAGCACCGCCAGCACCTGGCCCTTTTGCACGACGTCGTTCACGTCGACGTAGACCTCGCGGATCGTGCCCGACAGCTCGCTGCCGATGTCGACTTGATTGCGCGGCTCGAGATTACCCGTGGCCGTCACCTTCACGACGAGATCGCCGCGCGTGACTTCCTGCGTGACGTAGCTGACTTTGGCGTCGCCGCCGCGCGTTACGAACCCCAGGATCAACAAGAGGACGATCGCGCCGACGACGATCCACTTCAAATGCCGCTTCCAGCCTCCTCCGGGGGAGCTCAGGCTTTGGAGCGATAGTTCCGAGCGTTGAGTTGTCGCGTTATCCATCGAAGGTTTCACGGAGAAGTTGGGAATACCGACCAGCCGCCGCCGAGCGCCTTGTACAGCCGGATGAGATTGGAAGTGAGCTCGCCGTCGCTGACCGCGAGCGAGTCTTCGAGAGAGATGAGCTGGCGATCCGCGCTCACGACGGTTTGGAAATCGACCAGCCCCGAGTTGTATTCGACCAAGGCGAGCTCGCGNGCGCGGCGCGCCGCTTCGGTCGCCTCGAGAAGCGCNTCGCGGCGCTTCTGTTCTTTCGCCCACGCCAGCAACGCGTTCTCCACCTCTTCGAACGCTTGCAGCACGGTCTGCTCATACGCGGCGACGGCCTGATCGAGCACGGCGTATTGCGCGCGCAGGTTCTGCCAGAGCGCGCCGCCCGCGAAGATCGGCAGACGCAGCGACAAGCCGAGCCGATCGGTACGCGATCCGTCGAATACATCGCTTGCCGACAAAGCCTGCCAGCCGATCGAGCCGCTCAGCGAGAACGATGGATACAGCGCGGCGGTCGCCACGCCGACTTGCGCGCTCTGCGCCGCGACGCGCCGTTCGGCGGCACGGATGTCCGGCCGACGACGCAGCACCTCGGCCGGCACGCTGGCCACCACTTCGCTCGATGCGACCGGGACCGGCTTGCGTTCGGACAGCAGCTCATGGAGCGTGCCCGGCAGCTGNCCCGTCAACACGGCGAGNCGGTTCATCGCCTGCGAGAGATTCGATTCGAGCGCNGGAATCTGGGCGCGCGTCTGCTGGTAGCTCGTCTCGGCCTGCTCGACTTCGAGCGCGGTCGCAAGGCCCGCTTCCGCGCGCCAGCGAGTAATGTCGAGGAGCTCGGCCTGCGCGGCGAGATTGCGTTCCGCGAAATCAAGGCGCGCTTGCGCCGCGCGCACCGAGGTGTAGTTGAGCGCGACGTCGCCGAGCAGGGTGATGAGCACGTCGCGCAGATCGGCCTCGGTCGCGGCCAAGCTGGCGCTGGCGGCTTCATATGCCCGGCGGCGGCCGCCGAAGATGTCGAGCTCCCAGGACGCATCGAGCCCGGCGGTGTAGGTCTCGTCGTTGTTGCGCGCGATGAGGCCCTCGTCGGGGTCGACGAAGCGCGCGTCGGAATCGGTGCGATTCACCCCGCCGCTCGCATTGATCGAGGGGAAGAACGAACCCGCCGCGGCGCCGCGTCGGGCGCGCGCCTCCAGCACCCGNGCACGGGCCTGCTCAAGCGACTTGTTCTCGGCCAGCGCCCGCTCGATGAGCGAGTCGAGAATCGGATCCTCGAATGCCTTCCACCACGCCGCCAAGGCGTCGGCGCCCTCCTCGACCCGCACNCCGCTCTGTTCGAGCGAATGCCAGGTATCGGGCGTCGGCGGGGTCGGTTCCCGATAATCGGGGCCGACCGCACACCCTGCCGCCAGCAGGACGACGGCAGACAGGCCGGCCCAAGACATGGAAGTCCCGAACGGTCGAATATCGCGCTTGCGCCGTGCACGCGGCACGTGGCGCCGCTGGTCTAGGGGCGTCAACAAGGTCTCCGTCTCGGTCTTAAAGAAGGTGTACGAGCGCGCGATTGTGCCTATCGCTGCGTCAGCGTGCTCCAAGATCTGTTAAGCACGACCCACCGTCAGGCTCCTTCTTATTGTGGGCGACCCGGCCGCAGAGGGCCGCCGGGCGCGTCACAGGCCTTTGTAGGCAACACGCTGCTACCAGAAGATAACGCCGCACCGCCCGTCGCGTTGACAAGCAACCGCTCTGGGACGTCGCGGTGACTCGCTTATAACCAACTGCTGCGCGGCGAGCACCACCTGAAATATGCGTTTGTGCGGGCATACCCCACAATGGCGCGTTAGACGGTCGACCCTGGTCGACCCCAGGGATTCCCTAACGATCCATGACGCGACTGACGCACCTACAACGCCTCGAAGCCGAAAGCATCCATATCCTCCGGGAAGTGGTCGCCGAATGCGAGCGGCCGGTCATGCTCTATTCGATCGGCAAGGACAGCTCGGTGATGCTGCACCTGGCCATGAAAGCCTTCTACCCGGCCAAGCCGCCGTTCCCGCTGCTGCACGTCGATACGACGTGGAAATTCCGGGAGATGATCGCCTTTCGCGACGAAATGGCGCAGAAAGTGGGCATGGAGCTGCTCGTGCACATCAACCCCGAGGGGCTGGCGCGCGGCATCAACCCGTTCACCCACGGCTCGGCCATCCACACCGACATCATGAAGACCCAGGCGCTCAAGCAGGCGCTCGACAAGTACGGGTTCGATGCCGCCTTCGGCGGCGCCCGCCGCGATGAGGAAAAGTCGCGCGCCAAAGAGCGGGTGTTCTCGTTCCGTACCGCACAGCATCGCTGGGATCCGAAGCGCCAGCGCCCGGAGCTCTGGCGCCTCTACAACGCGCGCAAGAACAAGGGCGAGAGCCTGCGCATCTTCCCGCTGTCGAACTGGACAGAACTTGACATTTGGCAGTACATCTACCTCGAAAACATTCCGATCGTGCCGCTCTACTTCGCCAAACAGCGCCCGGTCGTCAAACGCGACGGCGCGCTGATCATGGTCGACGACGAGCGTATGCCGCTTCAGCCCGGCGAAGAGCCGCAGATGCGCTGGGTGCGCTTCCGTACGCTCGGCTGTTATCCCCTCACCGGTGCCATCGAGAGCCGCGCCGACACCTTGCCGGCGATCATCCAGGAAATGCTGCTCACCACCAGCTCCGAGCGTCAGGGTCGCGTCATCGACCACGACAGTTCGGCCTCGATGGAGAAGAAAAAGCAGGAAGGATATTTCTAGCGAGCTCGCGGACGACTCAACGGCGCGAGGCTCCGCACGGGCGCACGGCGACGCAGCAAGCGTCGAGCGTTCGTGACCGTCCTCGCAGCGTCCGACGATCGGCGTTCATTTCGTAACCATGGCCCACAAATCCGAACTCATCGCTTCCGACATCCACGCGTACCTGAAGGCGCACGAGCACAAAGGCCTGTTGCGCTTCATTACCTGCGGCAGCGTCGATGACGGCAAGTCGACACTCATCGGGCGCTTGCTCTACGAATCGAAGCTCATCTTCGAGGATCAGCTCGCGGCGCTCGAAGCCGACTCCAAGAAAGTCGGCACGCAAGGCGGTGAACTCGATTTCGCGCTGCTCGTCGACGGCCTTGCCGCCGAGCGCGAGCAAGGCATCACGATCGACGTGGCGTATCGCTTCTTCTCGACCGACCGCCGCAAGTTCATCGTGGCCGACACGCCCGGCCATGAGCAGTACACGCGCAACATGGTCACCGGCGCATCGACGGCCGATGTCGCGGTCATCCTCATCGACGCACGCAAAGGCGTGCTCACGCAGACGCGGCGGCACGGCTACATCGTCTCGCTGCTCGGCATCAAGCACGTCGTGCTCGCGATCAACAAGATGGACCTCGTCGACTTCTCCAAGGAGATCTTCGACGCGATCGTCGAGGAATATCGCGTCTTCGCCGAGCAGGTGGGGCTCAAGCACGTGGTGCCGATTCCGCTGTCGGCGCTCAAGGGCGACAACATGCTCGAGCGCAGCGCGCGCACGCCCTGGTACGACGGTCCGACGCTGATGCAATTCCTCGAAACCGTCGAGATCGAAGACGACGAGCAGGCCAAGCCGTTCCGCTTCCCGGTGCAGTGGGTGAACCGTCCGAATCAGGACTTCCGCGGTTTCGCCGGCACGATCGCCTCGGGCACCGTGCGCGTGGGCGATGCCGTGCGCGCATTGCCGTCCGGCAAGCAAAGCCGTGTCGCGCGCATCGTCACTGCCGATGGCGATCTCGAACAAGCAGTCGCAGGGCAATCGGTCACGCTGACGCTCACCGACGAGATCGACGTGAGCCGAGGCGACGTGCTGGCCACCGCGGATTCGCCGCCGCCCGTCGCCGATCAGTTCCAGGCCACGATCATCTGGATGCACGAAGAGCCGATGCTGCCCGGTCGTCCGTATCTCATCAAAATCGGCACGCGCATCGTGACCGGCAGCATCACGACGCCGAAGTACAAGATCAACGTGAACACGCTCGAGCATCTTGCGGCAAAGCAGCTCGAGCTCAACGAGATCGGCGTGTGCAACATCAGCCTCGACCGGCCGATTCCGTTCGATCCGTACACGGAAAACCGCGAGATGGGCGGCTTCATCTTGATCGACAAGCTGTCGAACGACACGGTCGGTGCAGGATTGCTCAGCTTCGCGCTGCGGCGCGCCGAGAACATTCATTGGCAGGCGCTCGACGTGAACAAGCACGCGCGCGCTGCGCTCAAAGGCCAGCGAGCCTGCGTCTTGTGGTTCACCGGTATTTCGGGCGCCGGCAAGTCGACGATCGCGAACTTGGTCGAAAAGCGCCTGCACGCGCTCGGCCGGCACACCTATGTCCTAGATGGCGACAATGTGCGCCACGGCCTGAACAAGGATCTCGGCTTCACCGATGCGGATCGCGTCGAGAACATCCGGCGCGTCGCCGAGGTGGCCAAGCTCATGGTCGATGCGGGCCTCATCGTGCTCGTCTCGTTCATCTCGCCGTTCCGCTCGGAGCGCCGCCTCGCGCGCGAGCTGTTGGAGCCGGGCGAGTTCTTCGAGGTGTTTGTCGACACGCCGCTCGAAGAAGCCGAGCGACGCGATCCGAAGGGCCTGTACAAGAAAGCGCGCCGCGGCGAGCTCAAGAACTTCACCGGCATCGATTCGCCGTACGAGATTCCCGAGCGGCCCGAGATTCACTTGCGCACCGCGCTCTCTTCGCCCGAGGAGGCGGCCGAGCAGATCTTGAACACGCTGCGCGACGCGGGAATGCTCTACGTGCAGGACGAGCTGTCGGGTTTGTGACCCGATTCATCTGCCGGACCGTCATTCCCGAGTGACCATATTGAGCGCCATGACGGATCTAGCATCGCTTCTTCCCGAGGTCGCATCGATCGCGCGCCGCGCGGGCACGGCGATCCTCGAGGTGTACGCGCAAGAATTCAGCGTCACGAAGAAGGCGGACAGCTCGCCGCTGACGCTCGCCGACATGCGCTCGCACGAGATCATCGTCAACGCGCTGCGCGCCTTGACGCCGCAACTGCCGATCCTGTCGGAAGAGGCGAGCGACATTCCCTTCGAGCAGCGCGCACAGTGGTCGCGTTACTGGCTCGTCGACCCGCTCGACGGCACCAAGGAATTCGTCTCGCGCAACGGCGAGTTCACGGTGAACATCGCGCTCGTGGAAGATCACATGCCGGTGCTCGGCGTCGTGTTCGTGCCGGTCGAGGTCACGTTGTACATGGGCTCGCGTGCGGGCGGCGCGTTCCGCCAATCCGGCGCCGAGCCGGCCGAGCGCATTCAAACGGCACAACCTGCCGCCACGCCGCTGCGCATCGTCGGCAGCCGCTCGCATCGTGACGGCCGGCTCGAAACCTACCTGCCGCGGCTCGAACCGTACGAGCTTGTCTTCGTGGGCAGCTCGCTCAAGTTCTGCCAGGTCGCAGAAGGCCGCGCCGATCTGTATCCGCGCTTCGGCCCGACGAATGAANGGGATACGGCCGCGGCCCAAGCCGTTGTCGAAGCGGCCGGCGGCGCGGTCGTCACGCTCGATGGACGTCCGCTCCGTTACAACACCAAAGCCGACTTGCTGAACCCCAATTTCTTGGTCTTCGGGGACACTTCACGCGATTGGACGGCGCTGTTTCGGGGCTAGCCGATTCCGCCGGCCCTCCGCATTTGTCTGACGCCCTGAGCCGCACACAGTGGGCTGCCGGGGCGTTTATCGCGAATATTCGATTTCCGACACCAAATCTGCGACGTCCCGCAGTTGCAGCCCGCTCTCGGCTGCTGTTAGATTTCGTCCATGCGTACGATCCAGCAACTGTTCGCCCTGCCCCTCCTCGGCAGCGAGCTGCTGCGTGCGCGCCTGCACCTGCGCCGCTAAGGCGCAGCACTCCTCTCCTCGCCGCAGTCGCGGCATCTCTCAAATCCGATTGGTTGTTCGCTCCGGCTCGAGCCCGGAACGGTTTTCAGGCTGATTTGTCAGCCGAGGTTCGTCAGCATGTTGAAGGTACCTGCGACCAAGTACCGCCCATTCGCTCCCGTGGATCTGCCCGATCGCACGTGGCCGAACAAAGTGATCAGCGCACCGCCTGTCTGGTGCAGCGTCGATCTGCGCGACGGCAATCAGGCGCTGATCGAGCCGATGAACGCCGAGCGCAAGCGCCGCATGTTCGAGCTGCTGGTGAGAATCGGCTTCAAGGAGATCGAAGTCGGGTTCCCGGCCGCTTCGCAAACCGATTTCGACTTCGTGCGCGAGCTCATCGAACGCAACCTCATTCCCGAGGACGTCACGATTCAGGTGCTCACGCAAGCGCGCGCCGAGCTCATCGCACGCACCTTCGAGGCGCTGCGCGGCGCACCGCGAGCCATCGTGCATCTATACAACTCGACTTCGACCGTACAGCGCCGTGTCGTCTTCGGTCTCGATCGGCCCGGCATCATCGACATCGCCGTGCGCGGCGCGACGCTCGTCGCCGAGCACGCGGCACGCCAGCCGGATACCGAATGGATATTCCAATACAGCCCCGAGAGCTTCACCGGCACCGAGCTCGATTTCGCCGTCGAGATCTGCGATGCGGTGAATGCCGTTTGGCAGCCCACGCCCGCTCGCAAAACCATCATCAATCTGCCGGCGACGGTCGAGATGGCGACGCCGAACGTCTACGCCGATCAGATCGAATGGTTCTCTCGCCACGTCGCGAACCGCGAGTCGATCGTGCTCTCCGTGCATCCGCACAACGATCGCGGCACCGCCGTCGCTGCTGCTGAGCTTGCCATGATGGCGGGCGCCGAGCGCGTCGAAGGCACGCTCTTCGGCAACGGCGAGCGCACGGGCAACGTCGACATCGTCACGCTCGCGCTCAATATGTACACGCAGGGCGTGCATCCGGGCCTCGACTTCTCGAACATCAACGAAGTCGCGCGCGTCGCCGAACATTGCAATCAGCTGCCGATTCATCCGCGACATCCGTACGTCGGCGATCTCGTGTTCACCGCGTTCTCGGGCTCGCATCAGGATGCGATCAAGAAGGGCTTTGCCGCACGCAAGGAAGGCGATCTCTGGGAGGTGCCGTATCTACCCATCGATCCGCGCGATGTCGGCCGCACCTACGAGTCGATCATTCGCGTGAACAGTCAGTCAGGCAAAGGCGGCATCGCCTACCTGCTCGAGCGCGACTACGGCTTGCACCTGCCGCGCCGGCTGCAGATCGAGTTCAGCCAAGTGGTTCAGGCGGTCACGGATGCGACGGGCAAGGAGCTTTCGTCCGAGGAGCTGTGGCGGTTGCTCGAGAAGGAATATCTGTCGAGCGATGGCCCGTATGTCTGGCTCAGCCATCAGCTCGTGCGCGATGCGCGGGGCCGCGAGCATCTGACCCTCAAAGGCCGCTACAACGGTCAGGGACTCGTGATCAAAGGCTCGGGCAACGGCCCGATCGATGCGCTCATCGATGCGATCGGCTTGCCGATCGACGTGCTCTCTTACGAAGAGCACTCGATGAACTCGGGCAGCAACGCGCGCGCAGTGGCGTTCATCGAGATCACGACGCCGGCCCGCGTGACGCTGTTCGGCATCGGGATCCACGAGAACATCGTGACCGCCTCGCTCGCGGCGGTGCTGAGCGCCGTCAACCGCGCCATGCGACGCGGTCTGATCACCGACTCGATGCCGGTCGCGAGCGCGCGCGCCTGAGGGTCAACCGAAGAGCGTCGCGTGGATGCGGCGCTCGGCTTCGAGCCAGTCGTCGAGCTCGTGTCCGGGCGAAAAGTTGCGTTCTTCCGCGAGGAAGTACGCCGCCTTCGCGATCATCTCCTTGATTTCCTCGGGCGTTGGCATGGCCGTCAGCGCGGGCGCGGTCGCTTCGGCGGCCTGCGTCTTGCGCGAGCGCGACTTCTTCGGCTTCGCGGCGGCTGCGGCTTGCGTCGACGCTACGGCTTTCGCCGTTTTGCTGCGTGTCCGCTTCATCGGCGAATTCGGTGTCACATCCACTCTACGCCCTCCTCGATTGCAATCGTTCCGTGGTCAACAAGCACGGTGCGTGCCAAGCGCCGGCAAACGGCGAGCGCGCTGCGACAACGTGCGCTGCGCCCGCGTTCGAAGCGATTGTACGAACCGGCGAGTCGAGTTGAATGTGGGAAATTGAGTACGGGACCGGGAGCGATCCGTAGGAATCGAGTGACGAAGCGTGTCGCTGCGTCACTCTCACTGCTACCCCGCAGTGCACGCCCGTCCGGGCGCGCACGAATCGGGTGCAACGCAGGCTGTCACTCGTGATGATGACCGCCGGGGCCGTGCACGTGGCCGTGCGCGAGCTCTTCCTCCGTCGCGGGACGCACGCCTTCGATCGTCACCTCGAAGTTCAGNTTCTGACCGGCAAGCGGATGGTTGCCGTCGATGGTCANCATGTCGCCCGCGACCTGCGTGACGGTCACGGCGCGCACGCCCTCGGGCGACTGCGCGTGCAGCTGCATGCCGACGTAGACGTTGTCGATGCCGCGAAGCGCGCGGCGCGGGATACGCTGCACGAGCGACTCATCGTATTCGCCGTACCCTTCGGCCGGGCTCAACTTGACGCTGATTGAATCGCCCACGCTCTTGCCTTCGAGCGCCCGCTCGAGGCCCGGAATAAGATTGCCGTTGCCATGCAAGTAAGCGAGCGGCTCGCCGCCGGCAGAGCTGTCGATCGTCTTACCCGCATCGTCGGTGAGCGTGTAATGAATGAGAACAACGGTATCTTGCGCTACTTGCATGGGATCACCTTACGGATGCGGTGGGAGATACCCGCCAGTGTGCCCGATTCCGCTGCCTCATAACAGCGGCGCGTGTTCCTTTACCTGCGAAGCGCCTTCAGGTTTTTGCCACAGGCTGTCCGAAATGCTCCCTGGCAGGGCGCCGCATCCCCGCCTTCACCGCTTGTCTGGTAGCGAATACCTCGCCTAGTGCGCCGATCCAACGGGGAATATTCCGGCAAGCCATGGCCTTTGTGTAATGTATTGCCGTGCCGAGCACGAACGCACGCACGTGCGTGCCCATACCAACAATGTCCTCGGCGCGCATCCATGAGCGAGCGGAGAATCATCTGGGGCAATCCGTGTCTGGGGCAATCCGTGCCTGCAGTGTGGCGCTTGCTGCGCCACCTATCGAGTGTCGTTTTACTGGGCGGAAGCCGAGCAGCGTGGGCTGCCGGATTCGCTCATCGAACAAGTCAGTCCTTGGCACGCCTGCATGGCGGGTACCGGACAACCCGAGCCGCGCTGTCGCGCCCTCACCGGCAGTATCGGCTCGTCCGTCTCCTGCCTTGTCTATGCACAGCGCCCAGAACCTTGCCGCGAGCTGCAACCCGGCGAAGACAAGTGCATTCGAGCGCGTTTCAAACACGGCTTGGGGCCGTTGGACGACGAAACGCCGCGGGCCGCGTGAGCGCGGCTCTTCTTGATTAATCGATTACGTGCGCGCGCCGGAAATCGTGCGCGCCCTTCCGCTGGCATAACCCGCAACCCCCTGCAGTAAGCCGCAGACGGTCCAGCAGCCGAGCGGCAGCGCCCAGCCGCCTGAAATATCGTGCGCCAGACCAAAGAGCACCGGACCGAACGCCGCAAGCAGATAACCCATCGATTGCGACATGAGCGACAGCGACGCGGCTTGGTGGTGATCGGTCGAGCGTAAACCGATGAATGCCAGCGCCAGCGGAAACGAGACGCCGGATCCAATACCCGTGAGCCCAAGCCAAGCGATCGTCCATTGCGGATACACGAGCAGCCCGAAGACACCCGCGGTGATCGCAAGGGCCGCACACACAGCCAACACGCTTTGATCGCGTCGCAGCGATAACAAACGCGGCAACGCCGCTCCGGCCACCATGGAAATAATCTGAAAGACCGTGATCAGCACGCCGGCCGCTGCCGCGTCGTAACCGGCATCCTGCATCACCGTCGGCAACCACGCGATCGCCACATAAAAAGTAAGTGATTGCAGGCCCATGTACGCAGTGACCTGCCATGCAAGCGGCGAGCACCAGACGGATCGCGTTGTCGACGTTGCGACCGGTACGGCAGGCGCTTGCGACTGAAGCGACACACGCACCCAGAGCACCGCCGCGATCGCCGCCGGCACTGCCCAGACCGCAAGGGAGCTGCGCCATCCGCCTGGCAGCAGTCTTTCGAGCGGCACCGCCAAGCCCGATGCGACCGCGGCGCTCAACGCCAAGATCAGCGCATAAACCGTCGTGAGCGAACCGACCTGCTCGGCATAGTCGCGTTTGATCAAGCTGGGCGCGAGAACATTGCCGATCGCAATGCCCGCGCCGAGCACGAGCGTTCCCGCATACAGCGCGACGATGGATCCGCTCGAGCGCAGGACGATGCCTGCAAAGAGCAGCACCATCGCGACGGCGAGCGTTCGTTCGAGTCCGAAACGACGGCCGAAATGCGCGAGCGGCGCGAACGCCGCGAATGCGAGCAACGGCAGACTGCTCAAGGCGCCGAGCGCCGCGCTGGATAAGCCGGTTGCATCGTGAATGCTGCCGATGAGCGGGCCCACGACCGTGAGCGCCGGCCGCAGATTGAAGGCCAACAGCAAGAAGGACAGCAGCAGGAAATGTTTCGCTCGCATAGAGGTCGATAGCCTAACGATGTCTGCGTGCGACCGGCTCAGTCTTCTGCGAGCCGCGATATCGCACGCCGCGAAGGCGCGCAGCGTCGCAGCCTTGCAAACGCATGACGACCGCAGCCGACCGATTCGCCACCTCCTCCCACAGGTCACGACTCTTCAGCACAACCTGCGGCAATCGGGGACGCACGGCGCCGGAAAGCACCAACACTAGCCCGTGAACACTTCCCGCTTGGACGTGAACAATTGATACAATAGGATCGACCGCACTAAGATTGCTCAGGAGCGGTCATGAGCGCGCAATTGGCGCAAACCGCTGGTCGACCGGCGGTTGCGGTGCAGCCCGCACAGATGACATTCCGCTGTGTCGACGGCGTCACGTTGGTCGGGCATCGCTGGTCGCCTCCGAGGGCATCGGCCGTCGTGATCGTCAATTCGGCGACCGGCGTGCTCGCGCGCTATTACCACCGCTATGCGAGCTTCCTCGCCGAGCACGACTTGGAAGCGATCACCTATGACTACCGCGGCATCGGCGAGTCGCGCCCCGGCAATCTTCGAGGTCTCGACTTTCGCTGGAGCGACTGGGGCACGAAGGACTTCGCGGCGGTACTTGTGAGCGCGGAGCGGATCGCAGCCGGACGACCGACGCTGGTCGTCGGCCACAGCATCGGCGGCTTCCTGCCAGGGTTCGCGCCTGGATTCGAACGCTGCGCGGCATTTCTCAGCGTCGGCGGGCAGTTTGCCTATTACCGCGATTACGCGCGCGGCAGCCGCGCCAAGAACCTGCTCAAGTGGCACGTCGCGATGCCCGTGCTCACGGCGCTGCTCGGCTACTTTCCGGGACGCCGGCTCGGCTGGCTCGAGGATCTTCCCGCCGGCGTTGCATTCGAGTGGGCGTTTCGCCGCGCCCGTATCGAACAGAGCTTTCCCAAAGAACGGCGAGCGGAAATCGTGGCGCGCTTCGCCGCATTTCGCGGTCCGCTGCTTGACGTCGCTGCGACCGACGATCCGTTTGCGACACCGGAAGCGATCGCACGCGCGCTGGCGTACTACGCGAACGCCGATAGACACGTGATGCTGCTGGCGCCGAGCGATCTCGGCGTGACCCGCATCGGCCATTTCGACTTGTTTCACTCGAAACATCGCGACGGGTTCTGGCGGACGACGCTCGATTGGCTCACCGCACGCATTCGCGACCACCTGCCGCACGGAGAACGGTCGTATGGCTACGGACGCTGACAGCCCTTNGGCCATCGTCAAGGGTTATCGCCCTGGCTCGCTCGGCCGCTGCACCGAGATGCACGCGCTCTACTACTCGCGGCACGCCGGCTTCGGCTCGTTCTTCGAAGGCCAAGTCGCCTCCGGCATGGCCGAATTCCTCCAAAGAGCCCATCGACATTACAACGGCATTTGGTCGCTCATGCATGGCGAGCGTATCGTCGGCACCATCGCGATCGACGGCGAAGATCTCAAACGAGACGCCGCGCATCTGCGTTGGTTCATCGTCGACGAGGCGTATCGCGGTCAAGGCGCCGGCAAGCGCTTGCTGACGGACGCACTGGCGTTCTGCGATCGCATCGGGTTTCCGGAAGTCGAGCTCTGGACGTTTCGCGGACTCGACGCAGCTCGCCATCTTTACGAGCAAGCGGGATTCGAGCTCGCCGAGGAATGTCTCGGCAGCCGCTGGGGCGTGAGCCTGCTTGAGCAACGGTTCCTTCGCCGTTCGAACGGGCTGCAGCTCAGCGAATCGGATGGATTCGTGTCGCCGGAAGGACTGATATAGGAACGACCGTGGATACGACGATGCAAGCCCCGCTCATCGCCAGCGACGCACCGCCGCGCGTGACTCGTTCGAATTACCCCGAGCCGTTCGCGAGCCGCTTTGACGGACGCACCAAGCGCCCGCTCGGCGAGCTCTTCGGCCTGAAGAACTTCGGCATCAACCTCACGACGCTCGCGCCCGGCGCCATCTCGGCACTTCAGCATCAACACAGCAAACAAGATGAATTCGTCTACGTGCTTGAAGGCGAGCTCGTGCTCGTGAGCGGCAGCGACGAATGGACATTGAGCACAGGCTGGTGTGTCGGCTTTCCCGCAGGAGGCCGCAGTCATCATCTCGAGAATCGCTCGAGCCAGCCGGCCACGTATCTCGAAATCGGCGATCGCACTCCCGGCGATCATGTCACCTACCCCTTCGATGATCTCGTCGCCGTTCTGGAGGGGCGCACGTGGCAATTCCGGCACAAGAACGGCGAGCGGTACTAGCCATGAAACTCGTTGGCGCGCTTTCCTCTCCTTATACGCGGCGTGTCGCGATCGCCATGACCGAGCTCGGGCTGCCCTTCGAGCACGAGGCCCTGTCCGTATTCGCCGAGCTGTCGAAGTTCAAGGCGTACAACCCCATCGTGCGCGCGCCGAGCTTGNTCCTCGACGACGGCACGTTGTTGTTGGAATCGAATGTCATCATCGANTACCTGGAGCGCATCGCGGAGGGGCGGAGTCTTTGGCCGAAGGACGAACCCGCACGTCGTCAATGTGCGGCACTCGTCGGCCTGGCCCAAACGGCTTGCGACAAGACGGTCCAGCTCATTTACGAGCGTGAGCTACGCCCTGCGGAGAATCATTTCGCGCCGTGGATCGAGCGCATCAGAGCGCAACTCACCACCGCATGCGAGCTGCTCGAACAGCAGGTTGAACCTACAGCGCTGTGGCTGACGCAAGACCGGCCCACGCTGGCGGGCGTCACGCTCGGCGTAGTAGCCACCTTCATGCAGCGCCGCGCGGGTGATGTCTTTGCGCAAGATCGATTCCCAACGCTCTATGCCTTCCGCGATGAAGCAGAGGCGTTGCCCGCCTTTCGCCAGTGGGCGCACCCCCCGGCGCATGCCACCTTTGGAAAGATTGCGCTATGGCCGTAATGACGACCGGTTTCATCGGCACCGGCCTCATGGGACAACCCATGGCCGTTCACCTCGCGCGTTCGGAATGGCCGTTGAAGGTGTGGAATCGCACACCGGAGAAGCTCGAGCCCGTGATCGCCGCCGGCGCGCTGCCGGTGCGCAACGTAGAGGAAATCTTCGCCACGTGCGATGCGATCATTCTGATGCTCGCGTCGTCGACGGCATTGGATGCGGCGCTCGACCGTCACGGCGCGCACTTTCGCGAACGCGTCTGCGGCAAAGTCATCATCAATACCGCCACCGTGCACCCGGATTACTCCGCAGCGCTTGCAGCGGACATTCGCGCGGCGGGTGGACGCTTCGTGGAGGCGCCGGTTTCCGGCTCACGCCAGCAGGCGCAGGAACGCCAGCTCGTCGCGATGTTGGCGGGCGATCCTGAGGACGTCGCCATTGCACGCGTGTTGTTGAGCTACATGTGCAAGGAGTGTTTCGACTGCGGGCTCATACCAGGCGCGCTCAAGATGAAGCTCGCGGTGAACCTGTTCATGATCGTGATGGTCACCGGTCTCGTCGAAGCCTTCCATTTCGCGGAGCGCGCAGGCATCGATGCGTCCTTGTTCTGCCAGGTGCTTGCGGCGAGCCCGATGGCGAGCCACGTTTCACGCGTGAAAGCACAGAAACTCGCTACGAAAGACTGGGCCCCGCAAGCAGCGCTCGCGGATGTGCTCAAGAACATCGAGCTCGTGGGCGACGTAACGGCCGACGCGCAGGCGCCCGCGCCGCTGCTACGGACCTGCCGAGAGCTTTACGCCGCCGCGACGAGGTTGAACCTGGGCGCGCTCGATATGGTGGCCGTCGGCGAGGCGCTGGAGTCTTCGCAGCACACGACGCAGGCTGCAGGCTCTAGACTGTAGGCTGTCGCAAGAGAAGAGCGCGCTACGCGCGCTCCTACTACCCGCAAGTCGCGAGCCGCGAATCACGCGTGCGCAAGCGCGCGCGCATGCATGATACAGTTTGAGAAATTGTATTACGCTTGACCGTGGCCAAAGCTCAGAAACCCAAGATTCAGATCGCCGATGCGCCCGGCGCGCTGCACGAGCGCCTTGCGGATGCCGTCGAGCGATGGATCCGGGCAGAGCAATTCCGGCCGGGCGAGCGCCTGCCGACACATCGCGAGATCGCCCGGCAAGCCGGCGTATCGATCGGCACGGTCACGAAAGCGCTCGAGCTGCTGAGCAATCGCGGCATCCTGCGCGGAGAAATCGGCCGCGGCACCTTCGTCAACGACACTCGCCCGGTTGCGAGCTCGAGCGGCATCATCGACTTGGCCATCAACGGTCCGCCGCACGTGCTCTCGGAAGACACGCTGCGCGCCGCGGCCGAACGAGCCGTGCGCAACGCGCTCTCTCTTCCGCACGGCGGTTACGCAAGCCAACGCGGCACGGCACAGCAACGTCGCGTGTTCGCCGACTGGCTGCGGCGCACGCGTATCGATCTACCGGTCGACGATTTGATCCTGACCGTCGGCGTGCAGCACGGCGTACACCTCGCCTTTCAGGATCTTCGGACCGTCTCTAACGTCGTCGCGACCGAGAGCTCGACCTTCCCGGGTGCGATCGCCACCGCGCGATCGCTAGGCATGCAGATGGTGCCCGTGCGGCACGACGATGAAGGAATGCTTCCACGCGATCTCGATCGCGGGTTACGCGAGACGAACGCGAAGATCGTCTACCTCACGCCGGTCGGTCACAACCCGCTTGGCTTCGAGATCGGTAAGGAACGCCGGCGCGACTTGCTGGCAGTCATCGGGAAGCACGACGCCTGGATCGTCGAGGACGATATCTACTTCGTGTACTCGGCGAAGAACGCACCGACGTTCAAGGAGCTTGCGCCCGAACGAACCTACTACCTCAACGGCATCTCGAAATGCTTGACGCCGCTCATTCGCGTCGGCGTCATTGCCCCGCCTCAGTCACGGCGCGCGGAGATTGCCAGCGCGTTGCGTGCCCAAGTCTGGGGTCCTGCGCCGTACGGCGTCGAGATGGCCTGCGCCCTGCTCGAGCTCGGTGCGGATGCGAGCGCGGCGACGACGCTGCGTTCGGAAGCAAGGGCGCGCATTCAGTTGGCCAAACACGCGCTCGGACTCAGATCCCTTCCGATGCCGGACGGCGCACCGCACCTGTGGCTGCCCATGAAACCCGCGCATGCGGAGAAATTGGCGAGGCTCGCCGCCGAACGCGGCGTGCGCTTGACGCCGCCCGATGCCTCTTTCGTCGGCGGCGACTTCGGTGGCGGCGTCCGGCTTTCCATCATGGCGCCGCTCACACGCGACGAGCTCGATAGAGCGCTGCGTACCGTTGCAGCGCTGCTGAACGAGCCTGAGGAAATGGTCGTGTGAGCGTCCCGGGCCGCGCGCTTGTCGTTGCCTACGGACCGATTACGCGCGAGCGCATCATCATTGCGCGCAAATGGGCCCGGTACTACGGCGGCTTGAACGCCTATCGAGATACCTCGATGTACTTCTTCAGCGCGTCGAAATTCCGTCTGCCCAAAGCAGAAGCCAGATGCCGTGATGCGGCGTTTCAAGAGCAGTTCGCCTTTCGAAGCGAACACCACGAGCTGAGCGGGATTCGCGAGCTTGATCTGCGAAAGGAACTGGACGCCTGGCAGAAGCCTGAATGACTTGACGATAGCGATGCAACGCCCGTTTCTACGTGCGTCCGAAGAATGGAGACATCAGATGCACAGAAGGGATCAGATTGGCCCTATCCGGGCAGAGCTTGCTAAAGAATCGTTTCGGAATCGAGGTGGCCGCAAGAAGACATGCACCATCTGCCGCTTCACATTTATCGCAACGGACAACGTGGGGATGATTCTTAAACAACACGGCGCCGAACCCACGAAGGACCGGCGCCGTGACATCCACGCCCGTGATCGACCGATGCGTCAGAACCTGACGTTGAAACCGAGCGAGGCGGAGTGATTGGCTTGATCGCCCGAGAACAGGCCGTCGTAACGCGCGCGAATCGTGGTGACGTTGGACACGCTCCACGCGATACCGGCGCCGACGCGGACGCGATCCGCATCGAAGTCTGGGCCGCGGATCTCGAACGTGCCGCCGGTGAACTGATTTTGGACGTCCGGCATGATGTCGGCCAGCGCGTGCTCCCATACGACACGGCCTTCGAGCGTCACGTGGCGCTGCTCGGTCGACACGGAATGCGTTAATGCGAGGCCGAGTCCCGGATCGACGCGCGTCCACTCATCCGAACGCGTGCGCAGGCTGAACGCTCCGGCGCCCTTTTCCTCGAACGAGCCATGCGTCGACCAGCTCGCGTCGAGCGTGACGAGCGGTGCGAGCTTGGTGGCAGGCGACAGCTCGAACGCATAAGCCGCTTCCGCCGAGAGGCCCACCGAATGTGTCCAGTACTCGGCTCGCGCGGTCTCGTTCACGGTACCGAAGATGATGCCGCGCTCGGTCGACGTGCGGTTGGCGCCATAGGACAGCGACGCCGCGAGCGCCACCGGCCCGTCGACGCGCGCTGCGTACGCGCCAAGATAGAAGCCATCGCCCTCCAGCTCCGAGCGGCGATCGTCGATGTCGCCGCGGCTGCGGATGTACCCGAAACCGACGCCGCCGATCGCGCGCCCCGAAGCCACGTCGAACGCGCTCTCGTAGCCGCCCGCGATACCCGCGTTCCACCAATCGACGCGTGCAGCGTTGCCGTCTGCATCGAGTCGGCCGTACGCGCCGAGCGGCGCTGCCCATGCGCCGCGTGCGCCGGCGCTCGCTTGCGTGCCGGACGCAGTGGCCGCCACATCGGCGCCGACGTTGCCCGCGCCGATGCCTGCCACGCTCTGA
>JGI25330J36431_1000247_pt1 | contig 22127 bp, 25 predicted proteins | sample HigsolmetaAR205D_FD_36431 | JGI IMG/M metagenome (IMG submission 36431) | reverse complement strand
CGCGATGCACAGTTTTAAATCTGTATTGAAAAGCTGTCCATTTCATAATGAAGAAAATTACAATGTTAGAAATGTAAATGATTGTGTAAGAATGCCGTTAGGTGCCTATTTTAAGCTAAAGCTGTAATGGATATAGGATTGGAATCAATACTTAAAACATAAGGGGGAAAAGCGATGAATATCCATTTGCACCAACTGGTTGTAACGAGCGGAGAACCGATTGATGAAAGCCATTGCAGTTGTCATGGTGATACATGGAAGAAATCAGACAACCGATTATTCAATAGAACTGATAAAACGATTAAACCTTCCTCAAGTTCATTGTATTGCGCCTCAAGCAGCTGAGAACAGTTGGTATCCAAATGGTTTTATGGCGCAAATAGAAGAAAATGAACCGCATTTAAGCTATGCGCTTGAAAGTTATCGCGTCCGCATTTCACAAGTTTTAGCAAGAGGGAACGATCAGGAAAAATTGGTTCTAATCGGTTTTTCTCAAGGCGCTTGTTTAACAGCGGAATATGTCTATCGAAATCACGGCCGGTACGGAGGTGTTGTCCTTTTCACAGGTGGATTGATTGGTCCAAAGGGAATCAGCTGGGACATTTCAGGAGAGCTTCAAGGGACTCCGGTTTTTTTAGGATCAAGCGATGTTGATGAATGGGTGCCTGAAGACATGGTTCTTGAAACAGCAGAAGTTTTTAAGCAAATGGAGGCTAAAGTCAAAGCGACGATTTACAAGGATATGGATCATACTGTCAATGACATTGAAATAGAGGAAGCTAGAAAAATCATTCGCAATGTCTTGCAAAATAATTCTAAGAAGGGCGGAAGATAACATGATAAAACAACCTCTATACATTTGCGGGAAGTTGAAAAGGGAAGGCAAATCGGACGAACGATCGGTTTTCCAACGGCTAATTTATCGTTAAAGGCAAACAACGTTCAATTACCGATCGGTGTGTATGGGGTTTTTGTTAATTGGCGGAAAAAGAAATACATTGGAGTCATGAATGTCGGCATTAGATCGACTTTTCAAGATCTAAAAACAATCAGTTATGAAGTTCATCTTGTCGATTTTAACGAAAGTTTATATGGAGAAACATTAAATATCGAAATTTGCTTATTTGTTCGAAAAGAAAAGCGGTTTGCAAAAATCGACGATTTAATCAGCCAAATTCGAAAAGATGTGAAATTTGTAAAAAAAGAGTTGAAAAACAGACTTATTTCTGAAAATTCTTTAAGCCAAATGTATCATTGGGGGTGGGATCATGAACTTCAACCGCAAGCAAGTCATCCACTTGCCTGACCTTTCATTTGTAAAGTGGTGTGATGAAACATTCGGTGTAAATAGAGGCGTTTACAATACAATCGACTCTTGGTTTTATGAAAAGGGATTAACAGATATTTTGGAGCGAAGGAAACATATCTTGCATTTTTTAAAATACGCGCAAACTAGCGGGAAAGAAAAAAAAATTAAATTCGGACATGGGGGATTGTCGATTTCCTTAGCGAACTATTGGAGAAGATTAGATCAAAAAGGGGAAAAACACGTCGGGTGAAAATCACTTCGGCGTTTTTTTCTTGGATGGAAAGGATAAAGTTTTGGTATTTATTAGATTTAAAGTAGAAACAGGAATTTATCCGTTTTCGATAATTTCTTACTTTCGACATCCGGCTTCTGCACTCTAAAAGATTTGTTCAGTATCTTTCTATTAACCGGAACTTAGTGGCACGAGTTGAAGCTAAGGACTTATTAAATTGTAAATTGTTTGCTTGTCTGTTAGAAATATCTTTTATTGTGTAAGAATGTTGTTAGAAAAAGATGTTAACTTGAAATAGTAAGCGTTTTCAATATTCGGTTCCAAGGAGGATGTCGTAAATGGACAGTTTCCGATATGAAGTATTAGAAAGTCGTGTTATTTTTGGAATAGGAGCTATTTCTGAAGTGAAAAAAGAAGCCCATGAATTGGGGGCGAAAAAAGCGTTTGTGATTTCTTCCCCAGAGCAAGCAGAGCTCGCTCATGAAGCTGCCACATTATTGGAGGAACTCTGTGCAGATGTTCATCCTGAAGCAGTCCAGCATGTGCCGGTTGAAAAAGTACATTCAGCAGTTGAGCGTGTAAGAAGTTTGAAAATTGATTGTTTAGTCGCAATAGGAGGCGGGTCTGCAATCGGTCTTGCAAAGGCAGTTGCATTGCAATCCTCTGTTCCAATTCTTGCCGTACCGACAACATATGCAGGATCAGAAATGACACCGATTTGGGGAATAACAGAAAATGGATTGAAAAAAACGGGAAAAATAAGGCGGTCAAACTGAAGACCGTAATATATGATCCGAAGTTGACTGTCACTCTTCCGGCTGAAATGACGGTAACAAGCGGAATGAACGCAATTGCTCACTGTGTTGAAGTGCTTTATGCTGAAAACGCCAATCCCGTTACAACTCTCTTGGCAGAGGAAGGAATTCGCGTTTTGTATGAAAGTCTTCCAGAAATACTTGCTGAACCGACAAATGTACATGCAAGGTCAAAAGCTTTATATGGAACATGGTTGGGCGGGACAGTTTTAGGATCGGTAGGAATGGCCCTACATCATAAGATTTGTCATATTTTAGGAGGTTCATATAATCTTCCGCATGGACCGACACATACGGTCATTTTGCCTTATGCACTTTCCTATAATGCAAGTTATGCCCAAGTAGCGGTAAAAGCCATTGCAAGAGAGATTCACTGCGAGGAAGATGACGTGGCAGGAACTATTTTAGATTTTTTAAACAGTTAAATGTTCCTGTGTCATTAAAAGAAATTGGAATGAAAGAAAAAGACTTGGATGAGGCTGCGGAGCTAATCGTTAAAAACCCATACTATAATCCTCGTCCGATCGAAAAAAAAGAGATAAGACAATTGTTAGAAAATGCATTTTACGGTCAACGGCCGGAACGGCTAAAGGCATTTCTTTCAAAATAAAAAAGAAAGTAGGTGTTTTCATGTTAGAAGGAGCCGCATTAAAAACGAAAACCCGAGTTGTACAACTTATCACCAAGCCTTCTATACAAGAAGCAAAGACAGAGATATGTGTGGTAGGAGCCGGTATTGCCGGAGTATCTGCTGCGATTGAAGCGGCAAGATTGGGAAGACAGGTCACATTAGTTGATGGACTTCCATCATTGGGGGGACAAGCTGTTCATTCCATCATTGGTACATTTTGCGGGCTATTTACAAAAGGGAAAAAACGAAAACAATTGACTCATGGAATAGCGGATGACATTCTTCTCGATCTTGGCAAAATCGGGGCTGTTCATTTTATGGAAGAGTCGGAACTAAATACGGTTTTGTATGATGAAGTTGCTCTGAGCCGTTGGATAGAAAAAACGGTGCAGGAGGCAGGTATTCAAGTAATAACCGGTTCCATTTTAAGGAAGGTTAACAAGGATGAAAGACGGATCACTTCCATTGAACTTGCTAGCAAATATGGTGATATCCGAATTTTTGCTCAAGGATTTGTAGATGCAACGGGAGATGCAGCACTCACGTGGCTGTCAGGATTAAAATGCCGAGTGCCGGAAAACGGTCCTGTGTACGGATCATTGATGACGGTGCTTGAGGGAATTCATGAATCTTATTATCCATCCAGAAAGGAAATATCGGACCGTTTAAAAGAAAAAGCTGGAGAATACGGATTGCAACGGAAAGATGGATTCGCCTTTTTATTTCCAAAAAAAGGAACAGCCCTTGTCAATATGAACCACATAGAGACGCCGCTTGATCCGTTCCTCTTGGTAAAAGAAGAAATAAGCGGAAAAAAAGAAGCGGAAAAAACGTTGGAATTTTTAAAAACGGAATTTCCGCTTGCTTTTGGCGATGCTCGTATACGCAGTTACGGATTTGCTGGCATCAGACAAACGAGATGGATTGTCGGAAAAAAACAGCTGACTGTTGAGGAAGTCAGGGCTGGCGTCCGCTTTCCTGATGCTATTGCAAGAACGATTTGGCCGATTGAATTGCACAGCCATAAAGAGGGATATATATGGGAGGAATTCCCTGAAGATCATATTCATTATGTTCCATTTGGCAGTCTCGTGCCTCCAGATGCAGATAACTTGGTTGCAGCGGGCAGATGCATTGATGGGGATGTTGCAGCTTTATCAAGCGTCCGCGTGATGGGCCCGTGTATTGCGATGGGGGCTGCGGCAGCGCACGCGCTAGATTTGTCAATGGGACAAAGTGTTCACGAGATCGATATCAACATTTTGCAAGAACGTTTAAGCGATAACATTTGGAAATAAAGATTTCTATCATGAACAGTAACGACAAATACAATGTTAAGCGACAAAGTTGGAAATAAGGATGGGAGGAAAGAACATGAAAAAGCTGAGAAGTGTATTTGAGCCCGGCAGTGCAAGATGGGCGTTGAGAAGAGCTGAATGGAGCGTGATCGGTCTTACGGAAGAAGATATGAAAAAACCGAAAATTGCAGTGGTCAATACATCCTCTGAATTAGCCGCATGCTTTGCCCATTTAGATCAAATCGCTTTGAAAATGAAGGAAGCGATTCGGGCTGCTGGAGGTGTTCCGTTTGAAGTGAGGACAGCTGCTCCTTCGGATTTTGTTACAAGCGCTGGACATAAAGGCGGGTATATTTTATCTGCCCGCGATCTAATTGTCAATGATATTGAAGTGATAGTGGAAGGAGCCATGCTTGACGGGATGGTTTGTTTAGCTTCTTGTGATAAAACAGTACCAGGCCAACTGATGGCAGCAGCCCGATTGAATATTCCAACGATTGTTGTTGTCTGTGGTTACCAGCCGAGCGGAACATTTCAAGGGGAACATATCGATATTGAAGATTTATGGATTCAAGCGGTTCATCGGGAAGCGGGACGGAATCAGCTATCGGTAGCTGACGTGAATGGCATGAGCCAAGAAGCGATTAAAGGGCCAGGAGTTTGTGCAGGAATGGGGACAGCGAATTCCATGCATATTGTAACGGAAGCGCTTGGAATGGCTCTTCCCGGAAGCACGCCAGTTCTTGCTAACAGCGAGAAAATGTGGGAGGCAGTCCAAGCTTCTGGCGAGAGGATCGTCCAAATGGTTTGGGAAGATGTAAAACCCCGTGATATATTGGTACCGGAAGCGTTTGAAAATGCGGTCATGACTGCTCTTTCCGTTTGCGGTTCCATCAATACAGTGAAACACCTTCAAGCATTGGCAGCGGAAGCAAAATTAAACATTGATGTGTATCGGCTGTTTGAAAAGTATGCAGATAAGATTCCGGTTTTAGCGGCCGTCCGTCCAAACGGGAAACATTTTATTGAGGAATTTGAAGAGGCAGGCGGAGCGCTTGCCGTGATGAAACAATTGGAAGCTTTTTTGCATACCGATGTAAAGACGGTATCGGGAAAAACTATAAAAGAACATTTATACGACGTAAAAGTGAAAAATGAAGAAGTGATCCGTCCTGTCAACAACGCTTTTTCATACAAACCTTGCATTGTGCTCATTCGAGGGTCATTGGCGCCAAATACAGGGATTGTAAAGCTTTCTGTTATGGATGATCGGAAACTTCAGTTTACTGGTCCAGCCATTGTATACAATTCGACGGAGGAGGCGGTTCAGGGTGTGCATAAAGGGGAGATTCAAGAGGGACATGTTGTTGTTTTAAGAGGACTCGGCCCGAAAGGCACTCCAGGGATGGGGATGGCCAGTTCATTCGTATTTGCATTAGATGGAGCCGGATTAGGAGGGAAGGTGGCGTTAGTGACCGATGGACAGCAATCTGGTCTTTCCAACAAAGGACTTGTCGTCAATGAAGTATCCCCAGAAGCGGCTGAAGGTGGACCGATTGCACTTGTTGAAAACGGTGATATCATTTCCATTGATGTGAAAAAACGTGAGGTTAATCTCCTAGTGCCGGATGAAGAATTGGAAAAAAGAAGAGCGCGCTTCAATGATATCCCTTGGACAAACGAACAAGGATGGCTTCAAATTTATCAGCGATTAGTCCGGCCTTTACCAGAAACCGGAGGTACCTTGATTAAAGACTAAATAGTGAATGGCAGCCAGAAGTGCTGCTTTTTTTATTAACCAAGACTTAATGATTCTCTTTGAAAGAATTGAGAGAATACTCGACCTTCTTTGGGGAAGTATTTTTTGATTATTGAAAAAATTCTAATAACATGATATTTTTATTTTCGAAACCAAACTATAAAGATATGAAATGGAGCGAGATTGAACTGGTGGTGGGGAGAATATGGTTATTTATGAATCAAAATTACGTTTGCCAAATAATTTTATCCCTTTATTGAAAAGGAAACGATTGTTTTCCTTCCTCGAAAGAAACCTTCATCGCACGCTTATTTGCATTACAAGCGAAGGGGGTTTTGGGAAAACAACTTTAGTTTCAAGTTTTCTAAAAGAGCTGAAGATCCCTTTTGTTTGGTACCAGCTAACCCAAATTGATCGAAACCCCCTCTCATTTCTTACTTATTTTAAAACAGCCATTGCAAGAAAAATGTCTGGGAAGGACTTAATTTACAGCATAGAAGAGGAACAAATGGAAGAGGAATTTGAAAAAATCATTTCAATCCTTGCCACTTGGCCTACTCCGCTTTTGATTGTACTAGATGACTATCAATCGATTGATCAATCGTTGGAAGTAGAAAACATGTTGTCCAAAATGATAACCAATGCCTCGCCGTCTATCCATTTCATAATTACTAGCAGAGTGCGTCCAAATTTGCAGCTTGTCAAATTAAAACTTCAAAATCGATTGGCAGAATTAAAAACGGATGATTTGGCTTTTACGAAAGAAGAAATCCGTCAATTTTTTTGTCAGCTTCATGGATTAAATCTTTATGATCACGAAGTAGAAATTATTTATCAGAAGACTGAAGGCTGGGCAACAAGTTTGCAGCTTCTTCTTGATTTTATTAAAGACTTGGAGGAAGAGGAACGTTCGTCCTTTTGGGCAAAATTTAACGGAACACCAGACATTAATGATTATTTAAGTGCAGAGATTCTTGCTTCACAACCTGATGATATCTGCCAGTTTCTTTATAAAACATGTTTATTAACAGAATTGAATTCATTTGTCATCAACAAATTTCTTGAGATTGATAATGCAGGAGAGATCATTCAATATTTATCAGATCGTCATTTATTCTTATATAAAACAAATTTGGGCAATATTAAATACCACAATCTTTTTCGTTCTTTTTTGTATAAAGAACTATTAAAAAGGCATTCCAAGTCAGAAATAGACAGATTCCATCAGAAGCTGTCCAAGATTTATGAACAGAAAGCTGATTTTATCAATGCTTTTGCCCACTCTGTTTTAGGAAATCATTTTGTCGATGCGGTGAAATTAATGAAAAGCATGAAAGAGAGGTTTACACCGACTCAATATTTGTCATTAATTGAGAAGTTATTGCAAAATTTCTCGCCAGATCTTACATCGGCAAGCATCAGCTTATTTTTGTTTCGATGCATTCCTCTAAAAATCATGAAAGAGTTGGCCATTCAGCTTGAAATTAACTACAAAAGCATGAAAGAACAAATCAGCCAGGTTTTCATCACTCATTTTCAACATCAACTTGCATCCATCTATTTTTTCTTAGGTAATTTAAAAAAATCTGAACAATATTGTGATGAATCGTTGGAGGCAACAAGAAACCTGAAAGATGACGAATTGTTATCAAAAAATTTGTCTCTAAAGGCATTGTTATGCTGGAAAAAAGGTGAATTGGAGGAAGCAAAGAAATATGCCCAGTGCTGCTTATCGATTCCTGGCACATATAATAATTTTCATCCTCATTTTTTGTCGTTATGGATTTTATCCGAAGTATATTTAGAACAGAATGAATTGGAAAAAGGGGAAACGATCATAAAAGAGACGTTGAAACTATCAGAACAGCGGTTTGACTGTTCTGTCATCTATCCGTATTGTACGATCGGAAAACTACATCGAATAAAAGGAAATTACGAGGAAGCGTTCTCATGGATTCAAAAAGCGGAAGATATTGCTTCGGATCTAAATTTGGAATATGATCTCGGCAATATTTATATAGAAAAAGTGCTTACGTACATGGAAACAAAGAAATGGGACGAGGCAGAAAACTATCTAGAAAAAGCAAAAAAACATGTAATATATAATCAATTTTTAACAAATAAAATTGATCAATTGCAGGAACAGCTATCCGGCGAAAAAGGGAGAATATTAACACAATCAATGCGAGTCCAAGATTTAAAAATGGAAAGTTCTATCAAAATATTCGAAAAAAAACCTATTTTATTTGTTTATACATTAGGAAATTTTGAGATTAAAAGAGAAGGAGTATCGGTTACTTTAAAAAGAAAATCGAGTTTACGTCTTTTTCAATACTTTATTGCCAACCGAAATCGGAAAATCACAAAAGACAGCATTATCGATGAAGTTTTTCCAGAGGGATCAATGGATTCGGTAAATAACCAGTTGTATGTTTCCTTGTCTTATTTAAGGAAAGCGTTAGAACCGAATTTAAAGTCAGGAAGAGATTCGCAATTTATCCAACAGTCAGGGGAGCATTATATTTTTAATATTGATAGCGTTTACATTGATGCTGAAGAATTTGTTAATCTTTTTCAATCTAAAGACAACTTGACTTTTTCTGAACGAATCAAATATTTAAAAAAAGCTGAAAAACTTTATCAAGGCGACTATTTTCAAGAGTACCCATACGTCAGCTTTTTAGAACTGGAAAGAGAAAATTTAAAGGTATTTTATTTAAAAATATTGAAAGAGATGGCTATATTTTATTGGGATCAGGGGAATTATCAACAAGGGATGCAATATTTTGAAAAAGCGATACAAAAAGACCCTTATGAGGAGAGTATTTACGAACAATATATAAAACGTCTTCTTGAAGCAAATTTATTATTACAGGCAAAAAAAGTTTCAAAAGAATATGAGAAGTTTGTGGAAAAAGAGCTTGGAATACCGGTTCAAACGAAGATTCAAACAATGTTCCAGCAATACGGAAAATAACCGGTTATGCTGAGTTCTTTTCCTTTTTCATGAGCTTTTCTTAATGTCTGTTTTTATAAGCTATTAACAAGTTGTTTTTTCTGAAATTAAAGAAAATTGTAAGAAATTTTCGGTCTTCTGTAAGAACAGTGTTAGGTGAATCTTTTACGTTTAAATAGCAATCAGTGCTTTACAAAAAAAGAAAGTGTTATCAAACATAAGGGAGGGATGATTGAGTGGAACAGCTCATACAAGGTATTCATCATGTCACGTCTGGGGTGGGAGCGGCCTAAGAAGATATTGATTTTTTTACTCAAATTGTCGGACAACGCATGATCAAGCAGACGATTCTTTTTGATGGAGACAGAAATATTTATCACCTTTATTACGCAAACAAAAATGCTGAAATAGGAACGGTTATGACAACTTTTCCTTATAAGCAGGCAGGAATTTATGCCAGGAAAGGATCGGGACAAGTGAAAATCACTTCTTATACTGCACTAGAATCGTCTTTGCCGTTTTGGTTAAAGCATTTTGATAAACATGGGGTTGAACATGGTCCGATAGAAGAACGTTTCGGTCAAAAAAGGAGTTCGTTTTTATCACCCTGTTGGATTGGAATTTGAGATCATTGGCGATGACAGTGATACTCGGGAAGGATGGGTAACTGATGAAATATCGGAATCAGAATCAGTCCGTGGATTTCACAGTGAAACGATGTCTGTTCGGGAAATTCCTGAACAAGAGCGCTTCCTTTTGGAAGGTCTTGGATATCGTAAAACTGGAGAGGAAGGACCTTATCATCGATATGAAATTGGAGAAGGTGGGCAGGAAAAACGATATTCTTAATTCATGAGCCCGATGTTCCCCAAGGAAGCTGGACGCTAGGACTGGGGACTGTTCAACCATGTAGCATTTCTGTCAAAAATGATGATGAAGCAATGAAGTTAAAATTGCATTTGGAAGGTCTCGGCTATACAGATGCCTCTGAAATTAAAGATAGAAACTACTTCCATTCCGTATACGTTCGTTCATCAGGAGGAATCCTTTGTGAAATAGCAACAAGCGACATCGGTTTTGCAGTTGATGAACCAATGGATAAACTCGGACATACGTTATTGCTGCCACCTTGGTTGGAGCATCGTCGCAAAGAAGTGCTTGCAGAACTTGAGCCGATCAGAAACCCGCAAGTCGTTAAGTAGAAAGATTATTGGCGCGCGGTTTATAAAAAACCGCACGCAAAAAGAGGTGAATCATATGGAAGATTTAAGAGGGAAAGTTGCTTTTATCACAGGCGGCGGCAGTGGAGTGGGATTCGGACAAGCAAAAGTGTTTGCCAGAGAAGGTATGAAAGTTGTGATCGCCGATATTCGAAAAGACCACTTGGATGAAGCGATGGACTATTTTAGGAAAGAGCATGCAGACGTTCACGCTATTCAAATGGACATTACAGATCGCAAACAAATGGCGGAAGCGGCCGATGAGGTCGAAAAAATATTTGGGCCTGTCCAGCTTTTATGTAATACAGCAGGAGTCAATCTTTTAGGTCCGATTTATGAAGCGACATATGATGATTGGGATTGGTTAATGAGTGTAAACGTCGGCGGTGTTGTAAATGGCGTCATGACCTTTGTTCCTAGGATGATTGAATATGGGGATGGAGGACATGTTGTTAATACGGCATCCATGTCAGCATTTTATCCGATGAAAGGTACAGGTATTTATTGTACAACAAAATTTGCTGTCAGAGGATTGTCTGAATCGCTTCGAATTGATCTTGAACCACATGGCATCGGCGTGTCTGTTCTTTGTCCAGGAGCTGTTAATACGAACATTCATGAATCTGTACTCACTCGTCCCAAAAAATTATCAAATACAAAAAACATTGTGACAGATGATGTCATGAAGCAAATGAAAAAAGTTATCCAGCCGGGGATGGATCCGCTATTTTTGGCTGAAAAGGTATTGGAAGCAGTGAAACGGAATGATCTTTACATTATTCCTTATCCGGAATTTCGCGAAACTTTAATTGAGCTCCACGAACGAGTGTTGGCGGCATTGCCTGATCCGCAAAGTGATCCGGACATGTACAAACGGGTGGAAGCGATGAACAAATACAGCATGTATAACAAAAAAGAATCTGTTCATGAATAAAAAACATGTTCGAAAGTTAGACATTCCACAAAGCATTCACAACTTGATATTTTATTGTTCTACATTTTTCGATAGGAGGGGAAACATGTGAAATTTATTTACATGAATATTATGCCGTACAGAGATTTGCCAAAAGATTTTTCAAAACATCATGATAGTGTTTGGGTTACGATACCTAGCTATTTATATGATGCAAAAAAAGCGAACGGCATGTTTAACGATTATATTACTCAATATGAACTTGCAGTGGATGGAGGATTCGATGCGGTCGGTTTTAATGAGCATCACGGAAATGCCTATGGAATGGATAATTCCCCTAATTTGATGGCTGCTATGCTTGCAAGGAAAGTTCGTCAATCGGAGAAAACTTGTCTAGTTTTATTAGGTGATAGTCTAGCGTTATATAATCCCCCGATTCGAGTTGCAGAAGAACTTTCCATGCTTGATGTCATTACAGCTGGTCGGGTGGTGGCAGGGTTTCCGGTAGGAACGTCGATGGATACAAATTTTGTTTATGGTGTTCCTCCGGCTGAATTGAGGTCTCGTTTTTATGAAGCTCTTGAACTTATCAAAAATGCTTGGACAGAAAAAGAAGTATTTTCTTTTAACGGAAAGTACACTCAATTAAAATATGTAAATTTGTGGCCTAGACCGTATCAAAACCCGCATCCGCCGATTTGGATTCCTGGCGGTGGGAGTGTTGAAACTTGGGATTTCTGCGCTAAAAACGATCACGTCTATTCTTTTCTTAGCTACACGGGACATGGAACGGCCATCAAATTTTTCAACGGATATTGGGAACATAGGGAAAAACTTGGAAAAGACTTAAATCCATATTGGGCGGGATTTACTCAATTCGTTTTAGTTTCGGAGACGGATGAAAGAGCCCAGCAAGACTATGAAGAGCATGTGCGTTATTTTTATCAAAACCTTATGCATATACGGCCTGAGTTTACTGAAGCGCCAGGGTATCGGAGTGCAAAAAGTGTTGCACAAGGAGTGGTTAGCCAATTCGCCGTCCATGGGAAAAGCAGATATTCCGGCAGAGCAGAAATGACTTGGAAAGAGCTTGTTGATAACGGAAATATTATTGCAGGATCTCCAGCAACTGTTCGCGACCGTCTGAAAGAGCTTATTAAAACCCTTAGAATAGGCAACTTAATGACTCATTTGAATATCGGATCGATGCCGCATCACTTAGCCGTTAAAAACATTGAACTCTTTACAAAAGAGGTGATGCCGCATTTGCAAAATATTTGGGATGACGAATGGCCGGTTGTCGGATGGCCGGAAGTGGCAAACAATAAGTTAACTAAGAACCAATCGGATCAAAAAGTGATTTTATCGTAAAAAGGGGGAATAACATATGGGAACTCCTGAGTTACTGTCCATCCCAATTCGAAAGCAATACCAAGCAAAAGTACTCGTTGCCGGCGAAGGAAAACCAATCGTTTTCTTGCATGGCGCTGGCGGATTAAGATGGGATGGTTATTTAACGGAACTCGCAAAAGAATATAAAGTCTATGCTCCATACTTCCCCGGCACGGGAGGAACGTCTGGAAGCAATGAATTAGATTTAAGACATTTATGGGATGTTGTTTTGTATTATTTTGATTTATTTGATGAACTTGGATTGGAAAAAGCTAGTTTGATCGGCCATTCTTTCGGCGGGATGCTAGCTGCGGAATTGGCAGCAACAGATCCAAAAAGGGTTGATCAGCTTGTGTTGATTTGTCCAACCGGATTGTGGGATGAAACGATTGAAAAGAATTTCAAAAGACCAAAAGGAGATGTAACTTCAAGACTTTTCTATGATCCAGAATCAAAAGCTGCAAAAGAATATAATGCTTTGCCGGAAGATCCAGATGAACGGTTAGAGGCAGCAATCCAGCAGCAGATCGCAATGGCTGAGGCAAATCGATATATATGGCCTCTTCCGGATAAAGGCCTCAATCGGCGAATTCATCGCATCAAGGCGAAAACGTGTATTATTTGGGGAAAGAATGACGGGGTTCTTCCCGTTGAGTATGCATACGAATTTCAAAAGGCCATTTCGGATTCACGAATTCAAATAATCGATAAATGTTCCCATTATCCTCAAATGGAACACCCTGAACAAGTTATTGAAACAACACGATCTTTTTTGAAGGAAAACATGGAAATAAAACATGCATAAAACATTACTGATGTCAGGAAAATTTCAATATTTGATACACCATTACACAAAGATGTTTCCTTTAAAAACAGCAGAAGGTTGTGAGTTTAGGTGTTAAAAATCAAGTTATTCCATCTCATGTACCTAAAGATTTAGTGTGAAATCTGAGAGGAAGGGGAAGATCCATTTCAAGCGTTAAAACGTTCATGCAAGTCCTGAAATATTTTTGACACCTGAAAACGGAGGTTATTTGGTTATTAACAAGGGTAGAGGCTATTCGCCATTTTTTAGCTGATCATGAGACATTTTCTTCACAAAGAGTATTTTGCCTATAACAGATCACCCAGCTGTGATACCGGACTGTTACGAAAATTTAGTGTTCCAAATATTGCGCGTGTGGTTGCGAAAGATACAGTATATAAAGAAATCGTTATGAAGAAAGGCGATTTAGTTTTTCTACCTGCCGCATTGCATAGGATAAATGATGAATGTTCTTGGGGGGATTTCAAACGCCTTAATGCGAAACGCCACAGTGCATTCAGGAAGGTATTCATCGCTGTCTAGGTGCAGTGCTTACAGTATCGGAATTGAAAAATTTTCTAGAAGAAAAACTTGACTTTTAAGTCGATCAAGAGGCGGAAGTGGAAACGGCAACAGGAATAGTTCATGGTGTAAAAGTGCTTCCGCTTGCTTGGAGCAACTGAAAAGAGGGACGTTATATGAAATTGCTTGCGATATCTGGAACAACAACTGGATCCAAAACATTAGTTGTTGTCAAGAAGGTGATGGAAGAAATAACAAGGCTTGATTCTGATGTGGATGCTGAATTGCTGGATTTAAAAAAATATAACATTCAATTTTGCGATGGGCGTGATCCTTCAACCTATACGGGGGATACAAAAAAGGTCATAGATCTTGTCATCTCCGCTGACTTTTATATTATCGGCACACCGATCTTTCAAGCTTCTTTAACTGGAGCGTTGAAAAATTTGTTTGATTTAGTGCCTGTATCTGCTTTCAGAAAAAAAGTGATCGGGTTTGTGGCGACAGGAGGAACTTATCAGCATTATCTAGTCATTGAGAACCAATTAAAGCCGATTGCCGGATACTTTCGGGCTTTTACCGCTCCCAGCTATGTGTACGTTCATCATGATCATTTTAACGAAAAAAATGAGATTGTAGACAAAGATGTTCTAGAGAGAATTTCTATGTTGGCATTGGAAGTTTTGCAGATGCAAAAAGGGATTGCGAATTTTTTTCGCGAGCCAAAACAGAAACTAAATAAATAAAGGAGGGAAAAAATTGTATTTAACAGATGAAGAAAAAGCAATGCTGGATGGCAAAGAAGGTCCTGCAGTGCAAAAAGCTATGGATCTGCTTGTCCGATACGGGGAAGCATTAGGGGCGGAAAAGCTTGTCGATACGAACAATGTTTGCGGTGCATTCGTAGCTACAAACCGTTTTTCACGGGAATTGGCAAGAGGGCCAGGCGGGTTCGATGCGTTTTTTTCCGAATTTAATCTGGATAGTTCGGAAACTGTAAAAATTCCAAAGGTGAAAACTCATACATGCCAGCTGATCCAAACGATGGATCCTGAATTTTGGGAGTTGCAGGGAGTACAAAAAGAACATTTGGAACTTAATAAAGAAAATGAAGCGTTCAGCTCTTCGATTGGCATTCATTTAATGGCGACATGCACACCTTACCAAATAGGAAATGTACCGGTTAAAGGAGAAATTTGTGCATGGATGGAATCTTCTGCAGTCGTGTATATCAATTCAATTCTCGGTGCACGGACAAATGTTGAGGGACGCGAAAGCACAGGTGCCGCCATGTTAACGGGAAAGATCCCGTATTGGGGATATCATATTGATGAAAATCGCTATGGAACTGATCTTGTCGAAGTAGAGATCGAAGTTGAAAGCATGATGGACTGGGGTTTATTAGGCTACTACATCGGAGAGATTGTCGGAGAAAGGGTTCCGGTACTGAACGGTATTAAAAAGGTTCCAGAGCATGATTATTTAAAACATTTTGGAGCAGCGGCAGCATCATCCGGCGGTGTGGAAATGTATCATATTCCGGGAATTACAGCGGAAGCGAGAACCATGGAGGAAGCTTTCGGTTCCAGAAAGCCGAAATATGCGTTTAAATACGGAAAAACAGAAAGAAAAAAAGCGTATGATTTACTGAATTATTCAGCAAAAGATCCGAATGTGGATTTTATCATGCTTGGCTGCCCTCATGCTTCGATTGAGCAAATTTGGGAAATATGCAGACTTCTAGATGGAAAGAAGGTTCACGAAAACACGGCGTTGTGGATTTTTACTCCTAGACCGATTAGACAGCTTGCTGACCGAAACGGGTATACAAAAATTATCCATGAAGCAGGAGGAGTTCTAATGAGCGATACTTGTCCGGCAATTGGACAGTTTCTTCCGAAAGGAACGAAAGTAGTTGCAACAGATTCAGCAAAACAGGCTCATTATCTTCCGGCTATTATGGGAGTTGAAACTTGGTTTGGTTCCATTGAAGATTGTATTCATGCAGCGATCACTGGAAGATGGAGCGGGGAGTGCAAATGAAAAAAATAACATTACGCGGAAGGAAAGTTGTTGGCGGATGTGCTGAAGGTGAAGCATTGGTTACAAGAGATACGATTTCCGGATGGGGAGGCATAAACCCGATGACCGGAACAATTATTGAACTGCGTCATGAGTTACATGGAAAAAGTTTCAAAGATAAAATTCTTGTATTTCCAGGCGCAAAAGGCTCTTCAGGCTGGTCGACCTTCTTTCATACTGCACGTCTTGCAGGAGCTGCTCCAAAGGCGATGATTTTTACAAACATGACCACAAAAATCGCATTAGGGGCGGTTGTAACACGTGCTCCTGCAATGACTGATCTAGACCAGAATCCTTTTGAAATCATTGAAACTGGAGATTGGGTAAAAGTTGATGCTGATAACGAAATAATAGAAGTAACAAAAAAAGGAGAGACGGATCATCTAGTATTGGATGACCTGAAAAGACAACAGTAAAGGGAAATCTAGTTAAAAAAGTTGAAATGATTTATCTTCATAAAGGAGGTTAAGTCTATGAAAGCTCACAACTGGTTTAAAAAATTAGCGCCTTTAATGATTGTTCTTATATTTGTCATGTTAACCGCTTGTCAAGGCAAATCAGCTTCAGGTGAAAATGAACCAATAAAAATCGGTGTCCTCTTAACATTAAGCGGTCCGTTATCTAATATGGGGGATGGCTTGAAAAAAGGAATTGAGCTTTATTTTGAAGAAAAGGATTATAAGATAGGAGAGAGAAAAGTAGAGTTCATATATGAAGATGATGAAAATAATCCCCAAGTTGCTATTCGGAAGTATAGAAAACTAGTGGATCAGGATGGAGTTGATCTTTTGTTAGGTGTAAGCAGCAGTACAGTCCTATATGCTTTAAAAGATCAGATAGATAGAGATAAAATTCCTTTGATCGCATTATCTGCTGGTAATGAAATGGCCTGGGAAAAGAAGAGCGATTATATTTTCAGACCTAGCTATTCAAACTGGCATATGGGATATGTTCCAGGCGTTTTTGCAGCAAAGAATCTCGGAAAAACAGCCTATGTCGTTTCTTATGAAAATCCGTCTGGGTATGAACAAGCAGCAGCGTTTAAAGATGCTTTTGAGGAGAATGGAGGAAAAGTTTTAAAAATAGTTTATCCGAAGTCAGGAACAAATGACTTTGCTACTTATTTGACCGAAATCGCGCAATTAAAACCGGATGTTGTCAACCATATTTCTGCTGGTCCTGATGGAATGCGGTTTGCAATGCAATATAAAGAATTCGGATTTAAAGGTAAAATCCCATTTCTTGCTACGGTTCCTGCTGATTTAGCAACAACTCCTGAGATGATGGATGCTTTGGAGGGGGCGTATGTACGCTTTGATTATTTAGATTCTTCCGATAGCGAAGAAAACCAAAAATTTGTAAAGGCTTTCAAAAAGAAGTTTGGAGATGCAGACTTAGGATTTGAATATGTAGGATATGATGCAGCTTTATATGTTGACAAAGCGATTACGAAAGCAAAGACGACTGATGTGGAAAAACTAATTAACGTGTTGAAGGATTTAAAGTATGAAAGTCCTCGAGGGGAAATTCAGATTGATCCAAAAACCCATAACCCGATTTTAGATTACTACATGATCAAATATGTATTAAAAGATGGAAAATTAGTAAAGGAATACTTGGAGACAATTGAGGATGTTCAAATGCCTGCGGAAAATCCGAATAAATAGACAGATAATTCCTAATATATAGAATACAGGATTAGAAAGTGTCAAAATTGAATCTTACCTCTTTCTAGATGTTACAATTCTTTACTTATGTTGGAACCGTTATCGCATTTGCATCTTAGTGAATGTCGAATAATTTAACATATAGACGCTAAGCAGGGACGAAAGCCCTGCTTAGCTCTAGGTTCACCTTAATAATTGGAGGAGATGAACTTGGATTTTTCCATTTTAGGTCTTCATTTGTTGACTGGTCTTGCTTATGGAATGCTCCTATTTATGATGGCCTCTGGAATGTCCATCATTTACGGATTAATGAACGTCGTAAACTTAACACATGGAACGTTTTTTGCACTCGGCGCCTATTTTATTTTCACGTTTGTCAGCCAGCATTTCTCTTTCTGGTTCTCGCTCATTTTGTCCATTATTATCGTATCCGTTTTTGCGCTTTTAGTTGAACGCGTTTTTTTGTCTCGTCTATATGGAAAGCATATTGAGGAAGTTTTACTGACATTTGGGATCTTTTTCATTTTGATGGATGTCATGAGGTTTCTATGGGGGGCAGATCCATTAACTGTAAAGGTTCCGGAACAATTTGATTTTTCTATTCCCCTCGGTCCTGTTATGTTCCCAATCTATCGTTTATTTGTCATCATCATCGGCCTTATTTTGGCGGGGGTGCTTTGGTACATCGAAAGACGGACGCAAATTGGCGCGATTATCCGAGCGGGGGTCGATGATCGCGTCATGCTTGGAGCATTAGGGATCAATGTAAAGTTAGTTTTTACATTTGTTTTTATATTCGGTGCTGCATTAGCGGCATTAGGAGGAGCTTTAGCTGCGCCGATTTTAGGGGTTTATTTAGGAATGGATATGGAAGTGTTGATACTGTCATTAGTAATTGTGGTCATAGGCGGTCTAGGGACTTGGAAAGGAACTTTTGTCGGTGCGATTCTTGTCGGCATGATCGAAACACTAGGCCAAGTTTGGTTTCCATCTATTTCGATGGCGTTAATTTTCATTTTAATGATCATCGTTCTCTTAGTTAGACCGACAGGATTATTTGGAAAGGAAGTGGGGACATGAATAAAAAATGGATTATTTCGATCGCAGCGGTCGGAATCATTTTGTTGCTCCCTATGATTTTATCTTCATATGGCATTCGGTTGGCAAGCGAATTTTACATCATGTCCATTTTCTCCTTAAGTTTAGGATTAATTATGGGCTATGTAGGTCTTACGTCGTTTGGACATGCTGCTTTTTTTGGAGCAGGAGTTTATACGGTGGCTCTTTTGAGTGAATATATTTCAAACACTTATCTGCTTTTTGCTGCTTCGATTTTGATTGCTGGATTACTGGCTTTCATTTCAGGAATTTTATTCGTCAGAATGCCGGGAGCATATTTTTTCATGTTAACTCTTTCATTTAACCAGCTTCTATATGTTTTCTTTTATCAAATGAAAAATATTGCTGGTGGAGCGGACGGTATGCTCATAAATGCCACGCCGAATCTCGGGTTTGGTGAAATCGTTTCTTCAGTCGGACTCTATTATTTAGCCGCTATTTCATTTCTTTTATGTTTTATATTTTTGTATTTTGTCATCCATTCCCCAATGGGGAAAGTCATCATTGGGATTAAAGAAAACGAATTGAGGATGAAAGCTCTCGGATATCATACGGGTGTATATAAGGTTCTTGCTTACACGATTTCTGGCGCGATGGGCGGTTTTGCCGGTTCCTTATATGCTTTCTTCAATTTATTTGCAAGTCCGGAAATCATTAGTTTTGGGTTGTCAGGCCAAGTTTTGGTGATGGTGATGATTGGCGGAGCCGGCACTTTATTGGGGCCAGTAATTGGCGCTTTAATTTTTGTTGTTCTTCAAAGCTATATTAGTTCTTTCACCGATTACTGGTCTATGATTATGGGGGCACTTTTTGTTGTATTAGTGATGATTGGCAGAGGGGGCATTGTTCACCTTTTCATGCATATATGGAAGAAAACTGCTTCATTTCATAGACGCTCTAAAATGCAAACGCCTCTTTCCGTTTCTGCTGTCGCTGACGGGAAACAAATGGGAGGAGATGACCGGTGAGTCTATTGAAAATCGAAGGTCTTTCCAAATCATTTAAAGCTTTGAAAGTGTTGAAAAATGTCAATTTGTCACTTGAGGAAAACGAGCGCCACATTATAATTGGCCCGAATGGGGCGGGAAAAACGACTCTTTTCCAATGTATCACTGGAATGATCCCAATGGATGAAGGGACTGTTTTTTTAGATGGAGTAGATGTTACTCATCTGCCAGCACATACTCGAGTTTCTTCAGGTATGGCACGAACATTCCAGAAAAATAATTTGTTTGGAAAACTTACTATTGAAGAAAATATACATCTTGCCATTACAGCATTGAAGCCGTATCGGAACCGGCTGTTTAAAGCATTGACTCGGTATCAGGACCTCCATGATGAAGCGAAAGAATTGATGGTTCAATGGAATCTTTGGGATAAACGAAAGCAGGTTGTCAGTGAATTGTCATACGGTGAACAGCGTCTTCTCGAAATCGTTTTGGCGCTTGCTTCAAAGCCTCGAATTTTACTTCTTGATGAACCGACGTCAGGGATGTCTCCAGGAGAAACGGCAAATACAACAAAATTGATACAAAGTTTGCCCCGTTCCACTTCGCTATTAGTGATTGAACATGATATGGATGTCGTATTTTCTATTGCTGACAAGATCACCGTACTTCACCATGGTGAAGTGCTCATAAGCGGTACACCTGAAGAAATTCGAAAAGACGAACGGGTTAAAGAAATTTATTTTGGGGGAGGGGCTTTGACCGTATGATGAAATTGGATAATATTCATACGTATTATGGGAACAGCCATATTTTACAAGGGGTTTCCTTCGAAATTCCTAAAGGGAAATGTGTGGCCCTTCTTGGCCGAAACGGTGCTGGAAAAACAACGACGATCCATTCCATCGCAGGAATTACACCAACGAGAAAAGGAACGATTACGTTCGATGGAAAATCCATTTCCGGTTGGCCGACATATCGAATATCAAAAATAGGGATCGGTCTCGTGCCACAAGGCCGAAGAATTTTCCCTTCTTTGACAGTTTTAGAAAATTTAATGATACCTGCAAGAAAGCCGGAAAAATCTGAAAAAAATGATCTAGAAACGTGGACGCTTGAGAAAATTTACGAATTGTTTCCAGTTTTAAAAGAAAGGCAGCAAAATATGGGAAATGAGCTATCAGGTGGACAACAGCAAATGCTAGCGATTGGAAGGGCATTAATGACAAACCCTAAATTTTTATTGATGGATGAACCTTCGGAAGGATTGGCACCAATCATTATTGATCAAATCGGCGAGACGATTAAAAAATTAAAATCAACAGGATTATCGATCTTGTTAGTCGAACAAAACATCTTTCTTGCATGCCATGTTGCAGATGAGGTGTTGATCATGAATAAAGGGCAAATCGTTTGGCAAGGAAGTCCGCCGAAACTAATGGAACGAAAGGATATCCAACATCAATATTTAGGAGTATAACCTTAGGAGGATGCGGTATGAGATTAAAAGATAAAGTGTCCATTATTACCGGAGGAGCATCGGGAATCGGCCGCGAAACGGCTTTGTTATTTTCAAAAGAAGGAGCTAAAGTTGTCATTGCCGATATAAATGAAGACGGGTTGAAAAAGGTGGAAGAAGAAATTCGGCATCAAGGAGGCGAAGGTTTTTCGTTTACAATTGATGTGACAAAAGAAGAAGATTGGAAAAATTTGATGGAGACAGTTTTAAACAAATTTGGCCGATTAGATGTGTTGGTCAACAACGCCGGTGTCGGGACGCGCGGAAGCATTGAAGAAACATCTTTTGAACTATGGAGAAAAGTGATGAGCATTAATCTCGATTCTGTATTTTTAGGAACGAAATACGGCATTGAAGCGATGAAAAAAACAGGCGGTGGTTCCATCATTAATACATCTTCTGTTCTCGGGATTACAAGTTCCGGAAATATGGCTGCATACAGTGCAAGTAAAGGAGGAGTGCGGCTTTTAACGAAATCAGCTGCGCTCCATTGCGCCAAATCTGGCATTAGAGTAAACAGCATCCATCCTGGAACGATAAAAACTCCGCTGTTGGAACTAATTCCAGATGTTGAAAAATTAACGGCGCAATTTCCTGTCGGTCATCTCGGGGATGCAATTGATATTGCGAATGGGATTTTATTTTTAGCATCTGATGAATCGAAGTTTATGACTGGTGCAGAATTAATCATAGATGGAGGCTTTACTGCTCAATAATCGAAAAATTGGGCAGCTTCGCTATTTTAACAAAAATAAAGGAATATTTAGCCGGTAATCTCTAAGGAGAAACCGGTTTTTTATTTTAATTTCCAGAAAATAAATAACATTTTAATTTTTTTCATTGACAGAACCTGTTGTTTTTATTAATATTTTGTTAAATAAACGATAGTAAAAAAAACGTAATATAACAGAGAGGTGACACCGGTGTCCGACAAATATGTG
>JGI25330J36431_1000213_pt1 | contig 23833 bp, 32 predicted proteins | sample HigsolmetaAR205D_FD_36431 | JGI IMG/M metagenome (IMG submission 36431) | reverse complement strand
TATGTACATACTAATCACCTCAAGATTAGTATGTAATCTAAAATCAATTTTGTACATTATTATTCAAGCATTTGTGTACAAATTTAAATTATCATTTCTATATATCTTTAATAGGGTATTGTTCAAGATCCCTTTTATTATAGTGATATGGGTAATCAATCCGCCCCCTAATGTTACATGTTTGACATCGTTCTTCCGGTTCCGTGATAAAATAATAATGTTTCATTTCGGAACTCCACGATGGAAGAACATTTGTAGGAATCACTTGAAATACGGGCTGTGCAGGCTTTTTACCGCTATGTATCACCTCTCTCAATTCGTACCCTGTTATTTCCCACTCTTTCATTAAATACGCCATTTTCTCCGATACAACCCAGTAATCGACACCGACATTGACCATATATCGATCCCCCACTTTTAAAGTATCCATGACTAAAGGGGAAGTCTGAACTTTTTCCTGAAGTCCGCAAGATGGGCAAATCGTCTTCCATCCAATTCCATCCTGTTTATGTTCCAAAAATGCTTTGGGTGAATTACCTGTAGAACTTAACTTAAATAATGGCGATTTTTCAAAATCCAAATGATGAAACTTGCAGGAAAATGATTCACCACATGAAATTTGGTATTCTTGTTTTAAATGTGAAATGAGATATGAAAGTGTACTGATTCCTTCCGTTCCGTTGATTCGGATTGGAACCTGAAGATATACTTCAGTCCCCATTTTCGGCTTATCCGGAAAGTTTAATGAAATATCAAATTTTCCAAAAAGTCTTTCGAGTTCACTTTTTAAAGAATATTCAACAAAAAAATCTATACATACATAAATATCCATACAGAAACATCCTCTTTTATAAGATTATGGGAAAGAGTGAGTCAAATTATATACTACCCACTCCACCCAAAAAACTACTATAATTTTAATAACAAAGACAGTATTTATTACTTAGCTTTATATTGTTTAGTTTTAGAAAATTGATACAAAAATTCCCATACTGGATCGCCAGTTTCATTCCAAAGTTCTTTATAAGCACATCCAAAAAAACATGATTCATAAATTCTACTTTTGTTGTTTCATATACAATCATGCGAAAAATTACAGCAGTCAATTATATTTTTTCTTAAATTTTACAAATTTATTATATAAATGCAAATTAGTGAATTATGATTTTCATAATTTATCCAAAAAATAAAAAGCATCCCCAGTTCATGGACAGAGATGCTTTTTACACAATTTTCCACTTGCATTAAAATCTTTCCTTAATCTCCCCCACCCCGGCAGCCAACAACACCGCCAGCTTCATGCGGGCTTTTTTGCTGTCGTAGTCGCGGCCGAGGATGGCGCCTTTCTTTTGCAAGTCGTAGGCTGTGCCTGGAGTGTCGTACACGACTTTGACGTTTCCTTCCGCCGTGCTTGTTGTCACCACCACGATGACGCCTTTTTCAATGGCATATTGCACTTGTTCCGCAACAGCCGGGTGGACTTGGCCTCGGCCGAACGCTTCAAGGACAATGCCTTTTGCTCCCGTCTCCACCGCATACTTAATCAAGCGGCCATCGGAGCCCAATGAACATTTGATGATTTCCACATAAGGCAATTCGGATTTCAGCTCATAGGTTTCCCTTTTCACCGCTTTTCCATATAAAATGACTTCTTCATCATCCACATACCCCAAATGGCCGAACCCCGGCGCGTTGAAGCCGTCCACGTTGGAGGCGTGGCACTTCTTCACATAGCGGGCGGGCAAAATCTTTTCATTGAACAACACAACCGCGCCCAAGTTTCTCGCTTCATCGCTTGCAGCCAAAATGATGGCTTGGCGCAAGTTGGAAAAGGCATCCGTTCCGATCGTAGCCGGGCTTCGTTGGGCGCCTGTCACCACCACCGGCCGCCCGTCACCAATTGTCAAATCCAAGAAATACGCCGTTTCCTCCAGCGTATCCGTTCCGTGGGTCACGACCACTCCTGCCACTTCTTGATCCTCAAAAACTTGTTCAATTTTTTCTTTTAACTGAATTAAATGGTCAAAGGTCATTTCATTGCTTGGCAAATGGAATAGGGTTTCTACCTTCAATTCAATATGTGATGGCAGCACACATTGTTTGGACAAATCTTCCCCCGTCAACATGCCGGATGTGAGGAGCCCCGTTTCCGGATTCACGCCGCTAGCAATCGTGCCGCCCGTACTGATCAAAACCACTTTCTTTTTCATTATTTGCACTCCTAAACTCTCAGTTTATAAACGTTCATTTATCAAAATAAACCATTGTTACAAGAACTTCAACTGTCGCACGTCCAAAGAAAAACCCCCGGCAGCTGCCAAGGGAGTTAATTCAAATCAAAGTGCATTTTTTCTCCGGGTTTAAAATGCAAAAAAGAGCGAATGGCAACACTCCATGGTCTTCTCCACCCGCTCTTTTTCTACCAGTCCCTATCTCTATCCTTCCAAAATCAATTTTTCCAATTCCAACGGCTCGATGTATTCGCCGTTTTTGTAGGCGCGCATGTTGCCGCCGGAAATTTCGTCAATCAACATGATTTCATTCGTTTCTTTATCGCGGCCGAATTCGAATTTAATATCGTAAAGTTCGATACCTTTTTTCGCCAATTCTTCTTTTACAATGCCGGCGATTTTTTGTGTAAGCTCTTTTAGCACTTTATATTCCGCTTTGGATAAAATGCCAAGCATGTCCAACGCATCTTCGCTGATTGGCGGGTCTTCCCGTTCATCGTCTTTGATTGTCACTTCCACAAAGGCATCAAGAGGTTGCCCTTCTGTTGCATAAAGGCCGTAGCGGCGCAAGAAGCTCCCCACTGCGCGGAAGCGGCAAATCACTTCCAAGCCTTTGCCGAAAGTTTCCGCCGGTTTCACTTTCATCGTCTTTTTATCGATATCCGCTTCAATAAAATGCGTTGGGATGCCTTTTTCATTAAGCAATTCGAAGAAATATTTCGTCAATTTCAATCCTGCAAGTCCTGCACCTTCAATTGTCAATCCCACCGTATTGGCACCTGGGTCAAATACCCCGTCAACGCCTGTTACGTCATCTTTGAATTCCAATAAATAGTTGCCATCTTCCAATTCGTAAACATTTTTCGTTTTACCAGTGTAAATGTGCTTCATGTCAAGTCTCCTTCTTCTTTTAGCCTTTACATCGATAGAACTGATGCTGTCTTTATAATAAATCAAACAAAGTTTATCGGACAAGAGGGCCTCTTTTATTATTTACAATTTCTTCATTATTATAGCGATGAGGCAGATGAATCTTAAAGCGGCTGTCTTCTGACATACGCCGATTTACCGCCGTGGATCAAATAAAAAGACTACCCGGAAAGTTCCTTCTCTACGGATAGCCTGCTTTGCTGACATTATTATTTATCTTCTCTCAACAAATACTGATTTCCATCTTGGTCATAGAAAGTGAACATCGAACCATAAGGAAATTTTTGGAGTTCATCCACCTTTACACCATTATTTTTCAACCGCTCATACGCCTCTTCAATGTTCGGTGTGCTGAAAAGAGGGTTGGATGGGCGACATTTTCCGGTTTTTGTTTCTTCATCAACGCTTTTGAGTATAGCACCAATGTCGCAAAATCATTTTCAGGCCCCACCTCGATCCACGCCATCCCAGGTCCCATTGGCTGTTCGAATTTCAATACAAACCCTACTTTGTTAATCCAAAAATCTTTTGCCTGTTCCTGATCTTCAACATAGATTGTGATTTTTCCAATTTGGATCATCGAGATTCTCCTTTTACGGTTTTTCATTTTCATTATGCCATAAAAATGGATTGGCTAAGTATTTTGGTCAAACTGAATATTTTCCTATAAATATGGATTTTTTCTCCTATATAATATAACCATGATCAGATTCCAGGATTATAATATATATAAAGGAATCAATGAGGAGGCTATCATGGAAAACGAATATGTTGTTGGTTGGGGCACTTTGGCGTTGATCAATGCAGGGCTTGCCCAAGGAAAAAACCGCTCCGGATTGAACTGGTTCTTGATTTCGCTTTTATTGGGACCATTGGCCACATTGCTTTTATTGTTTGCAGAAAAGAGATGAATTTTTCAAAAGACGATGATTTGTAACTCAACAGTAGCATTTTCGTCCTCCATAAAACTTATTTTGATAATCATATTTTACTATTCACAAAGAGATATAATCCGCGCTTATCTCCCTATTTTTTTATGTCGAAAAATGGAAATCTATTTACATTAAATAGTAGTATTTCCTATATTGCTGAACATACTCTCTGCTAGTATCTTTATTTTTAAGTATATGGATACGCTTCCATGTACGAAATTCAAACAAAGGGGGATCTTTATTGAAAGCTGCAGTTGTATCAAAAGAAAAGACGGTTAGTGTGGTGGACAAACAATTACGGCCGCTTAAACATGGTGAAGCGTTGGTGCAGATGGAGTATTGCGGAGTTTGCCACACAGACTTGCACGTGAAAAACGGGGATTTTGGGGATGTCACAGGTGTAGTTCTTGGCCATGAAGGCGTTGGAAAAGTCGTTGATGTGGCTGAAGGGGTCACTTCCTTAAAAGTCGGCGACCGGGTAGCCATTCCTTGGTTATACGAAAGCTGTGGCCATTGCGAGTATTGCACAACGGGAAGAGAAACGTTGTGCCGAAATGTAAAAAATGCCGGTTATACGGTTGACGGAGCCATGGCGGAACAAGCGATCGTGGTTGCCGATTATGTGGTAAAAGTGCCTGACAACTTGGATCCGGCGGCTGCCACTTCCATTACATGCGCCGGAGTGACAACATATAAAGCGGTAAAAGTGTCGGATATCCGGCCTGGGCAATGGATTGGCGTATTTGGCATTGGCGGTTTAGGAAGCCTGGCTGTCCAATATGCGAAAAATGTATTTGGCGCAAGAGTAGTCGCATTTGATATCAATGACGATAAATTGGCCTTTGCAAAAGAAGTGGGAGCAGATGTCACGGTGAATTCGTTAAAAGAAAATCCGAAAGAAAAAGTCCTTGAAATCACAGATGGCAAAGGATTGGACGCTTGCGTTGTGACAGCCGTGGCGAAAGCGCCATTCAACCAGGCTGTAGATGTCGTGAAAGCAGGAGCCCGGGTTGTTGCAGTCGGTTTGCCTGTTGATAAAATGGATCTTGATATCCCTCGCCTTGTGCTGGACGGCATTCAAGTGGTCGGTTCCCTCGTCGGCACCCGCCAAGATTTGAAAGAAGCGTTCCAATTTGCAGCTGAAGGAAAAGTAGTGCCTAGAGTTACCCTCCGAAAACTTGAAGAAATCAATGATATCATGGAAGAAATGGAGCAAGGAAAGTTCACTGGTCGAATGGTGATCGACTTTACGAACTAAAAAATAAAAGGAAGGAGCAGTCTCTTTTGGACATGCTCCTTTTTAAAATTGCGAAGAATTTGGCGGGCAGAAGATGGATAATTGTTTGCCTCTTTGATTGGCGAATATGTTCGTTGATTTGGCGATTATCCTTGCCCGATTGGCGATTATTTTTCCCAACGCGGCGATTATCAGGTTCTGCAGAAGCGTTTTTGTTCCTTTGGCGATTATGTTCCTCTATTCGGCGATTATCCTTGCCCGGTTGGCGATTATTTCTCCCAACGCGGCGATTATCGGCTCTTCGCAAGTCTTATAGAAGTCCTTTCTTACACTTACACGCCCCTCTTATTCCCCCACACAAGGGTATGCAATTGCGGCAGCACTTTCACATTTTTCAATTCCTCATCGGCCATCACCGTATCAATCAGCGCTTCATATTTCTTCAACAAATGATGAACAAGCTTCTTTTGATCCGTCGTTGCAATATCGTCATTTCCCACCTGCAAGAAAAAGGGAACACCCGGATAGCGCAAGTGCACTTCCTTGGCAAACCCGTAGTCTTTCTCATCAAACACAACCACTTTCAGAGAAACTTGTTGGCTCCCCTTTCGATTTTCAAGCTTCTCCAAAATTTCCGTAAGCACCGTAAAATCCGTTTTCATCCCGGAACTTGGCGGCTTTGGGGAAATCGTCAATTGATCCACCTCGTACAGCCAATCCTGCCATCTGCTTCCCTGGGTTTCGACGCCGATTTGGATTCCATTCTCCTTTAAAATCCGCACCAAATGTTCCAAATGCCGAATTAACGCCGGATTCCCACCGGAAATCGTGACGAAAGAAAATCCATTCCCACCAAGCCGTTTCAACTCGTTCCATATCTCTTCCGCTGTCATTTGCTTAATCAAACTTTTGCCGCTGCCATCCCAAGTAAAGGCGGAATCGCACCAGGAACAGGAATAGTCACAGCCTGCCGTGCGGACAAACATCGTCTTTTGCCCGATGACCATGCCTTCCCCTTGAATGGTGGGTCCAAATATCTCGATGACGGGGATTTTACTCACCTTCCATCCACTCCCGTCTTGCTTCCGCATAGCTTGTCGGCGTTTCATAAAGCCGGATGAATTCCACCCGCGCACCATCTATGCTTCTTTCCGCCAATGCTTCCGCCAACTTCTCGTAAATCCAGACGACCATATTTTCAGCCGTTGTATTCATCGGCGGCAACGTTTCATTTAAATAGCGGTGGTCCAAATAGATTTCTATTTTTTCCTTCCAAATTTCTTTGAGATTGGCAAAATCAATGACCAGTCCCCGATCGTCCGGATAGCCGCTGACGCCCATTACCACTTTGTACGTATGGCCGTGGAGATTTTTGCATTTCCCTTCATAGGCATGCAAATGATGGGCGGCATCAAAAGTAAACTCTTTCGATACAAGCACCCGTTTGGAATGATATTTCAATTGATCCCGCTGGATATCTTCCCCCAGCTTTTGCAGCTTATCGACAATCCGAAATTCAAGCATGGATAGACCCCTTTCTGGAACGCAAATATTCCTCAAGCCCTCTTCTTCTCAACTTGCATGCAGGGCATTCCCCGCAACCGTCCGCTTTTATGCCGTTATAGCAAGTCAAAGTTTTATTGCGCACAAAATCAAGGGCGCCCAATTTGTCGGCAAGCTCCCAAGTTTGGGCTTTCGTCAGCCACATAAGCGGCGTATGAATCACAAATGTATCATCCATGGCCAAATTCAACGTGACATTCAATGATTTGATAAAAATGTCCCGGCAATCCGGATAGCCGCTAAAGTCCGTTTGGCAAACACCTGTGACGATATGCTTCGCCCCCACTTGGCTTGCCACTACCCCTGCAAAAGAAAGGAACAGCAGATTGCGTCCTGGCACAAAAGTGTTCGGAAGCCCGCCATCCTCCCCTTCTTCCACTTGTATGTCTTCCCGCGTCAACGCATTCGGCGCCAGTTGATTCAACAGCGACATATCCAGAATGTGGTGCTTTACCCCGAGTTCTTTTGCGATTTCCTTTGCGCACTCGATCTCCAATCGATGTCTTTGGCCATAATCAAAGGTGACCGCTTCCACTTCCCCAAATTGTTCCATTGCCCAAAACAGGCAAGTCGTGCTGTCTTGTCCACCGCTGAATACAACGATCGCTTTTTCATTTTTCATTCATAAACACTCCTTTATATAAGAAAAAACAGCATCCTAAGAAGGAAATGCTGTTTTCTTCTTAGTTTTTTATAGAGGGTAGCTAAGAACCTCTGTTATTCAATTTATCGATTATCCACTTTTTCCGGATATAAATCGTGGTTCATCAAACGGTAGTTGGCCATTTCTTCATATTTCGTGCCGGGTCTGCCGTAGTTGCAGTACGGGTCGATGGAAATGCCCCCGCGCGGCGTGAATTTGCCCCACACTTCAATATATCTTGGATCCAGCAATTTAATTAAATCGTTCATAATGATATTCACACAGTCTTCATGGAAATCCCCATGGTTGCGGAAACTGAATAAATATAATTTGAGGGATTTGCTTTCGACCAGCTTTTTATCTGGAATATAAGAAATATAGATGGTTGCAAAGTCCGGCTGCAGGGTGAGCGGACAAAGGCTGGTGAATTCAGGGCAATTGAACTTTACAAAATAGTCCCGGTTGGAATGAAGATTGTCCACCGCTTCCAACACTTCCGGCGCATATTGGGTTGGATACGCTGTTTTCTGATTCCCCAATAGCGTTAAATCCTGCAAACCATCTTCCAATTTTCGACTGGACATAAAAAAACCTCCTTGCAAAATGTTTCCCAACATTTTCAAGAGAGGTGCACCCAATAATTCTATAAAACTGATGAAATTATTGTTTCATAGTTTTTTATAGAGGGTTAAGCTATGAACCTCTCCCGTGCTAGTCGGGCCATTTTAATAGTATAGAAGTTTCCGGGATGAGTCAACTTGATTTTTGGCCAAAGAAAATGGGATTTTAGGCAAAAAAAAAACACACAGGTTCACAAGCGTGCACCTGAGACTGGACTAAGAAAAAGATAAGGGTGATCATGAGTAACATATATGAATGGTTTTTGAGCTTGTCATTTTCTCGTTTTCCCGAAACGCTTTTCGCCGGGTATCGTCCTGTCATCCCTGACCGTATGGATTGCCCGTATCCAATTCCCGCGTAAGCATCCCCATTACTCATTTCATTATTCTACCTTCTATTTCTAATCAAAAAATATATTAAGAAAGCGAAAATTATTTTATCCCCCTGCGATAATCATAAGTTTCCTTTGGCAACTCAAGCTGAACCCCATTGATCACCACTGTGTCATCATCCAGCCACTCGATGATGGCATAATCGATTTTATATTCCCAATAAATTTTCTTTGGTTTCTCATTTTTTTCATTGAAAACCAATTCCCCTAACACCGAATTGGATAGTGTTGCGCCACCATTGGATAAGTAAGCGTTAATTGTATAGGTTCCGTCAGGGGAAGTGGATTGGGCAATCAATTCATCCTTGAAGCGGCTCCAATCAAAGAACAGCCAATAGATTCCATAGCTGAGAATAACCGCAAATAAAAGAAACCAGATGAGGAGGACTGTCATCACCTTTTTCATCGCCTTTGTTTTCACGTCAATTTCCAAGATCCTTCCCCCATAAGTTTTTTCAATGAAAACGGATTTTTATATGAAAAGGTTTCGCGTTTGCTAACCATTTGAATCAATCTTATGATAGATCAACTGAACCACTCCCGATGGAAAAGTCTTTGTTTCCATCAATTTCAATCCCACTCTCTGTTGAATATCGATAAATAGCGGTTTTCCTTGTCCCAAAATGATTGGATGGACCGATAACCGATATTCATCAACCAGATTATGATTGACAAATGTTGTAATCAAACTTGCTCCTCCATAAAGCCAAATGTCTTTTCCCGGTTGGCTTTTTATTTTATGGACCTCCTCAAGAATATTGTCATTGATATAAATGGCTTTTCCTTCTGTATTTTGCTGTGTCCTTGAAAAAACGTACTTCCTTTTGCTATCAATTATTTCCCATAGTTCTTTTTCTTCTTGGTCTGCATCTTTTCCGGGGGAATATTCGCCCCACAATTCAAACTTTTTCGCCCATAAAAAATTGTATCGATCTGACGAAGAAAATCGGCAAAGTTCATTTCCGGCTCCATAATGCACCAATCCACTTCACCATTTTCCCCTTCGATATAGCCATCCAATGTTACCGCTAAATCCAAAAGAATTCTTCTCATTTAGTACTTCTCCTTCTGGCTAATCATGAGTAATTTCTATTTTACTTAAAAAACCGGTTTCAAAAAAGATTCTTGCAGGTTCACAAAGACGAATCCGACGATTTTTTCGACAAAACCGCATGTTCGCTGTTAAAATTCACCAAAAGTAAAGCGAATTGGAAACTGCTCCAATCCGCTTCATACAAATTGACATAACACTTTATTAAATTTATCCCGTTCCTCCCAGAATGTTCCATGGCCGCTATATTGGAAAGGGACAATCCTTGAATGTTTTATTTCTTGATGGAGCTCGTGTGCTTGTGCAAATGGGATCACTTTGTCGTGAATTCCATGAATGATCAAAGTAGGCACATGCACCTTTGAAAGATCCGCATACAATGTTTCATCCCGCAATGTATTGATGATGGCAATGGTGGACCAGCTGGCCGCCTCCATCCCCATGTTCATAAACCAGTCGGAAAATTCTTTTGTGATATATTGGAAGAAAAATCCGTCAATCACCTTCTGCATCATTTTCGGGCGGTCATTGTAAGCCAGCTCCAAAAAACTTTGTGCCGTTTCTTGAGTAAATCCGACCGGCGCCGCACTGGCAACGAGAATCAATTTTGAAACGCCAAAGCCTTTGTAACGGGCCACATACCTTAAGGCAATGGCGCCTCCCGTTGAATGCCCGAGTAAAGCAAAATGGTTTAACTGCAATGCATTCACTACGGCAAAAACATCATCCGCCAGTCTATTGAAACTATAACCTTCAAAAGGTCTATCCGACTTTCCGAACCCTCTCCAGTCTATTCCGATACAACGGTAGCCCAACGCCGGCAATACATTATACTGATACTCGAATTGCTCATGACTTAACGGCCAACCATGCAAAAATACTATCGTTTTCTTGCCCAAAGGATTGATATCCTCCACATACAATTTCACACCCGAATCCACGGGAACAAAAAAGCCCATGAATATCCTCCTCTCGGAATAGAATATTCATGGCTGGAACATTGGGTGAATCGATTTGGCTGCATTTGGGATTCCCGCTATAAATCGGCGATGACCGGAACTACGCCCGCAAAATTTTTTCCATCGCTTTTCCCCTTGCCAATTCATCAATCAATTTATCCAAATAACGGATTTCCCTCATCAATGGCTCTTCAATCTCCTCCACCCGCACTCCACAGATGACCCCTTTGATCAGTGCGCGGTTTGGATTTAATTGGGGAGCTTCCGCAAAAAAGGTTTCAAAATCCACCTCTTTTTCTATTTGCCCTTCCAATTCCTCCTGGCTATATCCTGTCAGCCAACAGATAATTTCATCCACTTCCTCTTTTGTACGGCCTTTTTTCTCCGCCTTTTGAACATAAAGGGGATATACTCCTGAAAATTTCATCTTATAAATTCGATTGTTTTTCATGTTAAGACTCCTTTTCCGAATAAATCAAAAACAGCGTTTCACACCATTCCCCCTATTAAATACCCAAAAAACGCCAGAGCTATTCCTCCAACATAAGTAATGATCAAATACAACATAAACATTTTTTTATCCTTCAAAAAAAGCGTGTTGAGCTCCAATTTCAAAGTGGAGAATGTGGTGAATGCCCCAAGGAAGCCTGTCCCGAAAAGCAAGGCGATCATTTCATCCACAGTTGCACCGGTGATGATTCCTAATAAAAATGAGCCTGCCAAATTCACTGTCATCGTTCCAAATGGCAGCGATTCATATTTATTTAAAGCTTTGCTCAAAGCAAACCGTGAAATTGCCCCAACAAATCCGCCCATTCCCACCAAGATGTAATGCATCAACATTTTCAATCCGCCCCCTTGCCTGTTTTAAAACCCAAGCCGCTCATGAGCAATCCGCCGACGATGCTTATAAAGACATAAACAACGCCCAATACAAACTGCTGATTTTCAAACAGCTCCACCGTTTCCACGCTAAAGGTGGAAAATGTTGTAAAGGAACCGACAAATCCTGTGCTGATGGCGGTGGCCATTGTTGGGGAGATGGAAACCCGTTTAAATAATGAAGTGGCCAGCCAAGCCAATATAAAACTGCCTGCCAAATTGGTCATGAGTGTCGCCCAGGGAAAAGCCCTTCCCGTCAACAAGGTCATTCCGATGAAATATCTCAACATGGCACCGCATGCACCTGCAATGCCAACGTATATGTAGGTCATTCCCTTTCCTCCTTTCACAAAAAAACCCCTGCCGAGACATGGCAATCCCATATCATCAGCAGGAGTCATCAGCCGACATCGGCGGTTAAAGGTGAACTCCATCACCTATTGTACTGATTTGGTAATTCACTTATAACACGGCGAAAGGCATTTTTCAACTATTTTTTGCTCTCCTCTATCCTAAATTTGCCATATCTGAATATTAAGAATAAAATCATCTTAATAGCATAAAAATTTCACCATATGACTCTATCAATCATAAAGGAGTGCGAGAAATGAAAGCCCAAGTCATTCAATCTTTTGGAAATCCATCCGTTTTTCAAATACAGGATATTCCCACACCTGAAGTCATTCCAGGCCATGTCCTCATTGAAGTGAAAGCGACAAGCGTCAATCCGATTGATACAAAAGTGCGTTCAGGATTCGTTTCCGCTGTTGCCCCTGAATTTCCGGCAGTTTTGCATGGAGATGTGGCAGGAATCGTACGGGCGGTTGGCGAAGGGGTTTCGAAATTCAAAGTGGGCGATGAAGTATACGGCTGTGCCGGCGGGTTTAAAGGGACAGCTGGCGGCGCATTGGCAGAATATATGCTTGCGGATGCGGATTTGCTTGCCCATAAACCCAAAAATTTAACAATGGAAGAAGCAGCCGCTTTGCCCCTCGTAACCATTACCGCTTGGGAGGCCCTGTTCACCCGCGGCAAGCTGGCTTCCGGACAAAACATCCTGATCCATGCCGCTGCAGGCGGAGTGGGCCATGTGGCAATACAGCTCGCCAAATGGGCTGGAGCCAAAGTTTACACGACCGCCTCTTCCAATGAAAAGCTTGAAATCGGAGCCCGCCTTGGCGCGGACGCAACCATCAACTACCGGGAAGAAAGTGTACAGGATTATGTTCAAAAATATACAGATGGCAAAGGGTTCGACATTGTCTTTGACACGGTGGGAGGAGAGAATCTGGATCGTTCATTCGAAGCGGCAGCGCCCCTTGGAACTGTGCTTGCCATTGCCGCCCGTTCAACCCATGACCTCTCGCCATTGCATTCAAAAGGGTTGACCCTTCATGTGGTCTTTATGTTGTTAAAAATCTTGGAAAAAGAATGGCGCAAAGAATATGGAGAAATTTTGGAAAAAGTAACGGCAATCGTTGAAGAAGGAAAGCTTCGCCCGCTACTTGACCCGAACGTCTTTACCTTTGATGAAATCTCCAAAGCCCACGAACATTTAGAATCAGGCAAAGCAATCGGCAAAATTGTATTAGTGAATAAATGGTAATTCAAAAAACTCACAAACCTTGTCATGCAAGGATTGTGAGTTTTTTCTCCATCAAAAGCAATCCGCTGATCATGCCCCATCAATAATGATGATTTTCTCCCGCCATCGCATCCGCTTTAGTGCGATGAACCGTGCCATGCGGATGATGCGGCGGTGCATAAATCGAATATAACTTTAATGGGACTTTTCCTGTGTTGATCACATTATGCCATGTTCCGGCAGGCACCATGATCGCGGTATCCTCATTGACTTTTCTTCTATAATTCAAATGATTACGGCTTCTCCCCATTTCAACGATTCCTTCTCCCTGCTCAATCCGTAAAAATTGGTCCGTATGCGGATGAATTTCCAATCCAATATCTTCTCCCGGATGAAGGCTCATTAATGTGACTTGCAAATGTGGCCCTGTCCATAAAGCCGTACGGTACGTTCTGTTTTTCTTTGCTGCCTCTTCAATATCCACTGTGTATGGAGCGGGCCCCCGGTCAATGATATGGCCAGTGTGTTTAAAAGAGCTGGATTCTTTTCCATAAACATCCGGATTCATCTCTGGAAACCAATAATTTGAATTCATATCGTTTGGCATCCACGGGTTCATATGAGGATAATTCCAGTATTGCATGTCATGGGGATTCATGTTTGCATTCCGGTAATGTTGGTATTGCATATCTTGCGGATTCCCATATCCATAAGGCATCGGAGTGTTGTAGTAATACGGATGAAAATAGTTCATTTACCCATCCTTTCGCAAATAGAATACCTAAACTAAATTTTATGAAGCGATAAGAAATCGGATTGGGCACAAATACTCATAAATAAAAATTTTTCCCCCTTCCGATTTCAGAAAATGATAAATTTTCTCTACCATTACATAATCGAGAAAAAAACATAAATATAATAGAATATACATATACATTTTTATTATGTGCGAAATATTAAAATAGTACTATTTTTCACTCTGCCGTAATACGGTGAAGGAGGGAGATGATGTCATGTTTCACTTACCAACTGTACAATTTACGGAAGAACAGGAAGCCTTTCGTTTGGAAGTGCGAAATTTTCTTCAAGAGCACGTGAAAAAAGGGACTTTTACGCCCACCGTCGATTCCTGGTTGAGCGGTGTGGATCCATCCTTTTCAAAATTGATTGGTGAGAAGGGCTGGATTGGAATGACATGGCCGAAACAATATGGTGGCCAAGAGCGGAGCACCCTTGACCGTTATATTTTGACAGAGGAATTTTTGGCAATCGGTGCCCCCGTCGCAGCCCACTGGTTTGCGGACCGCCAAACGGGCCCTTTGCTCCTCCGCTATGGCACTGAAGAACAAAAGCAATTTTTCCTTCCAAAAATCGCTAAAGGGGAATGTTATTTTGCCATTGGATTAAGTGAGCCGAACAGCGGTTCAGATTTGGCATCGGTTCGTACACGGGCGGAAAAGGTGGAAGGCGGTTGGATTGTAAATGGACAAAAAATTTGGACTAGCAATGCCCACGTGTGCCATTATATGGTGGCCCTTGTACGCACAAGCCCCTTTGACGGAAAGAACAAGCATGCAGGGTTGAGCCAGCTCATCATCGATTTACATGCGGAAGGCGTTACCATCGTTCCCATTAAATTTTTATCCGGTGAATATCACTTTAACGAAGTATTTTTTGATAATGTATTTGTGCCTGACAATATGGTAGTGGGAAAAATCGGCAATGGCTGGGAACAGGGATTGGCGGAACTGGCCTTTGAACGGAGCGGTCCGGAGCGTATTTTGAGCACCTTCCTTTTATTGGATGAATTGGTTCGTGAATTAAAACAACAAAGAAATAAAGAAGGATTAAAACAGGCATCGAAACTGCTTGCCCGATTGTGGGGATTAAGGAATTTATCCATCGGCGTCGCCAAATTATTGGAATCGGGCAATACGGAAGATGTGGCCATCCCTGCTTCGTTAGTCAAAGCCATTGGTACCAAGTTTGAACAGAGCATCCCTGAAATTGCGCGATTGCTTATTGAAACCTACCCGAATCTTGAAGCAAATCGGAAATTCGACCGCTACATGGCACAATCCATTTTGCATGCTCCCAGCTTTACAATCCGCGGCGGCACGACGGAAATCCTTTATGGTATGGTGGCGAAAGGGGTTGTGGCAAAATGAGCGAAATGAAAGATATGATTATCGATGTTGCCGAACGAATGCTGAAAGAGAATGTCTCAAAAGATGTCGTCGATCTGCTTGAAAGAGGCGACTGGGCTAGAGGGATTTGGGCTTTATTTGAAGAATCGGGCATGTTCTCCGTCGCCATTTCAGAAGTGAATGGAGGGGCCGGCGGTGATCTGGAAGATTTATTGAATATTGTGAGATTGACAGGAAAATATGCCGCACCGATGCCCTATGCGGAATCGACTTTTGCCAACTTCCTGCTGGAAAACAGCAAACAATCAGTCGTTGATGGAATTGCGACATACTCCCTAAAAAAAGGATTGATTTTGCAAGATGGTGAAATCTCCGGAACATTGCCCAATGTGCGATGGGCGAGGTTTTCCAAATATTTGGTGGCCGCTGCAGACAGCTTCCAAGGAACACAAATTGTCCTCATCGATATGAAAGATGCAACGATTGAACAAAGCAGCAACATTGCCAGTGAACCGCGCGATGCCGTCATTTTGGACAAAGTCAAACCACTTTCTTCCGCTGTTATAACCGATGAACAATTTTTCAATGCTTTATCCATTGAAACTGCGTTCAAAATCGCCTTAATGACGGGAGCCATTGAAAGAATTTTTGACATCACCGTAGAGTATTCCAAAAAAAGGGAGCAGTTTGGACGCCCCATTCACCGCTTCCAATTGGTGCAGGAGCATATCGCCCAATTGGCCGGAGAGACGGCTATTGCGGTCTCCGCTTTTAACAACGTTTGTGCCGCTATACAATCAAAAGATTTTTTGCATGAGATTGCCTTTGCCCGCATCCGTATCGAGGATGCCGTCACAACCATCACTTCATCTGCCCACCAAATTCATGCGGCGATTGGGATGACCCATGAGTACCCATTGCATCAATATACGCGCCGTTTATGGTCTTGGCGGGATGAAGGCAGAAACAGTCCATTCTGGAGCGAATACATTGTCGACTATTTATTGAAACATGATGTTGATTTGTGGGCCTATCTGACAAAAACCGTTGGGAAAAAATAAGGGAGAGATTTCATGGCAGATTTACTTTTTGAAGTGGAAAAGCATATTGCGACGATTACCTTGAACCGGCCGGAAAGTTACAATGCTTTTAGTGAAGAAATGATTGTGAAATGGATCGAGGCATTGGAAACGGTGCGTGATGATGATTCCATCCGGGTGCTGATTGTTAAAGGCAACGGAAAGGCTTTCTGTGCGGGAGGCGACATTAAGGCAATGCATGCGGGCGAAGGATTTTACAGAAGCAAGGAGGATATCTCCTCCACAGGGTTGGCACGGAAAAATTCATTATGGAAGAAAATTCAAAGGATTCCCTTGCTTCTTGAGGAAATCGATAAACCGGTCATTGCCCAAATTCATGGATTTGCGATGGGTGCCGGTTTGGATATGGCGTTAATGTGCGATATCCGGATTGCCGCCGCATCTGCAAAACTTTCCGAAAGCTATATTAATGTGGCCATTGTGCCGGGAGATGGAGGCGCTTACTATTTGCCAAGGCTCATTGGTATTGATAAAGCGCTGGATCTGTTATGGACCGCCCGGATGGTCACAGCCGGGGAAGCCAAAGAAATGGGCCTTGTCACTTTTGTGGTGGATGATGAAGAATTGGAGCCATTTACCCGCGCGTATGCCGAAAAGCTTGCAAACGGGCCGCAAATCGCCATCCGTTTTATCAAGCGGGCCGTTTACCAAAGTCAGAAGATGGACTTGCGCTCATCTCTTGATTATATTTCCTCTCAAATGGCCATCGTCACTGAACTTGATGACTTCAAAGAAGGGGTCGATGCGGTGGTCAATAAAAGAAAGCCCAAGTATGAATGACGGACTGTTGTAAAACATGAGCCCCCTATTAGGTAAACATCTGTCCTAATGGGGGCTTTTTTATGGAATTGATTGCAGCCGATGAATTTGAGGTTGCATACGCACATGTTGAAAGAATGTATCCGAACAAAGAGTGGCTTATTCACACCAATTGCAGTCGCATACGCACTAAAGTGGGAATTATTCGCACCAATTGCGGCTTTATATGCACTAAAGGCGGCATTATCCGCTCCAATTGCGGCTGTATATGCACTAAAGGCTGCATCATCCGCTCCAATTACGGCTGTATATGCACTAAAGCAGGTATTATTCGCACCAATTGCGGCTTTATATGCACTAAAGCAGGCATTATTCGCACCAATTGCGGCTTTATATGCACTAAAGGCGGCATTATCCGCTCCAATTGCGGCTGTATATGCACTAAAGGCGGCATCATCCGCTCCAATTGCGGCTGTATATGCACTAAAGGCGGCATCACTCGCACCAAAACCGGCTGCATTCGCACTAAAGGGCACACCAAATCATTAGTCCGTACACGCACCTAATTGGACAAAATAAAAAGAGCGATTTTTCACTTTCGCTCCATGAAAGTTCATGACTCCCCTTCCATTTCCTTCATCAAAAACTGCACATTCTCCTCATGGCATTTGATCAAACTTCTTTGATATGGGTACTGGGCAATTAAATGCGCATGCTCTTTTTTGGACCGGATTGCTTTTTTCAAGCTGATGATATACAGTAGACTTTCGTTTTTTCTTTTCAAAATCTCCTCTTTGCTGAAAGCCGCATGTCCATGTCCCGGAATCAAAATATTGATTTGATGATTTGCCAATATGGTTTCCGTTTTTTCCAAAGTTTCTACGTAATCCTTTGAACCGGAATAAATGAACGGGAATTCAATATCAGATAAATAATCGCCCGCAATCCAAATGCCAAGGGGCTCGACAATCGCAAAGATTCCATCATCCGTATGCCCTTTCGCTTCATAAAAGGTGAGCACGGTATTGCCAATTTTCAGCGGCTGGCCATCTTTTTCCACAATCATATCCACATTCGGATAAATCAAAGGGGTTTTGCGATCGATGTAATATTCATCATCAAAAGCCTTCACCTGTTCAATCATTTCTTCCGGGTTTTTCTTTTGAAAGTTGGCACTGGCAATGACAGTCGCTTCCGGAAATGCTCCGGCGCCCACAATATGGTCCCAGTCCGAATGGGTCAGAATGAGATAAATCTGGCGACTCCCCCGAATACGCATGACATATTCACGAATTTCATCCACTTCAAACGGAAGGATGCAAGGATCAACGACAATAATGCAATCTTCCGTTTGGATGACGGTGGATGTGGTTTTATAAAGCTGGCTTTCGAATACGGTGATTTGGCCGTTTTTGTACTGGATCATGTTTTTCGCCCCATTTGCATTCGTTGCGGAAAGATGGATTTTATTTAATATTATCACATAGAAGAGGCTGGGACATAAACAAAAAATTAAAGGGGCAGTTGAAAGGGTTTTGATAAAAAAATGATATGACTTAAAATTGATTGGAGTGACGGGGCGACTCCTGCGGGAACAGCCCGTGTCTCGAGACCCCGCAGGAGCGAAGGGATGAGCTCCGAGGAGGCTCGAGCCGGGCCCGCGGAAAGCGTCCCCGGAACGGAAATCAATTTTTAATAACATATCAAAAAAACATCATTTTCTCCTTGGAGAAAATGATGTTTTTTTAGATTTGTCCCAACCTCTTCCAATCAACTCTATTTTAAGAAATCCGGGTCAAGGTATTTCGGATTAGGGTAGTCATAGAAGCCTTTGCCGTTTTGAATGCCCATTCGTCCTTTATCAAGAAATTCTTTTTTCAAGTACTCAGCAATTTTCTCCGCTTCCTTGTCCCCCGCTTTTGCTCTCGCAAGGCACAAATTATATGGAGTATTTATGCCCACCACATCCAGAATCGCAAAAGGACCTTGAGGAGCACCCGTTGCAATCATCCATGTTTTATCCACTGTATAAGGATCGGCAATGCCGTTCACCACTAATTTTTGCGCAGCATCCAAGAACGGAACGAGCAAGGAATTTAAGATGTAGCCCGGCTGTTCTTTATACAATGGCAGCGGAACCATGCCAATCGCTTTGGCAAATTCAATGACCTCTTCAAACACTTGTTGGTCTGTTCCTTCATGTTTCATAACTTCTGCTGTGTTGTGTTTCCAAATTTCATTGGCAAAGTGCAAATTCAAAAACTTTTCAGGTCTTCCGGAAATATCGGCAAATTGGCTTGGCAACATGGTCGAGGAGTTGGATGCAAAAATGGTCTTTTCATCCGCCACTTCCCCAAGATTTTTATAGAAGTTCGCTTTAATGTCGTACACTTCCGGCACCGCTTCGATGACAAGGTCCGCCCCTTTCACCGCTTTTTCCAAATCCGTATAAAACGTCAAATTGTTATATGCTTTTTCTACTTCTTCTTCAGTGGCGCCCAAGTCTCTTTTATATGCTTCCTGCCAAGCGCGGATTTTTTCTTTTGCTTTGTCCAAAGCTTCATCGCTGATGTCATAAAGATTGACCGGGAATCCGGAATATGCTGTTTGGAATGCGATTTGGCTTCCCAACACTCCTCCACCGGCTACTGTTACATGTTTGATATTCATCTTCATGCCCTCCGTTTCTTTAATGAATCTATTATTATTTTACTACTATAACTTTTGGGATTATATGGTTTAGGGAAAGGTTCATGAAATGTATAAATTCTTCAATCATTTTTTTATAAAATAACATTCGATACCTAATGTTTTTCCGAATGGTTTTGGTGTGATGCTTTTTGATTTGTTTCTTTTTTCTTCATAAACAGTTTCCCCAGCTATTGATTAATTTTTTGCAACTCCCTTGAGGAAATTTTTACTTCATTCCGCTCTTTAATTACATTTAATAATTGCGGGATTTGAATCACTTTAGCAGATATGAAAGGCTCCTTGAATTTCAATGTGGATAGTTGAGTAAAAACGATAATGGAATAAGTATGTAATAATTTTTCGATTCCTATGTATTTTTTTTATGCCTGGATATGTCCGTAATGTATCGATTTGATCCGGTAATATAAACGTTTGATGTATTCTTCAATCTCTTCTTTATCATTTGTGTTATAGGGATAATCTTCACCAATGGTTTGGCCTTCAATTAATTCTCGCAATTGTTCTTCTGAATACACCCCTTCTTTTCCCCTTTCTTATATATTCAAGCAAAGGTCTTTTCTAACAATATATTATCAAAGGCAGTCATCCATCAGCCATTTGCCGCATACGGCAACATATTTTATAATTCTTACAGAACTTTGAAGATAAAAAGGGGTATTTACTATGGTATTAAAACTCTCAAACTCTGAAAACAAACGCCTTTACAAACCCTTTCGGAAAACGATTATGGAATACAACATGATTGAAGAAGGCGATCGGGTGGCGGTCGGCTTATCCGGGGGAAAGGACAGCTCCACTTTGCTTTATCTTCTCACACTGCTCAAGCAACAGGCTCCTTTCCAATTTGATATTGTTCCTGTTACCTTGACGCTCGGCTTTGAAGGAATGGATCTATCGCCGCTAAAAAACTATGTGGAAAGCCTCGGACATGAGCTGCATATTAAAGAAACCAACATCAGCCAAATCGTGTTTGACATCCGCCGGGAAAAAAACCCTTGTTCCTTATGTGCCAACTTGCGCAGGGGAATTTTATATGATTACGCAAAATCCCTTGGCTGCAATCTAGTTGCTTACGGCCACCATTTAGATGACGGCATTGAAACCTTTTTTATGAATCTTCTGTTTGGAGGAAAATTGGGCGTGTTTAAACCGGTATCCTATATGAGCCGTTTGGACATTACATTGATTCGCCCGATGATTGCCATTGAAGAGCAATCCATCATTCAATTCGTCAAAGCGAAAGAAATCCCTATTATACATAACCCTTGCCCTGCGGATAAAAACACGAAGCGGGAAGAGATGAAAGAACTCGTCAAAGCGTTAAGCGAAAAATACCCAAACGTGCGCCAAAACTTTTTGCATGCTGTGAAAAATGTGGATGAAGCGGATTTTTGGAATGTGGAAAAATAAAACTGTGGGTTCATGCCCACAGTTTTTTCCTTTATTTCTTTAAAACTTCAATAAAACTATTCAGTTTATCCAATGAAGTGATATTTTGATTACATTTTACGCTGTTTTTGCAAATATAATTTCCTCTATTGACATAAGATTCTTTTCCGCTTTTCACATTTGCGACAAATAGACCGATTTCTTCCAATCTATTGCATATAGAACATATGCCTTTATGTGACTCTTTAAAAGTTCCTTCGATTCCCATCAATTTGCCGTCATATTCGACTACAAGAAACTTTCTTCCTAATCCGACATCATTCCAGCCTAAATAGGAAATTTCCCTGCAATCCATTTCTACTAATGGAGGAACTTTTAATTTCCCTATTTTTGGAAAGAGTTTTCTTATTGCATTTTCCGTGAGATTCGCAAACGGAATAACATATTGTTTCAATTCATGAAGAAAATGCTTTGCTTGTGTTTCCTCTTCAATGTCGATGATTTTATATAATCGTTCACTTTGTTCTTCATTTAAATCGGGGAACAAGTTTTGAATCTTATCGAATGCATATAATTTCAAAGCATCCAGCGTTTCTTTGTCTTTAACCGATAAATGTGCTGAAATAATGTTTTTTAGTTCAAATTTAATAAAATTGAATTGATCATTTCGAATAAAAGGTTTTAAATTCATTTCTGTATTTTTGTTTTCCATTCCTGACAGCTCCTTTTTTATTATTTAAAGGATTTTTGCAAAGCTGTTTCAGAAATGGGATCATTCAGTTCATAGGCGATTTATTTAAAATCCACCCATGCAAAGTATCGCCATTTCAGTAACAGACTTTGCATGGGAAGCTCCAATTTCTGGCGGATAAATCTTCATATCTGCCATTTGCTATCACCTCCAATCAATCATATTATACAATACTTTGAAGGATTTTTTTATGAAGTTCAGAATATATGGTTTTTAGAAAATATACGTCACATCACACTATCCTTCTTTTTCTCCCTAATAGAAACCTAGAAATTAGGTTGCTATAAAGAGCTGATATAATTAATGTGCCATCATTTCCTCTGCAATTTCTTCTCCGCTTAAATGAGAGAAATAGTATGTTGGCCAATTTTCCAATTCTTTTAACAATGTTTCATGATCTGCATCCCCAAAGTAAATATGGAAATGATGTGATTTGGTTGGATAAATATTGTGATCACTGAATTGAACATGTTTTGGAACTCCTTCTTCACCGTCTACCAAATCAAATAAGTAACGAACACCTCTATTTCCAGCTTCATATGTCAGTATTTCGTAACCATGATATTTATATTTTCCTGTTTTCCCCTCCCCATTTCGATAAAATGTCATTGTATCATCCTTTATGACGATTCGTTCAATGTCTGTTTCATAGCCGATTTTATAATATTCTTTGTATTCTTCAAAAGTCTTGTCTTTCTTTGTTTCCGCTTTTTTCTTCAAAACCTCGTCCAAGGTTCCATCCAATAAATAAGGATAAACAGATTGCCAATCTCCTTCCCAGTCCGACAATTCCCTGTCTTCCACTTCATCATCTTCAAAAATTCCGGAGTAAATTTCTTTCTGTTTTTCAGCATTGTGATCATATTCATGATTGTGTTATAAATGTTTGTATTTTGATGGAGATGGCTTCGCCATGTTATACAAACGAATCGATAACGGCAAACTCCAATGGCCAAGAAACAAAAATGAAGTTCGAAATCTGACTCAACAGGAGCTTCGATGGTTGCTGGAAGGACTCTCAATTCAACAACCGAAAGCCATCCAAAAATCGAAAAAAGGTATCTTCTAGTTACCAATTTAATGATATAATCAATTCAATATGAAATCTGTACGGAAATGTGGTGAATCGTTTGGGCGACACTTCAATGCCGACTGAAAAAGTCATTCAACTTCTTGAAGAACAGTTAACATATATGAAGAAACAAAATGATCAGTTAACCAATCAAAACAAGGAGCTATCCAAACAAATTGAAGTGTTGACTGAGCAAGTTCGCTATCTCACGAAACTTCTTTATGGTTCAAAATCCGAAAAATCAAAGTACCAAGCTCCAGATGGACAGTGTTCTTTGTTTGATGACGACCCTTTTTTAAGGAACCTGAGCACACAGGAGAACAAAGCACGGACACCGTGACTTACACCGTTGTTCGTAAACGACATAACAAGAAAAAACGAAATGATTCTTTTATAGATGGTTTAGAAATTGAAGAAATACATCATCATCCGGAAAATCTACAATGCGAGTGTTGTCAATCACTTATGACAGAGATTGGCAGTACGGTTGTACGGGAAGAAGCGAAATTCATACCAGCTACGATGAAGCGTGTTCAGCATATTGAACACGCTTATGAGTGTAGGTCCTGTAAAAAAAATTTACATAAAAACTCACAAATCAAGCGAGGTAAAGCACCACAACCTGCCATTCAGCGAAGTATTGCAGGACCAACGGTCTTAGCAAAACTGATTTATGACAAGTTTGTCCTCTATTTGCCTTTACATCGGCAAGTAAAGGAATGGCATCGTTATGGTTTACTAACCAATGATAAAAACCTATCAAACTGGGTGATTCGTACGGCAGAAGATTGGCTTCTTCCATTATATAATCGAATGAAAGAAACCCTCATGAAAAAATCAATTCTTCATGTCGATGAAACCTATGCCCAAGTATTGAA
>JGI25330J36431_1000187_pt1 | contig 25960 bp, 27 predicted proteins | sample HigsolmetaAR205D_FD_36431 | JGI IMG/M metagenome (IMG submission 36431) | reverse complement strand
GGGCGCACCTGCAGCCACTTCCAGTCCACCCGCCGGTACAGCTGGTCGGCGATGCGGCGGATCTCCTGCTCGCGCGGGTCGTCGCCCTCGTAGTAGGCCTGGGCGAACAGCACGCCCATCATCAGGATCGCGGTGTCCACGCTCGACAGCTCCACCCAGCTGTCGTAGCGGTGGCCGTTCTGCATGTCCAGGAAGTGGTAGAAGAAGCCCTTGTGGCCGGCGCGCCCGGTGCGTTGCGGCCCCTGCGGTGCGTCGCGCAGGAAGCGCAGCGTGGTCAGGGTGCGGTCCACCGCCTGGGTGCGGCTGACCCAGCCGTTCTCGATGCCGATCGGGTACGCGGTCAAGGCGAAGCCGATCGCGGCCACCGAGGCGAACGGCCGCGAGGGGTAGCGGTCCGGGGTCAGGCCGTTCTGCTCGTTGGTGGTATCCCAGAAGAACTGGAAGGTCCGCTTCTCGATGTCGCGGAACAGCGGCGGCAGCTCCGGCCGCGGCGGGCGTTCCGGCAGCACCGGCTCGATCAGGATCACGTCGGGCTTGGGTTTGGGCGGTTCCGGCGGCTGCGGCGGCTCGCGCCGGCAGCCGGCCAGCGCCAGCAGCAGCGCCGCCAGCGCGAGGAACCCTGCTTGCCTGTGTCGGACGCTCAATGCCTGCTCCATCGCTTTCCGCCGTGGCGGGCGCCTCCCTGGCGGGAGGGCCCGCGGTGGCAGCCCCGGCCGGGAGAGGTGGCCGGGGCGGCCACCACGGCCTCACCAGTCGAAGCCGACCGTCAGCTTGAAGGTACGGGTCGGCAGCTGGATGGCGGTGGGCGTGCCCCAGTTCGGGTTCTGCGGCTCGCCGGCGCCACCGCGCCAGTCGTCGTAACCGGAGTAGTTGGACCAGTTGAACACGTTGAGGATGTCGCCGCGCAGGCGCCAGCGGATGCCGCCGCCGGTGTCCCACTCCTTCTGCACGGCCAGGTCCACCTGCTTGAAGTCCTCCTTCGGCGTGTACGCGTCGAAGTAGCAGTACGCCCAGTCCGAGACGTTGCAGTTCTGGTAGTAGCGCGGCGTGGCGTCGGCCCAGGTTCCCTTGCCGGAGAAGGTCAGCCCCCACGGGCCGTCCCAGATGCCGGTCAGCACCACGCGGTGCTCGGGCACCTTGCCCGGGAACCAGCCGTAGTCCTCGATGCGCTCGGCGTTGAACGCGCCCGGCCAGCCGTCGATCGGGCTGTTCTGCTCCGAGTCGGTGTAGGTGTAGGCCAGGGTGGCGCCCCAGCGCGAGGCCCGGGTGTAGGGCTTCTCCAGCTTGAGGTAGACCGCGCGCGTGCGGGTCTCCAGCGCGTTCTGCGCCAGGATCAGGTTGGAGAACGGGGCGAAGCCGATGCCCCACGGCGGCGGATCGGAGGCACCCGGCGGGTCGGCCGGGAAGAAGCGGCCGTCGTCGCGGCGGTTGCCCAGCAGGAACGCAATGCCATCGTGGCTGCGCACGTACGAGTAGGCGATCTCCGTGTTCCAGTCATGACCCCACAGGGCGAACACGTTGCGCATGCCCAGGGTGAACTGGTCGGAGTACGGCACCTCCAGGTCGTTGTGGTTCAGGAACACCTCGCGGGCGCCGCCCACGGCCGCGGACGCGCGCAGGAACTCCGGATCCAGGTAGCGCGGATCCCACTCGCGGCAGGTCGCGTCCGTGGCGGTGTCGCAGGGATGGGCCGGGGTGTTGAAGTTGTAGGTGTACTGGCCCCAGCTGGCCTTGGCCACCTCGTTCTGCAGGTAGTCGAACAGGTTGCGGTCGTAGGAACGGCCGGCGCCGCCGAACACCACGTGCCGCTGGTCGGCGTTGATGTCGTAGGAGAAGCCCACGCGCGGCGCCCAGTTGTCCTTGTCCGCCTTGCGGTTGCGGCCGGTGCTGATGTAGTCGTTGATGTCGATGCCGGAATTGGGCAGCGCGGTGTTGGAGTTGCGCAGCGCCTCCACCACCTCGGCGGGGGTGACGTAGTCCTCGTAGCTGGGCGTGGTCTCGTAGTCCCAGCGCACGCCCAGGTTCAGGGTCAGGTGCTCGTTCACCTCCCAGTCGTCCTGGATGTACAGGCCGAACTGCTTGTTGTCCGAGCGCGCGGTGCCGTCGCCGTAGCCGGCCACCGGCGCGCCGAACTCCACGTGCACCGGCACGTCCAGGCTCTCGTGGATGTCGTAGTAGAACTGCGGGTTGAACCTGTTCTGCTCCAGGGTCCGCAGGTCGACCTGCTTGTACTTCACGCCCATCTTGATGGTGTGGCCGGCGATGCCGGTGAAGGTCAGGTCGTCCTGGAAGGACCAGCCCTTCTGGCCCTTGTCCTGGTAGTTGTCGCCGCCGCCGATGCGGGCGATGGTGTCCCACCAGTTGCCGTCGCTGAGCAGGTAGCCCGGCGTGAAGCTGGCCGGCCGCGGGCTCCAGAACGCGTCCTCGTAGGTCAGGTGGGCGTCGTTGAGCCAGTCGCCCAGGGTGGCCTGGTAGCGCAGGTCGACGCGGGTCTCCTCGTTGGTGTTGTAGGTGGCCGACGAAGGCAGCCGCTGCCCCTCCACCTGGATGGTCTCGCTCTCGTCGCGGTACTTGACGCTCAGCTCGAAGTAGTGGTTCTCGCCGACCAGCCAGTCCACCTTGCCGAAGTACAGGTCCTCCTTGAACGGCGAGGTGTAGGTGCCGGTGCCGTACTCGTCGCGCAGCGCCGGCGGCAGCATGTCGGGCGTGTAGCCGCGGCCGAGCTGGAACGTGCGCGGGCTCATGTACTCCTTGGCCTCGTAGGCGAGGAAGAAGTGCGCCACGTCCGGGATGATCGGGCCGCCGAAGGAGATGCCGTACTGTTCCTCCTTGCTCTCGGCCTTGGTCGCGCCCGGACGCTCCTCGAAGCGGCTGCGCGAGCGCCAGTCGGTGCTGGTGCGGTCCCAGAAGAAGCTGCCCTCGAACTCGTTGGTGCCCGAGCGCGTGGCGGCGACGATGGCGGCGCTGCTGAGCTGGTCGAACTCGGCCTTGTAGTTCTGGGTGATGACCTTGTACTCGCCGATGGCCGACTGCGGGAACGGGTTGCCGCGGCTGGTGTCCTGGCCGGTGATGCCGCCGGTGGTCACGTAGTTCTTCTGGCCGACGCCGTCGATGAACACGTTGACGGCGCTGGGCGTCTGCGCGCCCGAGCGCAGGCGGGTGTTGCCGCCGGCGTCGGTGATGAACTGCACGCCGGGCACGGTGTCGGCGAAGGCCAGGAAGTTGCGGCTGGCCTGCGGCAGCGCCTCGATCTGGCGCTGGCTGATGTAGGAGGCCACCTCGGAGGTGCGGGTCTCCACCGCCGTGCCCAACACCTGCACGGTCTCCAGCGTGGTCGCCGCGCCGGGCGCGGCGGTCTCGGGCAGACCGCCCACGCCGAGGTTGAGCGTGGCGGTCTGGCCCACCTGCACGGTCAGCTCGCGCGTGGCGGTCTGGCCGCCGGCCTCCACCTCGATGCGGTAGGTGCCCGGCGGCAGGCCGGCGACCACGTACTGGCCCTGGGGCGTGGACTGCACGGTGCGGCGCAGGCCGGTGGCGGTGTTGACCACCGTCACCTGCGCGCCCGCCGCCGGCGCGGAATCGGCCAGGACCTGGCCGCGGATGGTAGCACTGGTGCTTTGCGCCAGCGCCGGGCCCGCGCCCAGCGCCAGCGCGCTGGCCAGCGCGGCCACGAGCAACCTCCGGACGGGTCTGGTTCTCATGTTCGTTCCCTCCAACGGTGAAATGGAAAACGGTGCAACCCTATTCTCGCCCCTTCCCCGGGCGCCCCCTCCGCGCCTGGGCGCGTGCGGCCTCCCTGCCGCTCGATTCACGGACCACCAGCTCCGGGACCATGACCTGCGCCGCGCCGGCCGCGGCGCCTGCGGTTTCCGCGCCGTCGGCGCCGGCCTCGATCTGCTCGAGCAGGCGCGCGAGCGCGCGCTCGCCGAGGGCCGCGATACTCACCCGCATCGTCGTCAATGAGGGGTGAACGAAGCGCGCCAGCGGAATGTCGTCGAAGCCGGCCAGGGCGATGTCGCCGGGCACGCGCACGCCGGCCTGAACGAAGGCGTACAGGCAGCCCAGCGCCATCATGTCGTTGGCCGCGAACACGGCGTCCGGGCGCGTGCCGGAGCCGAGGATGGCACGGCCGGCGCGGTGCCCGGAAGCCTCGTCGAACTCGCCCGGGTACTCCTCGCCGACCGCGCCCGGATGCGCGGCAATGGCGTCGCGGAAGCCGCGCAGGCGCTCGCGCGCGTCGTGGTTGTGCGCCGGCCCGCCGATGAAGGCGATGCGCCGGTGCCCCAGCGCCAGCAGGTGCTCGACCATGGCCACCGCGCCGGCGTGGTTGTCGATCTCCAGCGCCGGCCAGGCCGGCTCCGGCTGGTGGGTGTTGATCAGCACCACCGGCAGCAACTGCGGCAGGTTCTCGGCCAGGAAGCCGGGACGGTCGGCGTAGGGCGACATCACCAGCAGGCCGTCCACGCGGCCGCGCATGGCGCGCAGCGCAGCGCCCTGCTCGTCCGGATCGCCGTGGTAGCTGGACAGCAGCAGGTGGCGGCCGCGCGCGCGGGCCACCGCGTCGATGCCGCGGATCAGTTCGGAGAAGAACTCGCCGTGCAGGTCCGGCAGGACCACGCCGATGGTCTGGGTGCTGCGGCTGCTCAGGCTGCGTGCCGCGCCGTGCGGGCTGTAGCGCAGGCGCCGGGCCACCTCCAGCACCTGGCGGCGCACCGGCTCGGCCACGTTGCTGTGGCCGTTGAGCGCACGCGACACCGTGGCCACCGAGACCTTCGCCTCGCGGGCGACGTCGCGGATGGTCACCGCCTGGCGTCCCATACTCCCTCCCGAAGCACGGCTTACCCGTCGGCACTGTAAACGTTTTCAGAAGCTGCTGCCAAGCCGGGCGCGGCGGCAAAGCCGCGCCGTTTCAACGGTTTGGAGCGCAATCCGATGCCGCGTCGCAACATGACGCCGCCGCCTGCCCGGCGCCACCGCCGCGCCCCACCGGCGCCCGCCCGGCCGGCGCGGCAGCTGAAGCGCAGCCGGCGCCGCCGCTGGACAGGCCAGCAGCCAGCGCTTACCCTTGGCCTCACATGCGGCCGAAAGCAGCGGCCCGTCGGTTTCCCAGGGCACGCCCGGCTGCCTTGCTCCCGCGCCAGGCAGCCCGGGCGCCACGACGGCCCTCCGCTGCCGCGACCGGCCGCACGCAGACGACCTCCCGGCTGTCGGCCGCCGCCCCGTGCGGTGCCAGGCCTTTTTGATGTGCACGCAGCGGCGCCCGTCCCCGGCCCTTCCGGCGGCGGCCGCCCCCGCAGCCGGCACCTCGCCCACGGGATCCGGGCGTTCCGGCGCGGCCCCGTCCCGGGCAGGGCTTTCGAGCAGATGACTTCGCAGACCGCGCAAGACGCGACCACCACAACGCAGCCGCCCCGCGCGCCGCAGCAGCAGGAGATGCCGCTGGCGGTCGTGCACGGGCAGCCGCTGCTGCAGATCCCGCAGGACCTGTACATCCCGCCGGACGCGCTGGAGGTCATCCTCGACGCCTTCGAGGGCCCGCTGGACCTGCTGCTGTACCTGATCCGCCGCCAGAACCTGGACATCCTCGACATCCCGGTGGCGGAGATCACCCGGCAGTACATCGCCTACATCGAGGTGATGCAGGAGCTGCGCTTCGAGCTGGCGGCCGAGTACCTGCTGATGGCCGCGATCCTGGCCGAGATCAAGTCGCGCATGCTGCTGCCGCGGCCGCCGGCCGAGGAAGGCCAGGAGGAGGACCCGCGCGCCGAGCTGGTCCGCCGCCTGCAGGAGTACGAGCGCTTCAAGCAGGCCGCCGAGGACCTGGACGCGCTGCCGCGGATGGAGCGCGACACCCTGCCGGTGCAGGCGCACGTGCCCGACCGCACGGTGATGCGGCTGCCGCCGCCGGTGGACCTGCGCGAGCTGCTGCTGGCGCTGCACGACGTGCTCAAGCGCGCCGAGCTGTTCAGCGGCCACCAGATCCGGCGCGAGGCGCTGAGCGTGCGCCAGCGCATGGGCGAGGTGCTGCAGAAGCTGGAGGACGGCCGCTTCCACCGCTTCGAGAGCCTGTTCACCGCCGAGGAAGGCCGGCTGGGCGTGCTGGTGACCTTCCTGGCCATGCTCGAACTGGCCAAGGAACAGCTGCTGGACATCGTCCAGGAGGCGCCGCTGGCGCCGATCTACGTCAAGTCGCTGGCCACCGGCAACACCGCCGAGCCGCTGCAGTTCCACAGCGAGTTCGACGACGGCGACACCGCCAACGAACCCGCCGCGCGCTGACGCCCCACCACCGAACCCGCGAGATCCATGGACCAGGCGCTGATCAACCGCATCGTCGAGGCCGCGCTGCTGGCGGCCAACCAGCCGCTGCCGCTGGCCCAGCTGTACGGGCTGTTCCCCGAGGACGAGCCGCCGCCGTCCGGCAGCGTGGAGCGGGCCCTGGAGGAGCTGCGCGAGGCCTGCGCCGACCGCGGCGTGGAGCTGGTCGAGGTGGCCTCCGGCTTCCGCTTCCAGGTCAAGCGCGAGGTCCATCCCTGGGTGGCGCGGCTGTGGACCGAACGCAAGACCCGCTACACCCGCGCCACCCTGGAGACCCTGGCGCTGATCGCCTACCGGCAGCCCATCACCCGCGGCGAGATCGAGCAGGTGCGTGGCGTGGCGGTCAGCAGCAACATCATCCAGGCGCTGGAGGAGCGCGAGTGGATCCGCGTGGTCGGCCACCGCGACGTGCCCGGGCGGCCGGCCCTGTACGGCACCACCAAGGCCTTCCTGGACTACTTCGGCCTCAAGAGCCTGGACGAGCTGCCGCCATTGTCCGAGCTGAAGGACATCGGCGAGCTGGAACCGGAACTGCCGCTGGATCCGGACGCCGCCCCCGCCCCGGCGACCGCCGCCGCCGGCGCCGACGCCGGCCAGGCCGCGGGGGGCGCAGGCGATGCGCCGGCCAACGACGACGACGGTGCCGCCGCGCAGGACGCGCAGGCCCCGTCCACCCCCGAAGAATCCCTGCCGGAGGCCGACACGGCCGCCGGCCCTTCCGAACCCCAGGCCGAAGCAACCGACGACGGCCGGAGCCAGATCCATGACTGATCCCACCCCCCGCAAGACCCTCGGCCGGCTGTCGCTCAAGCGCGACGCCGCCGCCCCCGCCGCGCCCCGCCTCGAGGAGCGGCTGCACAAGGTCCTGGCCCAGGCCGGGCTCGGCTCGCGCCGCGCGCTGGAGCAGCGCATCGCCGACGGCCTGGTCAAGGTCAACGGCGAGGTCGCCCAGGTCGGCCAGAGCATCCGCAGCGGCGACCGCGTGGAGCTGGACGGCCGCACCTTCGTCGCCTCGGCGCTGACCGAGCCGCCGCGCGTGCTGCTGTACAACAAGCCGGAAGGCGAGGTCACCACCCGCGAGGACCCCGAGGGCCGGCCCACCGTGTTCGATTCGCTGCCGCGCCTGAAGGGTGCGCGCTGGATCGCCGTCGGCCGCCTGGACATCAACACCACCGGCCTGCTGCTGCTGACCACCGACGGCGAGCTGGCCAACGCCATGATGCATCCCTCGCGCGAGGTCGAGCGCGAGTACGTGGTGCGCGTGCGCGCCCCGGAGGGGCAGGACAGCGTGCCCGAGGCCGTGGTCCAGCGCCTGGCGCAGGGCGTGGAGCTGGAGGACGGCCCGGCCCGGTTCGAGCAGATCGAGCGCATCGGCGGCACCGAGTCGCACGACTGGTTCAAGGTCGTGGTCAAGGAGGGCCGCAACCGCGAGGTGCGCCGCCTGTGGGAATCGCAGGGCTGCCAGGTCAGCCGGCTCAAGCGCGTGCGCTACGGCAGCATCAGCCTGCCGCGCGAGCTGCTGCGCGGCCAGTCGCAGGAGCTGCCGGCGGCCCAGGTCGAGGCCCTGCGCCGCGAGCTGGGCCTGGAGGACGCCACCCGCTCCACCCTGACCCTGCAGCCGGTGATCGGCCAGCGCCGCGCCGCCCGCGCCACCGTGCACGTGGGCCAGGAGGCCGGCCGCGGCCAGGCCTACGTCAACGGCCTGAACCTGGCCGACGAGGGCCGCGAGCTGCGCCGCTTCGACACCCTGCGCGAGGACCGCCGCGGCCGCGGCGGCAAGAAGGCCGCCGGCGGCCTGACCGTGACCGGCGAGGCCGCCGCCAAGCAGGCGCAGAAGCCGCTCAAGCAGCGCAAGCAGAAGGGTCTGGACGACAACCCGGCCGCGTTCCGCACCTGGTACGTGCCCGAGGGCGTGGGCACCGGCCCGGCCGGCCACCGCAACGCCGGCCCGGGCGGCAAGCGCAAGCCCAAGAAGGCCAAGAAGGCCAAGGCCGGCGCGCGCCCCTACTTCCCGTCCGACCACGCCGCGCCGGGCGGCACGCCCGGCCGCGGCGGCCCGCGCCGCAACCGCGGCCGCTGAGGGACGGGACACCCGGCACCAGGCGGCGGCGCGGCCGCGCCGTCGCCGCGCCCGGGGCCGGCGCATGCCGGCGGCGCGTCAGCGCGGTTCGATCACGAACTTGCCGAAGGCCAGGCCCAGGTCCCAGCCCTTGCCCTTGCCGGCCANGGCCAGTGAGACCTCGCCCTTGGTCATCACCTGCGCCCTGCCCGACTTGACCGCGCCGGCGTGGACCTCGGCGGCGACGTAGGTGCCCAGCGTCTCGCGGATGTTGGCCACGCCGGAGAATTCGCCCACACCGTCGTCGATGCGCGACTTGCCGAAGGTGATGCCGCCCCCCTTGGCGCTGATCTTCACCGGCAGGCTGGCGCCGTTGTCGCAGGTGATGGTGCCGGTGCCCTGGGCGGTCTTGTAGAACGCGGACCAGCCCGACAGGGTGAAGCGCAGCTTGCAGTCGATGTCGCGCGCGTGCGCGGCGGGCGTGGCGGCCAGGGCGATCAGGCCGGCAAGCAGGATTCGCGGCAGGTGCATGGCATGGACTCCGTGGGATGCCGGGGATCCCGGCGCCGTGGCGAGTTTAGGCCAGCGGCGCGTGTCCGTGGCGTCCCCGCGGCACCGGCGCGGTTCACCGGTGGCCGTGCCGGGCCTTCAGCGCAGCTGGAAGGCGTCGGCGTCGAGCATGGCCGGGAAATGCGCCCGGTGCGCGGCCAGGGCCTCGGCCGAGAGCGTGCTGGTCAGCACCTGCTCGCGGCCGTGGGCCTCGACCTGGGCCTGGCCGAGGAAGTCGACCACCGCGCTGTCGCCGCTGTAGTCCAGGCCGTTGCCGTCGCGGCCGACGCGGTTCACCCCGGCCACGTAGCACAGGTTCTCGATCGCGCGCGCGCGCAGCAGCGTGCGCCAGGCGTGGGCGCGGGGCGAAGGCCAGTTGGCCACGAAGATCTGCAGGTCGAAGTCCAGCCCGCCCGCGCGTTCAACGTCGTAGCGGTTGCGGCAGAACACGGGGAAGCGCAGGTCGTAGCAGACCTGCGGGTTGATCCGCCAGCCCTTCCATTCCACGGTCAGGCGGTCGCGCCCGGGCGTGTAGCGCCTGTGCTCGCCGGCGTAGCGGAACAGATGGCGCTTGTCGTAGTGCGCCAGCCCGCCGTCCGGGGTGGCCCACAGCAGGCGGTTGAACACGCCCTGCTCCGTGCGCAGCTGCACGCTGCCGGTCACCGCCGCGCCCAGGCGCGCGGCCTGCTCGCGGATCCAGGCCACGGTCGGGCCGTCCATGCCCTCGGCGCGCTCGATGGCATCGTTGGAGAAGCCGCTGGTGAAGGTCTCCGGCAGCACCACCAGGTCGGTGGCGCCGGCCAGCGGCGCCAGCAGCGCGCCGTAGTAGGCGCGGTTGGCCTCCGGGTCATGCCAGCGGGTGTCGCCCTGGACCAGGGAAATGCGCAGATCCTGCATGGCCGTGTGCCTCACAGTCGCCGCAGCCGTTCGATGGCCGCGTCCAGGGTGGCCTCGTTCTTGGCGAAGCACAGCCGCACCAGGCGCTGCCCGGCCGGCGGCTGCGCGTAGAACGGCGACAGCGGGATGGCGGTCACCCCGTGCTCCACCGTCAGCCACTTCACGAACTCCAGATCCGGCAGGTCGCTGACCTCCGAGTAGTCCACCAGCTGGAAGTAGCCGCCGGCCACCGGCAGCGGCTTCAGCCGCGTGCCCAGCAGCTGCTGCCGGAAGCGGTCGCGCTTGGCCTGGTAGAAGGCGCCCAGCGCCTGGTCGTGCTCCGGCGCCTCGCGCAGCATCGCGGCGAAGGCGTGCTGGGCCGGGGCGAAGGTGCAGAACACGTTGTACTGGTGCACCTTGCGGAACTCCGCGCTCAGCGCCGGCGGGGCGATGCAGTAGCCGACCTTCCAGCCGGTGCAGTGGTAGGTCTTGCCGAAGCTGGAGACCACGAAGGCGCGCTCGCGCAGCCGCGGCCAGCGCAGCACCGACTCGTGGCGGGCGCCGTCGAAGACGATGTGCTCGTACACCTCGTCCGACAGCAGCACGATGTCCGTGCCCTCCAGCAGCGCTTCCAGGGCCTGCATGTCGGCGGCCGAGAACATGGCCCCGGACGGGTTGTGCGGGCTGTTGACCATCAGCATGCGCGTGCGGGGGGTGATCGCGGCGCGCACGCGCTCCCAGTCCACGGCGAAACTGGCCGGATCCAGCGACACGTGCACCGCGCGCGCGCCGGCCAGGTCGATGGCCGGCTCGTAGCAGTCGTAGGCCGGGTCCAGCACGACCACCTCCTCGCCGGGGCGCACCACCGCCTGGATGGCGTTGAAGATGGCCTCGGAGGCGCCGCTGGTGACGGTGACCTCGGCATCGGCGTCCACCCCGGCGCCGTAGCAGCGCCGCACCTTGGCGGCGATGGCCTGGCGCAGCGCCGGCACACCGGTCATCGGCGCGTACTGGTTGTGGCCCTCGCGCATGGCCGCATCCAGCGCGTCCACCAGGCGCTGCGGCACCGGGAAGTCGGGGAAGCCCTGGCCCAGGTTCACGGCACCGTGCTCGGCCGCCATCTGCGACATCACGGTGAAGATGGTCGTGCCCACCCTGGGCAGTTTGGTCGGCGGGATCTGGAACGGCATCAGGATCGCGGCGTTGGAGGGGAGACCGCGGAGTGTACGCAATGGCCGCCGCGGACGAAGATGGAGGCATGCACTCCACCCGCCCCGCCCCGGACGCCGCCGCCCTGCTGGCCGCCTACCTGCGGGCCCGCTACCGCGTGGCCCTGGCCCCGGGCCGCTGGCTGGAACTGCACGTCGGCCGCCCGCCGCCGGAGCCGCTGGCGCGCTGGCAGCCGCGGGCGCCGCTGACCCTGGTCACGGCCTGGAACCCGCGCTCGCAGCCGCGCACGGAGGCGGAGAACGCACGCGCCGACGCCGCCCTGCGCGCCGACCTGGCCGCCGCCGGTTGGCCGGTGCTGCCGGCCGAGAACAGCGACCGGGAGGGCCGCTGGCGCGAGCCGGGCTGGCTGGTGGCCGGCCCCTCCGCGGCGCAGGCCGACGCCCTGGCCCGCCGCTACGGCCAGGCCGGCGTGCTCCACGCCGCCCCCGGCCAGCCGGTGCGCCTGCGCATGTACCTGCCCCGCCCCGCCGGCCCGGCCGTCGACGCCGTGGACTGGTGCTCCCCCCTGTAGGAGCCCGGTGCGCGGCGGCCTGGCCGGCGCATCCGGCGCCGGCGTTCGCCCGCCAAGCCCAGGGCGCCGCACCGGCTGCGGCACGTGCAACGCAGGCTCCGGTCCCTGACTGCCCCGTCCGATCGCCGCTGGCTCCCGGCCGGATCGCCGCCGACGCGCTCCTGCGGGGGATGCCCGGGAGCGGCGGCAGGCTACAATGCGCGGCGATGACCGACACCGCCCCTGTCCCGCTGCTGGCCGCCCGTGGCCTGGCGTTCGCCCGCAACGAGGTGCCGGTGTTCGGCCCGCTGGATTTCGCCGTCGAGGCCGGCGAGGCCCTGCTGGTGCAGGGCGGCAACGGCAGCGGCAAGACCACCCTGCTGCGCGTCCTGGCCGGGCTGCTGCGCGCGGACGCCGGCGGCATCGAGATCGAGGGCCAGCCCGCCGCGCCGGCCTCGCGCGCCCATGCCATCGCCTACCTCGGCCATCTGCCCGCGCTCAAGGGCGAACTGACCGTGGAGGAAAACCTGCGCTTCCTGTGCGGCCTGCACGGCCGGCGCCCCGGCCAGACCATCGGCGACGCCCTGGCCATCGTCGGCCTGTCCGGCTACGAGGACGCGCCGGCGCGGCAGCTGTCGGCCGGGCAGAAGAAGCGCGTGGGCCTGGCACGCATGTGGCTGTCGCCGGCGCCGCTGTGGCTGCTGGACGAGCCCTACGCCAACCTCGACCTGGACGGCATCAACCTGGTCAACCGCATGATCCCGGCGCACCTGCGCGCCGGCGGCGCGGCCCTGGTCACCACCCACGGCGCCTACGCCGCCCCGCCGGTGCGCACGCGCCTGCTGGAACTGGGAGCGGCCGCATGAGCACCCGCCCCGGCCTGCTGCGCGGCGCCCGGGCCCTGCTGCTGCGCGACCTGCGTCTGGTCTGGCGGCGCCGCGGCGACGCCCTGCAGCCGGCGCTGTTCGCGGTGCTCGTGGTGGTGATGTTCGCCCTGGCCCTGGGCGGCGAGAAGCAGGTGCTGCGCGACCACGTCGCCCCGCACGCGATCTGGGTGGCGGTGCTGCTGGCCGGCCTGCTGTCGCTGGACAGCCTGTTCCGCGGCGATGCCGAGGACGGCTCGCTGGAGCAGTGGCTGCTGGCGCCGGTGCCGCTGGCCTGGCTGGTGGCGGTGCGCACCTTCGGCCACTGGCTGACCACCGCCGTGCCGCTGCTGGTGGCGGTGCCGGTGCTGGGCGAGTTCCTGTACCTGCCGCGCGCGCAGTTGCCGCTGCTGCTGTTGACCCTGCTGCTGGGCACGCCCACGCTGAGCCTGCTGGGCGCGGTGGTGGCCGCGCTGACCGTGGGCCTGAAGCGTTCGGGCATCCTGGTGGCGCTGCTGGCCCTGCCGCTGTACGTGCCGGTGCTGGTGTTCGGCGCCGGCAGCGTGGCCGCCGCCGCACAGGGCCTGGATCCCAGCGGTTCGCTGCTGCTGATGGCGGCGATGCTGGTGGCTTCGGCGGTGCTGGCGCCGCTGGCCGCGGCGGCGGCGATCCGGATCGCGCAGGGGTGAGACTCAGGTTCCTGAGCGCGCACCCGCCTGCGCCTTGCGCTGGATCAAGGGCCGCCGCGGCGCGTGCGGCGACAATGCAGGCTGGTGCGGTGTGGCCGCGCGGTGCGCCCACCCGGTCCACCCACGGCCTCCGCCGCCTTCGCTTGGCGCGGGGGACGGAGTCTGAAAAAATGCGCTTTTCCTGCCCGTACAGCCCGACCGGCCGGCGGCCCGCGCCCCCGACCGGCGCCTTCCAGCGAGCAATGTCCTGTCCATGAACCCGGTGATCCGCTGGTTCCACCTCCTCGGCTCGCCGCCGTACTTCGACCGCTTCGCCGCGCGCTGGGCACCGTGGTGCTACCTGGCCGGCGTGCTGCTGATGGCGGTGGGCACGTGGCAGGCGCTGTTTGTGGTGCCGGCCGACTACCAGCAGGGCGACAGCGCCCGCATCCTCTACATCCATGTGCCTTCGGCCTGGATGAGCCTGGCCGTGTACGCGCTGATGGCCGTCTACGCGGGCGTCGCCCTGGTGTGGCGGATCAAGCTGTGCGAGATCCTGGCCATGGCGTGCGCCCCGATCGGCGCGGCCTTCACCGCCATCACCCTGGCCACCGGTTCGATCTGGGGCAAGCCCATGTGGGGCACCTGGTGGGACTGGGACCCGCGCCTGACCACCGAGCTGATCCTGCTGTTCCTGTACCTGGGCGTGATCGGCCTCTACCACGCCGGCGACGACCGCCGCGCCTCGGCCCGGGCCGCCGGCCTGCTGGCCATCGTCGGCGTGGCCCTGCTGCCGGTGATCCGCTACTCGGTCGAGTGGTGGGACTCGCTGCACCAGGGCCAGACCGTGCGCGTGTTCGGCCAGTCCAGCCTGGACCCGAGCATGGCCGCGCCGCTGTGGTGGATGGTGGTCGGCACCAAGTTCTGGTTCGCCGGCTCCCTGCTGGCCCGTGCCCGCGCCGACAACCTGCGCCGCGAGGCCGGGCGCGACTGGGTGCGCAAGCTCGCCGAGGAAGGCGCATGACCTACCTGCCTTACGTGATCGGCGCCTACGCGGTGTTCGCGGTGGTGCTGCTGTGGGACTTCCTGGCGCCGCGGCTGCAGCTGCGGCGCGAACTGCGTGCCGCCCGCCTGCGCGCGGCGCGCGCGCGCAAGCCGGCCGCCACGGCCGGGGAGCTGAGCCGATGAACCCGGTCCGCCGCCGCCGCCTGCTGCTGGTGGCCCTGCTGGTGCTGGCCTCCGGCGCGGTGACCGCGCTGGTGGCCATGGCCCTGCAGCGCAACGTCGCCTATCTCTACACTCCGGCCGAGGTGCTGCGCGGCGAGGCCGGCGAGCGTGCCCGCTTCCGCCTGGGCGGCATGGTCGAGAAGGGCTCCTTCCGCCGCGAGGCCGGCTCGCTGGAATCGCACTTCCGCGTCACCGACGGCGACGCGCAGCTGCCGGTGGTCTACACCGGCATCCTCCCCGACCTGTTCCGCGAGGGCCAGGCGGTGGTGGCCACCGGCCGCATGCAGGACGGCGTGTTCGTCGCCGACACCGTGCTGGCCAAGCACGACGAGACCTACATGCCCAGGGAAGTGGCCGACAAGATGGGCATCGCACACCGCAAGCACGACGTGCAGGTGCCGGCGGAGGACACGCCTTGAGGCCCTTCCCGGTGGGCGGCCGGAAGCGGCGCGGGTACGGCCATGCTGCCTGAACTCGGCCAGGTCCTGCTGCTGCTGGCGATGGTGGTGGCCGCGCTGCAGGCGGTGCTGCCGCTGGCCGGCGCCGCGCGCGGCAACGCCGCGTGGATGGCGGTGGCGCGCCCGGCCGCGCACCTGCAACTGCTGCTGCTGGCCGGCGCCTTCGCCATCCTGACCCACGCCTTCGTGGTCCAGGACTTCTCGGTCCGCTACGTGGCGGCCAACTCCAACTCGCTGCTGCCGATGGTCTACCGCTACTCGGCGGTGTGGGGCTCGCACGAGGGGTCGCTGCTGCTGTGGGCGCTGGTGCTGGCACTGTGGACCTCGGCCGTGGCCCTGTTCTCGCGCTCCCTGCCGCCGCCGGTGGTGGCGCGGGCGCTGGGCGTGATGGGCGCGGTGGCGCTGGGCTTCCTCGCCTTCCTGGTGTTCACCTCCAACCCGTTCGAGCGGCTGCTGCCGGCCCCGCCGGAGGGCCGCGACCTCAACCCGCTGCTGCAGGACCCGGGCCTGATCCTGCACCCGCCGATGCTGTACTTCGGCTACGTGGGCTTCGCCGTGCCGTTCGCCTTCGCCATCGCCGCGCTGCTGGACGGCCACATCGACGCGCGCTGGCTGCGCTGGACCCGGCCCTGGACCAACGTGGCCTGGGCGTTCCTGACCCTGGGCATCGCGCTGGGCAGCTGGTGGGCCTACTACGAGCTGGGCTGGGGCGGCTGGTGGTTCTGGGACCCGGTGGAGAACGCCAGCTTCATGCCCTGGCTGGTGGGCGCGGCGCTGATCCACTCGCAGGCGGTGACCGAGAAACGCGGCAGCTTCCCCGGCTGGACCCTGCTGCTGGCCATCGCCGCGTTCTCGCTGTCGCTGCTGGGCACCTTCCTGGTCCGCTCCGGCGTGCTGACCAGCGTGCACGCCTTCGCCTCCGATCCCTCGCGTGGCATGTTCATCCTGGCCTTCCTGGGCACGGTGGTCGGCGCCTCGCTGCTGCTGTATGCGCTGCGCGCCGGCCGCCTGGCCGAGGGCCCGGGCTTCGCCCCGGCCTCGCGCGAGACCCTGCTGCTGGTCAACAACCTGCTGCTGTCCAGCGCCTGCGCCATGGTGCTGCTGGGCACGCTGTACCCGCTGCTGGCCGATGCCCTGGAGCTGGGCAAGATCTCGGTCGGTCCACCCTACTTCGGCCTGCTGTTCTTCGTGCTGATGGTGCCGCTGGTGGTGCTGGTGCCGTTCGGCCCGCTGGCGCGCTGGCAGCGCGAGCAGCCCTCGAGGCTGGTCGCGGCGCTGGTGCCGTGGCTGGGCGTGGCCGCGGGCCTGGGCGTGCTGGCCTGGTTCCGGGCGCCGCAGGGTGCATGGAAGAGCGCGCTGGGCGTGGCCGGCGCGGCCTGGGTGGGCCTGGGCACGCTGCGCTTCGCCTGGGCGCGGCTGCGCAACAGCGGGCGCATGAACGCCGAGACCTGGGGCCTGGTGCTGGCGCACCTGGGCATCGCCGTGTTCCTGGTCGGCGCCCTGCTGGTCGAGGCGCAGAACGTGCAGCGCGAGGTGGCGCTGGCGCCGGGCCAGCGCCTGGAGCTGGACCGCTACACCTTCGTGTTCGAGGGCGTGGAGCGCATCCCCGGCCCGAACTACACCGCCGAGCGCGGCAGCGTCCGGCTACTGCGCGACGGCCGCCCGCTGGCCGTGCTGCATCCTGAGAAGCGCGCCTACGCCAGCGGCGGCCAGGTGATGACCGAGGCGGCGATCCGCCCCGGCCTGGCCGGCGACGTGTACGTGGCCCTGGGCGAGCCGCTGGGCAACGGCAGCTGGGCGGTGCGCGTGCACGTCAAGCCCTTCGTGCGCTGGATCTGGACCGGCGCCCTGCTGATGGCCCTGGGCGGCCTGGTCGCCGCCGCCGACCGCCGCTTCCGCCAACCAACGGAGAAAGCCCCATGACCGCTTCCCAGGAGACCCCGAAGAACGCGCCCCCGCGCCCGGGACTGCCGCCGGTGGCCATCGTCATCGGCGCGCTGTTCTTCATCGGGCTGGTCGGGCTGATGCTGTACGGCGTGCGCCGCTCCGGCGACGCGGGCCGCGACGTGCTGCCCTCGGCGCTGATCGGCAAGCCGGCGCCGGAGTTCTCGCTGCCGGTGCTGCACGATCCCGGCGTCCGCTTCGGCTCGGCCGAGCTGCGCGGCGCGCCCTACGTGCTCAACGTCTGGGGCAGCTGGTGCGCGGCCTGCCGCGAGGAACACCCGGTGCTGACCCGCTTCGCCGAGACCCGGCGCGTGCGCGTGGTCGGCTACAACTGGAAGGACGAGCCGGAGGAGGCGCTGCGCTGGCTGGAGCGGTTCGGCAACCCGTTCTTCGTCGTGGTCGCCGACCAGGAAGGCCGCACCGCGCTGGACTGGGGTGTGGCTGGCGCGCCGGAGACCTTCCTGGTGGACGGCAACGGCATCGTGCGCTGGAAGCACACCGGCCCGCTGACCGACCAGGTCGTGCGCGGCCAGCTGCTGCCCGAGCTGGAACGGGCGGAGCGGGCGCGGTGAGCCGGCCGCTGCGCTCCCTGCTGCTGGCGCTGGCCCTGGCGGCCGGCGCCGGCGTGCACGCGCAGCCGGTGGACGACCCGGCGCCGCTGCAGTTCCACGACGCGGCCGAGGAGGCGCGCTTCCAGCACCTGGCCGGGCAGCTGCGCTGCGTGATGTGCCAGAACCAGTCGCTGGCCGACTCCAACGCGCAGATCGCCCGCGACATGCGCCGCCAGGTGCTGGACCTGATGCGCGAGGGCCGCTCGGACGAGGAGATCAGGCGCTTCCTGGTGGACCGCTACGGCGAGTTCGTGCTGTACCGGCCGCAGGTCGGCTCGCACACCTGGCTGCTGTGGTTCGGCCCGGGCCTGGTGTTGCTGGGCGGCGCCGTGGCGGTGTGGCGGATCGTGCGCCGGCGCGCGGCCAACGCCACCGGCGGGCCGCTGGCCGACGAGGAACTGGACCCGTGAGCGACGCCACCCTGCCCTTCGTGATCGTCGCCGCCCTGCTCAGCGTGGCCGTGCTCGGCCGCGTGCTGTGGCCGGTCTGGCGCGGCCCGCGCTGGCCGCTGGGTGCCGCGGTCGCCTCGCTCTCGGTGGTGGTGCTGGGCCTGTACGTGCTGGTGGGCACGCCACAGGCGCTGCGCGCCCCGGCCGCCGCGGAGGCGCCGCGGACCCTGCAGGAGGCGGTGGCGCGGCTGGAGGAGGAGCTGCAGCGCAACCCGGACGCGGCCGAGGGCTGGGCCCTGCTGGGCCGTTCGCGCGCGGCCCTGGGCGACCAGGCCGGCGCCCGCGACGCCTACGCTCGCGCGGTGGCGCTGGCGCCGGACGAGCCGGGTCTGCTGGTGGACGCGGCCGAGGCGCGCGCCCTGGCCGATCCGGAGCGGCGCTTCGACGAACAGGCGCTGGCCTGGCTGCGCCGCGCGCTGGAGCTGCAGCCCAGCCACCAGCGCGCCACCTGGTTCCTCGGCGTGGCCCAGCGCCAGGCCGGCCGGGCCGCCGAGGCCGCCGCGACCTGGGAGCCGCTGCTGGCCACGGTGGACGCGGCCACCGCGCGCAGCCTGCGCGAACAGATCGACGCCGCCCGCGCCGACGCCGGCCTGCCGCCGCTGCAGGCGGAGGCGGCCCCGGCCACCGCGCTGCGGGTGCGGCTGATGGTGCCGGCCGACCTGGCCGCGCGCACCGGCGCCCGCGAAGACGCGGCGGTGTTCGTGATCGCGCGCATCCCCGGCGGCCCGCCGATGCCGGTGGCCGTGGAGCGCCATCCGCTGCGCGACCTGCCGGCGGAGGTGGTGCTGGACGACCGCGACAGCCCCATGCCCACGCAGAAGCTGTCGGCGCTGGACGAGGTCGAGGTGCTGGCGCGGTTGTCGCTCGGCGGCAGCGCCGGGCGCGGCGAGGGCGACATCGAATCGCCCCCCGTGCGGGTGCGGCTGCCGGCGCAGGCACCGGTGGAGCTGCGCCTGGACGCGGCGCGCTGAGCCCNCCCCCGGCGGAACACGGCTTTCCCGCCCCGCGCTGCGGCCNGCGGCGCGATGCCGGTACACTGCGGCGCCTATGGCTACCGTCACGCCTGACGCCGCGCCCGGCGAGTTCATCCCGCCCGGCAGCCGCTTCCACTTCCTGCCGTCCCCGTTCCCGATGAAACGGGGCGGGCAGCTGCTGGGTGCGCGGGTGGCCTACGAGACCTGGGGCCGCCTCAACGACGCCCGCGACAACGCGGTGCTGATCGTCACCGGCCTGTCGCCGGACGCCCACGCCGCCTCGCACGCCGACGACCCCACGCCCGGNTGGTGGGAGGCCATGCTCGGCCCCGGCAAGCCGATCGACACCGGCCGCTGGTTCGTGGTCTGCGTCAACTCGNTGGGCAGCTGCAAGGGCTCCACCGGCCCGGCCTCGATCGATCCGGCCACCGGCCAGCCCTACCGCCTGTCGTTCCCGGCCCTGTCGATCGAGGACATCGCCGACGCCGCCGCCGCGGTGGTGCGCGGCCTGGGCATCGAACGGCTGGCCTGCGTGATCGGCAACTCCATGGGCGGCATGACCGCGCTGGCGCTGCTGCTGCGCCACCCNGGCATCGCCCGCGCCCACATCAACATCTCCGGCAGCGCGCGCGCCCTGCCGTTCTCCATCGCGGTGCGCTCGCTGCAGCGCGAGGCCATCCGCCTGGACCCGAACTGGAACGAGGGGCACTACGACGCCGGGCGCTATCCCGAATCGGGCATGCGCATCGCCCGCAAGCTGGGCGTGATCACCTACCGCTCGGCGCTGGAGTGGGACGGCCGCTTCGGCCGCGTGCGCCTGGACTCGGACCGCGCCGACAACGAGCCCTTCGGCCTGGAGTTCGAGGTGGAAAGCTACCTGGAGGGCCACGCGCGCCGCTTCGTGCGCCGCTTCGACCCCAACTGCTACCTGTACCTGAGCCGCTCGATGGACTGGTTCGACCTGGCCGANTACGCCGACGGCGACGTGCTGGCCGGGCTGGCGAAGATCCGGGTCGAGCGCGCCCTGGCCATCGGCGCCAACACCGACATCCTGTTCCCGGTGCAGCAGCAGGAGGAGATCGCCGAGGGCCTGGCCCGCGGCGGCGCGCAGGCGCGCTTCCTGGGCCTGGACTCGCCCCAGGGCCACGACGCCTTCCTGGTCGACTTCGGCCGCTTCGGCCCGGCGGTGCGCGGCTTCCTGGACGAGCTGGCCGGGTAAACGTTTCCACCGAAACGTTTATCTAACATCCGTCCCGGTACCCTGCCGACCCGTCCCAACGGAGCCTGGGCTTGGATTTCCCCGGCAAACAGAAACTGGTCGAGGCGCTGGATGCGGCCGTGCGCCTGCGCGAGAAGACCGCGGTCACCGCCCGGCTGCGCCAGGCCCTGTCCAGGCTGTTCGCCGGCGGCGCGGTGGAGCTGCCGCCGGCGGTGCTGGAGCCGGTGGCCGACCACTACGCGCGCCGCCTGCTGCACCAGAGCCCGGNCCTGGGCTACAGCGTCATCGCCATGACCTGGGGGCCCGGCCAGGGCACCCCGATCCACGACCACGACGGTTGCTGGTGCGTGGAAGGCGTCTGGCACGGGCGCCTGGCCATCACCCGCTACGAGCCGCTGGAGCGCGACGGCGACCGCTGGCGCTTCCAGGCCGTGGAGACGCTGGAGGCCGGCCCCGGCTCGGCCGGCAGCCTGATCCCGCCGCACGAATACCACGTCATCCGCAACACCGACCCGGCGGCGGTGGCCGTCTCGCTGCACGTGTACCAGCGCCCGCTGCTGCGCTGCCACGTGTTCGTGCCCGAGCCCGGNGCGGACGGNTGGACCCGGCGCGAGCTGCGCGAACTGGCCACCGACCCGGCGCGATAGCCGGTGCCGGCAGGCCCCGGCTATACTTGCCGCGCCTGCCGAAGTGGCGGAACTGGTAGACGCAGCGGACTCAAAATCCGCCGCCCTCAAAGCGTGTGGGTTCGAGTCCCACCTTCGGCACCATAAGTCCTTGAAAACCCTGCGAAAGCGGGGTTTTTTATTGTGCCAATGGGGTGTGATTCGTTGCGCTCATGCAACTCGTTGCAAAGAGTTTGGCACACCCCCCGCACGGAAACGCTCGAACTGCTCCAGTGCGGCATGGAGCGGCTGATCCTTGGCCAGGTGGGCATACCGCTGGGTCACGTTCATGCCCGAATGGCCCAGCCAGTGCATCACCGAGTACAGCGGCACGCCGGCCTGCACCAGACGGCTCGCACAGGTGTGACGCAGGGTGTGCAGCGTGGTGTCCTGCAATCCCACCGCGTCGGCGGCCTTGCGGTAGTGCTTGGTGGCCCAATCCACGTCGAACCGGCCGTGATACCGGCTGGCCAGCATCCGGGTCAGGGCGTCAGATGCCCGCTTGGACAGCGGCACGCTCCGGCCTCGGCCGTTCTTGGTGGTGCCGTGCTTGAACCATACGGTGTCCCCCTTGTGCTGGTCCTGGCCCACGGTCAGGCCCTCGGTGGCACGCGCCCCGGTCTCCACCAGGAACACGCACAGGTCGGCGAAGTAGTCCGCCTTGTAGTCCTCCAGCTTCCGCAGGTGGGCCAGCAGGTGGCACACAAGGGGCAACACGGGGGCAAAAAAGACAGAGGGGCGCAAGGGGCAGCGGAAACGCGCCAGCAGGCCACAGCCCCGGCCATGCCCAGCAGGCCACGCCATGCGCCCCCGTCGTGCCACCACAGGGAGGCCACAGGGAGGCACCACAGGCCGCCTTGTGATGCGTACACACACGCCAGTGCCTGCAGGATCAACCACTTACGCCACGACAAGCCCCCGGTGTGCCGGCTTGTGTGCCAGCCGGTGGCGGCTCAGGGGCAACGCGGGGGGCCGGGAGGGGCCGGCAGGGGGGCACGCCGGTCGCCCAGGGTGGGCACCCCCTACGGGGGGCGTCCAGCGGTTCGGCTCTGATCGAGACCGGTTCGGATTTTTGCACCAAAACCTGGCCCCCTCGCTCCCCCCTCATGTCCCACCCAGGGAGCTACGCCAGAAAGCCCCCAGGAAGCCCCACAGGAGCCTCCCAGGGACCACCCAGGTACATCCCCCTTGGGCACACCCCAGGAGGCCCACAGGGCTTCACCCAGAAGCTAGGACAGGGAGGAGGAAGTGGGGAGGTGGGGCACCCAGTGTCACCCAAGGAGACCAGACCAATGGAGACCAGAGGTAGACACGGGGTAGCCCCAAAGGAGCGACAGTAGGTGGACACCAGGTGGTACACCTGGATGTATACCACCCTATGGATAAACCCTATTAGAGACCCTACGAAGTTACAACATAGGGGAGAACATAGGGTATTACCTATAGGTATAACCTAAAGGTTAACAGGGTAGCACAGTTTCCTGTGTGTCGTCAACGAGGAAGGGCCTTGACAGAGTTGAACTTCCGTGGGTGTGTCTTCCCGCCCTTGGCGTTGCGGATGAAGGTGCGGAACTCCTCGTCGCGCAGTCGATCCAGGTGCTGCTGCTCTGCCCTCTCCACGTCCCTGGCCAGCTGCTCGCGGAAGTAGCGAACGCCATGCGCCAGGGCGTCGATGCGGTCGTCGTTGCGCAGTGCGCCTCGTTCCTTGGTCAGATGGGTGAGCTGGTACATCAGCGAGTACTTCTCGCCTCCCTCGGCCACCTGGGCGTCCTTCCTGGCGGCGCTCGCGTCGACCACCAGGCGGTGCTGGTTGAGGACCGGCTCCAGGTCTTCGATGATGCGGCGCTCCTTCTGGCCCTGCGCACGGACCTCCTCGGTGGTCACCGGGTGGATACGCACCAGCCACGGCTCCAGCAGCTTCACGAGCATGCCGTCGCCGAAGTTGGATTCCACCAGCAGGTGGTTGACCTTGTACCGGGCAGCCGTGCGGGCCAGTCCCTCCAGGGTCGGGTCGTCGTAGCCCGAGCGGTAGCCGCCCCAGTCCTTCAGGAACAACATGCCGTTGAGCATGAACAGCACCACCCAGGCCGTCTCGTCGCCACCACGGCCCAACGGGTCGACCACCAGGAGGCGACCCTGGTAGGACTGCAGGGTGTCCGCCAGGTGCATCGGGCGGAACATGCGGTCACCGGTGAAGCCCAGGTTGGGGATGTCGGCCCAGACCAGGCGCGGGTCGGACGACCACACCAGCTTGGACGGGGCCACGTCGTTGTCGATGTCGGTGACGATCAGGTCGCTGGTCTTCAGCGGGTAACGCTCGGCATCGGACAGCGAGGTGTCGAGCATGAACTGCAGGGCGAAGCCGGACTTGCCGTAGGACGCCTCGCGTTCTGCCAGGTCCAGGTCGCTGAAGCGCCCAGGTTCCACCGTGCGTCCCACCAGGGACGGATCGGCGGCCAGCTCCTCGGCGATGTCCGGGGCCAGGGCACCGTCATAGGCCATCTGGGCCTTGGCGTCGGGATAGCGTACCGGCCAGATGCGGCAGTCGTAGCCACGCTGGCGCATGATCTTGTAGATCGACTGCTCGGTCTGCGGTGTGCCCAGGACGATGATGTCGAAGCCCTCGGGCACCACCAGTGCGTCGTACTCCTTGACCAGCTCGGCCAGGCGCTCGCGCATCGCTTCGGTGGCGCTCACCGTGGTATCGAATTTCACCGAGCGCCACACACTCAGCCTCCAGCTCCAGCTCCAGCTGGCGCTGAATCAGCGGGTCTACCTGGGTTGCTCCTTCGGTCATCCTAGCGTTCTCCTCTGGTGTACCTCTGGAGGGGTTCGCTTCGCTCACCCTCCGAGGGGGCGGCCTAATTGCCGGGCACGAAAAAAGCCGCCCTTGGGAGGCGGCTTTGGGGGTTAAGATCGTGTGATGTGGCGGCAGTGGTTGCCGCTCTCCTGGCTATGGATAGGTGTCTCTCATGATTCTTGAACAGGCTGCTTCTGTTGGGTTCGTCATGGCCACTGCCCATGCACTGGCGACCTGGCTGGTCCGCGCACTGTTTTTGGGGGTCGTGGCCCTGCTGCTCGGTGCGGTTGCCTTGGGCCTATGGGTGGCACAGGTCACACCATCACAGGTGACAGAACGGCTCTCGTCGCCACGGGTGGCGGGCATCGCCGGGTTCTTGGGCCTCACCTCGCTGGCATCCATCATCGGTGGCTACCACAAGGCGCGGAGGCTCCTCACGGATCGGATCGGCAAAACGATCATCGGCCGGTGAGTGTGTCAGGGTGTGCCACAGGTGGCACAGCCGGTGTGCCACGCTGGCACAGTCGTGGCACAGTGTGCCGTCCTTGGCACAGATTGCAGTCCTAAGTTATTGAATTGGTGGGACTCGCTTCGGTGTTCGAGTCCCACCTTCGGCACCATCGGCAAGGGCCGGGCCTGTCGCCCGGCCCTTCGCGCATCCGCGCCAAGCCCGGCTCACCGGCACCAGGTCCCGCCACCGCGGCCGCCATCGGCGCAGCCGCAGGAGTCGGCCACATGGCCGTCCCGCTCCGGGCCTGGCCGCCGGCGTGCGGCGTGGATGCAGCGCCAGGTGGCGCGGGCGCCGGCACCCGCGGCCAGCGCCAGGAAACCCGCCGCCACCCACAGCAGCCCGGGCGAGGCCGCCTCCCGCGGCGTGCCTGCGGCCGGCCCCAGCCAGGACAGGCCGGCCACCAACAGGGCTCCCAGCAGCAGCGACAGCGCCGTTCCATAGGCGCGCAGCAGACGCATCCCGCGCATCACGACCTCCTTCGCCGGCGCAGGCTAGTCGGTCCCGGTCGCAGCCGCTGAGACGTGGCGCTCACGCCGNNCGCGGCAAGCTGCGCGGCGGGGCCCAAGGGAGCGTGCAATGAACGAACTGCCCGAGAGGATCGTCGAGTCGCAGGAGGAGATCGCGCGCCTGGAGGCGCTGTGCCGGGTGCTGGACGATCAGGCGCAGGTGCGCCTGCGCCTGGCCGACGGCAGCTACGTGGACGGCGTGGTGGCGGTGCGCCCGAGCATGCAGACCTTCCGCCTGGACGGGCGCGAAGGCACCAACGCCCTGCTGCGCCTGGAGCCGCTGTCCGGCACCACGCCGCCACGCTACCTGTGGCTGGATGGCGTGGCCGAGGTCATCCGTCTGGGCACGGCCTGAGCGGCCGCCGCGCTCAGGCGCGGCCGGCGCCGATGTCGGCGATCTTGTCCACCAGCTCCGCCACCCGGTAGGGCTTGGCGATGAACGCCACCTGCCCGGGCAGCGGCGGCAGCTGCGAGCGCGGATGGCCCGAGGCCAGCACCACACGGATGCCGGGCNGCAGCGCCAGCGCCTCCTGGGCCAGTTCCACGCCGGAGACGCCGTGCGGCATCACCACGTCGCTGAAGACCACGTCCACCGGCCCCTCGCCGCGCAACACGCGCAAGGCCTCGGTGCCGCCGCCGGCCACGGTGACCCGGAAACCGGCCAGTTCCAGCGCCTCGGCCACCACGTTGCGCAGCAGCAGGTCGTCGTCCACGAACAGCACATGGGTCTGCGATGCACTCACGCCCTTTCCTCCCCTTCCGGCGCCGCGTACGGCAGGCACAGCTCCACCCGGGTTCCGCCGCCGGGCCGGCTGGTGATGACCATGCGGCCGCCCGACTGGCACACGAAGCCGTGCACCTGGCTCAGGCCCAGGCCGCTGCCCTTGCCCACGTCCTTGGTGGTGAAGAACGGATCCATCGCCCGCTCGGCCACCTCCGGCGCCATGCCGATGCCGGTGTCGCTGACCGCCACGCGCACCTCGCGGCCGCGGCCGGCGCCCTCGGCGCCCGACACCACGCTGGACTCCGCTTCCGCGCCGGCCGCGGCCGCACCGGCCACATGGGCGTCGGGACCGGCAATCCCTGTCGTGACCACGATGGTGCCGCCGCCTTCCATGGCATCGCGCGCGTTGAGCACCAGGTTGAGCAGCGCGGCCTCGAGCTGGCAGGCGTCCACCACCACCGGTAGCTCGCCCGGGGCCAGCCGGTACTCGATGCGGATGGTCTCGTCGCAGGCGCGGCGCAGCAGCGTGGCCGAGCGCCGCAGCTGCGCGTTCACGTCCAGCCGCTCCGGCGCCAGCGCCTGCCGCGCGAGAACGACAGCAGCTGGCGGGTCAGCAGCGAGGCATGGTCGGCGGCGCGGTGGGCCGGCTGCAGCAGCTCGCGGCGGCGCTGCGGATCGTCGCCGAAGCGCTCGACCAGGTCCAGGCTGTTGACGATCACCGTCATCAGGTTGTTGAAGTCGTGCGCCAGGCCCGCGGTCAGGCGCGCCATCGCCTCCAGGCGCTGGCTGCGCGCCAGCGCCTCGCGCGAGCGCTCCAGC
>JGI25330J36431_1000180_pt1 | contig 26576 bp, 27 predicted proteins | sample HigsolmetaAR205D_FD_36431 | JGI IMG/M metagenome (IMG submission 36431) | reverse complement strand
GCTTAAGGAAATCTTGCAATTTGTAGCCCCAGGCACACCAATCCGGGAAGGAATTGAAAACGTGCTGCGCGCAAAGACCGGGGGGCTAATTGTTGTAGGATATAACGAAAAAATCAAACAAATTGTAGACGGGGGATTTTATATCAATTGCCCTTTTTCCCCCGCCTATTTATATGAACTAGCTAAAATGGATGGAGCCATTATTTTAAGCGACTCAGGGCAAAAAATTTTATACGCAAACGCACAGCTCGTTCCGGATACGAGCATAGAGGTAAGAGAAACAGGCATGAGGCATAGAACAGCTGAACGAGTAGCAAAGCAAACAGGAAATCTCGTAATTGCTATTTCTGAAAGAAGAAATGTCGTCACATTATATTTTGGCAATTCCCGCTATGCTTTGAGGGATATCGGCGTCATTTTGACGAAGGCCAATCAAGCTTTGCGGACGTTGGAAAAGTATAAATCTGCCACTGACCAATCCATTAATAATTTAGGATCTTTAGAGTTTGAAGATTTAGTCACGATCGATGAAGTGATCCAAGTTTTACATAGAATAGAAATGGTGCTGCGAATTAAGAGTGAAATTATTAATTATATTTACGAACTCGGTACAGAAGGGCAGCTGATTCAGCTTCAGATGACCGAGCTTTTAGCAGATATTGAAAAAGAAGCGGCTCTGCTTATCAAAGATTACAGCATGGAGCGGCTGAATGATCCTATTCCTGTATTAAAGCAGCTGCAAGAATTGTCCAGCTCAGCATTATTAGATGATGCGGTTTTATTGAAGCTGCTCGGATATCCCCATTTTACCAATATGAATGAACCTGTTGTTCCTCGAGGTTACCGGTTTTTGCATAAAATACCAAAGCTTCCTTCCGTTATTATTGAAAATTTAGTGACAACCTTTGAAAATTTGAAACAAATTGCAAATGCTACCGTAGAAAAGCTTGATGAAGTGGAAGGAATAGGTGAAGTTAGGGCGAGGAAAATTAAGGAAGGATTAAGGCGCCTCCAAGATCAGTATAACATTGCAAGGGAGCTCTAACACATCCTTTACAGTAATTTATCAATATTTTTACAATCCATGTTTTTAGATGTTTGAAAGGTTTGAAAGTGTATATAATGAAATAAAGGAGGTGGAGGTATGTTAAAACGAATTGTTCAAATATTTTTCTTTTTTGTTGGCGGAACGTTAGGTGTTTTGTTTATACCGGAATTATTATTTCTCTTAAATCTTGATGATGTTCCATTTCTGATGACACCATATACATTGGCGATATTAGGTGCAATTTTATTTTATATAACCTCCTTCTGGCTAGTGGATTATGTGGTGAATTGGATAAAATTTATAGAAGAGAAATTAGTGAAAGCTCCGGTTACGGATGTATTATTTGGCAGTTTAGGATTAATTTTTGGTCTGATTATTGCTTATTTGATTGGAATTTCATTATCNGAACTTCCATACCCAATTATCAATAACATTGTTCCGATCTTTTTAACCATAATTTTAGGATATTTAGGTTTTCAAATCGGATATAAAAAGCGCGACGAACTGTTGAACTTGTTTTCGATTACAGCAAGAATCAGCAAGAAGAAAGCCTCTCAAGAAGAAGAGGAAAATGTTGAAAAGAAAAGCTTAAAAATATTAGATACAAGTGTTATTATAGATGGCAGGATTGCAGATATTTGTCAAACAGGTTTTTTAGAAGGGACCATTATTATTCCTCAATTTGTGTTGGAGGAACTTCAGCATATAGCGGATTCTTCAGATGTGCTAAAAAGAAATCGAGGAAGAAGAGGTCTGGATATTTTAAATAAAATCCAAAAAGAGCTGGACATTCAAGTGGAAATATGGGAAGGCGACTTCGAAGATATACAAGAAGTCGACAGCAAGCTTGTAAAACTGGCAAAAATCATTCAAGGCGTTGTGGTCACAAACGATTTCAATTTAAATAAAGTATGTGAGCTCCAAAACGTCTCTGTTTTGAACATCAACGATTTAGCCAATGCGGTAAAACCGATTGTACTACCAGGGGAAGAGTTAAATGTCCAAGTAATTAAGGATGGAAAAGAGCATAANCAAGGTGTTGCTTATCTTGATGATGGCACGATGATTGTTGTCGAGGACGGAAGGGACTATATCGGGAAAAATATTGATATTCTCGTTACAAGCGTTCTTCAAACATCTGCCGGACGAATGATTTTTGCAAAGCCAAAGCTGCTGGAAAAAGCATTGTAATAAGGGAGAAAGAAGATGGAATATCGGGTTGTCATACCAGCTGCAGGGCAAGGGAAAAGAATGAGGGCAGGAAAAAATAAACAGTTTATCAAACTTAATTCTTTACCTGTGATTGTTCATACTTTAATGGTGTTTGAAAAAGATCCTCAATGCACCGAAATTGTTCTAGTCATAAACGAGAAAGAGCGTGAAGAATTTCTTTCTTTACTGAAAAAATATAAAATAAAAAAAGTGCAAAAACTAGTTCCCGGAGGACAGGAACGCCAATATAGTGTTTACAACGGGTTAAAAGCTGTTGAAGAAGATGGTATAATATTAATTCACGACGGTGCAAGGCCTTTCATTCGCAGGGAAACCATTCATCAGCTTGTTGAAAAGGCTCATTTAGAGGGCGCAGCGGTCGTAGCCGTTCCTGTAAAGGATACTGTGAAAAGGGTTCGCAATATGGAAGTCATTGATACTGTTGAACGTTCTAGCTTGTGGGCAGTTCAAACGCCACAAGCTTTTCGTCTTTCCATCGTATTAAAAGCTCATGAAGCGGCCAATAGGGATCAATTTGTAGGAACAGACGATGCAAGTCTTGTAGAAAGAATTGGCGAAAAAGTTTGTATTGTACATGGGGATTATTCAAATATAAAGCTTACAACCCCTGAAGATTTGATTTTTGCCCGTGCGATTTTAGAGAGTGAAAGAGGGGAAAGGGAATGATTCGGATTGGACAAGGTTTTGATGTTCATCAGCTTGTGGAAGGAAAACCGCTTGTGATCGGTGGAGTCAACATTCCTTATGAAAAAGGATTGCTTGGACATTCTGATGCTGATGTTCTTCTTCATGCATTGACAGATGCCTGCTTGGGAGCGATTGGAGAAGGAGATATCGGCAAGCATTTTCCTGATACGGATCCTGCATATAAAGATATTGACTCGGCGAAATTGCTTCAAGAGGTATGGAACTTGGTAAAGGAGAAAGGCTATATATTAGGCAATGCGGATTGTACAATTATTGCTCAAAAACCAAAAATGGCGCCTTACATCCATCAAATGCGTACTAGAATTGCGGAGCTCTTGGAGGCTGAACTTGACCAAGTGAATGTTAAAGCAACGACGACGGAGGAGCTTGGGTTTACAGGACGCGGGGAAGGAATCGCTGCACAGTCAATCGTTTTATTGCAAAAGAAAAAGTAATCTTTGAACATCAATGGTTTGGTGGTACAATATTTTAAAGAATTACGGTTTGATTATTGGAGGGACAAAATATGGCTGACAACGGAATACGGGTTCGCTATGCACCGAGTCCGACGGGGCATTTACATATTGGAAACGCACGCACTGCATTATTTAATTATTTGTTCGCTAGAAGCCAAAATGGGAAATTTATTATCCGAATTGAAGATACCGATCAAAAGCGGAATATCGAAGGAGGAGAACAAAGCCAGCTTTTTTATTTAAAATGGCTTGGAATTGATTGGGACGAAAGCATAGACAAGGGCGGAGATTACGGTCCTTATCGACAATCGGAGCGGACAAGCATTTATAAAAAATATTATGAAGAGCTCTTGGAAAGAGACTTGGCGTATAAATGTTATTGTACGGAAGAGGAGCTTGAAAACGAGCGTCAAGCGCAAATCGATCGCGGTGAAATGCCAAGATATTCAGGGAAATGCGCGCACCTTTCTAAAGAACAGCAAGAGGCACTCGAAAAAGAAGGACGGAAACCAAGCATTCGTTTCCGGGTTCCAAAAGGAAAAATATATAAATGGAACGATATCGTAAAAGGAGATATTTCTTTTGAGTCCGATGATTTTGGGGATTTTGTCATCGTGAAAAAAGACGGAACACCGACTTATAATTTTGCCGTCGCCATCGACGATCATTTAATGGAAATCAGTCATGTGTTGCGCGGAGAAGACCATATCTCCAATACACCGAAGCAAATGATGATTTATGAAGCTTTTGGATGGGAGCCGCCTGTTTTTGGTCATATGACGTTAATCGTCAATGAAAACAAAAAAAAATTAAGCAAGCGTGATGAGAGCATCATTCAATTTATTGAACAATATGCTGAATTAGGGTATTTGCCTGAAGCGCTCTTTAATTTTATCGGTTTGTTAGGATGGTCTCCTGTTGGGGAAGAAGAGATTTTCAGCAAAGAAGAGTTTATTAAAATTTTTGATCCAAACCGATTATCAAAATCACCTGCTGTTTTCGATACACTGAAATTAAAATGGATGAACAATCAGTACATGAAAAAGCTTGATCTCGAAAAAGTAGTCGACCTTTCGCTGCCCCACCTTGTAAAAGCCGGGCGCATCAGTGAAAATATGTCAGAAGATGAAAGAGATTGGGTGCAACGTCTCATTTCCCTGTATCAAGAGCAAATGAGCTACGGTGCAGAAATTGTCGAATTAAGCGAAATGTTTTTTAAGGAAGAGATAGAGATCGATGAAGAAGGAAAGCTTGTGCTTCAAGAAGAACAAGTTCCTTCCGTGTTAAGCGCATTTTTGGAAGAAGTGAAAGCAATTCAAGATTTCAAAGCAGATGAAATCAAAAAAGCGATTAAGTCAGTTCAAAAGGCGACAGGTCAAAAGGGGAAAAAATTGTTCATGCCGATTCGCGTTGCGACGACCGGGCAGACACACGGTCCTGAGCTGCCGCTTGCCCTTGAGCTCTTAGGAAAAGAAAAGATTATCACAAGGCTGGAAAAAGCACTAGATTAACTTTTTAAAAAAATTGTAATATAGTATGTATGAACAGATGACGGAAAAACGTTGAGAAGGAGAAGTAAGAAAGCAAACGGCTTTTCAGAGAGAACCTCCTTTGGCTGAAAGAGGTTTAAGCACGCGCTTTCTGAAATGCCCCTTCGAGTCTTTTGTCGAAACCAGCGGGAGTAGACAAAAGCGGAGACTCACCGTTATAAGAGTTAAAGTTGAGGGAAAAGAAAAGCTATACTTTTCCCTAAACAGAGTGGAACCGCGCTTATTTGCGTCTCTGTATCTACAGAGGCGCATTTCTTTTTCAGTAGGGTATTATGATTACTTTTTATGGGAGGGAGAAAAATATGTGGAAAATATTAAAAGAAGATGTGGAAGTCGTTTTTGACCAAGACCCTGCTGCGAGATCTTATTTAGAAGTGATCTTAACTTATTCAGGCCTTCACGCCATATGGGCTCATCGGTTGGCGCATGCGTTTTACAAACGGAAATTATACTTTATCGCCAGGGTCATTTCGCAAATAAGCCGCTTTTTCACGGGAATTGAAATCCACCCTGGTGCCAAAATCGGTCGTCGTTTTTTCATCGATCATGGCATGGGTGTCGTTATTGGCGAGACTTGTGAAATTGGCGATAATGTTACTGTATATCAAGGAGTTACATTAGGCGGAACAGGTAAAGAAAAGGGGAAACGGCATCCTACCATCAAAAATAATGTTCTCATTGCAGCTGGCGCGAAGGTATTAGGATCTATTACGATTGGAGAAAACTCGAAAATTGGCGCAGGTTCCGTCGTTTTGCGCGATGTTCCGGATAATTCGACTGTTGTAGGCATTCCGGGGAGAGTTGTTGTGCAAAACGGGAAAAAGGTGAGAAAAGATTTAAATCATAGAGATTTGCCGGATCCTATTTCAGATAAATTAAAAGAGCTTGAAAAAGAAATAGGAAAATTAAAGGTAGAATTAGATAATCTGAAAAAAAAGGAGGGCGTTCAATGAGTATCAAAATTTATAATACATTATCCAGGAAAAAGGAAGAATTTATTCCTTTAGAGGACAACAAGGTAAAGATGTATGTTTGCGGTCCTACCGTTTACAACTATATTCACATCGGAAATGCTAGACCAGCCATTGTATATGATACAGTTCGTCGATATTTGGAGTACAGAGGGTACGATGTGAAATATGTGTCGAATTTTACCGATGTGGANGATAAATTGATTAAAGCTGCAAATGATTTGGGCGAAACGGTTCCGGAAATTGCAGAACGATTTATTAAGGCCTATTTTTCTGATATTGATGCACTGGGATGCAAAAGAGCGGATGTTCATCCTCGTGTAACGGAAAATATGGAGACAATCATTGAATTCATCCAAGCTCTCATTGACAAAAATTATGCCTATGAAGTCGACGGAGATGTGTATTATAAAACACGGTATTTTAAGGAATACGGAAAGCTTTCGCATCAATCAATAGATGAGCTTCATGCCGGTGCCAGAATACAAATTGGCGAAAAAAAGAGAGATCCGCTTGATTTTGCACTTTGGAAAGCAGCAAAAGAAGGGGAAATTTCATGGGATAGCCCTTGGGGAAAAGGACGTCCTGGCTGGCATATTGAATGCTCCGCAATGGCAAGAAAATATTTAGGGGATACAATTGATATTCATGCAGGCGGCCAAGATTTAACTTTTCCGCATCATGAAAATGAGATCGCACAATCCGAAGCGCTTACCGGCAAACCTTTTGCGAAATATTGGATGCATAACGGTTATATTAATATCAACAATGAGAAGATGTCTAAATCACTCGGAAATTTTATTCTTGTTCAAGACGTTTTAAAGCAGTATGACCCACAAGTATTTCGATTTTTTATGCTGTCTGTACACTACCGACATCCTATCAATTATTCGAAAGAACTTTTGGATAGTACAAAAAACGGATTGGAAAGAATCCGCACCTCATATATCAATTTAAAGCATCGGCTGGAAAGTAGTGCGAATCTCACTGATGATGATGAAAAATGGCTGGAAGAAATCAGCCGGCTAAAGAAGGAATTTATTCATGAAATGGACGACGATTTCAATACGGCGAATGCTATATCTGTCATTTTCGATTTAGTGAAAAATGCAAACTATTATTTGGAAAGAAAAAACACCTCCGAAAAAGTAATTAAGGCATTTTTGCAGCTATTTAATGAATTTGGCGATGTATTAGGTTTGACATTTGATGTTCAAGAGCTGCTGGACGAAGACATTGAAAGGCTGATNAACGAGCGAAATCAAGCTAGAAAAGAAAGAAATTTTGCTTTAGCCGACAAAATTCGAGATCAGCTCAAGGAAATGAACATTATATTGGAAGATACGCCTCAAGGAACAAGGTGGAAAAGAGGATAAATATGATTGAGCTTGAAAAAATAAAAGAAGCACGGCAGCTTAACGGTCTTGTTTTAGCATATATGGGCGATGCTGTATATGAAGTATTTGTCAGGCATCATCTGTTATCAAAAGGAACTGTCAAACCGGGCCAGCTTCATAAATTGGCGAAGTCGTTTGTTTCGGCCAAAGCGCAGGCAGCGATTTTAAAAACATTAACTGACAACGGCTTTTTCAATGAAGAAGAGCTGGAAATAATGAAAAGAGGGCGAAATGCCAAATCAAACACGGTGCCGAAAAATACCGATGTACAAACATACCGATACAGCACGGCTTTCGAATCTTTAATCGGCTATCTTTTTTTAACAGGTGATCAAGATCGGCTAAACAACGTCATAGATGCTGCAATCGCTGCAACATACGAGAAAGGGGGAGTTGAACGTGGCGGATGAATATATATACGGGAAGAATTCGGTTATCGAAGCATTGAAATCGAACAGGGATATTAACAAAGTGTTTATTGCGGAAAATTCATATACTAAACAAGCGCAGCAAATTATAATGCTGGCGAAAAATAAAGGGGTAGCAGTTCAATTCGTTCCAAAGAAAAAGCTCGATCAGATCGTTTCGGGCAGCCACCAAGGAGTCATTGCGCAAGTTGCTGCATATAAGTATACGGATTTTGAAGATTTGTTCAAATTGTCTGACGAACGCGGGGAAGCGCCCTTTTTTCTGATTCTAGATGAAATTGAAAATCCGGCAAATCTCGGCTCGATTATGAGAACAGCTGATGCTGCTGGAGTACACGGCATTATTATTCCAAAGAACCGGGCGGTCGGTTTAACCAATGTAGTGGCAAAAACGTCAACGGGAGCAATTGAATATGTTCCCGTAGTCCGCGTGACAAACTTGGCACGCACGATTGACGAGCTGAAAAACAGAGGTATATGGATTTACGGCACTGATGCAAAAGGGGAAGACGATTATCGGACAATTGACGGGAAACTGCCCGTTGCATTAGTAATCGGCAGTGAAGGGAAAGGAATCAGCCGCTTAGTAAAAGAAAAGTGCGACTTCCTTGTGAAAATCCCGATGGTTGGTCATGTTACTTCTTTGAACGCCTCCGTTGCTGCCAGTCTATTAATGTATGAAGTTTTTCGTAAACGGCGGCCATCAGGAGAGTAACCAATGGATATTTTATTAGTCGATGGATACAACATTATTGGTGCTTGGCCTGATCTGCAAAAATTAAAAGATGAAAACAATTTGGAGGATGCAAGGAAGATCCTGATCAACAAGATGGCCGAATATCAAGCATACACGGGGATGAAGGTGATTGTCGTTTTTGATGCTCATTTAGTGAAAGGAATTGAAAAAAAATATTTAGATAATCGCGTGGAAATCATTTTCACGAGAGAAAATGAAACCGCTGATGAACGGATTGAAAAGCTGGCCAAAACATTAAAAAATATTAAGACGAAAATTTATGTAGCAACATCCGACTATATAGAACAATGGACGATTTTTTCCCAGGGAGCTTTGAGAAAATCGGCGCGCGAGCTATATAACGAAGTGGTGTCTATTGAAGAAAGCATTCGAAAAAAAATTCAGCAAATTCAGGGCGAGCGCCCCGCTTCGAAGATTCGCCTTTCTTATGAAGTTGCCGAAAGGTTCGAAAAATGGAGAAGAGGAGATTTATCGTAATTTTGACATAAGTTGACGTTTATGGAAATCTTGCAGTATAATATTTCTAATAATTGTATGCGCGGTCGGGGTGATTTGCATGAGTGTTCAAGACAACAAGGGGGAAAAAATAAAAAAATTGCAGAAGCTTGAAGATGAACAAATTGTAGAGCTCGTCCACAAAGGCGACAGCGCTGCATTGGATTTCTTGATCACAAAATACCGGAACTTTGTGCGGGCCAAGGCAAGATCCTACTTCCTCATCGGGGCGGATCGTGAGGATATAATTCAAGAGGGGATGATTGGATTATATAAAGCGATTCGTGACTTTAAAGAGGACAAGCTTACCTCCTTTAAGGCTTTTGCCGAGTTGTGCATTACCCGCCAAATGATTACTGCCATTAAAACTGCTACCCGTCAAAAACATATTCCTCTAAACTCGTATGTTTCATTGGATAAACCCATTTATGATGAAGAGTCAGATCGCACACTGATGGATGTAATATCTGGAGCAAAAGTAATGGATCCAGAAGAGCTCATCATTAACCAGGAAAAGTTTGATGATATAGAATTGAAAATGGGGGAAATATTATCTGATCTTGAACGGAAAGTGTTGTCCCTTTATTTGGAAGGTCGTTCCTATTTAGAAATTTCAGAAGAATTAAACAGGCATGTAAAATCTATTGACAATGCCTTGCAGCGGGTGAAAAGAAAGCTAGAAAGATACTTAGAGCTGAGGGAATTTACTTCATAACTCATTGACATAAAAATTGCCATTATGTTACTGTTTAATAGAGTAAGTATCGGTAGGTGTAATATGAGGAAAAAAATAGTTCTAGCTTGTTCTCAATGCGGCAGCCGAAATTATTCAACGATGAAAAAGGCGACCGAAGAACGGTTGGAAATCAAAAAGTTTTGTAAAACGTGCCAAGCTCATACCACTCATCGGGAAACAAAGTAAATTGCACGATTCTTGGATTTCTGGAGGTAAACAAATGCAGCGCTTGACTGGATTTTTTCGAGATGTCGTAAAAGAAATGAAAAAGGTCAGCTGGCCGAAAAGAAAGGAATTGGTTCGCTATACGATTACGGTCATTACAACGGTAGCCTTTTTTGCTATATTTTTTGCTATTGTCGACTTAGGAATTTCTGAGTTATTAAGGCTTATTCTTGAATAAAAGCCTTTTATCCATGATATAATAGATATTATTCATAAGTCCGTCAGTAAACCCGGTAAACGGGTTTTTTCATTGCCTAAAAATGAAATGGGGAGGGAAGGACAAGGTCCTCTGATATGGAAAAGAACTGGTATGTTGTGCATACATATTCCGGCTATGAAAATAAAGTAAAAGCGAATTTAGAAAAACGCGTAGAGTCAATGGGCATGCAGGACAAAATTTTTCGTGTGATCGTCCCTGAAGAAGAAGAAATGGATATGAAAAGCGGAAAGAAAAAAGTGACGAAAAAAAAGGTTTTCCCTGGGTATGTTTTAGTAGAGCTCATCATGACGGATGATTCATGGTATGTGGTNCGCAACACTCCCGGAGTTACCGGATTCGTCGGCTCTGCAGGGTCTGGATCTAAACCAACTCCGCTTTTGCCGGAAGAAGTACAGGCAATTTTCAAACGCATGGGAATAGAAGAGGCTCGTGTGGAAGTTGATTTTGAATTAAAAGAAACGGTAAAAGTAAATGACGGCCCGTTTGCTAATTTCACGGGCGTTATCGAAGAAATCGATACAGATAGAAAAAAAGTCAAAGTTCTCGTCAATATGTTTGGGCGTGAAACACCAGTTGAACTAGATTTTTCCCAAGTTTCCAAATTGTAAAATGTAGAAAAACAAACTTGAAATCATTAATTAAAAATGGTAATATTTCTTAAGTCGATATGTCTCTGAAAGAGACTGAATGATGCATTAATCTTTCTCTCATTCATATAAAGAAGGATGTTGCATGAGTGGGAGGGTTTTACCCTATTACCACATCACGGACTTAAGGAGGTGTGTCTCGTGGCTAAAAAAGTGATTAAAATNGTGAAATTGCAGATTCCTGCAGGTAAAGCTAATCCTGCGCCGCCAGTAGGACCTGCTCTCGGTCAAGCTGGGGTTAATATCATGGGATTCTGTAAAGAGTTCAACGCTCGCACGGCTGATCAAGCTGGCTTAATTATTCCTGTTGAAATTACGGTATTTGAAGACCGTTCATTTACATTTATTACGAAAACTCCGCCTGCTGCCGTTCTTTTGAAAAAAGCAGCTGGAATTGAATCAGGTTCTGGTGAACCGAATCGTAATAAAGTGGCAACAATTAAACGCGATAAAGTTCGCGAAATTGCCGAAACGAAAATGCCTGACTTAAATGCAGCTAGCGTTGAAGCAGCAATGCGTATGGTTGAAGGCACAGCCCGAAGCATGGGCATTGTGATCGAAGACTAATCAATATGCATTGGTGTAGTAGGTTGCGAGTTTGTTTATTCAAGTTCGCAACCTTTATTCGTGGGAGGTTATTCCGCTAAAACCACATAAGGAGGAAAATGATATGGCAAAAAGAGGTAAAAAATATTTAGAAGCTGCAAAGCTTGTTGATCGTTCAAAAGCTTATGACGTAAAAGAAGCAATTGAATTAGTAAAGAAAACGAATATCGCAAACTTTGATGCGACAGTTGAAGTTGCATTCCGCCTTGGCGTTGATCCTCGTAAAAACGATCAGCAAATCCGCGGGGCTGTTGTGCTGCCGAACGGTACAGGTAAAACACAACGTGTATTAGTGTTCGCTAAAGGGGAAAAAGCAAAAGAAGCGGAAGCTGCTGGTGCGGATTATGTTGGCGACAGCGACTACATCAATAAAATTCAACAAGGCTGGTTTGACTTCGATGTTGTTGTGGCTACCCCTGATATGATGGGTGAAGTCGGTAAACTTGGACGTATTTTAGGTCCTAAAGGTTTAATGCCGAACCCTAAAACAGGAACGGTAACATTTGAAGTTGAAAAAGCTGTCAAAGAAATTAAAGCTGGTAAAGTTGAATACCGTGTAGATAAAGCTGGGAACGTTCATGTTCCAATCGGAAAAACTTCTTTTGACAGTGAAAAATTAGTTGAAAACTTTACAACAATCTACGATGCGCTATTAAAAGCAAAACCGGCAGCGGCAAAAGGCACTTACATGAAAAACGTTTCTGTAACGTCTACAATGGGCCCTGGAATTAAAGTAGATCCTTCCAGCTTTGTCGTGAAATAATAAACCGGTTTGACAAGCAGGGTGTATTTTAGTAAAATAAAAATGTTGTGTAATTAAATAGAATTCATTTATACCGTAGACAGTAGGTGCCGAAAGGCTTAATATCCTACCGAGGTGTATGATATAGATTAAGCGGAACGTTTGCTTATTTGTACGATACCTCCATGTCTGCGGGCATGGAGGTATTTCATTTCACCGGCGGTATAAGTGTTCATTTTCAATTTGCAGGAGGTGTAAACAAATGAGCAGCGCAATTGAAAAGAAGAAACAGATCGTTGAAGAAATTGCAGCCAAATTCCGTGAAAGCGTCTCTACTGTTATCGTAGATTACCGCGGTCTTAATGTAGCGGAAGTAACGGAATTGCGCAAAAGACTTCGTGAAGCAAATATAGAGTTCAAGGTTTACAAAAATACGTTAACTCGCCGTGCTGTTGAACAAGCAGAAATTTCTGGATTAGAAGAAGTGCTGACTGGTCCAAACGCTATCGCATTTAGCACTGAAGATGTCGTGGCGCCTGCTAAAATTTTGAATGATTTTGCAAAAGAGCATGAAGCGCTTGAGATTAAAGCTGGCGTCATCGAAGGCAATGTTGCAACAGTTGATGAAATTAAAGCGATNGCTGACCTTCCATCTCGCGAAGGCTTGCTTTCTATGTTGCTTTCTGTACTGCAAGCTCCTATTCGCAACTTTGCACTTGCAACAAAAGCAGTTGCAGATCAAAAAGAAGAGCAAGGCGCTTAAAGCAAATTTTCGTATNAAACTATTAGCAATTTAAAACATAAGGAGGAAAAACAAATGACAAAAGAACAAATTATTGAAGCGATAAAAGAAATGACTGTTCTTGAACTTAACGACTTAGTAAAAGCAATCGAAGAAGAATTTGGNGTAACTGCTGCTGCTCCTGTTGCTGTGGTTGGTGGCGCTGGCGGCGGTGAAGCTGCTGCAGAAAAAACTGAATTCGATGTTATTCTTGCTAATGCAGGTGCACAAAAAATTAAAGTTATCAAAGTTGTTCGTGAAATCACTGGCCTTGGCTTAAAAGAAGCAAAAGAATTAGTTGACAACACTCCAAAACCATTAAAAGAAGGCGTATCTAAAGAAGAAGCTGAAGAACTTAAAGCAAAACTTGAAGAAGTTGGAGCAGAAGTTGAAGTTAAGTAAAAGCTGTTAAATAAATAGAAAAGCTCGCTGATTCATTGGCGGGCTTTTCTTTTATGTATGAATTTCTGCCCGTAGAAAATACTCCTAAAAAAGGGGTGCAGAAAATGAGCGAACATTATTTTTCGGAAAAACCGGAAGTGGAAAGCAATAGGAGAAAAATTGAGTGCACGTTGAGAAATCATCCATTTGCGTTCATGACCGACCGCGGAGTTTTTTCAAAACGGGAGGTTGATTTTGGAACGCAGCTATTAATTGAAACTTTCGCTGCTCCCGAAATTCCAGGAGATATTTTGGATGTAGGCTGCGGATACGGACCGATCGGATTGTCAATTGCAAAATCGGAACCCGATAGAATGATTGATATGATCGATATAAATGAAAGGGCAATCGAACTTGCAGAACTGAATGCTCGAATAAACAACATTCAAAATGTCCGTGTGTTTCAAAGCAATTTGTTTGAAAAGCTGGAAGGGAAATGGTATGCTGCTATTTTAGCAAACCCTCCCATTCGGGCTGGAAAACAAGTCGTCCATCATATATTTGAAAAAAGCTTTGATCATTTAAAAGACCATGGAGAGCTTTGGATCGTTATCCAAAAAAAGCAGGGGGCTCCTTCCGCTAAACAAAAGCTGGAGACTCTGTTTCGTTCGGTAGAAGTGGCAGAGAGAAAAAAAGGCTATTATATTTTTAAAGCAAAAAAAGATTGACCTGCAATCCAGGATATGTTAACATTATAAAATGCCAATATATTAATTTCCATTTGTAGCTAAATTTTTTCTTGGATGTATAGAACCAATCCATTAAGGAAAAAATAATAAAATCAACTATTTCTGCGCAGTGGTTTTCTTTTTTCATAAAGAAAATCCTTTTTCTTTTTACTTGTAATAGTATTTATTTTATTATATAAAACATGGAATGCTATTTACAAGATATTATTATGCTGATTTGAGGGGTGACTCAGTTGACAAGTCAACTAGTTCAGTACGGACGACACCGCCAACGCAGAAGTTATGCGCGTATTAAAGAAGTGTTGGAATTACCTAATCTTATTGAAATCCAAACCTCTTCGTATCAGTGGTTTCTTGATGAGGGTCTTCGTGAAATGTTTCAAGACATATCTCCTATCGAAGATTTCACTGGTAACCTCTCGCTTGAGTTTATTGACTACAGCTTAGGTGAACCGAAATACTCCGTTGAAGAAGCAAAAGAACGCGATGTTACTTATTCTGCCCCGCTGCGGGTAAAAGTGCGCCTAATTAATAAAGAAACAGGCGAAGTGAAAGATCAAGATGTATTTATGGGCGATTTTCCGCTTATGACGGAAACCGGCACATTTGTGATCAATGGTGCAGAACGAGTAATTGTTTCCCAATTAGTCCGTTCACCTAGTGTTTACTACAGCGACAAAATTGATAAAAACGGTAAGAAGGGCTTTACAGCTACCGTCATTCCAAACCGTGGCGCTTGGTTAGAGTACGAAACAGATGCAAAAGATGTTATATATGTCCGCATTGATCGCACTCGCAAATTACCAGTTACGGTTCTTTTACGTGCCCTTGGGTTTGGCTCTGATCAAGAAATCATCGATGTGTTCGGAGAAAATGAATATTTAAGAAATACGTTGGATAAAGACAATACCGAAAGCCCAGAAAAGGCGCTTCTTGAAATTTACGAACGCCTGCGTCCTGGTGAACCGCCAACAGTTGAAAACGCAAAAAGCTTATTGATCTCCCGTTTCTTTGATCCAAAAAGATATGATTTAGCAAGTGTCGGCAGATATAAAATTAACAAGAAACTTCATATCAAAAACCGACTCTTTAATCAACGATTAGCAGAAACTCTAGTCGACCCTGAAACTGGAGAAATCATTGCTGAAAAAGGAACTATTATTGATAGAAGAACGCTGGATAAAATTTTGCCTTACCTTGAAAAAGGAATAGGTTTTAAAAAATTCACTCCTGATGGTGGAGTAGTTGATGAAGACATCACGTACCAATCTATTAAAATTTATGCTCCAAACGATCCGGATGGAGAAAAAATTCTCAACGTTGTTGGCAACGCAAACATTGATGAAAGTGTAAAAAACATTACGCCAGCAGACATTATTGCGTCCATCAGCTACTTCTTTAATTTGCTATATGGAGTAGGAAATACAGATGATATTGACCATCTAGGAAACCGCCGTCTTCGTTCGGTAGGGGAGCTTTTGCAAAACCAGTTCCGAATCGGACTTTCACGGATGGAGCGTGTTGTGAGGGAAAGAATGTCCATTCAGGATGCCAATACGATTACTCCGCAGCAATTAATCAACATCCGTCCAGTAATTGCGGCCATTAAAGAATTTTTTGGCAGCTCCCAATTGTCCCAATTCATGGATCAAACAAATCCTCTTGCAGAACTGACGCATAAGCGCCGTTTATCTGCATTGGGACCTGGCGGACTCACACGTGAACGAGCAGGCTTTGAAGTTCGCGACGTCCATTATTCCCATTATGGACGCATGTGTCCAATTGAAACGCCTGAAGGTCCAAATATCGGATTGATTAACTCATTATCAACATATGCAAAAGTAAACCGTTTCGGTTTTATTGAAACGCCGTATAGAAGAGTTGACCCTGAAACAGGGAAGGTAACAGACCGAATTGACTATTTGACAGCTGACGAAGAAGATAACTATGTTGTTGCTCAGGCTAACGTGCCAGTAGCAGAGGATGGCACGTTTTTAGAAGATAATATTGTTGCCCGTTTCCGCGGGGAAAACATAGTGGTGAAAAAAGACCGTGTCGACTACATGGACGTTTCGCCTAAGCAAGTTGTATCAGCAGCAACAGCTTGTATCCCGTTCTTGGAAAACGATGACTCCAACCGTGCATTAATGGGTGCGAACATGCAGCGCCAAGCTGTTCCTTTGCTTCAACCAGAAGCGCCTATTGTTGGTACCGGAATGGAGTATGTATCGGCTAGAGACTCTGGAGCAGCTGTCATCTGCAAGCACGCAGGCGTTGTCGAACGAGTTGAAGCCAACAGAATTTTAGTTCGCCGTTATGAAGAAGTGGACGGCCAAAAGGTTAAAGGTGATCTCGACGAGTACAAATTGTTGAAATTCGTCCGTTCCAACCAAGGAATGTGCTACAATCAGCGCCCAATTGTATCTGTTGGAGACGAAGTCGAGAAAGGCGAAATTTTAGCTGACGGTCCTTCCATGGAAAAGGGAGAGCTTGCTTTAGGCCGAAATGTACTTGTCGCCTTTATGACATGGGATGGATATAACTATGAAGATGCCATCATCATGAGCGAGCGTCTTGTAAAAGAAGACGTCTATACTTCCATCCATATTGAAGAATATGAGTCTGAATCCCGTGATACAAAATTGGGTCCGGAAGAAATCACTCGTGATATTCCAAATGTCGGAGAAGACGCTCTTCGCAACTTGGATGAACGAGGCATTGTCCGCATTGGAGCAGAAGTTAAAGACGGCGACTTGCTTGTTGGGAAAGTAACGCCAAAAGGAGTTACAGAACTGACTGCTGAAGAACGATTATTGCACGCTATTTTTGGAGAAAAAGCACGTGAGGTTCGTGATACATCACTTCGTGTTCCGCATGGGGGCGGAGGTATTGTTCTTGATGTAAAAGTGTTTAACCGTGAAGANGGAGATGAACTGCCTCCAGGTGTCAACCAGCTGGTGCGTGTATACATTGTACAGAAGCGTAAAATCTCTGAAGGNGATAAAATGGCAGGCCGCCATGGAAACAAAGGGGTTATTTCCCGAATTCTCCCTGAGGAGGACATGCCGTTTTTGCCGGATGGAACACCAGTTGACATCATGTTAAATCCATTAGGAGTACCTTCCCGGATGAACATCGGGCAAGTATTGGAATTGCACCTAGGAATGGCGGCTAAGAAGCTGGGCATTCATGTTGCAACTCCGGTATTCGATGGTGCGACAGAAGAAGATGTATGGTCAACAATTGAAGAAGCTGGGATGGCCCGTGATGCGAAAACGGTCCTTTACGACGGCCGCACTGGGGAACCTTTCGATAATCGCGTGTCTGTCGGAATCATGTATATGATCAAACTGGCGCACATGGTTGACGATAAACTGCATGCTCGTTCCACAGGTCCATACTCGCTTGTTACACAGCAACCGCTCGGCGGTAAAGCACAGTTCGGTGGACAGCGGTTCGGAGAAATGGAGGTTTGGGCTTTAGAAGCCTATGGAGCAGCATATACATTGCAAGAAATCCTTACTGTAAAATCAGACGATGTTGTCGGTCGTGTAAAAACATACGAGGCAATCGTAAAAGGCGAAAATGTGCCTGAACCTGGAGTTCCTGAATCTTTCAAAGTATTAATTAAGGAGCTTCAAAGCTTAGGACTGGATGTTAAAATTCTCTCAAGCGATGAACAAGAAATCGAAATGAGAGAATTGGAAGATGAGGTAAATTCCACCCAGTCAGATGGCCTCTCTTTAACGACTGATACAATCGAAGAGGAAATTGTTGATAAAGAAGAAAAAGATGCAGTTGCCAAAGAGTAAAGGAATTTTTTGCTACGGAAGATAAAAAGGGAGGTAGGCCCCTTGCTGGATGTAAATAATTTTGAGTATATGCACATCGGTCTTGCTTCACCTGATAAAATTCGTTCATGGTCATATGGTGAAGTGAAAAAACCAGAAACGATCAACTATCGTACTTTAAAGCCTGAAAAAGACGGTTTGTTTTGTGAACGTATATTCGGTCCGACAAAAGATTGGGAATGCCACTGCGGAAAATATAAACGGGTTCGCTATAAAGGCGTAGTATGCGATCGATGCGGTGTTGAGGTTACGCGAGCAAAAGTGCGTCGGGAGAGAATGGGGCANATCGAACTTGCNGCCCCTGTCTCTCATATTTGGTATTTCAAAGGGATTCCAAGCCGTATGGGACTAGTTCTTGACATGTCACCTCGAGCATTGGAAGAAGTTATTTATTTTGCCTCTTACGTCGTGACAGATCCTGGGGACACACCACTTGAAAAGAAACAGCTTTTATCTGAAAAAGAGTATCGCACATACCGCGAGAAATACGGAAATGCCTTCCAAGCATCAATGGGTGCGGAAGCAATTAAAAAATTATTGCAAGATATCAATCTTGATAAAGAAGTAGAAGCGTTAAAAGAAGAGCTTAAATCTTCTCAAGGCCAGCGGCGCACAAGAGCGATTAAACGCCTTGAAGTGATGGAGGCATTCAGAAATTCCGGAAATGACCCTTCATGGATGGTGTTGGATGTACTTCCTGTCATTCCGCCTGAATTGCGGCCGATGGTTCAATTGGATGGCGGACGCTTTGCAACTTCCGATTTGAACGATTTGTATCGCCGTGTTATTAACCGAAACAATCGTTTAAAAAGACTGTTGGATCTTGGAGCGCCAAGTATCATCGTGCAAAATGAGAAACGGATGCTTCAAGAGGCTGTTGACGCACTTATTGACAATGGACGCCGTGGTCGTCCAGTTACTGGACCGGGAAATCGTCCACTGAAGTCACTCTCTCATATGCTGAAAGGAAAGCAAGGACGCTTCCGTCAAAACCTGTTAGGAAAACGGGTTGACTACTCTGGACGATCCGTTATCGTTGTCGGCCCAAATCTGAAAATGTATCAATGCGGTTTGCCAAAGGAAATGGCACTTGAGCTCTTTAAGCCTTTTGTCATGAAGGAGCTTGTTGAAAAAGGGCTGGCACATAACATTAAAAGCGCCAAACGGAAAATTGAACGCGTCCATCCTGAAGTTTGGGATGTGTTGGAGGAAGTCATTAAAGAACATCCGGTTCTGCTTAACCGGGCACCGACTTTGCACAGATTAGGAATCCAAGCGTTCGAACCGACGTTAGTCGAAGGGCGTGCCATTCGTCTACATCCGTTGGTATGTACAGCCTATAATGCTGACTTCGACGGTGACCAAATGGCTGTTCACGTTCCGTTATCGGCAGAAGCACAAGCAGAAGCAAGNCTGTTAATGCTTGCGGCTCAAAACATTTTAAANCCGAAAGACGGAAAACCGGTTGTTACGCCTTCACAAGATATGGTGTTGGGGAACTATTACTTAACAATGGAACGTGAAGGAGCGATCGGAGAAGGGAAAATTTTCANAGATCCTGATGAGGCGCTCATTGCCTATCAAAACGGCCATGTACATTTGCATACACGAATTGCAGTACATGCCGGTTCCTTAAAGAACGAAACATTTACAGAAGAACAAAATAAAAAGCTTCTGATCACAACGGTAGGAAAATTAATATTCAACGAAATACTGCCGAATTCGTTCCCGTATATTAATGAGCCGTCAACTAAGAACATTCAAGAATGCACGCCTGANAAATATTTTGTTGATCCGGCACAGGTAGATGTGCGGGAGCACATTAAAAACCAAGAAATCATTCCGCCATTTAAAAAAGGAATTTTAGGAAAAATTATTGCCGAAGTCTTTAAGAGATTCCATATTACTGAAACATCGAAAATGCTTGACCGCTTAAAAGATTTAGGCTTTAAATATTCGACTAANGCCGGAATTACAATCGGTGTTTCTGATATTGTTGTGTTGGCGGAAAAAGAAGCAATTTTAAAAGAGGCGCAAGCTAAAGTTGACAATGTCTTGAAGCAATTCAGACGCGGATTAATCACTGAAGATGAGCGGTACGATCGTGTTATCTCTATTTGGAGTGCTGCTAAAGACACCATTCAAAGCAAGCTGATGAATTCATTAGATAAGCGGAATCCGATTTTCATGATGAGCGATTCAGGAGCTCGCGGAAATGCATCTAACTTCACNCAGCTTGCGGGAATGCGCGGACTGATGGCTAACCCTGCTGGACGAATTATTGAGCTTCCNATTAAATCGAGTTTTAGAGAAGGTTTGACAGTGTTAGAATACTTCATCTCGACCCATGGTGCCAGAAAAGGTCTGGCAGATACAGCATTAAAAACTGCTGACTCCGGTTATTTAACACGCCGCCTTGTAGATGTTGCGCAAGATGTGATTATTCGTGAGGAAGACTGCGGAACAGACAGAGGAATTTTAGCGAGAGCGCTGAAAGACGGTTCAGAAGTTATCGAAAAACTCGAGGAACGGATTATCGGACGATATGCAAGAAGATCGGTTATTCATCCTGAAACGGGCGAAGTGCTTGTCAGGGAAAATGAAATGATTACCGAAGACATAGCAGCTCAAATTNTCAATGCAGGGATAGAAGAAGTTTGGATTCGCTCTGCATTCACATGTAATACAAGACATGGTGTATGTAAAAAATGTTATGGACGGAACTTGGCTACCGGCACTGATGTCGAAGTAGGCGAAGCGGTAGGAATTATCGCTGCTCAATCGATCGGAGAGCCGGGTACACAGCTGACGATGCGTACTTTCCACACCGGTGGGGTTGCCGGCGACGACATTACCCAAGGTTTGCCGCGTGTTCAAGAATTGTTTGAAGCCCGTAATCCAAAAGGGCAAGCGGTTATTTCAGAAATTGACGGGGTAGTTGCTGAAATTAATGAAGTGAGAGATAAGCAGCAAGAAATTGTCGTCCGCGGTGAAGTGGAAACACGCACATACACGGCGCCATTTAACGCCCGCTTAAAAGTAGCTGTGGGGGACCGTGTAGAGCGCGGCCAAGAAATTACGGAAGGTTCAATAGATCCAAAAGAATTGTTGAAAGTAAAAGACATTTTAGCCGTTCAAGAATATTTGCTTCGTGAAGTGCAAAAAGTGTACAGAATGCAAGGTGTGGAAATCGGCGATAACATATTGAAGTAATGGTGCGGCAAATGCTGCGGAAAGTCCGTGTCATCGATTCCGGCGATACGGATGTTCTGCCGGGAACACTCCTTGACGTTCATCAATTTACAGAAGCAAATAAAAAGGTGCTTTTGGAAGGAAAACGCCCTGCAACAGGACGTCCGGTATTGCTCGGTATTACAAAGGCATCGCTTGAAACGGAGTCCTTCTTGTCTGCCGCATCATTCCAAGAGACAACACGCGTATTAACGGATGCGGCCATTAAAGGAAAACGGGATGAACTGTTAGGCTTGAAGGAAAATGTTATTATCGGTAAGCTTGTTCCGGCTGGAACNGGAATGCAGCTCTATAGAAAAATAAAACCGGTCATGAATAAAAAATCCGTTGACGAAACGATTTCGGTTGAATAATTGTCGGGGAAAAGATGGATGCCGTAAAATGCACAGTTGACATCCATCTTTTCCAATGTTAATATTATCAAGGTGTGTAAATATCACCTGTCACTTTGGAGGATATGAAATATGTCTTATGAAAAAGTAGCACAGGCTGAAAAGNTTATTATTGGTACAAAGCAAACAGTGAAAGCTCTGAAAAATGACACTGTAAAGGAAGTTATCATTGCAGTGGATGCTGACCCGAAAGTNACAAACAAAGTGGTTCAGCTGGCTGAAGAGAAAGAAGTTCCTTTAATTAAGGTCGATTCTATGAAGAAGCTCGGAAAAGCTTGCGGAATAGAAGTTGGAGCGGCAGCTGTTGCAATTATAAAATAANCATTGTTTTTGTAGATTTCTGCAAAAACAATTGTTTTTACCAAATTATGAACCGCCTGGATGTGTGGGTTTGAAAAAACGTTTGAAGGGAGGAAATGTATATGCCTACAATTAACCAATTAGTGCGAAAAGGCCGCACGCGCAAAGTAGTAAAATCAAAATCTCCTGCGTTAAACAAAGGATACAACAGCTTCAAAAAAGAACANACAAATTTATCTTCGCCGCAAAAACGNGGNGTATGTACACGTGTTGGAACAATGACACCTAAAAAACCAAACTCAGCTCTTCGTAAATATGCACGTGTCCGCTTGTCAAACGGAATTGAAGTAACAGCTTATATTCCGGGGATCGGACATAACCTGCAAGAGCACAGCGTTGTGCTAATCCGCGGCGGACGTGTAAAAGACTTGCCTGGTGTCCGCTATCATATCGTACGCGGAGCTCTTGACACAGCTGGAGTTGAAAACCGTAAGCAAGGCCGTTCCAAATATGGAACGAAACGTCCTAAAAACTAAAAGATAATATAATAAATACAGAATGAAGGGAGGAATTTAGTGATGCCACGTAAAGGACCTGTACCAAAACGTGACGTACTACCAGATCCAATTTACAATTCAAAATTAGTAACTCGTCTNATTAATAAAATCATGATTGACGGTAAAAAAAGCAAAGCGCAAAAAATTCTTTACAATGCATTTGATATCGTAAGAGAACGAACTGGCAAAGATCCAATGGAAGTGTTTGAACAAGCATTGAAAAATATTATGCCAGTATTAGAAGTTCGTGCACGCCGTGTAGGGGGCGCAAACTACCAAGTACCTGTAGAGGTTCGTCCTGAACGCCGCACAACTTTGGGTCTTCGCTGGTTAGTAAACTATGCCCGCCTTCGTGGTGAAAGAACGATGGAAGAACGTCTTGCGGCTGAAATCATTGACGCAGCAAACAACACAGGTGCGGCAGTGAAAAAGCGTGAAGATACACATAAAATGGCTGAAGCGAATAGAGCATTTGCACATTACCGCTGGTAATAAACATAATATTTATCAATACCCATGAAGGAAGGAGAAATTACCCGATGCCAAGAGAGTTCTCCTTAGAAAAAACTCGCAATATCGGTATTATGGCGCACATTGATGCTGGTAAGACGACAACGACTGAGAGAATTTTGTTCTATACAGGCCGCATTCACAAAATCGGGGAGACTCACGAAGGAGCTTCCCAAATGGACTGGATGGAGCAAGAACAAGAACGCGGTATTACCATTACATCTGCCGCTACAACAGCTCAATGGAAGGGACATCGGATCAATATTATTGATACGCCAGGGCACGTAGACTTCACGGTTGAAGTTGAACGTTCTTTGAGAGTCCTAGACGGAGCAGTTGCAGTTCTTGATGCTCAGTCTGGCGTTGAGCCGCAAACGGAAACAGTTTGGCGCCAAGCAACAACATACGGAGTGCCGCGCATTGTATTTGTTAACAAAATGGATAAAATCGGCGCAGACTTTTTATACTCTGTCAAAACACTTCACGATCGCTTAGAGGCTAACGCACACCCTATTCAGCTCCCGATTGGAGCAGAAGATCAATTTGAAGGTATCATTGACCTTGTGGAAATGAAAGCATATTACTATCTGGATGATCTAGGTACGCGTTCGGAAGCTCGTGAAATTCCAGACGAGTATAAAGAACAAGCAGAAGAGCTGCACACTCGATTGATTGAAGCAGTTGCAGAGCTTGATGAAGAATTGATGATGAAGTACCTTGAAGGAGAGGAAATTTCCGTTGACGAGCTGAAAGCAGCTATCCGTAAAGGTACTTGTAACGTTGAGTTTTATCCTGTTTTATGCGGCTCAGCTTTTAAAAACAAAGGCGTGCAGCTAATGCTGGATGCGGTAATTGATTACTTGCCATCGCCAATCGATGTGCCACCGATAAAAGGCGTCATCCCTGATACAGAGGAAGAAACAGTTCGCAAATCAAGCGACGATGAACCATTTGCTGCATTGGCGTTTAAAGTAATGACAGACCCATATGTAGGAAAATTAACTTTCTTCCGTGTATATTCAGGAACATTAAGTTCCGGTTCATACGTATCCAATTCCACAAAAGGTAAACGTGAACGGATTGGACGTATTCTACAAATGCACGCGAATCACCGCGAAGAAATTCCAATGGTATATGCAGGTGATATTGCTGCTGCAGTTGGTTTAAAAGATACAACAACTGGAGATACTCTATGTGATGAAAACCATCCGGTTATTTTAGAATCGATGGAGTTTCCAGAGCCTGTTATCAGAGTTGCGATTGAACCTAAATCAAAAGCAGACCAAGACAAAATGTCAACAGCATTGCAAAAACTATCTGAAGAAGACCCAACATTCAAATCGCATACGGATCCGGAAACTGGCCAAACAATTATTGCCGGTATGGGCGAACTTCACCTTGACATTATCGTTGACCGTATGAAACGTGAATTTAAAGTTGAGTGTAATGTCGGTGCGCCACAAGTTGCGTATCGCGAAACATTCCGCTCATCCGCACAAGTTGAAGGTAAATTCGTACGTCAATCAGGCGGACGCGGACAATACGGTCACGTTTGGATCGAATTCAGTCCAAATGAAGAAGGAAAAGGATTTGAATTCGAAAACGCAATTGTCGGTGGTGTCGTTCCACGCGAGTACATCCCAGCGGTTCAGGCTGGTTTGGAAGATGCTATGCAAAACGGTGTGCTTGCAGGCTATCCGTTAATTGACATTAAAGCTAAACTTTTTGATGGGTCTTACCACGATGTTGACTCAAGTGAGATGGCGTTTAAAATTGCCGCTTCACTTGCCCTTAAAAATGCTGCTCAAAAATGTAACCCGGTACTCCTTGAGCCAATTATGAAAGTTGAAGTAATTGTACCTGAAGAGTACATGGGAGACATCATGGGTGATATCACTTCACGCCGTGGACGTGTGGAAGGAATGGAAGCACGTGGAAATGCACAAGTTGTAAAAGCAATGGTTCCACTTGCTGAAATGTTTGGTTATGCAACCGCACTTCGTTCCAATACACAAGGACGCGGTACATTTACGATGCACTTCGATCATTACGAAGAGGTGCCTAAAAACATTGCAGAAGAAATTATCAAAAAAAATAAAGGCGAATAATTGATTTTCAACCATTGTTCAAGTATAAATACTTATGTAGCCCTTGGATGCGGATGCACTTGCGCCGCCTCCAAGTATTCTATATATTTATTTAAAATGAAACATATTTTTTTAAGGAGGAAAAATTACTTATGGCTAAAGCGAAATATGAACGCTCTAAACCACATGTTAACATTGGTACAATCGGCCACGTTGACCATGGTAAAACTACTTTGACTGCAGCTATTACTACTGTTCTTGCAAAACAAGGTAAAGCTGAAGCTCGTGCATATGATCAAATTGACGGTGCTCCAGAAGAGCGTGAACGCGGAATCACGATTTCAACTGCGCACGTAGAATACGAAACTGAAACCGCCACTATGCACACGTTGACTGCCCTGGACACGCAGACTATGTTAAAAACATGATCACTGGTGCTGCTCAAATGGACGGCGCTATCCTAGTTGTTTCTGCTGCTGACGGTCCTATGCCGCAAACTCGTGAGCACATTCTTTTATCTCGCCAAGTAGGTGTGCCTTACATCGTTGTATTCTTAAACAAATGCGACATGGTAGACGACGAAGAATTATTAGAACTAGTTGAAATGGAAGTTCGTGACCTTCTTTCTGAATATGACTTCCCTGGCGACGATGTACCTGTTATCAAAGGTTCTGCGCTTAAAGCACTTGAAGGAGATGCTGAATGGGAAGAAAAAATCATTGAATTAATGAACGCAGTTGACGAATACATCCCAACTCCAGAACGCGATACAGAAAAACCTTTCATGATGCCTGTTGAAGACGTATTCTCTATCACTGGTCGCGGTACAGTTGCAACTGGTCGTGTAGAACGCGGCGTTGTAAAAGTTGGTGACGAAGTAGAAATCGTTGGTTTAGCTGAAGAATCTAAGAAAACAACTGTTACTGGTGTTGAAATGTTCCGTAAGCTTCTTGATCAAGCTGAAGCTGGAGACAACATCGGTGCTTTACTTCGCGGTATCGCACGTGACGAAGTAGAACGCGGTCAAGTTTTAGCAAAACCTGGTTCTATCACACCGCACAAAAAATTCAAAGCACAAGTTTACGTTCTTTCTAAAGAAGAAGGTGGACGTCATACTCCATTCTTCTCTAACTATCGTCCACAATTCTATTTCCGTACTACAGACGTAACTGGAATCATCACTCTTCCAGAAGGCGTAGAAATGGTAATGCCTGGAGATAACGTTGAAATGACTGTTGAACTCATTTCTCCAGTTGCGATTGAAGACGGTACGAAATTCTCTATCCGCGAAGGCGGTCGTACTGTAGGTGCAGGATCTGTTTCAGCTATCCTTGACTAATTGAAAAAAGCGAGTCGAATAGGCTCGCTTTTTTTATTATAAATATGAAGTCTGCAAAGCTTTAACTTTTAAAGAAACAACACTAAATTTTATAGGAAATCCTGAATTTTTCTTGCATTAGACACCTGTTTTTTATATAATGTATAACGTTGGTCTTTG
>JGI25330J36431_1000155_pt1 | contig 29733 bp, 27 predicted proteins | sample HigsolmetaAR205D_FD_36431 | JGI IMG/M metagenome (IMG submission 36431) | reverse complement strand
AAACAGAATATTTGTAAACCAAAGATACAAAATACCCCAATTTATTTGGGTTTCTTTTAAAACTCTTTTTAATAAAAATCTAATTTTGCAAAACTCTCATTTATAAAACTAAAATTCCATACAATCAAAAACTGAAAGTCTGTTCTGTTATATTAGACCAAAACCCAAAAAGGCACCACAATCATAGTGGTGCCTTTTTTACTTCCTGCTTAACCCGGAAAGCCAACCATTTTTTCGTCTTAATTAAAGGAAGTTGGTGAATATTTTAATGAATTTTTGTTCGATAGGAAGCCCAAATATTAGCATAATAAAAGAAAGATCCAATTCTTTGATAAAAGGTGAAAGGGTGAAGGATTTGCCGAAAAAGACTATTTGGTTCGAAATGGAGGAAAATGAAACACCGGAACAGTGTATCGAAAGAATGTTGAAAATGGGGTACAGACCGGTTTTAAGAAAAGAAGAACCGGTTTTTCAAAGGGTTGACGGTGAAGTGGTTTATTTTCGCCAAAAAGTTCGATTTAAAGGAGAATTGATGGAAGAAAAAAATAAAAAATAATTCAAAACACGAACATTCAATAATTACTTTATATAAACGTTCGCATTTTTTCATTGATTTTCTCCTCCACCCTTGCTACAATGAACAGAGGAAAAGTCCCACATATATGCTAGAGGATATGGCTCTAGTGTCTCTACCCGACACCGTAAATGTCGGACTATGCGGGAAAGCAACTTTTTGGATGATTCGGCAGGTTGGAATTGAATAAACACCGGCCTCCTATTGCTATGTCCTCAGGTAAGCTGCTTTCTATCGTATAGCGAAGGCGGGCTATTTGAGGACTTTTTATTCGGAATCAAAAGTAAGAGATTGAAATAAAAAGGAGCGTTTTGGATGAATCCTAAAATCGGCGTCATTATGGGAAGTTCCAGCGATTGGGAAACAATGAAACATGCTTGTGATATTTTAGACGAGTTAGAAATTCCTTATGAAAAAAAAGTGGTATCAGCCCATCGGACTCCTGATTTAATGTTTGAATATGCTGAAACTGCCCGTTCACGGGGAATCGAAGTGATTATTGCCGGAGCTGGGGGAGCTGCCCATTTACCGGGGATGGTTGCAAGTAAAACAACCTTGCCAGTTATCGGTGTACCTGTGCAATCAAAAGCATTAAATGGACTTGATTCATTACTTTCCATTGTTCAAATGCCAGGAGGGGTTCCTGTGGCGACGGTGGCGATAGGGAAAGCCGGCGCAACGAATGCAGGACTCTTAGCGGCGCAAATTTTATCCATTACAGATAAACAATTGGCAGAGAAACTGGAAGCTCGACGGGAACAATTAAAACAAAAAGTGTTGGAAAGTTCAGGTGACTTAAAGTGATGAAAACGATCTACCCCGGCCAAACAATCGGCATCATCGGTGGCGGACAGTTAGGACGAATGATGGCTCTCAGTGCAAAAGAGGCTGGTTTTAAAATTGCGGTTCTTGATCCGACAATGGATTCACCATGCGGACAAGTCGCAGATATACAAATAGTGGCTCCTTATGATGATCAAACCGCACTTGAAGAGTTGGCGGAAGTAAGTGACGTTATCACTTACGAATTTGAAAATATCGATTATGAAGGACTCAAAAAATTAACAGAGATCGCCTATGTGCCTCAAGGTGCTGAAATTATCCGCATCACCCAAAACCGTGTGACAGAAAAACAGGCAATTGTGGAAGCGGGTTGCCCGGTGGCTCCTTATATCGTTTGTGACAGCTATGAGGAACTTGTAGAGAAAATCGATCAAATCGGTTATCCGAGCATTGTAAAAACTGCCCGTTTCGGATATGACGGAAAAGGCCAACAAAAGCTTCAATCAAAAGAGGATTTGCCACTCGCAAAAAGCTTGTTTGAACATTCCCAATGTATCGTGGAAGGCTTTATTCCTTTCGAAAAGGAAATTTCGGTAATTATCCAAAGGAACGGAAACGGAGAAACGTATTGCTTGCCAGTGGGCGAAAATATTCATGTGAATCACATTTTGCATGAAACGATTGTTCCAGCCCGTATTTCCGATCAAACGAAACAATTGGCGGAAGAAGCGGCCCATAAAATTGCGGAACACTTGCAATTAATTGGAACGTTGGCGGTAGAAATGTTCGTGCTGAAGGATGGACAAATTATTATTAATGAATTGGCTCCAAGACCTCATAATTCCGGCCACTATTCCATTGAAGCGTGCAATATTTCTCAATTCGGACAACATATCCGTGCGATAGCCGGTTGGCCGCTAAGAAAACCGAAATTGCATTCTCCGGTGGTGATGGTGAATGTATTGGGTCAACATGTAGCGCCACTGATCAATTCCATAACCAAATATCCACATTGGTCTGTTCACCTTTACGGAAAAAAAGAGGCGAAAGTGAACAGAAAAATGGGACATGTAACCATACTAACAGATGACATTGATGCAACATTAAAGGAAATTGAAGATTCTGGCATTTGGAGATAAAAGAAAAGGAGATTCGCAGATGATTGAACGTTATACTCGCCCTGAAATGGGGGCTATTTGGACTGAAGAAAATAAATTCAACGCATGGCTTGAAGTGGAAATTTTGGCTTGCGAAGCTTGGTCTGAACTTGGTGTCATTCCAAAAGAAGATGTTGAAAAGTTACGTCAAAATGCAACATTCGATATCAACCGCATTTATGAAATTGAACAAACAACCAAACATGACGTCGTAGCGTTTACCCGCGCGGTATCCGAGTCGCTGGGCGAAGAGAAAAAATGGGTTCATTATGGACTCACTTCAACGGATGTTGTCGATACAGCCCTTTCTTATTTGATTAAACAAGCCAACAACATTTTACGGAAAGATCTTCACAACTTTATTGATGTATTGACAGAAAAGGCAAAAGAACACAAATACACAGTTATGATGGGACGCACCCATGGCGTACATGCGGAACCGACAACATTCGGTTTAAAGCTGGCTCTATGGCGTGAAGAAATGTTGCGTAATTTAGAACGCTTTGAAAGAGCGGCCAAAACGATTGAAACAGGAAAAATTTCCGGTGCGGTCGGAACTTATGCCAACATCGATCCATTTGTTGAAAAATATGTGTGCGAAAAATTGGGACTTACTCCTGCACCAATTTCAACCCAAACATTGCAGCGGGACCGCCATGCGGAATACATTGCGACATTGGCTTTAATTGCGACATCCATCGAAAAATTCGCAACGGAAATCCGCGGTTTGCAAAAATCCGAAACTCGCGAAGTGGAAGAAGGATTTGCAAAAGGACAAAAAGGTTCTTCCGCAATGCCGCATAAGCGCAACCCGATCGGCTCCGAAAACATGGCCGGAATTGCCCGCGTGATTCGTGGACATGTGGTTACCGCTTATGAAAATGTTCCATTATGGCATGAACGGGATATTTCCCATTCATCCGCAGAACGAATCATCATTCCTGATACGACAATTGCATTGAACTACATGTTGAACCGTTTCGCAAATATTGTGAAAAACTTGACTGTTTTCCCTGAAAATATGAAACGCAATATGGATGCAACGTTTGGACTTATTTATTCACAACGCGTTCTATTGAAGTTGATTGACAAAGGCCTGTCCCGTGAAGAAGCTTACGATACAGTCCAACCGCTCACTGCGAAAGCATGGGATGAACAGCGTCCGTTCCGTCCATTGGTGGAAGCGGATGAAAAAATCGGTTCGCTTTTATCGAAAGAAGAAATTGATGATTGTTTCGATTACAACTGGCATTTGAAAAATGTGGATTACATTTTTGACCGTTTAGGATTAAATGAGTAATTCAAAAAAAAACACCAATTCTAAATTACTGGGGGAAACGGGTATGGAAAAAGGCGCATTGTTATATGAAGGAAAAGCGAAACGCTTATATGCAACAGATCAGGAAGACGTATTGTTTGTGGAATATAAAAACAGCGCCACTGCCTTCAACGGTCTTAAAAAAGCAGAAATTGAAGGCAAAGGGATCTTGAACAATAAAATTTCCACCATCATTTTTGAACAACTGAAACAACAGGGAATTGAATCCCATTTTATTAAAAGAATTTCCGAAAACGAACAGCTTGTTAGAAAAGTGGAAATCATCCCGCTTGAAGTGGTTGTCCGCAATATTGCAGCAGGCAGCTTTTCAGAGCGTCTGGGCATTGAAGAAGGCACAGCCTTAAAGCGTCCGATAGTGGAGTTTTATTACAAAAACGATGCATTAAAAGATCCGATCATCAATAACGACCATATTGATATTCTTGGTCTTGCAACAAAAGAAGAAGTTGAAACAATCACAAATCTCGCTTTAAAAGTGAACGAAGCCTTACGGAAGATTTTTGAAAAAATCGGTGTCATTTTGGTGGACTTTAAATTGGAATTCGGCCGGGACAAAGACGGAAACATATTGCTTGCCGATGAAATTTCACCGGACACATGCCGGCTTTGGGATGCAGAAACGAAAGAGAAATTGGACAAAGACGTGTTCAGGCGAGATCTTGGAAGTTTAACAGATGTATATAACATTATACTTTCTAGACTTGGAGGAAATTGATGATGAAAAAAGTGAAGATTTACGTCACATTGCGTGAAAGTGTATTGGACCCTCAAGGTTCAGCCGTGAAAGGTTCTTTAGTCAACATGGGATACAAAGAAGTGGAAGATGTCCGCATCGGGAAATATTTGGAATTGCTCATTTCCGATACAGAGCGGGATATCGATGCATTGGTAAAAGAAATGTGTGAAAAGCTGCTTGCGAACACAGTGATCGAGGATTATCGCTTTGAAATCGAGGAGGCTCAATAATCATGAAATTTGCTGTACTCGTTTTCCCAGGGTCGAACTGTGACGTCGATATGTACCATGCCATCAAAGACGAACTTGGCGAAGAAGTGGAATATGTTTGGCATGATGCGGAAGATTTGAGCGAATTTGACGCCATTTTGATTCCGGGCGGTTTCTCATATGGAGACTATCTACGCTGCGGTGCCATGGCAAGCCAGTCAAAGGTGATGCAAGCAGTGAAAAAAGCGGCGGAAGAAGGAAAACCGATTTTGGGAGTCTGCAACGGATTCCAAATTTTGACGGAAGCCGGACTTTTACCTGGCGCACTGCTCCGCAATAAAAACTTAAAATTCATTTGCCGTACGGTTCCGTTAAAAGTTGAAAACAACCAAACATTGTTTACCAATCAATATGAACAAGGGCAAATCATTCAAATTCCGATTGCCCACGGTGAAGGAAACTACTTCTGTGACGAGGAAACGTTGAAAAAATTAAAAGAAAACAACCAAATCGTGTTCACTTATTCAGGAGAAAATCCGAACGGAAGTCTTGAAAACATTGCTGGTATTGTGAACGAGCGTGGCAACGTTCTTGGCATGATGCCCCATCCGGAACGCGCGGTGGATGCATTACTTGGCAGTGCAGATGGACTGGCGTTATTCAAATCAATTGTGAAACAGTGGAGGGAATCACATGTCTAATTTTGAACCAACAGCAGAACAAATTAAGGAGCAGAAGCTTTACCGCGACTTGGGGTTAAGTGATGAAGAATTTGCGAAGATTGAAGAAATTTTAGGTCGTCTTCCAAATTGGACAGAAACAGGTTTGTTCTCTGTAATGTGGTCTGAACACTGTTCTTATAAAAACTCTAAGCCGGTGTTGCGCAAATTCCCTACAAGCGGTCCCCGCGTATTGCAAGGTCCTGGTGAAGGGGCAGGGATTGTGGACATTGGTGACGAGCAAGCCGTTGTATTCAAAATGGAATCCCATAACCATCCTTCAGCCATTGAACCATACCAAGGAGCCGCAACAGGGGTTGGCGGAATTATCCGCGACGTATTTTCCATGGGAGCGCGTCCAATTGCACTGCTAAACTCTTTGCGTTTTGGCGAATTAAAAACACCTCGGGTGAAATACTTGTTTGAAGAAGTTGTCGCCGGGATCGCCGGTTATGGTAACTGTATCGGAATTCCGACTGTTGGCGGCGAAGTACAATTTGACCCATGCTATGAAGGAAATCCTTTGGTTAACGCCATGTGCGTTGGGTTAATCGATCATAAAGACATCCAAAAAGGTGTTGCCAAAGGTGTTGGAAACACAGTGATGTATGTAGGTGCAAAAACGGGCCGCGACGGAATTCACGGTGCCACTTTCGCGTCGGAAGAATTGAGTGAAGAATCCGATGAAAAACGTCCGGCGGTTCAAGTGGGAGACCCATTCATGGAAAAACTTCTGCTTGAAGCATGCCTGGAAGTGGTAAAATCCGATGCGCTTGTCGGAATCCAGGACATGGGAGCGGCAGGACTCACTTCATCTTCTTCAGAGATGGCATCAAAAGCCGGATACGGTATTGAAATGAACCTGGACTTGGTTCCTCAACGGGAAACAGGAATGACTGCCTATGAAATGATGCTTTCCGAATCACAGGAACGGATGCTTTTAGTCGTGAAACAAGGCCGTGAAGAAGAAATCAAAAAAATCTTTGAAAAGTACGGTTTGGACGCGGTGGCAATCGGCCGGGTAACAGAGGATAAAATGCTCCGCCTCATTCATAAAGGGGAAGTGGTGGCAGAAGTCCCTGCGGATGCGTTGGCGAAAGATGCGCCAGTTTACCACAAACCATCCAAAGAACCGGAATATTATAGAGAGTTCCAAGCGATGGAAAACAGCGAACCGGAAGTGGATGATTTCAAAGAAACATTGAAACAATTGCTTCAAGCCCCTACGGTTGCATCAAAAGAATGGGTATATGATCAATTTGACTACCAAGTGCGTACCAACACAGTGGTGACACCTGGTTCCGATGCGGCTGTATTGCGCGTAAGAGGCACAAATAAAGGGCTTGCGATGACAGCTGACTGCAACTCCCGCTACATTTTCCTGGATCCGGAAACAGGCGGTAAAATCGCAGTGGCGGAAGCTGCCCGCAACATTGTCGCATCCGGTGGAGAACCATTGGCAATCACGGACTGCTTAAACTTTGGAAATCCGGAAAAACCGGAAATCTTCTGGCAACTTGAAAAAAGTGCCGATGGAATTGCTGCGGCATGCACCGCTTTAGAAACACCGGTTATCAGCGGAAACGTATCCCTTTATAACGAACACTCCGGTCAAGCGGTATATCCAACACCAACAATCGGCATGGTTGGATTAGTGGAAGATTTATCCCATGTAACAACGCAAGAAGTAAAACAAGCTGGCGACATCGTTTATTTACTTGGGGAAACCAAAACAGAATTCGGCGGATCCGAACTTCAAAAATTGGTTTATGGAAAAATCTTCGGTAAAGCACCGTCAATCGATTTGGAAGAAGAGGCTGCACGCCAAAAAGCATTGCTTTCTGCCATTCGCGCAGGACTCGTTCAGTCTGCTCATGACGTGGCTGAAGGCGGCGTAGCAGTTGCATTGGCGGAAAAAACTTTTAATGCGAATGGTCTCGGAATCCACGTGAAATTAGAGGGTTCACCTGTAACCGCATTATTCAGTGAATCACAATCCCGCTTTATTGTAACGGTGAAAGAAGAAGATGCGGCATCGTTTGAACAAATGATTCCGGATGCGCAAAAAATTGGTGTAGTAACAAACGATGGAAAAATCACCATTGAAGGGGAACCAGGTTTATTGGTTGAAGGTTCTGTAGATGAATTTTGTTCTGCTTGGAAAGGAGCTATCCCATGCTTGCTGAAATCAGAGGCTTAAACGAAGAATGTGGTGTTTTTGGGATATGGGGCCATGAAGCAGCAGCCAAAATGAGCTACTACGGCCTGCATGCGCTTCAACATCGAGGACAAGAAGGTGCTGGCATCGTCGCGACAGACGGCCAGTACTTTAAAATCGTGAAAGGTGAAGGCCTGGTCAATGAAGTATTCAATGAAGAAAAATTAAATAGTTTGGAAGGAAATGCTGCAATTGCCCATGTTCGCTATACAACGGCAGGTGGAGGGGGAATTGACAACGTTCAGCCCCTTTTATTCCGTTCCTCCACTGGCACAATGGCAGTAGCCCATAACGGAAATTTGGTGAATGCCAATCATCTAAAACAACATCTTGAGCGCTCAGGAAGTATTTTCCATTCAACTTCAGATACGGAAGTCATTGTGCATCTTATCAAAAAAAGCAAAAAACCCAATTTTCTCGAGCAAGTGAAAGAAGCCCTTTCCTTGTTGAAAGGGGCTTTCTCCATCATTATTTTAACGAAAGATAAAATGATTCTAGCCCGGGATCGCAATGGGTTGCGCCCGCTTTCCATCGGCAGAGTGGGTGATGCATGGGTGGCTGCTTCCGAAACATGTGCTTTCGATTTAATTGGTGCGGAATATGTCCGGGAAGTTCAACCGGGTCAATTGGTCATTATTTCGAATAATGGCATCGAGGAAGACCGGTACGCGTTAATGGAACGCCGGGCAATGTGCGCAATGGAATATGTTTATTTTGCACGTCCTGATTCCAATATCGATCAAGTCAACATTCATATGGCCCGCAAACGGATGGGAAAACAATTGGCCAGAGAAATGGGTCATATCGATGCGGATGTTGTGACAGGTGTTCCGGATTCTTCCATTTCCGCTGCCATTGGATTTGCTGAAGAAATCGGGATTCCTTATGAAATGGGATTAATCAAAAACCGGTATGTCGGCCGGACATTTATTCAACCAACACAGGAATTGCGTGAACGCGGAGTGAAAATGAAACTTTCACCTGTTGTTCAAGTGGTGCGCGGCAAACGTGTCGTAATGGTGGATGATTCCATTGTCCGCGGAACGACTTCACGCAGAATCGTCAAAATGTTGAAAGAAGCAGGAGCGAAAGAAGTGCATGTGGCAATCACTTCTCCGCCAATTTCCAATCCTTGTTTCTATGGCATTGATATTTCATCCGATGAAGAATTAATTGCTACTGGAAGAACGATTGATGAAATCCGGGAAGCAATTGGTGCGGATTCCTTGACGTTTTTATCGCCCGAAGGATTGGTAGAAGCCGTTTCAAGACCTTTTGATGATGAGTACGGCGGTCTTTGCATGGCTTGCTTTACTGGAAAATATCCAACAGAAATTTTCCCGGACACTGTCTTACCACATATCAAGGAACTTTCACGTTAAGGAGGAAGAATCATGTCAAAAGCATATGAGCAAGCGGGGGTAAATATTGAAGCGGGTTATGAAGCGGTTAAACGCATGAAGTCCCATGTCGAGAGAACAAACCGCCTTGGGGTGATGGGAGCGTTTGGCAGCTTCGGTGGCATGTTCGATTTATCTTCACTGAACTTAAAGGAACCGGTTCTTATTTCTGGTACAGATGGTGTCGGGACAAAATTGAAACTGGCATTTATGGCAGATAAACACAACACAATCGGCATTGATTGCGTGGCCATGTGCGTCAATGACATTGTGGCCCAAGGTGCGGAACCATTGTATTTTCTCGATTATATCGCGATTGGAAAAGCGGATCCTGCAAAGATTGAACAGATTGTCAGCGGTGTTGCGGACGGCTGTGTGCAGGCAGGCGCAGCATTGATCGGCGGTGAAACGGCTGAGATGCCAGGTTTATATGATGAAGATGAATACGATGTGGCCGGTTTTGCTGTGGGTGCTTGCGAAAAATCGAAAGTGGTCACTGGAGAAAAAATTGTGGAAGGTGACGTGCTTGTCGGACTTGCATCCAGCGGTGTGCATTCCAATGGCTATTCCTTGATACGCAAAATTGTTTTTAATGATTGCGGTTATCAATTTGATGAAGTGATTGAAGGCTATGAGGATTTGGGGCCAATTGGCGGGTCGCTTCTCACACCGACGAAAATTTACGCGAAACCGGTGCTGGAAGTGTTGAAACAAGTGGACGTTCACGGAATGGCCCACATCACGGGCGGCGGATTTTATGAAAACTTGCCTCGCATGATGCCGGAAGGATTGGCAACGGAGATCGATTTAGGAACATGGGAAATCCCACACATTTTTGAATTCTTAAAAGATAAAGGATCACTGCAGGATCGCGACTTGTACAACGTATTTAATATGGGAATTGGATTCGTCCTTTCCGTTTCAGCCGAAGATGCGGACAAAGTGGTGGAAATTGCGGAAGCCCACGGGGAGAAAGCGTTCAAAATCGGCCGTGTTGTTAAAGGCGAAGGAGTAATATTTAATGGAAATCACGATGGGAGCTTAAGTCAATGACAACAAAAATAGCGGTTTTTGCTTCAGGCAGCGGGACAAATTTCCAAGCGATCCAAGAATCCATTGAACGTGGGGAATTGGATGCCAAAATTGAATTGGTGGTAACGGATAAACCGAATGCATATGTGGTCAAAAGGGCAGAAAAATTCGGCATCCCGGTTTTCGCTTTCTCACCGAAAGAGTACGGTTCAAAGGCTACATATGAATCTGCCATTGCCGAAAGATTAGAAGAAAAAGAAGTGGAATGGATCGTTTTGGCAGGCTATATGCGATTAGTTGGCGAAACGCTGCTTTCCAAGTATCCGAATAAAATTGTCAATATTCATCCCTCTTTATTGCCGGCATTCCCTGGCAAAGATGCCATTGGACAAGCGATGGAGCACGGTGTGAAAATTACCGGTGTGACAGTCCATTATGTGGATGAAGGGATGGATACCGGCCCAATCATTGCCCAACAAGCAGTGGAAGTGGTGGAAGGCGACCGGGAAGCGACGGAAGAACGCATTCATCAAGTGGAACATGTACTTTACCCAAAAACGTTAAAAAAATTATTTGAAAATAAATAATTTCAAAAAGATAGGCTAAATTTGAAAAAACAAATTGGAGGCTTTGACTGTGGCTAAACGTGCACTGATTAGTGTTTCAAACAAAGATGGAATTGTAGAATTCGCGAAAGAATTGGTTGCTTTAGGGTATGAAATCTTATCTACAGGCGGTACGAAAAAATTGCTTCAAGAAAATAACGTGCCCGTAACCGGAGTAGATGAAGTGACAAAATTCCCTGAAATTCTTGATGGCCGTGTGAAAACATTAAATCCGATGATTCACGGCGGATTATTGGGGAAATTTGATGATCCTTCCCACCAGGCGCAAATGAAAGAACATGGAATTGAACCGATTGAAATCGTTTGTGTCAACCTATATCCATTCGTAGAAACCATTTCTAAACCGGATGTGACGTATGAAGAAGCGATTGAAAACATCGATATTGGCGGTCCGACAATGTTGCGTGCGGCGGCGAAAAACCACCAATATGTAACAGTCATCGTGGACAGCAACGACTATGCTACGGTGCTTGAAGAATTGAAAGCAAATGGTGCAACAACTTTCGAAACGCGCAAAAAACTTGCTGCGAAAGTGTTCCGTCACACAGCAAGCTATGATGCATACATTTCCAACTATTTAACGGAAGAAGAATTCCCGGAAAACTTAACATTGACTTACGAATTAAAACAAACTTTGCGCTACGGTGAAAACCCTCACCAAAAAGCGGCATTTTATAAAAAACGCTTAGGATCGGACTTCTCGCTTGCTTATGCAACGCAATTGCATGGGAAAGAACTTTCCTACAACAACATCCAAGACGGAAATGCCGCTCTTCAAATCGTGAAAGAATTCAAAGAGCCGGCTGCAGTGGCGGTAAAACATATGAATCCATGCGGCGTCGGAATTGGAAGCACAATTGAAGAAGCCTTTGACCGTGCTTATGAATCTGACCCTGTTTCCATTTTCGGCGGAATCATTGCATTAAACCGTGAAGTGGATGCAGCGACAGCCGAAAAATTGAGCAAAATCTTCCTTGAAATTATCATTGCGCCTTCATTCAGCGAAGAAGCATTGGAAATTTTAACGAAAAAGAAAAATATCCGTTTGTTGACAATCAACTTCGCCCAAGAAAAAAGAGATCCGTTTAAAGTGGTTTCCGTTGAGGGCGGCCTGCTCGTCCAAGAAGATGATACGTACGGTTTCGAGGATGCAGAGATTAAAGTGGTAACGGACCGCGAACCAACGGAAGAAGAATGGGAAGCTTTAAAACTTGGCTGGGCGGTTGTAAAACACGTGAAATCAAATGCCATCGTCGTAAATAATAAAGAAATGACATTAGGAATCGGCGCTGGTCAAATGAACCGTGTCGGTGCCGCAAAAATCGCTTTGGAGCAAGCAGGGGAAAAAGCAAAAGGAGCCGTGTTGGCATCCGACGCATTCTTCCCAATGCCGGATACAGTGGAAGAAGCGATTAAAGCGGGAATTACAGCGATTATTCAACCAGGCGGATCCATCCGGGACCAAGATTCCATCGATGCGGCGAACAAAGCTGGAATAGCCATGGTATTTACAGGAGTAAGACATTTCAAACATTAATGAATAAAGGCGGCTCGATTCGTAGCCGTCTTTTCTAAAGCTGCGGGCATTTTTGAAATTTATCCCTTGAAAAGTAATATTCCCAATAGTATATAGGAGGGGACTGACTATATGAAAGTGTTAGTAGTTGGCAGTGGTGGACGCGAGCACGCAATCGCCAAGAAATTCAGCATTTCCCCATCGGTTGAAAAAGTGTATGTGGCACCGGGAAATGACGGAATGCGTGACTGTGCGGAATTGGTTGCCATCGATGCATTGGATTTTGAAAACTTGGCCAAATTCGTGAAAGAGCAACAAATCGACTTAACGTTTGTAGGACCAGAACAACCACTTGCAGCAGGAATCGTGGATTATTTCCAGGAACAAGGTTTGGCGATTTTCGGTCCAACAAAAAAAGCTGCACAAATCGAAAGCAGCAAATCGTTTGCAAAACAATTGATGAAAAAATACAACATTCCAACCGCTGTATATGAAACATTCACTGAAGTGGATAAAGCGATTGAGTATATCAAAGAAAAAGGTGCGCCAATCGTTGTCAAAGCCGATGGACTGGCAGCCGGAAAAGGCGTAGTGGTGGCCATGACGGAACAGGAAGCCATTGATGCGGTAACGGACATGATCGGCAATCAGCGCTTCGGGGAATCTTCATCGAAAGTGGTCATCGAAGAATTTTTGGAAGGGGAAGAATTCTCTTTCATGTCCTTTGTACATAAAGGACAAATTTATCCAATGGTGATTGCCCAAGACCATAAACGCGCATATGATGGGGATCAAGGTCCAAACACAGGCGGCATGGGCGCATATTCTCCGGTTCCGCAAATTCCGGAAGAAATGGTTTCCCGCGCCTATACAGAAATCATTGAACCGACTGTCAAAGCCATGGAAGCTGAAGGGGCATCCTTTACCGGCATTTTATATGCAGGGTTGATTTTGACAAAAGAAGGACCGAAAGTGATTGAATTCAACGCGCGTTTCGGTGACCCGGAAACACAAGTGGTGCTTCCTCGCATGACATCCGATTTTGGAGAGTTCATGAAAGCATTGATGGATGAAAAACCTTTCGATTTGCAATGGGCTGATGAAGCAATGCTGGGCGTTGTGATTGCCGCAGAAGGATACCCGGGAGCGGTTGAAAAAGGTAATCCGCTTCCAAACTTGGAAGAGCTGAGCGGAGAAGTGGAAGTGTATCATGCCGGAACGAAGCTGAAAGATGGACAATATGTCGGAAACGGCGGCCGCGTGTTACTCGTGGCGGCAAAAGCAAACACTTTGAAAGAAGCGAAAGAAAAAGTATATGCAGCCATTGGAAAATATTCGTGGGATCATTTCTTCTACCGCAAAGATATCGGTTGGAGAACGTTCAAATAATTTTTATGGGATAAATACGGCAAAAAAGCACAAACCAATAATGAGGTTTGTGCTTTTCTTAACGAGTGTTGATTATTTTGAGCGTTTCTGACTGTTGGCAACGGCTTTAACCGCTTTTGCAGCCTGATTTGCTTCAGTGCCGGCAGGAGTTGTGCTGGCAACCTTTTCAGCCACATTTGCAGCAGTTTGCAACAGTTCAGCCCCTTCGTTACCGCTTGCGCTTTGGGCTTGGGAACTTTGGCTTTGATTCTGGTTGCCGCTATTGTATTTTGAGTTGAAAGCGGTCATTAAACTGTCCGCATCCATAAAATCCTGGATGGAACTGGATACCGCATCTTTTACGTTATTGCTGAAGAGTGCCTTCGTTGGACAATAGAAGAAAAGACCTTCCGCAATTTTCATCGCACCGGCTGCAACAGACAGGGTTCCCAACATTCTGCTGCCGTTTTCTTTCACTAAATGGCTGATTCCGCAAGCTGTCAAACCAATCCCTAATACAAGACGGACGAAGGCGCTTTTTTCAGAAATATTTTCTTCCAACAAGAAAATCCACCCCTTTTCGCATGAAATGAATTGAATGAATTCACTTTAATTTAATAAAGTGCTGTGTTACGATAAAAGCAACTGCGCTTGCTTTTCAGCAATGTTAGTATGTGCGAATAAAACGCAAATAAACGAAATAAATAATTTATATATAATAGAAGGGAGTGTAACAAATGCCACAATCGTTTTGGAAAATACAAGAAATCCGCGATCAAGTTGCAGTCATCGAAGGAAAAAAATCGCCAGCAATCGTTTTGAAAAATGCACGATACATACATAGTGTGTTAAAACAATGGTTATATGGAAATATTTGGATATTAGGGAGCCGGATTATTTATGTGGGAAAAGAAATGCCGGAAAACGTATCTGAAGCCGAAGTGATCGATTTGGAAGGAAAGACGGTTGTACCAGGTTATATTGAACCGCATGTTCACCCATTCCAACTGTATAATCCGGTGTCGTTTGCAGATTATGCAGCCCAATTTGGGACAACGATGTTTATCAGCGACAACCAGCACTTTGCTTTACAACTCCCGACCAAGAAAGCGTTTTCACTGTTGGATGAGCTGAGTAAATATCCATTTGCTTTTTACTGGTGGACCCGCTACGATTCGCAAACGGAAATGGAAAATGAAGATCAGATTTTTACAAATAAATCGATTTTTGAATGGATTGAAAGGGACGACGTATTGCTTGGCGGGGAATTGACAGGATGGCCCCGCCTGTTGCGCGGCGACGACCAGATGCTCTATTGGATCCAGTCATCGAAGAAAAAAGGGAAAAAAATTGAAGGACATTTTCCGGGCGCTTCGGAAAAAACCCTTGTGAGAATGAAGCTTCTTGGAGCGGACGGCGATCATGAAGCAATGACGGCAGAGGATGTGGAAAAACGCATTTTACATGGCTATGGGGTCACTTTAAGATATTCCTCCATCCGTCCTGATCTTCCAAATCTATTAAAAGGGATCTTGGAGAAAAAGTTAAATATATTCGACCATCTCATGATGACAACAGATGGCTCAACCCCTGTTTTCCATCGTGATGGCGTGATGGACATGTGCATCCGGCAGGCGCTCGATACCGGAGTCGATCCGATCGATGCGTATAACATGGCGACCTACAATATTGCAAGATATTATAATTTATCCCACTTGCACGGCATGATTGCGACAGGCAGATTTGCCACGTTGAACATTTTGACGGATGAATTCCATCCAAATCCTGAATCGGTATTATCCAAAGGAGTTTGGTTGAAAAAAGAAGGACAAAAAGTGCAGTCTTTGCCGGAAATCGATTGGAATCAGTATTTTGAACCACTTGAAATCGGCTTCGATTTAACCGATGATGATTTCCAATTATCAACGCCAATTGGAATTGAATTAGTGAACGATGTGATTACAAAACCTTATTCCGTCAATTTCCCATTGCACAAAAATGAACTTTCTCCTGATTCCGATGAGAGTTTATTGATTTTAATAGATCGGAAGGGTAAATGGCGAATTAATACGATGCTGAAAGGCTTTGCAAAGAATGTAAGAGGGTTTGCTTCTTCACATCCCAATACCGGAGACATCGTTTTAATCGGAAAAAATAAGCAGGATATCATAAAAGCCTTTCACGAAATGAAAAAGATGAAGGGCGGTATTGTCCTCACAGAAAACAATGAAGTGATTGTGTCGCTCCCATTGGCCGGCGCCGGAAACTTCTATATCGGGAACATGGAAGAGTTGATAGAAAAAGAAGCCGCGCTGAAAGCTGCCTTAAGAGAAAGAGGATATAAGCATACCGATGCGATTTATACATTATTCTTTTTAGAATCAACCCATTTACCTTATATTCGCATCACACAAAAGGGAATTTTTGACGTCATGAAAAAAGAGGTTATGATTCCTTCTGTGATGCGCTAGCTGAAAGGATGAAAAGCATGATTTCAAAAAAAGCGTTGTTTTGTGTTTTCGCCAGCATTTCGCTGCTTGCGGCATGTGGAGATAAAGAAAAAAGCATAGAAGATTCAGAGGAACCGGTTGAACCAATTGAAGAAGAAACGGAAGAATTGTATCCGGCGCCATTCACGGGAGAAATGCTTTCAGAAGAGATCACAATGAGACCTGTTCTTGCGACAATCAATAATCACCCCGCTGCCCGTCCCCAATCCGGCATAGCAAGTGCGGATGTCGTTTATGAGATGCTTGCGGAAGGGGATGTAACAAGATTTTTGGCACTGTACCAATCGGAATTTCCTGAGAAAATCGGTCCAATCCGAAGTGCCCGCTCCTACTTCGTTGAACTGGCGGAAGGACTTGACGCCTTCTACATTGCCCATGGTTTCAGCCCTGAAGCAAAGCGGATGCTTGAGAGCGGCATGGTGGACAACATCAACGGAATGTATTACGATGGCTCATTCTTCAAGCGTTCCAAAGATCGGGTGGCACCGCATAACTCCTATTTTATTACCGACAATTTGGAAGCTGCGGCGGAAAAAGTGAACGCTTCACTTCTCTATCAGAAAAAAGTATCGTATACTTATTATGATAAAGAAGAAAGTCCTAAAACCGGTGTGCAAGCAGACAAAATACAAGTCCGTTACGGCAGGAATGAAAACTTTAACAGCAGCTATACCTATGATTCTGCCAGCAACACCTATACCCGTTCTTCCGGTGGGACAGTGACGACGGATTTATTGACTGGAGAACCGGTGAAGGTATCCAATGTATTAATATTTGAAATGGCGCATACGGTGATTGACGATAAAGGCCGCCGTGACATCGATATTTATTCGGGTGGAAGCGCATATCTCTTCCAACAGGGGATGATGCGGGTCGTTCGATGGGAAAACAAGGATGGCGTTTTAACGGCGGTGGAAAGCGACGGCAGTGAAGTGAAATTTGTACCAGGTCATACATGGATTCATTTTGTTCCAACAAATCCAGGAATCGATGCTTCTGTAACTTACACAGCTTCTGACCAGCAAAGTTGAAAGGGTGATGAAAATGCAGGTTGATAAAATTCGTGGTCCTCAGACAGATCAACTATTCAGAGCAATATTGGAACTACGGGACCTTGAAGAATGTTATAGATTTTTTGATGATTTATGCACAATCAGCGAAATCCAGTCGATGGCTCAACGATTTGAAGTGGCCCACCTGTTGAGATTGAAAAAAACGTATGAAACAATCAAAAAGGAAACAGGGGCTTCCACGGCAACCATTTCCCGGGTGCGCCGCTGTTTCGATTATGGCAACGACGCATATGAGGAAATGTTGAGCCGTTTATATCCCGATGAAAAACCATATGAACCAAAAAAATAAACCCTTAATCAGGTTGTCTTACGCTTCAAAAGCGAAGGCAACTTTTTTGTGCATCCACGCCGATGAAAAATCTGTCCGCTTTTGTGGATGATGAAGTTGTGAATTTCGGAAAGTACAACTTTGAGATATACTAATAAGCACAGAATATGATTAGGAATAGGTGAGACCTTTATGGATTTTAAACATTGGAGACATGCATTTAAAATTGATCCATCGAAAGAACTTTCGGATGAAGATTTGGAAAAGGTATGCGAATCCGGCACAGATGTCATCATCGTTGGCGGAACGGATGATGTGACGTTGGATAACGTGCTCGAACAGCTTGTCCGGATTAGAAGATATTCTGTACCGGTCGCATTGGAAATATCCACGATCGAATCCATCACGCCCGGATTTGACTATTATCTGATTCCAACCGTATTAAACAGCACGAATACAAAATGGGTAAAAGATTTGCATCATGCTGCCATCAAAGAATACGGAGACATCATGGTTTGGGACGAGCTGATCGCGGAAGGCTATGTTATATTGAATCCGGATTGCAAAGCGGCAGGGGCAACGGAAGCCGATGCCAATTTATCGAAAGAGGACGTCATTGCTTATGCAAGACTTGCGGAAAATTACTTTAAACTGCCCATCTTTTATTTGGAATACAGCGGTACATATGGGGATGTAGAAATCGTCAAAGCCGTCAAGGAAGTGCTGGAGGACGCGCGATTATTTTACGGCGGCGGCATCAAATCGGCGGCCCAGGCGGAAGAAATGGCCCAATTTGCTGACACGGTCGTTGTTGGAAATGTCATTTATGAAGATTTGAAAGAAGCCTTGAAAACGGTGGAGGCAGTGAAAAGCTTGTCAAAGTGACCGATGAGAAAATAACGGCATTGTAGTATAATAGAACAAACGTTTGGTATAGTGAGGTGCACCATGGAACAGTTGACAAAAAATTTATTGAACGGAATGAATCCACAACAACAGGAAGCGGTCAAAACGACAGAAGGCCCCCTTCTCATCATGGCTGGTGCAGGTTCGGGGAAAACAAGGGTATTGACCCACCGGATTGCATACTTGATTGTAGAAAAACAAGTGTATCCATCCAATATTTTGGCGATCACTTTTACGAATAAAGCAGCAAGGGAAATGCGGGAGCGGATTGATGCACTTCTTGGCAGCGGCATATCCGAAAACATGTGGGTTTCCACTTTCCACTCCATGTGCGTGCGCATTTTGAGAAGACATATTGATCGCATCGGCATTTCCAAAAACTTCTCCATTCTCGATGCTTCCGACCAGTTGACGGCCATTAAAAACGTCTTTAAACAACTCAATATTGATACGAAACAATATGATCCAAGATCCGTTTTATCTGCCATCAGTTCCGCCAAAAATGAATGTATCACAGCGGAACAATATAAAAAGAATGCGAATCCATTCAACCCATTCGAAAAAATGGCGGGGGAAGTGTATGAAGCGTATGAAAAAACCCTTCGGAAAAACCAGTCCCTCGATTTCGATGATTTAATTCTCATGACGATTACACTGTTTGAGAGAGTGCCGGATGTTCTTGAATATTATCAAAATAAATTCCAGTATATTCATGTCGATGAGTATCAAGATACGAACCACTCCCAATACAAGCTGGTCAAAATGCTCGCATCGAAATTTAAAAACATCTGTGTTGTAGGGGATTCCGACCAGTCCATTTATCGTTGGCGCGGTGCGGACATTCGGAACATTTTATCCTTTGAAAAAGACTATCCGAATGCCAAAGTGATTTTGCTGGAACAAAACTACCGTTCCACCAAACGGATTTTGCAGGCGGCCAATGATGTCATTTCCAACAACGAAAGCCGCTATCCGAAAGTGCTGCGTACAGAAAATCCAACAGGAGAAAAAATCGTATTTTATACAGCCCGCGATGAACGGGATGAAGCGCAATTCGTCGTGAAAACAATCAAAGAATTGATGGAAACGGAAGGGCGCACGTTAAAGGATTTCGCCATCCTCTACCGCACAAATGCTCAATCCCGTGCAATGGAAGAAGTGTTAGTGAAATCGAATTTGCAATATACGATCGTCGGCGGCACGAAATTCTACGATCGGAAAGAAATCAAGGACCTGCTTGCCTATTTGCGTCTCATTGCGAACAATGACGATGATCTATCATTGGCCCGCATCATCAATGAACCGAAACGGAACATTGGAGCATCCACTTTTGAAAAGATTGCCACATATGCCATTGAAAATGATCTATCCATTTTTAAAGCGCTTTATGAGGTTTCTTCCATTGGTTTGACGCCGCGGGCAATGAACGCCCTTGAAAACTTCCGCAATTTGATTGAAGGATTTTCGAAAATGCAGGATTATTTATCCGTGACCGAATTGGTGGAAGAAGTTATTGAAAAGTCCGGATACCGGGCAATGCTCGAGAAGGAAAACACGATCGAATCCCAAAGCAGACTGGAAAACCTGGAAGAGTTTTTATCCGTGACAAAAGCCTTTGAAGAAAGAAGCGAAGATAAATCCCTTGTCGCTTTTCTAACGGATCTTGCTTTGATCGCGGATATCGATTCACTGGATGAAGAAAACAATTCAAATGAAAGCATTGTCTTGATGACGATGCACTCGGCAAAGGGCTTGGAGTTTCCGGTCGTATTCATCATCGGAATGGAAGAAAATATCTTCCCGCATTCCCGTTCCATTGGTGTCAAAGAGGAGTTGGAAGAAGAACGGCGCTTGGCCTATGTGGGAATCACGCGGGCAGAAGAACGGCTATATTTGACTTGCGCCTCTTTCCGCACCCTTTTTGGACGTCCGAATTCCAACCCGCCTTCCCGTTTCATTGATGAAATTTCAGAGGACATCCTGGATGCCAAATCCTTCAGTTTTGAATACAGGGAAGACAGATTGCCATTTGGACAGAAGAAAACTTCCAATAATGCCCGAATGAACGTCCAACCGAAAGCGAAATTCGCCACACCTCAACGGACAGGCGGCGAGCAAATGCAATGGAAAGTGGGAGACAAAGCCATTCACGGGAAATGGGGTACAGGCGTTGTCGTCAGCGTAAAAGGGGAAGGCGATGATTTGGAATTGGATATCGCTTTTCCAGATAAAGGAATCAAGCGGCTTTTGGCCAAATTTGCCCCAATTACAAAAGCTTAGAGAACATTTCGCAAATTGTGGAGGATGACGATGAAAGATAAAGACCTTGAAAAACGCGTCGCTGAATTGAATAAATTGTTGCATGAATATGCCCATGCGTACTATGTGTTGGATAATCCATTGGTGCCGGACGCCGTCTATGACCAGCTGATGCAAGAATTGATGGCGATTGAAAAGGAGCACCCGGAACTCATTTATCCCGATTCCCCAACACAGCGGGTCGGGGGAAAACCGCTTGAAGGGTTCAATAAAGTGACCCACAGATACCCGATGTTGAGTTTATCCAACGCTTTTAACGAAGAAGATTTGCGGGATTTTGACCGGAAAATCCGCCAGGCCATTGGCGACAAATACAACTATGTGTGTGAGCTGAAAATCGACGGCCTCGCCATTTCATTAAGATATGAAAACGGCATTTTTGTACAAGGCGCTACCCGCGGCGATGGAACAGTGGGCGAAGACATCACGGTGAATTTAAAAACTATCAAAGATATCCCGTTGCGATTAAAAGAGCCTGTAACAATCGAAGTGCGCGGGGAAGCCTACATGCCGAAAAGGTCTTTTCTGGAATTGAATATGGAGCGGGAAGAAAATGGCGAAGACCTTTTTGCCAATCCCCGCAATGCCGCTGCCGGTTCCCTTCGCCAATTGGATTCAAAAATCACCGCTTCACGGAACTTGGCGACCTTTATTTACGGAATCGGCGGAGACGGGGAAGCATACGGAATTGACAGCCACGCGGAAATGCTCGATTACTTGGAATCCCTCGGTTTCCGCGTTAATAAAGAACGGACGCTTTGTGAAACAATTGATGATGTTTTGGCGTTTATTAAAAAGTGGACAACCGAACGTCCAAACTTGCCTTATGAAATCGATGGCATTGTCGTGAAAGTGAACCGATTTGCCCACCAGGAAGAACTGGGAACGACCGTAAAAAGTCCGCGCTGGGCGATCGCTTATAAATTCCCTGCGGAAGAAGCCATCACAAAAGTGCTTCATATTGACTGGACAGTTGGCCGTACGGGAGTTGTGACGCCAACAGCGATTTTGGAGCCGGTAAAACTGGCCGGTTCGACTGTCAGCCGGGCTTCCCTTCATAATGAAGATTTGATTCGCGAAAAAGACATCCGAATCGGGGATACCGTAATTGTTCATAAAGCGGGCGATATCATTCCGGAAGTGGTCCGCGTCATTTTGGAACAGCGCCCGGAAGGCACCGTTCCTTATGAAATGCCAAAAACTTGCCCTGCCTGTGGAAGCGGACTGATCCGCATTGATGATGAAGTGGCGATCCGATGTGTGAACCCTGCATGCCCTGCCCAAATTGCGGAAGGGATCAAACATTTCGCTTCCAGAAATGCGATGAATATCGACGGCTTAGGGGATAAAATTACGGAATTGCTATTAAGAGAAAACTATATTCGGGATGTGGCGGATCTTTACTTTTTAAAAGTGGACGAGCTGGCCAAATTGGATCGGATGGGACAGCTTTCCGCAACCAATCTGGTCAATGCCATTGAACGTTCAAAAGAAAATTCATTGGAGCGTTTATTATTCGGCCTCGGCATACGCCATGTCGGCGAAAAAGCGGCAAAACTCATTGCGGAGGAATTCGAAACAATGGACCGCATCATGGAGGCAACAGAAGAAGAATTGGTGGCCATCCATGAAATCGGCGAAAAAATAGCCCAATCGGTGGTTTCCTATTTCAAAAAAGAGGAAGCGAGACAATTGATTGCCCGGTTGAAAGAAGCCGGCGTCAACATGACATACAAAGGCAAAAAAGCCAGCACAACAATAGCGGATAGCCCGTTTGCCGGAAAAACGGTCGTATTGACAGGAAAATTGGAACGATTGACACGCAACGAAGCAAAGGCGAAAATAGAAGAGTTAGGTGGTAAAGTGACAGGAAGCGTAAGCAAAAAGACGGATCTTGTCATTGCGGGAGCCGATGCAGGCTCAAAATTGACAAAAGCGCAGGAACTGGGAATAGAAGTTTGGGACGAAAATCGCTTTATTGAACAATTAGAAGAGTAAAGGGGATTCAGGCAATGAACCGATTTCGCTGGATACCGGCGATGGTCGTTGTTGCAATGCTTGCAGGTTGTGTACCTTCCGTTCGGGAAGATACGGAAGTGGTTGGACCAAATCAAAAATCTGAAGCAGAAGTTGAAACGACAATCATCCCAAAAATGCAGTTAGACGAAAGTTATTATAAAACGCTCATACCATATAAAGAGAGCGCAGCCCGTGGCCTTGTCGTGTCCAATATTTATACGAAATACGACATTAAAGAAGCGGAAGAAGGATTAATGCGCATTTCGCAAAACGAATACAGCACCGACAGCTACTATTTCCAAGAAGGCCAATATTTGGACAGTGAAACGGTAACCAATTGGCTGTCACGGAGCAATAAAAATGAAGAAGGATTGAATCCTCCGGCGGAAGACGGCATGGATCCTGAAAAACGGGCAAAAGAAGCGCCAATTTATTTAGCGCATATTATTGAACAAAACTACTTAAAGAAAACGAGCGACAATAAAGTGGCCCTTGGAGGGATCTCCATCGGCCTCGCGCTGAATTCCATATATTATTATCAAAAAGAACAATACGGCGAATGGTATGATGAACCAATTCCTCAAGCGGAGTTGGAGAAAAAAGGGAAAGAAATGGCGGAGGAAGTGGTCCGCCGCTTGCGTGCCCGTACAGAATTGCAGGATGTGCCAATCTTAGTCGCTTTATTTAAACAGGAAGCCCGCAATTCCATTGTTCCTGGAACTTATTTTGCCTACAGCGTGGCAAAGCCGGGAAAAAGTGATTTGGGAGATTGGGTTGGCATCAATGAAAAATACGTGACCTTCCCTATGTCAACGCCGGAAGACATCTACCGAGATACGAATACGAAATTCCTGAACTTTAAACAAGATATTCTAAAATATTTTTCCAACTATACAAATGTGATAGGCAAAGGGTTTTATCAAAACAATCAGCTGGTCAAATTGTCGGTTGAGGTGCCGATCCAATTTTATGGCACGACAGAGATTATCGGCTTTACTCAATATTTGACAGGCGTTATTATGAAAAGATTCCCGGATAGTGTTGATATTGAAGTAAGCGTTACATCCATCAACGGTCCGGAAGCGGTGATCATAAAAGATCGAAATGAAAAAGAGCCTTTTGTACACATTTATGATTACTGAAATTGGCGCCAAAAATGAATCAAATGTGATGGGAAACAGTGTTGCGGATGACGTAACACTGTTTCAAATTGTTTGAATTTATTTGAAGAAGTGTTTGAAAATATGCTTTTTTTGGAGATAATTGAAAAGTAATCGTATTATTATGGGATTTTCCAATAAACGTGTGATTTTTCAATCGAAAAATGGTATTATTATTGCCAGGTTTATGAAATGTGGAGGTGTAATCAATGGCAAAATTGACGAAGGAAGAAGTAAAGCACATTGCCCACTTGGCTCGTTTGGCAATCTCCGAGGAAGAAGCGGAAAAGTTCACTGAACAGCTCGGGAAAATTACGGAATATGTAGAAACATTAAATGAATTGGATACAACAGATGTGGAGCCAACTTCCCATGTGTTACCAATCGTGAACGTAATGCGTGAAGACGTGGCCAAAAAAGGCTTGGAGCTTGAAAAAGTGCTCTTGAATGTAAAAGAACATGAAAATGGCTTAATCAAAGTTCCGCCAATTTTAGAAGAATAAATTCGATTGTTTAATGGCAGCGGCCATTATTTTTGTGTTTGTAAAAATAGATGCTTGTATTTTCCAATTTTATCGATACCCATATTAAAGGAGGGAACTTCATGACGTTGTTAGAACGTTCATCGAAAGAATTACAAGAAGGTTTACATAAAGGTGAATTTAAAATTGTCGATTTGATCAATGAAACCTATAAAAGAATCGAAGAAGTCGATGGAGATGTACAAGCGTTTCTTGCCTTAAACAAAGAAAAAGCACTTGAAGAAGCAAATGAAAAAGATCAAGTGCCGGTGAGTGAACGTGGACCATTGTTCGGTCTTCCTATCGGCATAAAAGACAATATCGTGACGGAAGGCCTTGAAACGACTTGCGCTTCTAAAATTTTGGAAGGGTTCATCCCGATTTATGACGCGACAGTGGTGAAAAAGCTTCGCGAAGCAGGCATGATCACAATTGGTAAACTCAACATGGATGAATTCGCCATGGGTTCTTCAACAGAAACTTCTTATTATAAAAAGACAAAAAACCCTTGGGATCTTGAACGTGTGCCAGGCGGTTCTTCCGGCGGTTCTGCAGCGAGTGTCGCAGCGGGTGAAGTGCCATTCGCATTAGGTACAGATACAGGCGGTTCCATCCGTCAACCTGCCGCATTCTGTGGCGTTGTGGGAATGAAACCGACATATGGCCGTGTTTCCCGTTTCGGAGCCGTTGCCTTCGCATCTTCCCTTGACCAAATCGGGCCAATCACCCGCAATGTATATGACAATGCCTTATTGCTTGAAGTGATTGCCGGCGTGGACCCTAACGATTCCACAAGCGCAGATGTGCCAGTGCCTAACTATGCATCCAAATTGGATGGTGATATCAAAGGGTTGCGCATCGCCGTGCCAAAAGAATTCTTGGGAGAAGGTGTGGAAGAAGGCGTACGCAAATCCGTAATGGATGCCCTTGAAGTGTTCAAAGGTCTTGGCGCAACAGTGGAAGAAGTATCCCTTCCTCACTCCAAGTACGCATTGGCGACTTATTATATCCTGGCATCTTCAGAAGCTTCATCCAACCTTGCCCGTTTCGACGGTATCCGCTACGGTTTCCGTGCTGAAGGCGTGAAAAACTTGTTGGAATTATACAAACAAACACGCGCCCAAGGCTTTGGCGATGAAGTGAAACGCCGCATCATGCTTGGTACGTACTCTTTGTCTGCCGGCACATATGATGCTTACTATAAAAAAGCGCAACAAGTCCGTACATTAATCAAACAAGATTACGATAAAGTGTTTGAAGATTATGATGTAATCGTTGGTCCAACAACACCAACAGCAGCATTCAAAATCGGCGAAAACATAGACGATCCATTAACAATGTACGCAAACGACATTTTAACAATTCCAATCAACTTGGCGGGGGTACCTGCAATTTCGATTCCATGCGGATTTGAAAACGGCTTGCCATTAGGCTTGCAAATCATCGGCAAACACTTCGATGAAGAAACGGTATACCGCGCTGCATACGCATTTGAACAAGCAACAGATTTCCATAAACAATCTCCTAGATTGGAGGGTAAATAATATGAACTTTGAAACAGTCATTGGTCTAGAAGTACACGTTGAATTAAAAACGGAATCCAAAATTTTCTCGACTGCACCAAACCAATTCGGTGCGGAGCCAAACACAAATACAACAGTTTACGACCTTGCATATCCGGGAGTGCTTCCTGTTTTAAATAAAAACGTTGTGGAATACGCAATGAAAGCGGCTTTGGCTTTAAACATGAAAATCAACCAACATACGAAATTTGACCGGAAAAACTATTTCTATCCGGACAATCCGAGCGGCTACCAAATTTCCCAATATGATAAACCAATCGGCTATGATGGATGGATCGAAATCGAAGTTCCGGAAAAAGACGGTCAACCAGGCTATACAAAACGGATCGGCATCACACGCCTTCATATGGAAGAAGACGCCGGTAAATTGTTGCATGGCGATGGCTACTCCCTTGTAGACTTCAACCGTAAAGGGACTCCGCTTTTGGAAATCGTTTCTGAGCCGGACATCCGCACACCTGAAGAAGCGTACTTATATTTGGAAAAATTAAAATCCATCATCCAATACACAGGCGTATCCGATGTGAAAATGGAAGAAGGTTCATTGCGCTGCGACGCGAACATTTCCCTTCGCCCATACGGACAAAAAGAATTCGGTACAAAAACGGAATTGAAAAACTTGAACTCTTTCAACTTTGTTCGTAAAGGACTTGAATACGAACAAAAACGCCAAGCGGAAATCTTAATGAGCGGTGGCGTGATCAGACAAGAAACACGCCGTTTTGATGAAAAAACAGGCAAAACGATCTTGATGCGCGTCAAAGAAACAGCGGAAGACTACCGCTACTTCCCAGAACCGGACTTAGTGCATCTTGTGATTGATGATGAATGGTTGGAACGCGTAAAAGCTTCCATTCCTGAGCTTCCAGATGCCCGCAAAAAACGCTACATCGAAGAACTTGGCTTAACTGAATACGATGCAAACGTATTGGTTGTGAACAAAACACTTTCAGATTTCTTCGATGAAATGGTGAAATTGGGCGCCGATGCAAAACTTTCCGCCAACTGGTTGATGGGCGACGTTTCCGGATACTTGAATGCAGAACAAGTGGAAATCACGGAAACAAAATTAACGCCTGAAAACTTGGCTGGATTAGTAAAATTGATTTCAGACGGCACAATTTCATCCAAAATTGCGAAGAAAGTGTTCAATGAATTAGTGAAAAACGGTGGAGACCCTGAAAAAATCGTCAAAGAAAAAGGCATGGTTCAAATTTCAGATCCAAACGTACTTCTTCCGATTATTACAGAAGTGCTTGACAACAACCCGCAATCCATCGAAGACTTCAAAAACGGTAAAGACCGCGCAATCGGCTTCTTAGTAGGTCAAATCATGAAAGCGACTAAAGGACAAGCCAACCCGCCAATGGTCAACAAATTATTGCTTGAAGAAATTAATAAACGATAAGTTAAGAGGTTTTTCTGCGCCGCATAAGCTGTTATGGCTTATGCGGCTTTTCATTATTTGAATTGAATGAGGGCTTTATCTGATAGTTGATAGGATTGTAGAATTGCAAATCGTGCGTAGACCACTTTATTTAGTGTGCTTACTTCCACATTTCGTGCGGATGAGGACCCATTTCGTGCATTTGCTACTTTAATTCGTGCGGATGCTGCTTTATTTAGTGCGTGTACCTTCCCATTTGGTGCGGATGAGAACCCATTTCGTGCATTTGCTACTTTAATTCGTGCGGATGCTGCTCTATTTAGTGCGTGTACCTTCTTATTTGGTGCAGATACTGCTTCGTTTCGTGCGTTTGTTCCTATATTTTGTGCGTATGCAACTTCAATTCGTGCGTTTACTTCCTCAATTAGTGCATATACAACAGCAATTAGTTCGGATGGAACCACATTTGGTGCGGATACTATCCTCACTCTTATAAATATCTACTCAACTCCTGCAAAATCAAAAACATTGCCAATCCCTCCCTTTCCATGCAGAATAGAACAAAAGGGGGTTATCACGTGAAAACAGAACAACAATATTTTGAACAAGGGATTTCCATAGCGGAATACATGGACAGAATGAAAACGAATTTAAAAGAAGGAAGCTATGAAATCTACAACAATTTTACGATTGATGAAAATGACGAACTTATCGCCTTACTGAAAGAAAAAAAGCCGCGCATTTTAGCCATTACAGAAGATTGGTGCGGGGATGCCATGCTCAATAACCCGATCATCCGCAAAATTGCCGAAGCTGCCCAACTAGACATTCGCTGCGTTTACCGGGATGAAGACACAGACTTGATCGACCGTTACTTGACAAACGGAGGAAGGGCCATTCCAATCTATTTATTTCTCGATCAAAACGGACAAGTAATTGGAAAATGGGGGCCAAGAGCACCTGAACTGCAGCAAATGGTGGTGGAAGCTAGAGCAAAATTGCCGGAAAAAGATGATCCAACATTTGAAGAAAAGCAAAAAGAATTGTATACTACATTGCAGGAGAAATTTGTCAAAGACCCGCAATGCGCGAAATGGGTTTATGAAGATATGAAAAAAGTTATAATAGAGATGTTGTCTTAAATAAACATCGATAGAAAGAAAAAATTCCCTTCCACTGGACGGGGAATTTTCTATTGTTCAATCTCTTTTTGATCCTGGAACTTTCCTGATTACATAAGCGTTGATAAATTAAATGATAATAAAATAGGATGGCGAAAATATGAAAAGAGCGAGAATTATTTATAATCCAACATCAGGCAGAGAACTTTTCAAAAAGCATTTACCAGAAGTGCTGGAGAAGCTGGAAATGGCCGGCTATGAAACTTCCTGCCATGCAACGACGGGAGCAGGGGATGCAAAGGAGGCAGCCGCAAAAGCGGTGGAACGGGGATTTGATATTGTTGTTGCAGCAGGCGGGGATGGCACATTAAACGAAGTCGTATCCGGAATCAGTCCATTTGAAAATCGTCCGAAACTCGGTGTCATTCCAATGGGGACAACGAACGATTTCGCCCGTGCCCTCCATATCCCGAGAAAAATTGAGGATGCCGTTGATGTCATTGTAAAAGGTGACACAATCCCGGTTGACGTTGGATTATTAAATGAGGAGCGCTATTTCATCAACATCGCAGCCGGTGGACGCATCACGGAATTGACCTATGAAGTGCCAAGCAAAATGAAAACGGTTTTGGGTCAGTTGGCATACTATTTGAAAGGGCTCGAAATGCTTCCTTCCATCAAAGCGACCAACATGCGCTTTGAAATTGATGATGAAATATTCGAAGGGGAAGTGATGGCCTTCTTATGCGCCCTTACGAATTCCGTCGGCGGTTTTGAAAAAATCGCTCCCGATTCCAGCATCAATGACGGCAAATTCACGATGATGATTTTGAAAAAATGCAGTTTGGCCGATTTCATCAAAGTGCTGACATCGGCTCTCCGCGGCGAACATTTAAGCGACCCGAATGTCATTTATCGCAAAGCCAGCATCGTGAAAGTGACGTCCGATGAAGAAGTGCTGATCAATTTGGATGGTGAATTGGGAGGAAAAGCGCCGGCCACTTTCCAAAACTTGAAACGGCATATTGAAGTGTTTGTGCCGATTGATAATATCCGTGAACTCGACCGTGTGTAATTCCCGATGGAAGAGGGGCTGTCCGAAAAGTCGATTGAATCGACCTTCGGCTCAGCCCTTTTTTCTGTTTTTAGGGTACAAAAAAATCGTCCTTTTTTATAGAATGAAATTGAC